>VOFJ01001850.1_pt1 | contig 353328 bp, 341 predicted proteins | sample 5384081 | NCBI WGS metagenome assembly VOFJ01 (sample SAMN12384729, study PRJNA508395) | human gut metagenome | isolation source: healthy gut I | host: Homo sapiens | reverse complement strand
CATTAAAATTAGTCTTGTTGACACAGAGTAACGAGTATATCAGACCGTCAGATGAGGATTTTTATAAGACGATTGATGGAGATGCTTGCTCAGAGTTTAAAATCGATTGCACGATTTCAGAATTCACGCAGAATGAAGCAAAAAACTTTATTGAATATCTTTCGTTCAACAAGACCGAAAATGGGATTGAATATACGCTTGAACTTCATTATCGGGCATGGAAAGATGGGCATAGGATATATCAGGAATTGCGTGTGGGCGATGTGGAGGACGGGATTTCGATTGACGGAAAGGCAAGAGAACTGCTAAAAGCTGTTTATTTGAAACCACTCCGTGATGCCGAACGGGAAATGAGTTCCGGACGTGGTTCCAGAATCTCCCAAATACTTCTCAATCACCCTGTTTTCAAAGATAAAAAAAGAACATGCGGTTCTCGACATCTTTCGGGGAGCAAATAAACAAATTGAAGATTATTTTACAGATAATGTAGATGGGAAGCGTATCCTTCAGACAATCCGCAGCAATTTAGAGTCGTTTAATGATAAAGGTCAAGATAGTAATGCAGAATTGAAAACTTCGGACATTCAGCTTAAGGCTATACTGGAGTCTCTGTCATTAGATGCCCCTGAGTTTAACCCTGGACTTGGGGAGTTGAATCTGCTATTTATTGCGGCGGAATTACTGCTACTTTAAAAGACGACATGGATGGGGGGTTAAAACTGGCTTTAATTGAAGAATTGGAAGCCCACCTGCATCCACAAGCGCAACTTCGGCTAATCAGTTATCTCCAGAATGAATATAACAAGAACGATGTTCAAATTATCATATCGACACATAGCCCTATTCTAGCATCAAAAATCAACCTCAAGAATTTGATTTTAATGAAAAATGGCACTGGACATGATTTGGCGGAAGGACAAACAGGGTTACAAAAAAGGTGATTACCTGTTTCTACAACGTTTTCTAGACTCGACAAAAGCTAATTTGTTTTTTGCTAAAGGTATCATAATGGTCGAAGGTGATGCAGAGAATATTTTGATACCTGTTATTGCAGATATTTTAGGCTATCCATTAGAAAGATACGGTTTATCTATTGTAAATGTTGGAAGCACAGCTTTCCTTCGATATAGTAGAATTATGGTGAGAAAAGACGGTGCAAATATTGGAATACCGGTTTCCGTAATAACTGATTGTGATGTAAGGCCATACGACGTTGATCCTGTAACAAAAGAAAAAATATTCAACGAAAAGGAAGTTGAATCTTCGCAGGCTAAAGAAGAAAAAAGACAGAAGATATACAAATGGCTCGGTACGCGCCTTTACTTCACCTCGGTGGACACTCGAGTATTGCATTGCCTTGAGCAGTCTTTCGGATGATTTCCACAAAGCGGTTCATTATGGGAAGAAGATTCTGAATGCCCAAGAGAATATTTCGCTGACTGATGCAAAGATTGATGAAGCAAATGGTGCCGCCGAAGCGGAAGCACAGGAGTGGAAGGAGCTCTCCCATGCTAAAAAGGCATACAATGTTTATAATTTAATGCTTAATGGGGATGGAAAAAGCAGTCTGAAAGCGATTGTTGCGCAGTGCTTGGCTTCGCTTTTGCGTTGGAAAATATCTATAATTCCAGATGGACTAACACAAGAAAAGATGTTTGACCTTGACTTGTATGGATTCAAAATTGACGAAGGTAAGAAAGAAACATTGAAATCTGAAATCGAGAACGACCCATTTTTAAGCTATATTGTGAATGCCATTAAATATGCAGCAGGGGATACGGTGTAGATAAGAGAGGGATTCTATGATGGAATGGAAGATTTCCGACCAAGATATTCAAACCGTAGAGGAACTCCTTTTGCCTCACGGTGCGCATTTCCCGGAAGATGCAAAGAAAGTTATATGCTGTTGGCATTCAACTGATGTGGCAGCTTGCCCGGGCAGCGGAAAAACGACGGTCCTTCTAGCAAAGCTGAAATTATTAGCAGATAGGATGCCACTTGAAAAAGGTGCAGGAATTTGCGTGCTCTCACATACAAACGTTGCTGTTGACGAAATAAAAAACGGCTTTCTGGTTATTCAGACCGGCTTCTCAGTTATCCAAATTACATAGGTACAATTCAGTCGTTTATTGACAGGTTTGTGACTATGCCATACCTGCGAAATATTTTTTGGAATGAATGTTCAGGTAAATCGATAGTCTGACTTATGCACAGTTTGTGCTTAATAAGATGGAGCATAACGCAAGGTACAGAAAGCTTAACTATGTAACAAGAAATAATTTCCGAACTGGGAGTCAATTTTCAGAACGAATCAATCACACACAGTCATTGTACATACGAGATGATGGAGCACTTTGCATTCGAAAGCAGACAAGACCTTTGGCGGGTGCGGGAAAACCTTCCACAGAGCAATATAGGGAATTGGTGCTTGACCTTCTAAAAAAAATGAAGGAATTATACAATATCAAGATACCTATGCATATGCACGTGCTGCTATTGATGAATTACCAACAGAGTATACGAATCTGTTTTCTTCACGATTCCGATATGTATTTATCGATGAGTACCAAGACTGTAACTACATTCAAAGACAGGTTATAAACTCATTATTTGCCTCTGAGAAATGTGCGGTATTCAAAATTGGTGATTCTGATCAAGCTATCTATAATTCGGCCGAAGATACAACCTCCGAACTGGATACCTCAGCCTGACTTTCTCCCAATTATGACTTCGTGTAGGTTTAACCAAGAAATTGCGGACGTGATTTGTAAGCTGAAAAAAGATGGTAAAAATATTATAACACTTGCTGGAAAAACGGGCATAAAACCCATTTTGTTTGTCTTTTCCCCGAGAAGATTGACAAAGTTATGGACGAGTTTATTTCTACCTTAGATAGGTATGAAATCTACGATAATAATGGAATATATAAAGCTATCGGAGCGAGAAAAAAAGAAAATTCAGCCGGTTTGAAAATTGGAAGCTATTGGAGTGATTTTGATGGCTCAACAAAGAAGAAAAAAGTGAATGTAGCTATTGGGCTTTAGTAGATGAGATAAGCAAATCTTTGTTAGCTGGAAAATTATATAGAGCAGAGCAAGTTGTCTGTAGGCTATTGTGCAGAATATTTCACTACATACCAATAAAGAACTCTGCATCAGGGAAAGACTATACCGTAGCAACTATGAAAAAAGCTTATCAACGAAAAAATACAGCGAACAATATCGTCAATGGATATATGAAATGTCGCAAATACAAAAAAATTGATAGATATTCAGTAGATCAAATAATACGTCAAAAGATAAATGAAATAGGAAGAATCAACAACCAGAGTCAAGCCGATATATTTGCGAATCTTCCAGAGCTTTTTCTCAGAGATGACGAAGGTGCAAATCCTGTGGATATGCCGGAAAAAAACGTATTAATCGAGCCCATCAGAGGGCGCAAGATTGTATTTGACACTATTCATGGTGTCAAAGGTGAAACGCATGATGCAACGCTATATCTTGAAACCGACATGCAGGGAGCATCAGACTTGAATCGGATTCTTCCTTACTTTGGTGTTGGTCGCTGTCAAAGTTCAAATCTATATGACTACAGTCGTAAACTTGCATATGTTGGCATGAGCAGACCTAAGAAGTTGTTGTGCGTAGCAATGCAAGCAAAGACTTACGAGAAAAGCAGGGGTGTATTCGATGCTGATTGGGAAATTGTTGATTTAAGAGACTAATGATGTGAAGGACTATGTGCCAACTGATGTACAGACTTTGAGGAAAAATCTTATGTCTCATGATTGTGACGAAAGCGGGCAAATACAAATCATTTGCGAGGGCATACGCAAGCTTTGAACAAATATTGAAAAAGTGCAATGAAGAAGAGAAACTTGTATGAATAACTAGCAAGCAATTCTTGGCAACGAATCCAGCTATACAGTTATCCATGTGTGAGGTGCTTATTATGTGCAACCTTAGTCAGGGCGTCAAGACCGAAGGTAGAGAAGAAGGTAGGAAAGAAGGTGTCAGCATCGGTGAGATTGGGATGCTCGTTCAGCTTGTTCGAGACGGTGGTTTGAAGCCAGAGCGTGCTGCTGAAAAGGCTAAAATGACAGTCGAAAAATTCAAAAAAAAATAATGGCGAACTACCCATTGCAGGCTGTATAAAACAAAAAATTGTGTATAAGCTAGCATAAATCGAAAATCATTAGGCAGCTCGCTTGTATGGGGTTCAAGAGGCCGTGAGTTCGACTCTCGCCACTCGGACCAAAGATGGCTGTCAAGGTCAGCAGGAGCGTCAAATCCGAAAGGATTTGGCGCTTTTTTGTTTTTATGGCTTCAATCGCGGCAGCGCTTGCTCTAAGCCGTTGGCGATGGAACGCTTGCGGCGTATGTCCAGATGGCCGTAGATGTTTGCGGTCATCTTGATGTCCGAGTGTCCCAGCCACTCCTGCACGTCCTTCAGGCCGTAGCCCTCCGACAGCAGCATGCTGGCGCAGGTGTGGCTGAAAAAATCCAAACGTTTGGATTTTTTCAGATATCAAACTTAAATAAAATCCAAACCTTTTGCATATGATGCAGGAAATGCAATAAATAGCATCTGAAAAGGTTTGGATTTTATTTTTGGTGTATGATTCCCTTATAACAAAAAAAGGAGGTCATACCATGGATTTACAAAACTTAAAAAGAGCACCATGAAGAGCTTCTTTCCTTCATGGAAAACAATGGTTATTCCAGTACTTACATACGCCGGTTCAGGGAGGAGATCAACCGTATACTGGCTGGCTAAAGCAGACAGCCACGACTGGCAGTCCTATCGGGATGTTTACCTTGATTACTTAAAAGCTCCGCATTCTAAAGACTATCTGCGAAACAAAAAGAACTATCATCGGGGCGTTGGAGCAGTTTGATGACTTCGGCCGCATGCCTGATGGCAGAAGCCGACATACCTTGTTTGAGAGGGGATCCTATCATCTGCTTTGTTCCGAATTCAGAGAATTGATTGATTTTTACCGTATATATGAGAAAAAACGGGGAAAGAAGGAATCGACCATACGGGGTGAAGCACTCAATGCAGCATCTTTTTTACATCAGATGCAGCAACGGGTGCCCAGTGTCTGGATGCAATAACGGAAGAGGATGTCCTGTCATTCTTTCTCGCAGAAGATGGTTCTTTGCAAAGAAGCTGTTCTTACAAGAAAAAACATTGCAGCAGTGTTCAAGGCAGGGCTTAACTGGACAGCCGCACAATGTCGGAAGGTGCTCAGTTTCCTGCCTGTGCTAAGAGAAAACAGAAAAAATATCCAGTATCTTACGCAGGATGAGGTCAGGCTTCTACGGGAAGCAGCAGAAAAAGGCGAAGTTTCTGCACGTAATCGGGCGATTCTCCTCCTGCTCCTTTTTACGGGGCTTCGGGGTTGTGACATCGCCGGGCTTACTTTCCATTCCATTGACTGGGAAACTGAACGGATACTGGTTACACAGCAGAAAACATCCGTACCCTTAGAACTTCCGCTTTCTGCTGTTGTGGGGAATGCCATATATGATTACCTGGAATCGGAAAGGCCGGATACCGGCTGCCCCCGCCTGTTCCTGACAGAAACACATCCCTTTTCACCATTGTCTACCCAGGGAATTGCAAACATCGTAACAAAAATCTGTCGGATTGCAGGAGTGCGGCAGAATCCAGGAGACAGGAAGGGGACACACATCTTCCGGCATAACCTGGCATCCTCTATGCTGGAAAACGATATACCACAGTCTGTGATCACACAGACTCTCTCGGACATACAGCTCCCGATTCCCTTGAGCCTTATCTAAGGGCAGATTTTGTACATTTAAAGGAATGCGCCCTGAGTGTGGAGCAGTTCTCCCTGGCAAAGGAGGTGCTGTCCATATGAAAGAATTCCGTTCGTTCCTTTCCCCCACAGATCCATAGCTTTATAAGGTACCGGCAGGCATCCCAGCGATGGAATGATTCTTCCTATGAGGAAAACCTGATGCTGTTTGACCATTACTGCCACGCGAATGATCCGTGTGCTACCGCACTGACACAGGAAATGGTTGATGGCTGGTGCCGTCAGCGGAGGACGGAAACCAACAACTCCTGCAGGTCGAGGATCTATGTGGTAGACAGCTTCGTTCGTTTTTTCTGAACATGCGGGCCTGTCCAATGTTCAGCCGCCGCAGATTCCCCGGAAAGAAAGGCGGAGATACCTCCCGCATGCCTTTACAGAGGAAGAACTTATCCGGTTTTTCCATGAATGTGACAGCATACCGGTCATCAACAGCAGGAAAGAAACCATTATAAGAAAAATGTCTGTCCCTGTGTTTTTCAGGCTTCTTTACAGCAGTGGGATCCGTACAAATGAAGCCCGGCTACTCCTCAGGGAAAATGTGGATCTGAGGAGAGGGATACTGGATATCCAGTATTCCAAGGGGCATGACCAGCACTACATTGTTTTGCACGATTCCATGCTGGAGATCATGCGCAGATATGATGCAGCCATTAACGGCATCGTGCCGGAGAGGGAATATTTCTTCCCTTCCATAAGGAATTCCCATTTCAACAGGGGATGGGTAACAAAAAATTTCAACCTGTTATGGCGCAAAGCCAATACATCCCACGCCACCGCCTACGAATTCCGCCACCATTATGCTGTAACAAACCTCAACCAATGGACAGGCTATGGTTTTGAATTCCATGACAAACTTGTATATCTGAGCAAGAGTATGGGACATACAACGCTCGAAAGCACAAAAAATACTACTATTCCATTGTTCCCGGTCTTTCTGAGATCATAAAAAAGAGCAGACAGAAAACAGTTCTGAGTGGATGATACCGGAGGTGCCACTGGATGAAGAAACCTACTAAGGAAAGTATCCGGATTGCCGGGTATATTTCAGAATTCCTGAACAACTGTGTCCTTTCTCAGAAAACAGATAGCATGAACACATTGAAATCATACCGGGATACATTGGCGTTGTACCTGACATACCTCGAAGAAGAAAAAAAAAGGGTTCAATGTGGCAGCCTCAGTGCCGATGCGTTCCACCATACAGTCATAGAAGAGTGGCTTGCCTGGCTGCAAAAATCGAGAAAAAACAGCCCGGATAGCTGTAATAACAGGCTGGCAGCCCTGCGTGCATTTTTAAAATATCTCAGCGGGCGTGACGCTGCTTACCTGCATCTTTATCTGGAAGCATCCGAAATCCCCCGAAGGAAATGCCTGAAAAAAGAAAGTGGAGGGCCTGACCCGGGAAGCGGTAAAGGCATTAATGGAGGCTCCTGATCCTTCAAGCAAATGCGGACGCAGGGATCTGGCATTCATCATCCTCTTATACAGCACTGCCGCCCGGTTGGATGAGATACTATCGATGAAGAACGATCAACTTCATCTATCCGCCGAAAAAGCATACATTGTCATTATCGGAAAAGGAAGCAAGATCCGCACTCTTTACCTGTTGCCAAAAGTCGTTGCACATTTAACAAGGTACTTAAGAGAGTTCCATGGGGAAACACCTGATCCGGAGGCCTATGTTTTTTATTCGAGGAACACCGGAAGTCACGGAAAAATGACTCAGCCTGCCATCAGCAAGATGCTGAAAAAAGTATGCAAAGGCAGCCCATGAAAACTGCAGAGATGTGCCACTGGATCTCCATGCCCATCAATTCAGGCATTCGAAGGCTTCTCACTGGGCTGGAGGATGGAATGAATATCGTACAGATTTCCTTTTTTGCTTGGCCATGAACAGCTCCAGACTACGATGATCTATCTTGACATCACAACTGAGGAGAAAGCAAAAGCACTTGCTACTTTAGAAGATGAGAACGATAAAAAAGTATCTGCAAAATGGAAAAACTCTGATGGCTCTCTCGTAAATTTCTGCGGTGTCCGAAAGAAAGGATAAAAATAAAATCCAAACCTTTTCACGTGTTATGTATCGTATTTCCTGCGCCATCTGCAAAAGGTTTGGATTTTATTTAAGTTTGATATCGTAAATCGTGAAACCGGATGTGGGGCAGGTCGTACTTCTTCAACAGCTTGTGGAAGGTGTGGCTCACATAGTCGGGGGAGTATGGATGCCCGTCCTCCCAGGTGAACACATAGTCGTTGTCTATGTAGTCCTTGCCGAAGTGGTTGCGGTAGTATTGCTCCTGCTGTAACATGATCTTGAACAGCCTTACCGCATCGTCTGGTCAGGGGAAAGCTGCGGAAGCTGGATGCGTTCTTGGTCTTGTTCTTCTCCACAACCTTCGTGACCCGGGCCACGGTGTGCCGTATGGTCAGCGTTTGCATCGCAAAGTTGATGCTGTCCCATTTCAGGCCCAGCACCTCGCTGCGGCGTAGGCCGTACAGCGCGGTGACGTAGATGATGGGGTAGAGGCGTTCGTTCTTAACAACGGTCAGCAGGTCTCGCATCTGCGCTTCCGTGTAGAACGTGCCGGTAAACTGTGCTGCGTGCGGCATGACCACCAGATCGGCGGGATTTGTCTGGATCAGGCCGTCTCTCTGCGCTAATTTGAGCGTCTGATTGAGCACGTTCTTGTGCTGACGCAAGCTAACCGCTGATAGGCCGCCGTGGCCGTCAGAACGCCCGAATTTGGCCTTTACGTTGATGTACGTCTGCAGCGTCTCGCCGTCAACATCGCACAGCCGGATTTGCAGATCATCGAAGTAGGGGAGGATGTGCGCTCGGGCCTGAACCTCGTAGCCTTGGTAGGTGACCTCGTCCACGCGATGCCGGACATTCTCCAGCCAGCGGCACGGCGTCACTGAAAAGCATATCGGGCGGGGCAGCCTGCTCAGACTTTTCGCCGAGCATGTCAAGCATGATCTGCCTGGCTTTGCCCTCGTTTCCTGTTACTGACAGACCTGTGGAGACCCAGGTCTGATTTTTTTTTGCCATCTGTCGTATGCGTGAGCACAACATAGTATTTGTCGTTTTTACGCGCAAGCTGGCGGTCATGAGAAGGGCCTCCCAAAGCGTTGTGGCATAAGACTGCACCTCCAAGGTTCGACTGTAGAGACGTGGCGTTTCCCTCATCCGCAAAACCAGTATACTACAATCGTTACGATTTCAAAAATGTACGAATGGAACCAATATGGCGGCACAGCAATGCCGTGAAAGCAGGTACTTTCACGGCATAATCTGCTGCTATATTGGCTTTGCGTTTTTCTCCCCCTGCAAATTCCAGACAGGCAACCCTTCTCGGCGCTGTGCCCTGCAAGGCAGCCTTTGGGCCGGCCTTGCAGCATGTTGTCACGCCTTCTTGGCACGCTCCCCGGGATGACCCGGATCATGGCGCTGCTTCCCCAAAAGCGGTACGGCAGAGGACGCTATTCAGTTGTCGCGAGAGAAAGTATATCTCCTCTCAATTACAATGGATAGCGTCGAAGTATGGGAATGGGACGGGAAAAATAAAAAAAAAATTGTGGTGAGCAAATGGGGCAGTGGTTCCACAAAATGTTTATTATTGAACGGATTGGATGATTTTGTTTTAAATAAAATATGCAGTTGCTTCGCTTCGCTAAGTGAAGGTGAAATAAGTATTCAGTGTGGGGCAGAATTGCAATCAATGATGAAGATGTGAATCTGTACTACATTGCAGAAGCTGCGATATCACTGATATCAGAAATGTGCTATGATGTGCTTTTTGACAAATCATTTCCTGTTACGATTGAAACGTAGGGGGGGGATATATGCTACACTAAAATAATACTCAAAAACTTGCATTTATGTTATCGCTGGGAAGGAAATGGCTTATGCATATTGACCAGTTGACCTTGAAAAACTTCCGGAACTTTGAGAGTGTAGATATTCCGCTGAATTCTAAAATGAATATTGTGATTGGCAATAACGGAAGCGGCAAAAGTTCTCTGCTCATGGGTGCATTAACTGCTGCTAGCGCCTTCTTTCTTGGAATTGACTACGCTTCTCCACGTAGCATCAAAACGGATGATGTTCGGCATGTAGCACATGAAATTAAAAAAGTATATCAACAGGTGGCAGTCTATCCGGTCGAAGTTTCCTGTGAGGGCGTCGTTAATGGGGTTACCTGTAAGTGGTCGCGCTCTTTGAGTGGTCCTAAGTCTAATACGACTTATGGTGGAGCATTCGATTTGCGAAATATTGCATCTTCCTTGCAAAAAAAGCGCATCAAGCGAATATTCAGAGGATGTACTTCCGCTTATTGCTTATTATGGCACTGGTCGATTGTGGGCACAAAAGCAAGCAAAGAAAAAAAAGGGTAAACAAAAGCTGAGGTCTCGTTTTGAAGGCTATCGAGATTGCATTGCTGAGCAGGCAACAGACAAACAGCTTCTGGAATGGTTCAGTGAGACCACACTTCTCGTTAGCCAAGAAGGGTCTATCCCGCAGATGACTGCGGTTCAGCAAGCATTGGAACGGTGCTTTGCGGATTTGATTGATCATGGTGAAACACAGAGGGTAAAGGTTGAATATCGCCAGCGCTATAGGACGGTTGTTGTCGAATACACGAATCGTTCTGGTGAACACGAACTTCATCCCATGTACGAGATGAGTGATGGCTATCGCTCAGTTCTAAGCATGGTGGCAGATATTGCGCACAGAATGGCGGTTTTAAATCCACAACTTGGAGATGCAATACTTGAAACGCCGGGTATTATAATAATCGATGAAGTGGAATTGCACTTGCATCCAGGGTGGCGAAAGCGAATTTTGAAGGATTTGACGTCAGTTTTCCCGAATATTCAATTTATTGTATCAACGTACTCTCCTGAAGTCATCACATCGTACAAAGAAGCTAATTTGATCTTACTAAAGCATGAAGGCAGTGCCACGCAGATTGAGTCAGCGTATGGGAAAGATGTAAATACTGTTTTTCGGAGTATTCTGCTTGTAGGGAATCGTCCTGCGGAAATTAAAGAACTGTTCGATAAATTTTCGCAGGTTCTTGATGCTGAAGATTATCCAAAGGCAAGGGAAATTCTATCTCAACTAGAAAATATTCTTGGTTACGATGATCCAGAGGTTTATAAGGCTAGAAGTAGTCTGGAAATTGAACAGATGGAGTGGCCAGAATGAGATACATAAAAAAGGCTGGAACTGAGCCAGAGGATTTGCAAAAGTATAAAAGGGACTGCCGCAGGGCATCCCCTCTCAGCTAAAAAATCACTTACAAAGACATGCCAAAAGATGGCTCACGGAAACAGCTTGCAGTGGATCAAGGGTATATATGTGCGTACTGCATGCGCAGAGTTTGTCTTGATTCGGAGAATAAAGAGCAATATATAACCATCTCGGTTACAGCCAACGAACGATTGAGACAACCGCTCATTGTTCGCGACACACCGTCCGCGAGGTTTTAGCCGAGATGGACAAGCATGGCATCCAGTGGCCCTTGACGATGACATTACCAACGATGACTTGGAGCAGATGCTCTTCCCGGACAAGTACAAGAGTGCTTGCTTGTACGTTGAACCGGACTATCCGTACATTCACCGTGAGTTGGCAAAGCGTGGTGTTACACTGACCTTGTTGTGGGAGGAGTACCGCCGCGAATGCTACGATGAAGGCAAGAAGCCGTACATGTTTACACAGTTCGGCGAGAAATACCGCAAATGTGCCCGCGTCACCAAGGCAACCATGCGTATCCAGCACAAGCCCGGAGACGCCATTGAGGTGGATTGGGCTGGCGATACAATCCCCATTTTTCGATTCTGTAACCGGTGAGCAGAGCAAGGCGTACCTATTTGTAGCAGTCCTGCCCTGTAGTTACTTCGCCTATGCAGAAGTTTGCAGTGTAAGCGCACGATAAATGACGTCCTGTGAAAGCAACGGTGCCTGTGAGATAATAAGGGTATCAAGAATTACCGAGAATTCCTGGTAATTATCAGGAATTCCTGAAAAGTCTCAAGGAGGAGTTGTAGCCATGCAAGTGAGTCAGATGAAAGGGGCAGTAAGTCAAGCACAGTGGAAGCAGCGCATTGTTGAGTGTCGCAATTCAGAGGTCAATGAATGTTTGAGCCATGTGACAGCCAATATTTGAGCTACTTCACAATGGTCACCGGTGTGGGTGGCTTAAACATTCAGGCAGAGTGACCTATTATCCGTTTGTTTCCAAAACATATGTTGGGGTTTTAGCGCGTGAAAGTGGGGCTAAAAGTCCGTGCAAGTGGGGTTCTGACTCCGATTTATGCAATAAGGAACACCAAATAGCCAGGGCAGTGATTTGCTGGACAAACTCGCTTTTTCAAAGGACAAATTGAGTTTCTACGGGGAAAATCGGAATCGTAAAAGTATGGAATAAAGCCAAAAGGCCACTGCCCAATTACGGGTGGTGGCCTTTTGGTTCATCGCAAGCGTCGTACGATATAACGTATATAATCTGCTATTCCTGCTTCTGGGCTGTCTTTTTATCAACGAAAAACATTTTTACAGTAGATGCAATCATTAGAATGATGAAGATTGACAGCACAGAGCCAATTGCTACTACCATATAGCGTACGCCATCATTCCCTTTGGTGCCTGCAGCATAAGCCATCAAGAGATATGCTAATACGCCGATTGCTACACCCCCACAGAATCTTTAGGATCGAGGGGGCCTCATCTCCAATTTTGCTGTTTTGAGTGCAAAGAGCGGAAATCGCAGACACACTATTGTCCGCACTGGTAGAGAAAGAGATCAGCATGATAAAAAAGCGTGATTGGGAATCAGTATTTGCGCAAAAGGTAACTTTCAATGAATGCCCATATGCCAGCATATGTGCCATTTTCGTTGATTACAGAAGCTATATCCAAAAAAATCCGCTTACCTGCCAGTTAATCGCACATCCACCAAATACCGAGAACCAAATGATAGCGAAAACACTTGGCATCAACCAGTTTACTATCAACGATTCTCGAATGGTATGTCCATAAGTCAGTTGAGCAAGAAAAAACTCCTGTCACTGGGGCAAATGCCATCCAAAATGTCCAGTTGTAGATTGTCCACCATTGCAACAGAGCACTACCACCAGATGTTCCTGTGTCAAGACTCCACAGTGGGAGATTCTGCAACCAATAACCAATCGCAGAAGTAGAAGTATTAAAAAATAAAAGCAGCAGAACCACCCAGAACCAATACAATAGCCGTCAGCACCATATAAAAACGGAAATTTAGATTTGCAAAAAACTTAATGCCTTTTTCAACACCGCTCAGAGAAGACAAAAAGATATAAAATTGTGGTCACACCCATAACAGTTAACATCAATATGTGCGTCGGCTGAATATTGTACACATACTTTGCGCAAGCACTGGTAAGACCGATAAATGTGCCCAGTGTACCTACAAGAGCCAATGCCAGAGCCAAAATATTGACTGCATCGATTAGAGAAGAAATTCCGCGTTTCTTAACCTTGTCTCCAAACAATGGCACAAGTAATGTAGAGAGCGAAACAGGCTGTTTTTGTTAAAGCACAAAATACGCAATAGAAATGCTGCATATTCCATAGAACGCATAAGGAAAGACTGACCATTCGTGGAAAGATCGCCCCAATGCAAACAGTACGGCTTCAGATGAGCCAGGTTCAATGCCATAACCATCCAGTTCTCCCCAAATACTTTGTAAAAAAAGTAATGGGTTGGGAAATGCTTGACGAGACAATGCTCGCTCCAATTCCTCCCGTTAGTGACATTGCAAACCAAGACCAGAAGCCATATTTCGGCTTCGCATCAGGTCCTCCTATGCGAATATTACCAACCTTGCTAAATGTAAGAATCACGCAAAGGATTACGATTGTCAATACGATCTACTGATACAACCAGCTCAAATTCTGATAAGCAAGTTCAAACGCTCCCTTAAAGAACGAAAGCAAAAGCTGATTGTTGATCAGCCCTACAGCCCCTGCTATCAATACACATGAAAAGGCTGGGATAAACACTCCTTTGCGGATTGCCTTTCCTTTCATGGGTCTCCTCACTTTCGTTTCGTATAAAAGTCATGGACATGCTGCAAAACTATGCTGTTGTCTCGCTTCCCATCATCCTTGGCGCGCAGTTCTTTGATTGCGGTGCAAATCTGGATTTCAGCATCTTTTTCTTTTTCTTTCTACTCTCATCGTTCTGCTGCCATGCGATTTTACCGTTAACACAGGTCATGATTACACTCTGCCTAGTACCACGCTGTACAAGCAGTGCCAGCGGATCAATACCAGAATCCGCGTAAGGTTTTTCTATGCTATCAACACTGATCATTGTAAAATCTGCCGTACCGCCTGGTTCTAGGATGCCGCTGGACAGACCGCGAGCAGAAATCTTTTGCTCCACGCGAAGTAGCCATTTTCAAAACGTCCTTGTAATCCACTTCGCCATCCACACCATTGTGCAGATTATTGAGCCATGCAACACGTATCTCTCTTAGGTAGTCCTGATCGTCATCAAATGCACATCCATCTAACCCAATACCGCAGTCAATACCAAGTTCATTCGCCCTCTGCATGTTGAAAATTCCGCTACGCAAACGCAAATTGGAAGATGGATTCGTAATTAAATGCGCTCCGCTCTCAGCAATCAGCTGCAGATCCTCTTCATCCAGCCATACGGCATGTGCAAAGGATACCCATGGGCCCAGAAACCCAATTTCTTTATAATGCTTAATAAAGCTCTTGCCCCATGTACGCTTTGCATACTCTGCTTGGTACTGAGTCTCCAGTAGATGCAGATGAATGTACATACCATGTTCAAGCGCATATTCCTTCATCTGAAGCAGGGCTTCATCACTGCACCACTGACCACCGTTCGGGTGAAGCTGTACCTCAGTCCATCCTGCTTTGATATCATCTGCAAGATCTTCGCAGATACCCTCGACAAGTTGGAAATACTCATCCATGTTCATAATCTTGTCGTGAATGCCGGCCGCAAAGTTTGTGCGCAGTGGCTCAGGCAAATCGGAAATAAATTTATCACGGTCATAATAAATGCGCTTATTCTGATCCAAATACAAAGGACAGAGAATGCTTCGTATACCTGCGTCCTTATATCCCTTTTCGGCTGCCACCATTTCTTCACGAATTTGAGCAAAGCTGTTAGGGTTGTGGCTATGCAATACCATGCCAACACCAGACGATACAAGACGCATCCCATCATAGTAACACGCTTGATAGTGGGGGATAGCAGGAAGCTTATTTAAATCCTGTAACCACATTTCCAGCGCCCGATCGGGGGTACGGAAGGATATATGGGAGACATACCTCTGCCGTGATCATGAGCGTCTACAAAAAGCAGGCATCATCAACCAATCATTGCTTTCCAAAACCTGTGCTTCCGGATAGCCAAGTCGCAGTTTCTCAGGCTCATCGATCTGTTCAATCCGATTGTCACGTACTAAGACGGCTGTGTTTGTGCATACTTCATCGTTTGTCCCATTCCAAAAATAGCGGGGAATAAAAATCGATTCCATAAAGAACTCCTTAACTAAAAAACAGAATGCGGCAGAAGATGACATACTCCATCGTATGTTCTTCTGCCGCTTTTGCAGATTGATGTGTTTATTTGTCGGCAGAAGGTCTCTTGTAGTTCAGATAAAGAGAAGCTTCCGTGCCACCATCTACAACAATTGCCTGTCCGGTTATGGCACGAGCTTCATCGCTTGCCAGGAACAACGCTGTTTCGGCAATATCCTTTGCTTGAATCTCAAATGGTGCAGGCTGATAGGTGTTCAGGAATCTCTGACGAGAGCTTCCCCTTCAAAGCCTTTGTTCAGCGGCGTGTTGACAAATCCAGGGCAAATCGCATTGCAACGACTATTATCACGTGCAAAGTCAATTGCAACAGATCTTGTAATACTAAGTGCACCAGCCTTTGCCGCCGAGTAACTCAACTTATACGGTGTCGGGCGAATGCCATAAGTTCCAACCAGATTCAGTATTACACCACCACCTGTTTTGATCATGTGTGGAATGCAATACTTACTGCCCAAAAAACACTATCCATGTCCAGTGCAACGACCTTTTTTATAATCTTCATAAGAAGTCGTTACTGCAGTACCCACCGGGCTGATGCCTGCAATCGTAAAATACACATCGAGTCGTCCGAATGTGGCAACAGCATCATCAAACAAGGCTTTCACAGCTTCCTCTTTGGTAATGTCAATTGCATAGGCCTTTGCCTTTCCGCCTGCGGCAATAATTTCGTTCGCAGTTGCCTGTGCTGTTTTTTCATTGATGTCAACCACAACCAAACCGATGCACCTTCTTGAGCAAAGAGCGTACAAGAAATCTTGCCCATTCCAGAGCCACCGCCCGTAATGACAACAACTTTACCATCAAACCTCTTCATAGAAAGTCTCCTTCGTCAATAGTCAAGCGTTCTAGCGCGTACTTCATTTTTTGGCTTTGTTGTAGCATTAGCCGAAAGCTGGGAAGATCGTCATAGCAATCGCAACGCCAACAATTCCTCGAACAATTGCTGGAATTATGCCTACACGTAGAATTGTCTTCTGTGTATAGCCACCAGCCTGCATAGCCATGGGTACTACGGGGTTAGGCATCGGAGTGATCAGCGAAGACATGGATGCCAGAGAGCAAAGGATAACGGGACCACGAGGATCACAGCCAATCGAGCTGCAAGAAATAATCAAAATGGGAATTAAAACAGTAGTCGTTGCTCTGTTGTATAGGAAAGATGTCATCAGGAAAGATACCAGGTAGAATACTGCGCCAATGATATAACCATTGTGAACACCAGAAAGAGCACCTGCAGCGAGATCTCCTAACAACTGAGCAGCACCGGTGTTGCCCAAAGCCTCGCCCATAACCGTGACACCTGCATACAGCAGAACCATGCTCATATTCATACGAATCAGTGCGGTCTGCTCATCCAAAACACCAGACAAGACAACAGCGGTTGCACCAGCCATCGTAACTGCCCAAGAAGGAAGGCCAAGCATCAGTCCAATAACGGTAGCAATAAAGATACCGTAACCGAGAAATTCACGGACCGGAGAAAGAGCCTCATTGTTTGTGATATCCGGCCCTGTGATAGCGACCGTTTCAGTTTCAGGCTGATCTGGCATGAGCTTCGGCAAGACGAAGATTGTCAACAGCAAAGTAACCAGCGCGGTCGGCAGAAAAACCATAGTCTCACTCCACATGCTGAGAAGAGATCCAGTCCAGCCATAGGATTCCAGATAGCCATTCTGCGTAACGAACCATGCAGCATAAGGACCAATGGGCTCAATAACAAAGGAAGTAGAGACTACCGTAACAGCAATCGGATACATCATCTTAGAGGGGCTGCACTTTAACTGTTTGCACATGCTGATAACCAGAGGATAAACCATAGCAAACATAGCTGGCAGGCTGGGGACAAACTGGCCGAGCAGGAAGATAACCAAAATGTAAGACGCCAATACTCGCGTGAAGGACCCATTGTTCACACGATACAAAAAGCTTGGTAATATTATTGACCATCTGCGTGCGAGAAAGTCCCGCAGCAACAATAAACATACCAGCCATCGTCAAAACGTTGTTGTTGCCGAATCCAGCAAACACGGTAGCCTTATCCACGCATCCTGCGACATACAAAGCAACAATAACGCCCATACTGGTAAATGCCATTGGTATCTTGCGGTTAAAGAATAGAATAATCATAACCGCAAAAATAATTAGGCAGATAACCATACTGTTCATAGTAAGCCTCCTTATTTTTTTTTGAAAATTTTATTGTCCTTCACGTTTGCAAAAAACTTCTCAGCGTAAAGGACGTTTCCATCCATTCTCTCTTTCTATCTTCAGCAGATACACACCATCCATAGAACCTTTAGCCGGCAAAAGAGGCTCTATTTCCTGCTGAATACTCGTCAGCGTATAATCAATAATGATTAAAAATACTAAACGAGTTCCTTGACAACTATTTAACCATATTGTGTACTTTTCGTAAAGCGACAAATTATACAAGCCGCGTTGCGAAAATGTCAAAGCAGAGGTCCAAATGGATACACAAAAATGGTCACTACTTCTTAAGGTATTGGACTCTGGCAGTATTTCTGCAGCTGCCGCGCAATCCAATTACACGATTTCGGGAATAAGCCGTATGATTGCGAATCTGGAACAAGAAATTGGCTTTCCTCTGTTGGTACGAAACAATCGCGGTGTTGGACCAACAGATGAATGTGAGCTATTGCTAAATGATATTCGCACCTTATTGCATGACGAAGAACAGATTACACAGCGGCGGATTGCTAATATCAATGGGCTCCAAATTGGTACGCTAACCATTGGTACAGCATATTCCTCCAGCTATCCATTACTCACAAAGCAAATCGTTCGGTTTGTTCAGCAGTACCCTCGCATCAACATCAAAATGCTATGGGGTTATAATGACGAACTATGCCATGCTGTCGAAGAACGCAAAATGGATATCTGTGTTGTTAGCAAACCTACTCCGGATATGCTATGGTTTATTCTGCAGCAAGAAGAAATGGTTGCGGTGGTTTCTGCCAATTCTGCATACGCCGATAAGGATAGAGTCTCGCTGTCCATTCTGAAAGAAGAACCATACATTGATATTTATCCAAACCGTGACAGTGATTCTTCACGCTTGCTTAAGGGAGCTGGAATTAAGCCAAACACAAGATTTACCACATCTGATCGTTATGCCGCTCATGAAATGGTTGCTGCTGGTCTTGGTTTTACTGTAATTAATGAAACTCTAGCAATTAAACGAGATGATATTAAAAATTCTCCCTTTGGATCCTCCACAAAATCTTAGTATAGGCCTTGCCTGCCTCCCTAATCCAACCCTATCTACTAGGCGTTTTATTGGTTTTATGCAGGAGTCTATGCGAGCCAGCGAGATCCGTTGAAGACACCGTAGATGATAGATTCCTTATGAGTGAACGAATTACAGTAGCTAACTTAGATAAGTCATCAAAGGGAACGAAGGTATTGAGAAAAAGAATATGAAATATTGCTGACTATTTCGGCCCGAAGCTGGCAGAAGTAGAAAACTTAGAGAAAAAAGAAAGAATTCGAAGAAAACGTAACGATATCGCCGTAAAGCAAGAAAATACTAAAGCTTAAACAAAAATCTTGATTAAAATTTAACGATGAGGTATACTAAGCTTGGAGGTGTTTCAGATGAAGCTACTGCGTGTCAAGGCGAGTCACTTTAAGAATTGCCAGGATGATACGGTTATTGATTTGGTCGCTAAGTCGAAGAAGACGACTGAAGACAAGGGAGTATGAGCTTCAGGAAATTACTGAGGGCTTGTATGTGTATAGCATTGGAGCGTTTGTCGGAAAAAATGCTTCCGGTAAAACAACTGCTCTGGAATTGCTGGACTGCTGCTATGATATTCTGGGTAAATTTAGCCTGGAGAATAAGCACTATTCCTATGAGGGAATCAAGCTGGAAATCATCTTTTTTCATGAGGAATATATTTACAAATATACGACAGAATTGAAAGCAGATCCGACTTTAGCAAATCGGGCAACATTTTTTGATCAGCATATTTATAAGAAAAAGTATTATAAAACTAAACAGAGTTCATTGTATACAGAGGATTTTGTTGAGCAAAAAGATCTGGGTGAGTTACCGGAAGATACGGCAAGCACTTTTTTTGTCTTAAAGAAAAAACAGGTATCAGCGATTTTCTTCGGTAGCGATGGTATGGGAGCGGACACATACCAGATGGCATTTCGATTGCTCAAAACGTATCATATACCAGATGAAATGCTTTCTGCGATTATCCGTATTTTCGATAGTAATATTCAAAGTATTCAGATGCTTGACGAGCATAACTATCGTGTCACTATCTGCAATCAGGAAAAAAGTTTCTATCGGACAAAGAACTCCTATATATGTTGTCCAGCGGAACGACAAAAGGCATTATCCTTTACACATTGGTTGTAGCTTCTCTCCAACAGGGTTTCGACTTGCTTATCGATGAGGCAGAGGCGCATTTTCATAAGACACTTGTCGAAAATATGTTGAGTCTGTATATGGATAAAAAAGTGAACAGGCACGGGGCAACACTGCTGTTTTCGACACATTATTGTGAAGTTTTGGATTTGTTCAACCGACAGGATAATATCTGGGTGTGCCAGTCAAGCGATAAGATCGCTATTAAGAACATGTATGAGTCTTTTGAGGTGAGATCCGGTTTGCTTAAAAGCAAGCGTTTTTATAATAACGCTTTCCAAACGGCAGTAAACTATGATGAACTCATGAATCCTGAAAAGGAAGTTGATGAAATGAAGTTGTTGATCATGTGCGAGGGACCTAACGAGCTCAAAATCATCAACATCCTGCTGGAAAATCAAAAGCTGAAATTTTCATCAGATGATTTGCTGGGATTGGTCCCGTATCATGCGCGTCAAATAAAGTCCTCTGCAGCAGTTAAGGCAGCATTGAACTTGTATCCAGATGAGGAACCTGTTCGATAATGTAAAAGGCTCCGGCCATGTAGAGTGTTTTCTTGCCACTCGTGATATGCAGCTTGGGGACATCGTAATTCTGCATGTCGGCAAACAGGACCCCGCGCATGAGAGTGATGTGTATGCCTACGGCACGGTCATTTATGGTCCGTATATTCTCGAAAATCGTCCCGCTGAATACTGCAACAACAAATTGACCGTGGATGTTCGTATAGACCATATCGTATATGACACACCCATCATCACCCACGAGCAATGTAAGAGATACACTGGCCAGTATAGAAATGATCACGCCATCGCAGATTCTTTCAATGACAATTTGAAAGTCACTCTGGGTATCCAGTAATACTCCACAAAATGAAAAAAGCGCTCACCGTGAAAGGTGGGCGCTTTTTCTTAATCAGTACTTATAAAAGGTATATCACACCAGCATATCGAACAGTCCAATCATCAGAGGCATCGTCATGATGGAAAGCAGCGTACTCAGAACATACAATGCACTTGAGTGCGCCGCATCACGATTGTAGAGTTGCGCCATTGAGGTGACTGTCGCACAAGACGGCGTAATAGCCGATAGATAGACTGTCATTAAAATTGCTTTACCATCTGCAATCCAGTCAGATGCGTGGAACACGCGAAGTAGCAGCAGAACAATGATAGGAACTACAATCAGACGAAGTGCAACGGGAAGATAGTTGCGCGGTGTACAGAAGACTTTCTTTAACGGCACTTCTGCGATCGCCATACCGGCCAGCAGCATACCCATAGGTCCTATCATAGCACCTACGCTGCTGCTGAGCGTACTCACGATAGGTGTAGGCAGCGAGATATGCAGAAGGTACAAGAGAGCACCGGCGACAATCGCAATCAGGTTGACATTGGTCAGAATCTTCTTCCATTCGAGTTTTGCGCCTTCTTGCAGGCAGGTACTTGCGTGCGTCCAGAGAAGAATCAGCTGAACAATGACGAAAGCGCAGGAATACACGACATATTCCTCGCCGAGCAAAGCCTGAACCAGGGGGATGACGAGCGCAGCAGCATTGCTGTATATGATGTTGACCTGCTCCACGACATCCAATTTAAGCGGCCTTTTAAAGATAGCATTGAGGACCAGAAACACGACATGCATTCCGACCGCTATGCCCATCGAGTACAAGAGTCCTGTGCGAATCTGCGGCGTATTATCGATTTGAAATGCGTTGAGAACAACGCACGGCATGACCAGATACACGAAAACTACGGACAAAACCTTGCTGTCTGAGGCTTTCAACAGCCCTGCTTTAACGACTACATAGCCCATTATGAGAACGATGAACAGCTGAGCTATCTGCTGCATGAGCAACAAACTGACTTCCATGACAATCCCTTCCTTCGATTCTGAATAGCGTACTCTTTTCTCGGGAAATAGTCAATATGCAACATGACGGAAGTTTTTAGCAAATGGCGAAAATCAACAGTTTGTGGCGAAGGTTGAGAGTTAGCCATATGTACTGGACACTATGCACAGTTTCGTGATGTACTGATTATGCAAAGAGTAGAACTTGATAGAGAAGTTGTAAAATCTATAAAAATCAATGTAAACGCGATATTTTCTTTAGTATAATATAGTTAAGAAAGTATCCCCAAAAGGGAAGACTAACTATTAAAAAGTCAAGCCCCAAAACAAAATTTTCGAGAGAAATTTTAAAGGTGGTAAAAATTGGTATAGCAAACAAGAGCATCCGTTGTCGGATACTCGCTCCGTATAAAATCGCACGCTTAATAATCAGCTAAGAAGGCTTTCCCAGAACGCTGCATAGCAAAAATAAGCCTTACCAGCTTTTTAGCAGCATGAGAGATGGCAACATTGTAATGCTTTCCCTCAGAACGCTTCTTTTCAAGATAGGCCGAGAATGTAGGACACCAAAGGCAAACATATTTGGCGGCATTGAAAAGAGCATATCGCAAATATCTGGAGCCACGCTTTTCCATGTGAGCATAACAGTTTTGCAGTTGCCCTGACTGATATGTAGATGGAGAGAGTCCAGCATAAGCCAGCAACTTGTCTGCGCTTGCAAAGTTGGAAAAATCTCCAACTTCAGCAAGAATCATTGCACCCATATGTCGGCCAATACCGGGGATTGTAAAGATGGGAGAATCCATCTGAGATGTAATCTTGTCAATTGCGGATTCTACCTCAGAAATTTCTTTGTCCAGCTCGCGGATGAGAGCAATCGTGTGTTTCAACTCCATAGACTTAGCAGGCATTTTCGAGCCAATGGAGACCCCTGCGGCTACTTGGATTTTCGGGGCGGTTTTAGACTTGGTATAACGACCTTTAGAGGCGGTGCAAAGAGTCTCCAGCGAGTTCTTCAGTATTAGCGTTTGCGATATAGCTTGCACCTGGATAGTTGCTCAGCAGTGCGTATACAACAGCGATGTGCAGGCTTGAGACCAGCTTTTCGAGCTCCGGAAACAGAATATTCACTAACCGCGCAACGGAGCTTTTCAGCTTGGCGCGCTCTTTTACCTTATCAAATCTGTATCTGGTTAGTGACTTTAGCTCTTCATTGTGGTATGCTGTATTTGAGTAGGACTTGAGGTCCACATCAGACATGAGCATCATTGCAATGGTACGCGCGTCTATCCGATCTGTTTTGGTTCTTCGCAGGCTGAGACTTTTCCGGTAGAGGTTCGTGTGCAGAGGGTTAATGACATAGGTTGCCAGGCCGCTGTCTAAAAGAAACCCCAGCAGATTGTAGCTGTAATGTCCTGTGGCTTCAAGCCCTACTTTTATTTTGCTTTCACCTTTTGGGAACAGCTTTGGATTCTTGAAAGAAGCGTCTCAAAACCGATGCGGTTATTGGCAATGGTAAATACATCTGCCAAGACCGTTCCTTCCGAGTTGAGGATAAAGCAATCGTGCTTGTCCTTTGCAACATCGATACCAACAAAAATCATTTCTTTTTTTTACCTCCGGCGTTTTATTTTTTACAGTGCTGCTTAGAGCCACACCTCTTTGCTATGTAACCTCGTTCTATATAAACCGTCTGGCGGTATCTAACTGATTAACACTAAAAACAAAGAGCCGTGGTTGGAGCCTTTCCGAAACCGTCTTGCGGTAGGAGGTTTAAACCAATCCACAGCACCTTGTCTATTGTAGCATTTTGTCCTTGGAGAGGGACTCTAATAACTACTACTTTATAATACGAGGAGGTTTATCATGAAAAGGAGAGTAAGTACAGCGAAAAAGAATCGTTGCTGTGGCCTTAGCTGCTACGGTTGCGGTTTCTTTGACCGGCTGCAAGAAAAAAAAAACACCAACGATACGACGAGTTCGGATGTGACCACGAGCCAAAGTCAGGCAGCGGTTCCGGAAACACCGGAAGTAACTGCCACGCCTGCACCAACCGCTACACCTGTACCGACCGCCGCGCCCGCTGAGAACACCGATAAGAAGGACAACACCACCAGCGAGCCGACTAAGACGGAGAAGCCGAGCACCGGCACTTCGACTTCCGGTGGAACGACAAAACCGGCAGCGACAAAAACACCGGCACCTGCTCCGGCAGCTACCCGGCTCCTACCGCAAAGCCTCAGGTAAAATACACCTTCACGGTTCGCCGTCATGAGGCGACCTGCACCACGCAGGGGCTACGATGAGCATATCTGCCATGAGTGGGGCGGTATGAACTACAACGACCGCTTTGTTCCGGCAAAGGGACACAGCTGGGATGGCGGTACAGTTACGAAGGCTGCTACTTATACCGAGACAGGTATCAAGATTTTCAAGTGCAAGGAATGCGATGAGACGCGCACAGAGGAAGTCCCGTCTCTCAACAAGACCTATCATATCAAGAGCGTTGTTGCTCCGACCTGCACCGCTGAGGGTTATACCATCTATGAGTGCAACGAAGTCCCCGGTCTGACCTATAAAGGCGATTACAAGGCAAAGCTGCCGCACGCCTACGATGCCGGTAAGGTCACAAAGCCCGCTACCATCTATGAGAAGGGTGTTAAGACCTTTACCTGCACTTCCTGCGGTGCTACATACACGGAAGATATCCCGGTAGTCGAGAAGACATGGCATAAGGGCAATACGGTAGCGCCTACCTGCACAGAGAAGGGCTATACCATCTACATCTGCGACCAGGATTCCGCTCTGACCGAAAAAACGCGATTATACGAATGCACTGGGGCATGCCTGGGATACCGGTACAGTCACAACGGCAGCGACCTGTACGACAGCTGGTGTTAAGACCTATACCTGCACCCGTAATGGCTGCACAGAGACTAAGACCGAGAAAATCCGCGGCTTTGGGTCATAAGTGGGATGAGGGCACTGTCACAACGCCTGCTACCTGCGAGGCTGTTGGCGTAAAAACTTCAAATGCCAGAATACCGGCTGCGCAGAGACTAAGACTGAGGAAATCGCGGTGCTGGGCCACAAGTGGGATGATGGTGTTGTCACCAAGGCTCCTACCTGCACCGAGGATGGTGTTAAGACCTTCACTTGCCTGAATGATAAGAACCACACCTACACGGAACCTGTTCCTGCGACGGGACACGCTTGGGACGAAGGCGTTGTAACGAAGGAACCGACCTACGAAGAAGAAGACGGTGAGCGCACCTACACCTGCCAGAATGACAAGACCCATGTGCATAAGGAAGTAATTCCTGCATTGGGCTATACCTTCACGGAAACGGTGGTCGCTCCTACCTGCACAGAGGACGGTTACACGCTGCATACCTGCAATGAGAATCCCGCAAAGACCTATCAGGATACGCCTGTTGCTGCGTTGGGCCATCAGTATAAGGAAGTCACTACTCCCGCTACCTGTGGCGCTCCTGGCAGCGTAGACAATGTTTGTGAGCGCTGCAACGATAAGCAGCATGTGAGTGACCTTCCTGCCACTGGTGAGCATCAGTGGAACGAAGGCACAGTAACGAAGGAACCGACAGCTACCGAAACTGGCATCAAGACCTTCACCTGCACCGTTTGCAGCGAAACGAAGACCGAGGACATCCCCAAGGTGCATACCCACGATTACACGCGCCTTGGCGAAATCGTCAAGGAGTCTTCGTGTGAGACCGAGGGCGAGCGTTGGGTGTACTGCAACTACGAGGGGTGCAACGAAAGAGTGTTGATGCCTGTGCCAGCTATCGGCAGCCATGATTGGGACTTTGCAAATGCCGAGTGTCTGAAAAAGGCTACCTGCACCGAGCAGGGCACTATGCTGATGCACTGCAAGCGTGACGCTTCTCATACCATGACTTACTCCTACGGTGGCACGGGTCATGTCTGGGACGAAGGCACTATCACCACGCAGCCTACCTATGATGAGTATGGCGTCAGGACTCTGCATTGCAAGAACTGTGACGCTACTACGACCGAAAAGGGTTCTCCCCCACAAAGTACACCTTCACCGTTATCGTTGTCCCGCCGACTTGCACCGAGGACGGCTACACGATGCACAAGTGCAATCAGGATGACAGCTTCTCTTACAAGGACAACATTGTACACTCCACCGGTCACCATGCCGCTAAGCGTGTCATAGAGCCTACCTGCAAGGAAGAGGGCCGTACCGAAATCTACTGCACCGTCTGCGGTGATGTGAGCAGCACTTTCGATTTCACGCCCAAAAAAGACCACACTTGGGATAACGGTGTTGTGACTACTGAACCCACGGCTGAAAAAGATGGCGTCAAGACCTATACTTGCAAGGTTTGCAATGAAACGAAGACTGAGACCATCCCACGTCTGAACGGCAGCGGCAAGTAAGCTGTGAGCCTTTCAAATCAGTTTACGGTGTATCCTATTTGTACGCCGTCGAGATAGCTATCAGGAATTGCTGAATAAGATATTAAAATAAAGGGGTGATCGATGCCCGTCTGGGCAAGTGCCAAAAATTTTGGCAAATTCTGTGCAACCTGCAGAAGCTAATGGATATCAGTGCAAAGTAACGCGAAATACGTTACAATAAAGTTGAGGCGATAACCATGGAAAAAACGATGACACTTAACCTTCGCGTCAACCCTACTGTCAAGCAGCAGGCCGAAGATGTGCTGAAGCAGCTCGGTATCCCAATGGCAACGGCCATTGATATGTACCTGCGCCTGATCACCATGACTGGCGATATTCCCTTCTCACTGTCCCTTCCAAAGGCTCATGCGGCTTTGAACGCTGACACCATGACCGATGACCAACTCCATGCAGCCTTGCAGGTGGGCATCAAGAAAATTCAGAATGGTGATACTGTGGATGCCGCAAGCGCATTTGCACAGTTCAGTGAACAACACAGATGAAGCAGTATGACGTGAAAATTTCCCGTGCGACACTCAGTGATATGGAGCAGATTTACAGCTACATTGCCGACCGTCTGCTGGAGCCTGACACGGTTATGGGGCAGTATAACCGCATTGCTGAAGCCATCCAATCGCTGAACATCCTGCCAGAACGCTGCGCGCTGGTGGAAAGCGAGCCGGAGCGCACCCAAGGACTGCTGCAGATGTTAGTGGACAACTACTCGGTGTTTTACATTGTGGGCGAGGATACCGTGTCGGAGGCTCGTGTGCTGTACAGTGCATCTGACCTTGTGCGCCGCCTGCGGAGAATGAAGTGAAAGGGGTGTTTGCATGACCGCCGTAATTCGGCTTAGGAATTTCATTTTAAATCGTCTATACTCTGCTCGCCTCTATCATGTATTGTACAATTTTGTAGCCCGTTTGTATGGGATTTAAGAGGCCGCAAGTTCGACTCTCGCCACTCGGATCAGAGATGGCTGTCAAGGTCAACAGGAGCGTCAAATCCGAAAGGATTTGACGCTTTTTGTTTTTACGGCTTCAATCGCGGTAGTGCCTGTTTGAGGGGTAAGCGCTCTATCTATGCTCTTGCGCAAGAACGGGAGCGGAAACACTGCACATGTCAAATCTGGGTGACTATGATTATGGTGAGGACACTTTTGAAGACCCAGAGTATGAAATAGTTGAAGAAGAGTAAAATAAAGCTCCTCACTGCTGATATAATTAAATCCTGCAGTGAGGAGCTTGTGTGTGCGGGCTTAAGGAAATCTGGTCCCGAAGCAAAGTCATCAATTATTTAGCAAAACACCCCCCAGTAGAGGTAGGCTCTCTACGGGGGGTGTTTTGCTATCTTCATTTGTTAAGAAAAAAAATTCGAACAAAAAAATGAACGACATTCTATGGATGGTTACTGAGCGATGCCGAGCGTGCTATACATGACGGCTTTAGACCAGTATTTTCTACCATCGGTGTCGTAGATATTCGTACACACAATCTTACCATCGTAAGGGGTCATGGCACTATAGTAAGGAACCTCGTCGTTACGATACGCGGCCAAGGAACCATCTTCTTCGCAGTAGATACCATAGTAGCCTTTGCCATCATTATAGACGGTAAACTGGATTTTTTTTGCAGAGTGGTCAGCAATGATAAAAAAATACCCTTTTCCGCCACTTTTTAGGCTTGGAACTTCTGATAAATTGACAATTTCATCATAGCGTTCTTTAAGATTGGTGAGAAGTTGTTTGTCCACAATTAACGGCAAAGGGCTTCCGTCTTTAGAAGCAACGGTAAACGAAGAATAAGCATTTTGTGCTGCAAACTCATCGGTTGCATACAAAGAAGACAACTCAGTCTGCACCGCCTGTGTCAGCATTCGTGTCTCAGCGATGACCTGATTTTTCTTTGCCTTGTCGATGTACCCAGTTAATGCCGGAATTAAAAGCGCAGCAAGAATTGCCAGAATGACCAGCACGACAATAAGCTCCACCAAAGTGAAGCCGCGACGTTTATTGTTTTTTGCCATAAACACAATTTCCTTTCTGGATTACCGCCCATACGCGAAGCGCGGTAATCGTTGAGTTTCTATATTATAACAAAAAAGAAAGTGCCCCAAAAAAAGTCTATATCCGATATTGTCCAAGGAGGGACGACCATTATCCATCAAGTATAATTGATTGCGTCGATGAAATGAGGGCGGGAATAAAAAAGCTTGAAATAAATACTGGAATATAATTCTATTGGAATTTCAACAAAATTCGACAGAAAAAGAGTGAGAACACGTTGAAATGGTTTATTTGAAGGTTGTATTATAACTAATACGGACAAATGTAGTATGATACGAATCATTCAACTGGATGCGGATAGTAAATTAAATACAGTCAGTATGATGGCCACCTAAGAAGTCTTTTTTGGCTTCTCTGGTGGCCTTCTTTATAAACCACATGCGGGAATTGTGAAATTTATATTTACGATTCCCAAATCACCTAAGCGACGCAATCCATTGTAAACTAAGGGGATAGGTGATTTTGTGGTGAAACTGCTTAGTTGCGCTCGAAGCAGGGGACCTCCTAGATGTGATTTGACCGAAACAATTCAAATCGCAATAGGAGGTCAAAATGACTGAATTAGAAATGTATGAACTTTGGCGCACACTTCGTTTATGGGCCAATTATAATCAGCTTAACCAGACGATAGAAAAGAACTGGCTTAGTAATTCGTTCAACAGCCATATCCTTGATTTGTTAGACAAAGAGGAAATTAAATACAGGTCGGAGAGACGTCTCCTTGGATATAGGAACAAGGGGAAAAGGCGACTTGCTGGTAATGCAAATCAGCCAATTATTATCAATATTGATGATGTGGCTGATGTCATTGATGTTCGTGCGGAAGATGAATTCGCTCGAGTAGAGCTTTTGGTATCATTGAAGCAGGAATTGGAAAGGCTCTCACCCAGAGAGCTAATGATTATTCGTACTTATTTGGATTATCCTATAGAGGTTGTGGCGAGGAAGCTTAAGGTTAGACCCAACACGATTTCTAAGGCACGAAGAAAAATTGCAAGAGAATTGAGAAAAAGAAGCTGGTTTGAGATGAAAAGGGAAGAACTGTGGACTCCATCTGCAAGGCGGTTTGAATGCCTGCTCAAGGCTGCGCAGAATGGAGACTATAACGCATACATGAGTTTGATGGCGAGGTTTTTTTAAAGTAATGGATGACAAGGCAAGGAATAACTACTTGCGCGATTACGAGATGTTTACGGCACTGGTTGAACGGGTCTCAGAAGGAATCTTTGGTTTCAGTTCTGAAGAGGCGTATCAGCGTGAATTGAACAAGGAAAAACACCAGTCAAAGAAGCGGAAGAAGTTCGGACGTAGGTGATGATCTGAGCGTTAGTAGTTAATATTGATTCAAATGAAAACGGATTGCTGCAAGCGTAGCAATCCGTATTTTATTTGAATCAGTTTCGTTTTTTTAAGCAAAATTTAAATCGTGTACCAATTGACTGTTACATATAACAATCTATCGAATTTTAGCCTCATTCACCTTATTAACAAGGGTGTATTTGTAAAATGTGCTGAATTGCATATATCGGTGCAGGAGCGACGCTTGTACGGAGTTTTAGCGACACTTTCACGGTCTAAAGCGACACAGCCATACATCCAAGAACCGAAGTTCCATCTGCACGAACAGATTGGGCCACCCTGTCGGAATGTTTAGGCCACCTCGTCCGACCTCCATGCCGGTAAAAAGCTCTGCCAGCAAAAACGCTGGCAGAGCAGAAGTCAATCGTCTAGTTCAGGTACAGGGATATCGTTTCTTTGCAATAGATCTTCCAAAAGATGAATGCGCCGTAACAACCGGTCAATTTCAGCCTGCATCTCGTGGAATGTTTCGGTGGCCTCTTCCTCAACAACATTGGCTACCATAAGTTGAACTTCAAGCTCGCACGGATCAGTGGACGAATTGTAAGGGCACTTAGACATCCGTAGCACCCGCTTTCTGCATAGCCTTCAAACCTTTGCGCTCCCGCATGGAGATACGGCCATCTACCATAATGTCATACGAATTGTGGACAATGCGGTCCATAATCGCCTCTGAGACGGGACTATCCGTTTCAGGGTTGGAATTAATACGTGGATACCAGCCATCCGGTTCGTACTGCGTGCAAAAAATCATCGAACGTTCGCAGCGCATCTCAACAATTTCCAGCAGCTCGTAGGACTCCTCAGGAGTGAGAGGACGAATCAGCCATTCGTCCAAAATCAGCAGATCGAATTTTCTGTAAGTGGCTTGCAACTTCTTCACTTCGCCACGGCTGCGGGCAATCGTAATTTCGTCCAGTAATTCAGGTAAGCGGATGTAGGCAACTTTTTTCAAGCGGCGGCAGGCTGCATTTCCAAGCGCACAGGCAATATACGTCTTTCCATTGCCGGAGGCTCCCTTCAGAATTACATGGTGACCTTCATCAATGTATTTGCATGTGGCCAAACGCAGGATCTGCGTCTTGTCCAGCTTGCGGTCCTCGTAGTATTCAATGCCTTCAATTGTTGCAGATGAGGCGCTGAAATGAGCGTTTCTAATCAAACGGTTAATCTTGTTTGTCTGCCGCTTGTTCCATTCTGCGGTCACAATCATATCAAGCCGTTCTTCAAAGCCGAGGGCTGCAAACGAAGGATCTTTTTAGCTGGTTGGCAAGCTCCGCTGCCATCGCGCTCAACTTCATATCTGCGAGCATATCAAGCGTCTGCTGTGTCATTAGCGGTTGCCTCCCTTCGCAAAGTAGGCAGCGCCACGCGTAATGCCATAGCGTTCGAGATCTTGCGTTTTCTTCGGAGTTGCAGCATTTTCAGCAGACTTGCTCTGCTTGCTTTTCAGAATACTGCTAATATTACGAATAGAACGCGTCGCACCATATGCAAGCGTGTTCATACAAGCCATTTCCAGGCGCTCTTTGCCGTACCTTTCGCCGAGCTTTCTAAGACTTACACAGGCCTTGTATCCCTGCTCGGGGAACCTTACTGGATTCCAGAAAGTAAGCAACGACCTGCTCCGTTTGAGGCCCTACAGACATTGCCCAGATTTTAAAGTCATCCGCATTGTATGTCAGGTATTTCTGGTGAGCTTCCGGCATATGTTCCAACTTCACCAGTGGATCGTGCTGCACTGTTTGCAGACGGCGGTGACACGCCATGCGGCTGCCGCGGTAATAAACCTCAACCACATTCTTCGTGACGCGAATATCGACTTTCTCTCCAATCAGATTGTACGGAACAGAATATTTGTTCCGGCCATCCGAGATGCAGTAATCGTTGGGGACCTTGGCTACAGACCAGACGGCAGGCTCAAACGGAATTGCTGGCAACGGCAGCATATACGCCTTTTCTTCTTCAAGATAGGCACTACGCCGACATCCTGCACGCGCTTTAAATGTGCGGGCATTGAACTCTTCGAGCTTTTCTGCCGCCGCTTCCTGTGCTTCCCTCACGGTGAAGAATTTCCTGTCATGCAGAGCTGCAATAATCCAGGTCTCTGCAAAGTTCACAGATGCTTCAGCGGCGCTTTTGTCCTTTGGCTTACGAACGCGAGTTGGAACAATGGCAGTTCCATAGTACTCTGCCAACTCCTGGTAGCTGCGGTTCACTACCACATCATACTGGGTATTGGAAGATGTCGCAGTTTTGCAGTTGTCCGGAATCAAAAGTCTCGTTGCTCCGCCAAAGTAGTTAAACGCATGAACATGGCAGTTCAACCAATTCTCAGTCTGCGTGTCACCGCAAACTTCTGCATAGGCGTAGTAACTGCAGGGCAGGACTGCTACAAATAGGTAAGCCTTGCTCTGCTCACCGGTTACAGAATCGAAAATGGGAATCGTATCGCCGGCCCAATCTACCTCAATGGCGTCTCCGGGCTTGTGCTGGATACGCATGGTTGCCTTGGTGACGCGGGCCCATTTGCGGTATTTCTCGCCGAACTGCGTAAACATGTACGGCTTCTTGCCTTCATCGTAGCATGTGCGACGGTACTCTTCCCACAACAAGGTCAGTGTAACACCACGCTTTGCCAGCTCACGGTGAATGTACGGATAGTCCGGTTCAATGTACAAGCAAGCACTCTTGTACTTGTCCGGGAAGAGCATCCGCTCCAGATCGGCGTTGGTAATGTCGTCATCAAGAGGCCACTGGATGCCTTTTTTGACTAGCCACCTCCAAAACAGTACGAACAGTATTGTCTGAACAGTGTGCTGAACTTCGAATTGTGCGTTGACTTTGCCCCAATGAGTGAAGCCTGAGAATCTCGCGGTAGTTTACCATTTTTAACCTCCGGTATTTTTGATTTGCACGTAAATCTACGTGCAAATCAAGTATACCGCAAAGCTCTCAAGATGTCGCTTTAGGCCGACAAAGTGTCGCTATTTCCCCGATACGGTGTCGCTAAAACTCCGTGCAAGCGTCGCTACTGCACCGATATATGCACTGAATTTGTGTACTTGTATAATTAAAGTGAATCCCAGATTTGTTGATAAATGTCGAATTGTGTGCTATTATATCAATACATATATTGGCAAAATATTGTGTTGGTAGACTGCTGAATGGTGTTAAGAATGTTCCATCAGTATTTGTGGGAATGCCTTTTGCTGCTCAAAACTGCTTTCCCTGATTTCAATTGCAGTATTGAAAATAGTATATGTGCAAAGAAGAACGAGGAGTAAGAACATGACAAGGGTTAGGCATGACTTGATTTTGCGGATGATAAAGCTGTTAGATGCTGTGCTTATGACGATACCATTTGCAATGTGCTGGTATCTATACTATGCTAAGCGCGTTGCATCGCCGTACTATGCAAAGGGCGATTACCTGGTCGTGGCACTGTTCTTTGTGCTGTTCATCATCTTTGGACGCGTATATGACGCCTTTCTGATGTCAATGCAGCGTATCTCCGAAATTATCTACGAGCAATTTTTGGCGGCTGCGGTCAGCGACTTTATCATGTACATTGTGATTTGGCTACTGTCCAAGCACCTGCCCAACATTCTTCCTGGCGTGGCAGCTCTTGTGGGGCAGGTTATTATGGCCTCAATTTGGGCTTATAACGCTCACCACGCCTACTTTAAAACCTTCCCGCCGCAGGCCACAGCTGTTATTTATGATATCAGACGTGGTATGGAGCAGCTGATTGGTAAGTACGGTCTAGATGCCAAGTACAAAGTGGTCTCCACAGCTACGGCGGGGGAGTGCATCGAGAATCTTTCCATGCTGGACGGCATCAACACAGTGTTTTTGAGCGGCATACACAGCCATGATCGGAATATTATTCTGAAATACTGTGTAGAAAACAACATTACTGTATTTGTAGTACCACGCATCGGTGACACCATTATGTCCGGTGCACATCACATGCATATGTTCCACCTGCCGATGCTTCGTGTTGGCCGGTATAATCCTCAGCCGGAGTATCTGTTTGTAAAACGACTGCTGGATATTGTCATTTCTGCTATTGCGCTTGTGATTCCTGAGTCCAATCTTCCTTGTGACGGCTATTGCCATCAAAGCAACGGATCACGGCCCAGTCTTTTTACAAGCAAATTCGTTTGACGAAGGATGGCAAAGAGTTCGGCATTCTCAAATTCAGAAGTATGCGTGTTGATGCTGAAAAGGACGGCGTTGCCCGTCTTTCCAGCGGCGAAAACGATGATCGCATCACGCCCGTTGGCAAAATCATTCGTGCTTGCCGCGTTGATGAATTGCCGCAGCTTATAAATATCTTGAAGGGTGACTTGAGCATCGTCGGCCCCCGTCCGGAGCGCCCTGAGATTGCAGCTCAGTACTGTGAGGAAATGCCGGAATTCTCCCTGCGCCTGCAGGCCAAGGCTGGATTGACCGGGTATGCACAGGTTTATGGCAAGTACAATACTACTCCTTACGACAAACTGACTATGGATTTAATGTACATAGCTCATCCGAGCATTGTCGAAGATTTGAAAATCATGTTTGCAACAGTGAAAATCCTGTTTATGCCTGAAAGCACCGAGGGAGTTTCTGAGGGTCAAACTACTGCTACGAGTGGAGAAAACCACTAAATATCGATGATTTTATGCATTTTGAACTGCTAAAAATTGGGAGAAATTCCAGAGTGGAATCGGGCATAAATGCAGCTCTTACAGTAGCGTTAAGCTGAAAAGTCGGCAAAATGCCCTGTATAAAGTTAAAATGCTGCTTCTGGCAGTGCAAAATGCCGAGACCATGGGCGTGAGAGAGGGCAAAACGAGGTTGAATTGAGGCTTTTACGCCCCGAAAAAGCACTTTTATGGATGCGACCGTAGCTCGTGGGTTTATGCCAGATGGCACTGTGATGATAATACCGACACTGTGGCGATTATCACATAGCGTTATCGGGATTGAGCGATGATAACATCATCTGCGATTTCATCCCGGTCTTGGAGATAACAAGACGGATGTGAGCATCTCATGCTCACAGAGATGCTCATTCCTGTGGTGTAATCCGGCATAAAGCAGGGGCGCTAGCGTAGCATTGATGAGTGGAATCTGGAATAAGCACACGACTTACCGTAACGAGTGTTGGTGCTATCAGGACTAAAGACAGGAGCTACCATAGCGTCAAAAATGGTGCAATTTAGAGTGTAGTGGAGACCCAATGCAGCGTTGCAAGACATAGCGGCAGTGTGACTCACACTGCTGAGGACGATTAGTAGAGCTTTATAAGGAATAAACGGCTCAGACTCTTGGAGAATGAGTCTGGGCTGTTAGTTCAATTAATCAAAACGAGAAGCAAAAAGAGGAAGAATACAAGCATATGAGGATACTGATTCATACTGACGAGTACTATCCCACAGCTCAAGCGTGTTCTTATCGAATGCGCACGATGGCAGATGCGTTCATCGATCAAGGCGATGAGGTTGTGGTGATTGCCAGCTCTACAAATAAGGGAAATGGAAAGATTGAGCCGAGAAGGGAAAAAAATCTTGTACTCTCCGGCAATTCGCATGAAGAAAAAAAAGACAACTGTAATGCGGATGCTTAATAATCTCAGTTTCGGCTTTACATCGATTTTCACTGCATTAAAAGCTGGCAAGGTAGATGTGGTCATCACTACATCGCCCCCCTCCGCTGGTTAGTATCCCTGGATGGATTATTGCAAAGTGCAAAGGCGCAAAGCTTGTTTATGATGTGCGTGACATCTGGCCGGATGTCGCACTTGAGATGGGTAGCTTTGTTGAAGGCAGTATTTACTGCAAGGTGTTCAGAGCAATCACACGCTTTATGTACAAGCACTCTGACTGGGTGACTACAGTTTCACTGGGAAAAGTTGAGAAAATCAAAAGCCATGTGATTTCTGTGGGTGGCAAAAAAGGTGGCCCGGATCATGTCGACAAGGTGAAGCTGGTCGGCAATGGCTTTGATGAGAGCGTGGAGAACAGCTATATAGACAAAGAGTTGATTGCCCAGTATGAGCTGGATAAGAAGTTCACCTGTGTCTATGTCGGCAATAATCCTCGGTTTGGCGCAGGGATTGGGAGCTTTGCTGGATATGGCAGAGCAGTCTAAGCACAAAGAAGTCCAGTTCCTTTTATTTGGTAAGGGCGCAGAAAAGGAGGTGCTGGAGCAGCAAGCTAAAGAGCGTGGGCTGGACAATGTCCACTTCTGTGGCGTCCTCCCGCACGAGAAAGTCTTTACGCTGCTGTCTTATGCCAAGATGAGCTTTATCCCGCTGAAGAACTCCAACATGAAGGACAGCATCCCTACAAAAGTGTACGAGGCACTGGAAATTGGCTGTCCGGTACTCCTCGTTGCAGAGGGTGATTCGTGCGATATCGTAAATGAGTCTGAAATGGGCAGATGTGTTTCGCCGGATCATACAAAAAAGAGCTTGCAGGAGTTTTCGATGAAATGGTCGAGAACTATTCAAAATACAGTGAGCATCGCGCTGAAGCAAGAAATTTGATGCATAAGAAATACTCGCGGCAACAGATCGCAATTGCTTTTTGAAAAACACAGCTACACGAATCGCTAAAGTAAAAAGACGGAGGAAAGAAAAATGGTTAACGTAATTGGTTTGGGCTACATTGGTCTACCTACTGCTTTGATGATGGCTTCCCACGGTGTGGAAGTTATCGGCACTGACTACAATAAGGAACTGGTGGCAACCTTGAATGCGGGTAAGACCACTTTTTAAGGAAAAAGGGACTGGATGAACTGTTCCAGAATGCTCTGGCAGCCGGCGTGAAGTTCACCACCGAGTATCAGGTTACCGATACCTACATTGTGTCCGTTCCTACTCCGTATGACAAGTTCAGCAAGAAAGTTGATGCCTGCTACGTTGTCGAGGCCGTGAAGGATGTCATGCGTGTCTGTCCCAAGGGAGCAACGGTTGTCGTGGAGTCTACTGTTTCTCCCGGAACCATCGACAAGTATGTCCGCCCTGTGATTGAGGAGAATGGTTTTAAGATTGGTGAGGACATTAACCTTGTTCATGCTCCTGAACGTATCATTCCCGGAAACATGGTTTACGAGCTGCTGCACAACAACCGCACCATTGGCGCAGATGATAAAGCCATCGGCGAGAAGGTGAAGAAGCTCTATTCTTCTTTCTGCCAGGGTGAGATTGTTGTTACCGATATCCGTACTGCCGAAATGACTAAGGTCGTTGAGAACACTTTCCGTGCGGTCAATATTGCCTTTGCAAATGAGCTGGCGAAGATCTGCCGTCATGACAACATGGATGTCTATGAGATCATCAAGATCTGCAATATGCATCCTCGCGTAAATATCCTGCAGCCGGGTCCTGGTGTTGGCGGTCACTGCATCAGCGTTGATCCGTGGTTCCTCGTTGGTGACTATCCCTCTCTGGCAAAGGTTATCGACGAGTCTATGAAGACCAACGATGGCATGCCTGATTTCGTGTTGAATCGTATCTATGAGATCATGAAGGAAAAGAGTCTGACCGATGTGAGCCGTGTCGGTCTGTATGGTCTGACCTATAAAGAGAATGTCGGATGATATGCGTGAGTCTCCGACGCTGCAGCTGCTGGAGAGCCAGGAGCGCCATTTGGCAACCGGTCTGAAGGTCTATGATCCGTTCATTACCAAGGATGTGGTCAAGAACCAGTACCACGATCTTGACGCTTTTCTCGCAGATGTCGATATGGTCGTTGTCATGGTTAAGCATACCGAGATCCGTGAGAACGTGGACAAGCTGGCTGGCAAGGTTGTTCTGGACTGCCATAATGTCATTGATCTTCCGGGCGTGTATCACATTTAAGAGAAAGTTTTAAGCAAAGGAGAGTATATGGCAACAAGGAAAAGATGGGTTGACCAAGTTCGTGCTCTTGCAATGATTTTAATTGTTCTGGGACACTCGCTTGGTCAAACTGGTGGGGAAGGTGGAACCATATATAATTGGTTATACCTTTTCCATGTTCCACTTTGTGTTGTCCTCTCTGGCTTCCTTTTTTTTCACCTCGCAATACACTTTCTGACGGAAAAAAGATATGTAAAAGAAAGTATTGCTGCATGAATATGTACCTTATTTGATTTGGGGTGCTTTAAGCATTGTGGTATACCTCGTTTTGATGTGTAGAAATAATTCTGCAATAAGAATCGGGGGGGGGTACGCAATTGGACTCCTGTATGGTAATGGAAGCCTAGGACGTAGTTCAACATCAAGTGGTTTGATGGTTTGGAATTCACCAATGTGGTATTTACCGTTCATTGTAGTCACAGAAATTTTAGCATGTGCTATCAGCAAACTATTCAATAAGAATAGTGGGAAAGTGATACTACTTCTTGCTGTATGTGTTGGAACGCTGAGTTAGGATCTGCTGAGACTACATTCACTATTTATGGAACTAGAAACGGTGATTTACCTATTTCCATTTTTTGTCCTTGGCTTTCTATTAAAGGACATTGATTTTCTGAAGCATAGATGTGATCCAGTAGTAGGAATTATGTTGATACTTGCTGGTAGTGCATTGGGAAAATTCAATGGTGCTCCCGGATACCTGTCAGATACATACAACAACTATCTTCTGTTTTTGATCTCTACATTCTGTATTTGTATAGGAATAATTTCACTTGTTCAGTGGGCAGATATCAAGTGCAGTACAGTAGAGTATATTGGGAAGAATACGCTTGTGATATTGGTGGCGCACAAATTTCCAATAATGTTTTGTTCAATCATATTAAGCTCTGTTCTTCATGTTTCAATAGAAAATGAGGCGGTTTCATTTATCGCGGGGACAGTAGTTGCAGCCATTTCAATAGTGGGCTGTTTGATCGTAGGAAGGATTATGGAAAGAATATGCCCTGTATTGATTGGAAAAAGCACCAATAGCTAAGATGAACTGCTGTGCGGGAGTGCTTTTGCCTTTCGCACGGCAGTTTCGTTTAAGGAGACTAAAATATGAAAAAAAGTAATGCTCGTTTTCGGTACTCGACCGGAAGCAATTAAAATGTGCCCGCTTGTTAACGAACTGAAGAAACGCGAAGAACTTCAGACGGTTGTTTGCGTGACAGGTCAGCATCGCCAGATGCTGGATATGGTTCTTGAAGCGTTCGATGTTACACCGGACTATGATTTGTCCATCATGAAGGACAAGCAGACGCTGTTTGATGTGACCACCAATATTCTAAACCGCATCAAGGAAGTGTTGGAAAAAGAAAAAGCCCGATGTGGTGCTGGTACATGGCGACACCTCTACGACTTTTGTGACGGCACTGGCCTGTTTCTACTTACAGATTCCAGTTGGCCATGTTGAGGCAGGTCTGCGCACCTATAACATCTACAGCCCTTATCCGGAAGAGTTCAACCGTCAAGCTGTTTCCATTATCAGCAAGTTCAATTTTGCGCCAACGGAGCTTTCTAAGCAGAATCTGCTGAAAGAAGGTAAGGACCCGGACAGCATTTATGTTACGGGCAATACCGCAATCGATGCTCTGAAAACTACGGTTCGTGAGAGCTATACGCACCCTGAACTGGAGTGGGCAAATGGTAGCCCGCCTGATTATGATCACAGCTCACCGCCGTGAGAATCTTGGTGAGCCGATGCGCCACATGTTTAAGGCAATCCGCCGTGTAATGGATGAGCATCCGGACGTGAAGGCTATTTATCCGATTCACATGAACCCTGTCGTGCGTGAGATCGCCAATGAGTATCTGGGGGACGATGATCGTATCCATATCATCGAACCGTTGGATGTTCTGGACTTCCACAACTTCCTGAGCCGTAGGTATCTGATTCTGACGGATTCCGGTGGAATTCAGGAGGAAGCTCCTTCTTTGGGCAAACCGGTTCTGGTTATGCGTGATACCACGGAGCGTCCGGAAGGTATTGCAGCGGGTACATTGAAACTGGTCGGCACGGAAGAAGAAACCATTTACAAAGAGTTCAGTCGCTTGCTGTCCGATAAGGATGAGTATGAGGCAATGAGTAAAGCAAGCAACCCGTATGGTGATGGACATGCCTGTGAGCGGATTGCAGATGTGCTTTGCAAAATGTAAAAACCGGTAAAAGGGAGAATAGCCATGCTTGCAAAACTTGGACTTTATGCCAATACAGTTAAATCAATGAAGCCGAGTCAGGTTTATTTTCGCATCCGAAAGATGCTGAAATTGGATTGTAGCGTTGGGTGTAAGGTCACAAGTGATGTGAGTAAGGTTGCACCGATTGCGACGGTTGATGAGCTGGATTATGATCCTGTTTTTCTGGAACGCTTCCCGGCAGATGGACTTATCAATGATACTGTAACATTTTTTGCACTCGTCAAAGGAGTTCCATTGGATTGACAAATGGCACTTTGATGATAAGTCTGCTTTGTGGAACTTCAATCTTCATTACTTTGAATTTCTCTTTTCGTTGGTTGATGCATACAGAAAAACGAGCGATAAGAAGTATTTAGAAAAATCTATCGAAACTATTCGCGGGTGGATTAATCAGAATCCAAAGGGTGATGGTGGAGAAGGATGGTCTCCCCTACACGATTGACCTCAGACTTCACCAACTGGCTGGGATACTATGCAGCGGTTCACACTGAGTTGGATGACGATTTCCAGAGCTTGTTTATTAACTCTATTCACGAGCAGTATGAATTCTTGAGCAGACATTTGGAAAAGGATATCTTAGGTAACCACTATTTTGAGGACCTGAAAGCACTCGTTCTATGTGCGATGTTTTTTAATGATGAGCCTGTTTTACACACTGCACTTAAAGCTTTCAAGGCGGAGTGTAAAGAGGAAATACTTCCGGATGGAATGCACTTTGAACTTAGCCCGATGTATCACAAGTTGATTTTTGAAGGCGTTGTCAGAGTTGTGGTTGCGCTGAAAGACAAGGGATTGGATGACTGCGAAGTCAATGGCTATCTTCAGCCGATGTTGGATGTTGCGTGGTCTTTGGAGGAAGGATTAGATCGGATTCCGCTTTTCAACGATGTAGGCAACAATGTAGCAAAAAAGTTTGCAAGCATTGGTTTCTGCGTGCAAGGAACACTTTGGTTATCACTCCAGAGTATAAATCTCGTTTTATTGATAGTGGCTTCTACATTTTCAAACAGAACGACTGGAAACTCATAGTTGACGCGGGACAACCGGGGCCCGCCTACATTCCCGGACACGCGCATTGCGATGCCATGAGCTTTGAATTATTCAAGACTGGAAAGCCGGTGATAGTGAACTGCGGTACATATGCTTACCAGTGCAAAGAGCGCAGTTTCTTCCGCAGTACTGCGGCGCACAACACGGTGATGGTTAACGATACGGAGCAGTCCCAGTGTTGGGGTGCGTTTCGTATGGCAAAACGTAGTAAGGTGAATGTCGTAAGTGTGTCAGAAAAATCAATCGTTATTGAATTAATGGATCAGCGTGGACAGACGGTAAAAAAGAACTATTCAACTTGAAAAGACCTTGAAGGTAACGGATGAGTCTGGTGGAAATAAGCTGACCGCCTTTGTTCATCCGATAAATGATATTGACATGACTTTTGATGGCAATTCTGAAACGATAGGTCAGCAATATGCGCCGGAATATGGAGAACTGGTCTCGCTTGAAGCCGTTAGATATGAAGGAAACGGAAAAATTTCTGTAGAGATATGTATTTAAGTTGGAGGATAATCAATGGCAGTACAACAATTACCGGGATACAAACCCCTCTGTTATATAAAAGGGACTCTCTATCTTTACAGAAAGGGATATATCTACAGATTAGTAGAAAATCAACCGGAAAAGGTTATTCAAGTATACTCCAGCACAGCAAAAGAGTCCCTGCGAGTGTTGGCGAGACTATTTCGAACGGAGCCTAAATATGCCGTGCCAATTAATGAAAGTCAAATGCTTTTGGTTGGCCATCGCGCAATAAAGGCCGTAGATGTGGAAAAACAGGTCGTGGAGGATATTTCCTCGTCCAAAGAAGGCTTTTCCGATCCTCTAAATATATGTGCTGGGAGTGGAAAATGGGTTGCGCTTTGGGGTGATTATGGTTCAAACGCTGAACATGATTCTATTAATATATATGGCTTGACCCAAGAAAACAAGGTGGAAACCGTCTATAGCTTTAAAAGCGGTCAGGTGAGGCACATTCACAATATTATCCCGAAACGGTCTGGTGGATACTACCTTTTCACAGGAGATCAGGAAAAGGATGCAGGAATCTATAAAGCGAATGTACCATTTGATCAAGTAGAGCCAGTAGAAATTGGAAAGCAACAGTATAGAGCCGTTATTGGGTTTGATACGCCGAAAGGACTGCTGTATGCGACGGATGCTGTAAATGAGAAAAAATTATGTGTATCTGTTTGATGGGAAAGGTGAACCTCAAAAAATCTGTGCATTAAATGGCTCATGCATTTATGGTACAGAATTTCAGGGAAAGTACTATTTTTCAACAACGGTAGAGCCGGATGAAAATAATCGTGGAGTGACCTCATGGATATCATCTAAACGCGGCGAAGGAATTCTTTCAGATGAGATTTATCTGGTTGAAATCGATGAAGAAATGAACCTTCAAAACAATAGAGAAATTCAAGAAGGATGCACTGCCAATGAAGCTGATGCAATATGGAGCTATTCAGTTTCCGAAGGGAAATACAGACGAGCTTTGGTGCTATCCTGTAGCAGTTAAAAGGCATGATGGCGTGGCACTGAAGCTAATGTAAAAGTAGGCAGTAGTTGAGTGGGGGAAAATGAATCAATGAATATCCTGATTTTAGCAAGTGAGTATCCGTATGAAAAAAGATACGAATGCTGATAGAACAAAGGTAGTCGGTTACTTTGCAAAGGAATGGGTAAAAGCAAGGACATAGAGTTATTGCGATTGTTGATTCATCGACATTCCCTGCGGCGTATTATGCTGTTGGAGATAAAGTGAAAGGACTTGTCTCCAAAACTTTTGATGTATCAAGAACGCCTGATAGATTGTGGACAAAGAGATTTGCATACGATGAATTTGGTGTTCATGTAGAGAATATTCCTATCACAAAATATGTGCCTCATGGAAAATTTTTTCGAAGGAGGCATTGGATAAACAACTTAAGGAAATTGTAACTGTACTTGAAAATAACCGATTTGTACCGGATGTGGTGACAGGCCATTGGGTCAACCCACAAATTATGTTAGTGCCCCGGATCGCGAAGAGGTATGACGCAAAATCGGCGTTCGTTTTTCATGCGGATTATGGAAAAGAAAACTGTGAGAAATTTGGCGTGCAGAAGTACATAGATCAAATTGATCACATTGGATTTAGATCCCAGTCTGCGGTAGAAGCTGCAAAGGGATATTTACATTTTAAGGAAGAGCCATTTGTTGCAGCATCTGGAATACCGGATAGATTCATCGAAAGGTTGCAGGGGGAAAATACAAAATCCTTTGAAAATCCAATAAGCATCATTTCAGCAGGAAGACTTGTCGAATATAAGATGCTTGATGTGGCATTGGCGGCCGCGGCAAAAGCGTTTGATGGGTCGGATTACGATTTTGTAGTTGCTGGTGACGGCCCGATGAAAGCGCGAAACTTCAAAATTACATTGATACCAACAATCAACAGAAATATATGCATCTGCTTGGCCGAATTGACCGTGACGAGTTGCAAAAACGGATGCATGAAAGTCAAGTATTCGTTTTGATTAGTAAGCATGAGACCTTTGGCCTAGTGTACCTAGAGGCAATGCTTCAAGGGTGTATTGTGATTGCTTCAAAATTTGGTGGTGTTGATGGAATCATCAGAGATGGAGAAAACGGGTTCTTGTGCGAGGAAGGCAATGAACAAGAACTGATACATATTTTTAATAGAATCAATGGTCTTACAAAAAGAGGAAAAGCAGAAACTATCCCAAAACGCAGTGACCACGGCAAAAACGCTTTTCTGAGTCTGACGTGGCGAAGCGATATTTAGAAAATATAACTGGTGAGCTATGAAAGTATTAATTGTTAGCAGAGGGCTTCCGCAGCCGGATAATCCGACATTTGGAATATTTGAGCTTGATCAGGCAAAGGCTCTTACCAAGCAGGGGATTGATGTGACATTCTTTGCGGTTGATTTACGCTCCATAAGAAGAAAGCGAAAATATGGTGTCGTGAAAACTCTGCATGATGGAATTGAATGCTACACAATTAGTATTCCGTTGGGAAATGTTCCACCTAACATTTTCTGTCCAGTTGGAAGCGTGGCATTGAAATATTTGTTTAATAGAGTGTTCAAGGATTCAACAGAATACCCGGATATTATTCATGCACATTTCCATAGACAGGGATACATGGCGGCCGAACTTTCAAAAGTTACTGGAATTCCGCTTGTGATAACAGAGCATTCCAGTGACATGGAAAAAGAAGTCGTTGATCCAAAGCTCCTAAAATATGCTTCAGCTGGATATCGGAGAGCAAAAGAAGTTATTGCTGTTAGTAAATCTTTAGCAAAGCGGCTTTATGAAAATACAGGAGTGAAATGTACAGTAATTAATAATATTGTGGATACGGCACTATTTGTGCCACAGCAGAAAAAACAAGAGTCCAATAGCTTTCATTTTATAAGCGTGGGACGGCTGGAAGAACCTAAAAAGTGGAAGATTTGATAGCAGCTTTTGCAAATGTGTGCAAGAAAAACACAAATGTGCAGCTTGATATTTACGGAGCTGGCGCAAAAATGACACTTGCAAAAGAGTTGATAGAGAAAAATGAACTGCAAAATAAGGTTCATCTCAGGGGTGCTGTAGACCGCAGTGAAGTTGCTCTATCCTTAAGAAAAAAAAGCAGATTGCTTCATCTTACTGTCAAATAGTGAAACATTCGGTGTTGCCTATATAGAGGCACTCGCTTCAGGAATTCCAGTTATTGCAACACGCTGTGGTGGACCAGAAGAATTTATGGAAGAACAGTATGGGCTTCTCATTGATAAAGGGAGCATAGAGCAGGCTGAGGATGCAATGCTCTATATGTGTAAAAACATCCGTGACTACAATGGAATTGCTATTAGTGATCAAATAAGAAAAAAAGATTTTCCCCTGAAACGGATAGCAAAGCAGCTTATGGCTGTATATGAGGAGATAGTATGAATGTCTGCAAAGTAGCGTGTAGAGTGGCATATGAGCTGATATGAAAGCACTTGCCGGTTTCATACCATATTGGCGGTAAGATGGCGTCGAAAATAAGATATCGAATGGTCAAAGGCTATATATCGAGTTGCGGAAGTGACGTTAATTTTGAACACGGAGCAGATGTTTCTTCGACATTGAAGATTGGCAATCATTCAGGAGTTGGAGTAAATGCACACGTTCCAGAGCATGTGACCATTGGTGATAATGTTATGATGGGGCCGTATTGCCTTATTTATACGAGAAATCATAAACATCAAATAACGCCGGATGTGCCATTTAGGAAGCAGGGGTACGAAGAGTTTAAGCCCGTCACGATCGGAAACAATGTATGGATCGGGGGAAAAAAAATCATTTTGCCTGGCGTAACTATTGCAGATAATACTGTGGTTGCCGCTGGAGCTGTGGTTACAAAAAATCTTTCCCTGCAGGAAGCATTATTGGTGGAAATCCAGCAAAAGTGATTAAATCGAACAGTTAAGTGCTAGAAAAATGGTGTTGTGGAGGTCAAAGAGAAAAAATGAAATTGCTAATTGTTGCACCAGCATTTCCCCCCTGACAGAAGGGTGGGAGCTGTTAGAATGGGTAGCCTTGCACGCTATTTGCTTAAGAAAGATGTTTCAATTACGGTAATAACCAATCGAAAAGATAATGTGGAAATTCCAGTATCAAAGTATATTTATGTGGACACACAGGAGACCGGAAGATACTCAGAAAAATTTGCTCACAATGAACAGCTATATTTGAAAGCTTTTAACGACGAAGTGGATTCTGAACAATATGATACTGTGATTGTCAGCGGCGGGCCGTTTTATACATTCAGCATTGCCAAGGCATCTAAATACAAAAAGATACCATGTGTGCTTGATTTTCGAGATCCATGGATTTTTGACTACAGAGAAGCAAAAAGAGTTCTTTTTTCACCCAAAAAATTGTATACAAAAATCCGTGAACTTCCAAAGGAAAGAGCTGCGGTTAAAGAAGCTAGTGCGGTGGTTACAGTTACTGATGGGTGGAAACAAGATTTTGAACAGTACTATCCCAGTCAGCGAGGAAAGTTTTATACCATATCAAATGGATACGACGATGAATTGCTGACCGATTTACATAAAGCTGATTATAACAAACAGGGTAAAGTCGTCATTGGTGTCTTTGGAAAGCTGTTTTATTATACAGAGCAGTATTCAAAGGTCTTTTTGAATGGAGTTAGAAAATTTGCAGATAAGGTATCGGTGCTTCAAATTGGAGAAAGAGAACCAGAAGCGAGCGGACTTTTTAGAGGCGTGCAATATTTCATCTGATTTGATAAAAAACACTGGTTTTCTTCCCTATAAAGAGGGAATGGAATACTTAATGAATGCAGATGTCCTCATGATCATAGATGTCCGGGCGAACGCGATAGGAACAAAAATCTATGAGTTATATTTTCCTTTGGGAAACCGATTGTGTTTGTTGGACCACGAAAGACGCAATTTGCTGATATGGTTGGAAAAATTTCAGGAAATTATGTTTGCTCAACAGCAGAAGAAGTTGAAAATGCTTTTATGGATATACTAGCAACACGTGTGAAGAAAACGAGCACGGAGACAAACATTAAAGATTATGCAAGAAGCTCGCAAAATGAAAGATGGTGGAGACTTCTAAATGGAAATAAATGAAAATAGAACAATTTTAGGGAAGATAGAGCAAGCTATCTTCTGTATAATCTTATTTGTGTATGGACTAAATTTGTTTAATAGATATTTTTATATTTCATACGCTGTAATTGCGATTTGCTTCGCTTATATTATTATACGGCACAAAATTTATGCGTCATGGCAAACACTGTTTACATTTGGATTTTTAGTGATTTATTGGCTACTGGCATATTTCATTAATGGTGAAACAAAAACAGAGCTTTTAATTGAGTGCGCAGCTTTTTTATGTCTTTGGGGCCATTGCATATTTGTTGGCAGAAGATAAGCACCATGATACATTTAATCTGGTTATAGGAGGATCGATTGGATTTGGTGCTTACGGAATAATTACTTCTTTTTCAGCGGTACTAGATAGTGGACGCTATATGCAAGATATCTGGGGTGGTGGACGTCTAGCGGCAACTCAAGTTGCGGGTTGGTGTATGATGTTCATGGCTACGGTGCCATGGATTATTTTTAAGGGAAAAGAAATTAAATCTCTAAATAGAGCTATATTGTATATAATGATGATTCTGTCGGTAGTTTCCTTCTTTATTTTATCCTCACGCACAGGACTTATAGTTAGCGTTGTCATTGCTCTTTTAGTGTTTCTTCTTGCAGTAAAGAATAAACAAAATCGTATTGTAATTGGTTTGCTTGGACTATTGGTAGTTGGATTTACTGCTTTTTGCTTTTGATATTGGTGGAATTCAAAGTGCTTTTTGGAATAGTAATTTGATTTTTTACGCATGCTTCAAAAAGCAGAATACACTAGGCTCAGCATTTGATACAGGGCGTACGGATCGCTGGATTTATGTCTTAAGTCATTTTGGTGAGAATATGGGAGGCGGATATTACTACAGTAAGCAATTGGGGGGCATGATACACAACTTCTTTCTGGACTTGTATGATGAGTGCGGAGTTTTTGCATTGTGTGCATTAATGCCATTTTTTATTAGAATATTAGTGGGCATTTCTAGACTGCAGAAGAGGAACATAGAGCTTGCAGACAGGGTTGGATTACTCGCTTGGTTTGCTGTCATTGCGATACTTTTTATGACCGAGCCTGTCCTCTATTATGGAAGAACTAATTTGATGGCGTTCTTCTTTTTTCATGGCTGGGATTGTTGAATTCTCTGGTGCGATTGCATACAAGGAGGAACGACTAAGTGAAACAAAATAAAGAAGAAAAAAAGCGTTGCAAAAAAATTCATTGGTAATTCGGGCTGGATGATTGGTATCAACAGTTGTATAATATGATTCTTCAATTAGTTGTCGGATCACTCTCGGCTAGATATTTGGGACCGTCGAATTATGGATTGATAAATTATGGCGCGTCGATCATTTCTTTTTTTTTTTCAATCATATGCCGATTGGGATTGGATAGCGTTATTATCAATGAAATGATAAAGAGACCAGAGAAAAGAGGAAGCTATCTTGGATCAGCTCTGGTTATGAGGTGTTCCACATCCGTTGCCTCTCTATTTTGCATAATGGCAATTGTGAGAGTACTTGAGCCTAACAATACAGTCTTGCATGTTATTACACTTCTGCAGGCTTTTGCTGTTATATTGCAGTCGTATGAGGTATTTACGTACTGGTTTCAATTGAATTTGAAAATGAAGTACGTGTCAATTGCAACTATGATTGCACAAACCGTTGTTGGTGTGTGGAGAATTATGCTGTTGGCTACAAAAGCTTCTGTGTATTTCTTTGCATTTTCATCGTCGATTCAGTATTTGGTGTGTGGCGGAGTTGTTATCTATTGCTTTAGACGAGAACATAATTCCTTAAAGCTATCTTACTCAAAAGATGATGCTACATATTTGATTAGAGGAAGTTATCATTTCATTATTTCTGGATTGGCAGTAACATTCTATTCTCAAATTGATAAGATAATGATAGGAAAATTTCTCGATTCCAGTGAAGTTGGAATTTACACAGCAGCAGCAACTATAGCAGCTTTATGGGAATTTGTCCCCAATGCACTAATTAATTCTGCAAGACCGTTAATTATAGAGCTGAGAGAGAAAGACTATAATAAATATTTAAAACGATTTCAACAGCTCCTTCTTGCAATTACGATTCTTTCAGTCGTTGTTGGAGTGGTTGTAACGGTGTTAGGAAAAATTGCAATTCTGATTCTGTATGGAAAACAGTATTTGGAGGCTACTGCACCTTTGGGAATACTAATATGGGCAACTGGATTTGCTATGATTGGCACTGCAAGAGGTATCTGGATTGTTGCGGAGGGGTTCAACAAATACACGAAATATTATGTTTTCATCGGAGCCGCAGTTAATTTTGCTTTGAACTTACTTTTTTTTATTCCTACATTGGGAATAACGGGAGCTTCCGTTACAACATTGATATCACAAATTACGGTGGCCTTTATTTCTCCTCTTTTTTTTTTTTCAAAAAGGCCAGACAATTTGACGCTATTTATTTTGGTGCTTTTAGCCAATACCGTGAATTGTTAGAAATGACAAAAAACTTCTTGAAGAGTAAGAGGTAATAATATGAAGAACAGTATGAAAGACAAGATTAAGATGACTTTCCCCGACTGACACGCTGGGTGCAGAATAATAAGAAAATGCGCGATTATCAATATCGTAAAAATAGCACTATCCAGCAGAAACGCAAAATTCTTGAGGATACATATATGGAACGGATTGGAGTCCCATTGGATTTGGAGAATCCAACAAGGTACACTGCAAAAAATTCAATGGACAAAGTTATTGTACGGTATCACAGATGAGATGTCGTATCTTTCCGATAAATATCGTGTGAGAGAATGGGTGAAAAAAACAATAGGAGAAGATTATCTGCTTCCTTTGATAACTTCGGTTAAAAGCTTTGACGAAATAGACTTTAATTCCCTGCCGAGTAAATTTGTAATTAAGTCAAATAATTCCTCTGGTTGGAACATTATTGTCAAAGATAAGTCAAAACTTGACTTGAAAAACGTAAAAAGAAAAATGGATTTTTGGCAGAAAACAAATTATGCATATTATTCTGTTTTAGAAATGCAATATGCGAATATTCCGCCAGTATTCCTTATTGAAGAGTATACAACAGACCATAATGACGAATTAAACGATTACAAGTTCCTTTGTTTTGATGGAGTTCCGTACTTTTGCTGGGTTGATACCGGTCGTTTTTCACATCATACAAGAACAGTTTACGATATGGATTGGCAAAGACAACTTTGGTCACAGGTATACGATCCCAAAGAAGTGTACATTGAAAAACCTCAAAACTTCGAAAAAATGAGAGAACTTGCAACAATACTGTGCAAGGGATTTAGACATGTTCGGGTTGACTTATATAATGTTGACGGCAAGATTTACTTTGGAGAGATGACGTTTACTAACGGTAATGGGTTTGATCGTATTGTACCGGATCAATATGATGAAATACTTGGAAGCTACTTCAAACTCGATATTCAGGAGGAAAAGAAAAAATGAAAATTGCAGTTGCTGGTACCGGCTATGTCGGTTTGTCCATTGCTACGCTGCTATCGCAGCATCATGAGGTCATGGCAGTGGATATTATCCCGGAAAAAGTTGACCTTATCAATCACAAGAAGTCTCCGATTCAGGACGAGTATATTGAAAAGTATCTCGCAGAGAAAAATCTAAATTTGACCGCTACTCTTGACGCAGAGGCAGCGTACAAAGATGCGGATTTTGTTGTCATTGCAGCGCCTACCAACTATGACAGCAAGAAGAACTTCTTTGATACTTCGGCAGTGGAAGCTGTGATCAAACTGGTCATTCAGTATAATCCGGATGCCATCATGGTCATTAAGTCTACGATCCCGGTTGGCTACACCGCATCTGTGCGCGAGAAGTTTGACACCAAGAACATCATTTTTAGCCCGGAGTTTCTGCGCGAGTCCAAAGCTCTGTATGATAACCTCTACCCGAGCCGAATTATCGTTGGTACTGACCTGAATGATGAACGCTTGGTCGAGGCTGCGCACAAGTTTGCAGGTCTGCTTCAGGAAGGTGCAATTAAGGAGAACATTGACACTCTGTTTATGGGCTTCACTGAAGCTGAGGCAGTCAAACTGTTTGCCAATACCTATCTGGCACTTCGAGTCTCCTACTTCAACGAACTCGACACCTATGCCGAGATGAAAGGGGGCTGAACACTCAGCAGATTATCAAGGGAGTCTGCCTTGATCCTCGTATTGGAGACCAGTACAACAACCCCAGCTTCGGCTATGGCGGCGGCTACTGTCTGCCCAAGGACACCAAGCAGCTGCTGGCAAACTATGCCGATGTGCCGGAAAATCTGATCGAGGCCATTGTGGAGTCCAACCGCACCCGCAAGGACTTCATTGCAGACCGTGTGCTTCAGACGGCGGGCTACTACGGATATGGCGAGGACAATGAGTATGACAAGGCGCAGGAAAAGCCTTGTGTGATTGGCGTATACCGCTTGACCATGAAATCTAACTCTGATAACTTCCGCCAGTCCTCCATTCAGGGCGTCATGAAGCGCATCAAGGCAAAAGGCGCAACGGTCATTATCTACGAGCCGACTCTGGAGAATGGCAGTACATTCTTTGGCAGCGAAGTTGTGAATGACCTTGAAGAATTCAAAAACCGCAGCCAAGCCATCATTGCCAACCGCTATGATAGCTGCTTGGATGATGTGCAGGACAAGGTTTATACACGCGACCTGTTCCGCAGAGACTAATACTTATTGCAGCCATGCGTCGGCATGGCTGTGTTGCTCAAGTGTGCCACCTTCCATGGTGAGCAGCAGGCAACGAGAACCTATCTCGGCTAAAGCATATAATCGTCAATTCACTCTTTGGAGGAGGAAAAGCTATAATGGGAAAGTATTTTGGAACCGATGGCTTCCGTGGAGAAGCTGGTATTGACCTGACCGCCGACCATGCCTACAAGGTTGGCCGCTTCCTCGGTTGGTATTATAACGCACTGCGCGAGCGCAACGGCAACAACGAGCCTGCACGAATCGTTATTGGTAAAGACACTCGTCGCAGCTCCTATATGTTCGAGTATAGCTTGGTTGCTGGTCTGACTGCTTCCGGCGCAGACGCCTATCTGCTGCACGTCACTACTACGCCTTCCGTGGCTTATATCGCCCGCGTGGATGACTTTGACTGTGGCATTATGATTTCTGCCAGCCATAATCCCTACTACGATAACGGCATCAAGCTGATCGACTGCTATGGCGAGAAAATGCCGGAGGAAATCCTGTTGCTGGTAGAGGACTACATCGACGGAAAGCTCCATGTGTTCGACAAGGACTGGCCGGAGCTGCCCTTTGCTCACCGTGAGCACATTGGCTGCACTGTGGACTATGTTTCTGGTCGTAACCGCTACATGGGCTATCTGATCAGCCTCGGTATCTACTCCTTCAAGGGTGTCAAGGTTGGTCTGGACTGTGCCAACGGCTCTAGCTGGAACATCGCCAAGTCTGTGTTTGATGCGCTGGGCGCAGACACCTATGTAATCAATGCACAGCCCAACGGCACCAACATCAACAACAATGCTGGCTCTACCCATATCGAGGGCTTGCAGAAGTTTGTAGTGGAGAAGGGTCTGGATATTGGTTTCGCTTATGACGGCGATGCTGACCGTTGCCTGTGTGTAGATGAAAAGGGTAACGTGATCACTGGTGACCACATTCTGTACATCTACGGCTGCTATATGAAGGAGCGCGGAAAACTGCTGACCAATACAGTCGTTACCACGGCGGTCATGTCCAACTTTGGCCTGTATAAGGCTTTTTGATGAGCAGGGCATCGGCTACGCAAAAACCGCTGTGGGCGACAAGTACGTCTATGAGTACATGGCTAAGAACGGCTGCCGTATCGGCGGTGAGCAGAGTGGTCATATTATCTTCAGCAAGTACGCCAGCACGGGTGATGGTATCCTGACCAGTCTGAAAATGATGGAAGTAATGCTTGCCAAGAAGCTGCCCATGAGCAAGCTGGCGGAGCCCCTGAAGATCTACCCGCAGGTTCTGGAAAATGTTCGTGTGACCGATAAAAAGGCCGCACAGGACGACGAAGCAGTGCAGGCAGCAGTCAAAGCCGTAGCCGAGGCACTGGGTGACACTGGCCGTATCCTTGTCCGTGAATCTGGTACGGAGCCTGTTGTGCGTGTGATGGTGGAAGCCCCTGACCATGATACCTGCCAGAAGTATGTGTCTCAGGTTGTAGAGACCATTAAGAGCAAAGGCTACGGAGTTTGGAGAGTGCAAACCTGAAACGAGGATGTGGAATCCTGTTGATTGCATCTGTGGTTCTTCTGTCTCCATCTTGGCGTTGCTGCCTGATGCGGATGTTGACCACGATGCAGGATACACTTCCCTCAGAGTTGAGTATCCAGGAAACCGTAGATGAAAACGTGACCGGCACGAGCTATGTGAATCCGGATGGAGTAATCACAGAGGCTATTGACATGGGCTATGCGACCGTGTGTAGAATGTGGGATGATAGCGGCCGAGTTGTAGAGGAACGTTATCTTGATGCAAACGGAGACCCAGTGGCAAGATATGGGGATTATTACGGGTTATCGTATGAATACGATGAAACGAGTACAGTAATCACATATCTTGATGCCGAAGGTAATCCAATAATACTCAGTGACGGATATTCTACTATTGTAAGAACGCAGATTGGTGGCATGGGCTTCCGAGGATTTCTACTACGATTTGGACGGACAGCAGGTACAGTGCTCCGGTGGATACTATGGGGCTTCATCATTGGTATAATCTGATGGCCAGAATACTGGCATGACATTTCTCGATAAAGACGGTCATGCGGTGTGTAGTTCATCTGGCTATGCAGATTAAGACATATCAGTACAATATGGAATGGAACGTTTGTCAGTCAGCAGTATTTTGACACAGAAGGGAATCCTGTAAGAGCCTCGACTTGGTCAGTATGGCGAGTTATACCAACGCAACGAGCAAGGATACGTCAGCCAGATCACTTTTCTTGACGCAGATGGCAACCCCGACCCCTACCAATGCAGGATATACCATCCTCAAACGTATCTACCATAGAGATGGCACAATAGATACGTATAGGTATTTTGATGCGGAGGGCAATCCAAAGGCATTGTCGAAAGGGCAGTACGGCATCAAACGCAGTGGCAAGGTGACCTTTTGCTTGACAGAAACGGCAACGTTATGCTGTGTGTGGACAACCTTCTAAATGGCTTTCCGTACATGGTAGTTGTTTTGGGCTGCGTTGTCTGTTTGCTGATAATTGTTCTTCCCGAAGAGTTTAAGCGTAGTACTGACGATTGTTTATGTGGCTTTCATCCTTTATGAAACACTGATGTTTCGGGAGTCAGGAGATGCAAGAACGAACTTTGTTCTATTTTCCTACGCTGAGAAGTTTTTGAAAGAGCAATCTGTGAGAGCGGGGTTATCAATAACATCTGGCTCTTCGTTCCACCGTTGGGAGCAGGTTTATACAGGATAATATCAGAAGAAGTGGGTGCTGCTGGTTCCTTTTTTGATGTCTGTGGCAATCGAAACGACCCAGTATCTTACGGGACTTGGCATCGCAGAGTTCGATGATGTGTTCGGTAATACGATGGGCGGATGGATCGGTGTGCTGACAGCATGGGCGTGGCTGAGCAGAAAAATGAGCGTGAAAAATAGAACATAAGGAAGTATATATGTCTGATTTTCTTCGTTATCCTTGAAAAAGACTACAGGATAGTATATATTTGCGCTGTGGGGAGTTTTCTCACAGCTTTGCCGCTCGATACTTTGCACACCTCTACGTGGTGGGCGGCAGGCAACACAGCATGGGTGCTGTGGCTAAGGCGCAAAGAAAGAATATTGCTGCTTATTGCTTTACTTTGGACTTGGATGAGTTGCATGAAGGTCACGCTAAAAGGATTCGGATTTGTGAAAAGCATTGAAGTTGACGGAGGCGCGCTAATGAAAGCTGGAATTGTGACTTATGTGTTGGCTCAGATGGGGACATCTACAGGTGCGTATGGGGTTCGTAGCCGGACGACCGCATGAAGCAACATTCAAGAAAGAAGTGGGCGTTAATAAACAGATTGCACCTTGAGGGTAATTCCTCTGGGCCCCACCATTTTGATAATATATGGCCATTGTGCTGAGATAGGAATACTATATGATAGAGCTAAAGGGAAAACACATCTGCGAAAAGTGTGGACAAACATATTCATGGATAGCTCGAAGACCTGAAAAAAAACGAAATAGTAATTGGACACATGAAAGATTGGAATTCGCAACATATTAGTTCTTTTGAGATTACTCCCTATGGATACAGCGTTGTAGGTGTATGTCCGAATTGCGGGCAGCATTCTTTAAAAAATCTTGCAGAGAAATAAGCATAAAATGGAGGTATCATCCTATGCCCAGAACCAAAGGCAGCAAGAACCGTGTTACCGCATCTACCGACTTCGATGCTCAAATCGCAAAGTTGCAGAAAGACAAGGCAATGCTCGAAGAAGGTCTTTCCAAGACTGTCGCCCATATCGAAGAGCTGAAGACCGACATCAAGTCCCTGCGTGAAGGACTAAAGCCGCAGAAGGCAGAGATCAAGCGGACTGAGAAAGAAATCGCAAAGCTGGAGGCCAAGAAGGCTGCCGTCGAAGCGAAGGCCGCCGAAGCTACTAAGAAGGTTGAGGCCGAAGCTGTGCTGAAAAAGCTGCTGGCATCCGGTATGACGGCAGATGATATCCTCGAAAAGCTGAAATAATAGTAGTTTTAGAGCCGTGTGTTCTTCCCCTGCGTTGGAGTTTGAACACACGGCTCTATTTTTATTCTTCATCTTCAGCTCTTGCCCGGAGCAGGTCTTGCACCTCTTTCTCTGTGGCTGGCCGGATAGCAGCTCTTTCCTGAAATTTGACCTTGCCGCAATCAGGGCAGCGGTCAGGCAGCGACTCTGCCTCAAAGCAGTAATGGCAGACATCGCAGAAATAGTAGTTCAAGGCGTTTTGCACTTCCTTTGTCATGTAGGAGTTTATATGTCATCAGGACAATTTGAGAGGTCATAAACAGGATGGCAGGTCTGTTCTGGTAGTCCGTTTTGCCGCAGTCTGGGCAACGGTCGGGCAGCGACTATGCCTCAAAGCAGTAATGGCAGGCATCGCAGAAATAGTAGGTCACAGTGCTTGCACTTCCAACCTTCGTGATGTTTATGTCTCATCGGGATATTTTTCAATCCCAAGGTAGTCCTCAATATTAGTGATGCCCTCACCGGAAAGATCAGCAATGTCATCGAAGGGGATGACAACAGGCAACTCCTTCTCGATGCCCACAGCTTTTCTATCACTGTCCTGCATGACTTTCAGTTCTCGATAAACTGCGTCGATCGTAACAACTGTGCCGGTCAGACTTATGAAAAAGCCGCGCCGATGTCGGCAGATACAGACCCATCAGGAGTCGTATGAATATGGCTGTTATCAATCATCAACTTTGCCGGATTGCCACTTGAGTCATGGATTTGCAGCAGAACACCGCGCTTGCCGACAGAACATATCTGACGTGACGTGAGTCTGACAGATGTATCACAACTCTGCGGATAGTTTGTAGTCAATTCTTGATATAGTTCTGCAATCGGTGTACTATGATTTGTATCAAGGTTTTCCGATTTATTCTTTATTGTGTTTTCCAAGCCCGCAAGTGTAAATCCATCTCCTAAAGCGTCAGCAGGCACCCATGTGCCATCTAAGTCGGCAGCCTTATACAAAAGCTGTCCGGATTGCTTCTTTACCCGTATCTTAACCCCCTCGGTCTGCAGCAGCTTTGCAAAGTCAGCAAAGGTTGAGACATTCGGAAGTATCTTAGCTATGCGCTCACGAATAAATTGCTGCACGGCAGCGTTATCCGCTAAGCGCTCCGCGAGGCCGGGATACGTAAACTTGTCGGTATCAGCCAAAGATGTATCTCTGATTGCACGCCCCGCACCATCCAGCAAGTAAGTCATGTGCTTGCCTCGCTGGCAAACAGAAATGCCCAGTTCCTGCGCCATTTGCAGAAACTGGGCATAATTCGTGGCACGCTCCAGGCAGAAGTTAAGCTTCTTGCGGACTTCAGTGCGATTGCTGGTTGTGCGTTTCTTCTGTACGTAAGTAGGGTAGAGCTGGCCCAATTTTTGAGGATCTTTGATGACAGACAACTGTGCCTCCATGCAAAGCCGATCCGAGATACTACGGATCTGCTGTGCAGTACGGTATGGAACTGTGCGCAGTTTTTTTTTGTAATCGTAAAAAGAGACGGAATTGATAATGATGTGGTTATGTATATGTCCTTTATCAATATGAGTTGCTATTACAAACTCATATTTTCCTTCTGTGAATTCCAGCGCTAGTTTGCGACCAAGATCATGTGCTTCTCTCGGAGTGATTTTCTCGGTGGAGGAAAAAGACTGTATCAGATGATAAGCGAGATTTGAAGTTTTCTTGCAGGAAATATGGTGCACCTTGTGCGCCATCATGGCAGTGATTTCAAAATCGAGTGCGGCAGTCTGTGGCTCTACATTGTATCCGGAAACCAGCAACTGGCCATCGGTCTTAGAAGGATTTTCTATGTAGAGGATTACATTACTTAAGGTTGATTTTATTGCATGAATTTTTGTAATAGCCATAAAGTAACCCTTTTTTTAGGATATTAAATAAAGGAATATTATCATACGCTCTTTTTTTGCACAAAATTCAACCAAAAACAAGTTTTTTTTTTTAAAAAATCTCGTCGTCTTTTTTGCTCGAATATTATGTACTTTGTTGATAGATTTGTGACTATTTCTTATGGTAGAATGGAGCAGCAATCGAAAAGGAGGTTGATGAAAATGGATGAATTTACGGTTATCGCGATTTTAACGGTTTCTGTCGTGGTTGGAAAATTCGTCAACTATTTGCATACCGCGCGTACAAAGAAATCTTGCAAATGGCTTGGCATTGTTATTGCTTTTGCTGTAGATGTACTTGCTCTCTTTACCGTACCTGTTCCCAAGCCAGAGGTATATCCGGCGGGTGGTATTTTGAACTCCTATTCTCAGGGAATTTTCATCAACTCCACTAGTAGTGTTCTTACATCGTATTATACGACTGACTCTATTACCGATCCTAAATTTGGGAAAAAGTACTCAGGACCATTTTTTTTCTATTGATAGGCCGCGAACCGTAATTGCGAAAAATAGATTTTTTGTTTCGGTGGAGTGAGGCAATTATTGTCAGAATGCATATAAGTGAAGATGGTTCCTGAGCATTTGGCTTAAGGACCTCTTATTTCACCCATTGATTCACTGAGGAAAGTGAGTGTTTGAATAGGGACTCTATCTATGAATGTTGGATTGCTTGTTGAAGAATATTTCAGTTAAAATTGGATTTTTGAATAATCATACCTTAGTAAAGCCTCCGTAGCATCTTTACAAGTCTTTCTTGATATAGAGCTTTCAGCTCCAAATAGTTACGTTGCAATTGTTCTACATCGTTTGCAGTTGTAGTTCGATTTTCATTGCACCTCTTTGCAACCTGATTGACATTCCCGGCTATGCGCCCCAAACTCGCAGACAGCTGACGCAGCTGCGAAAAATCATAGTGTTTGATTTCACCAGTAAGGAGCATTTCTCTTCAGTAAGCAGAAAAATTAGTCATGCCAGATTCAGCCATTTTGTTTTCGATGGTCGCTATCTCCGTTTCTGTAAAGTAAACTAATTTTCCTATTGAACGCTCTCGATTTTTTCTCATTGACACATTAACTCCATTGCCAAACAAGCCTCATCGAAAAAAATGATACAAAATCGGGTTTTAGGGTGTTCCTAATAGGCATGTGTGTATAGACACATGCAATGCTTGCTAACGTTCGCTTTCGCTCACGTTACCCCTTCGGGCCGCCCCGGCGGTTCTTCTGGCGAAACCAGAACAGCCCGGCTCCGATAAAAACGATGGGCAAAAAGTCCAGCACATTCCAGAACGGATTTGCTGACTTTTTGCTCTGCTGTACAGGTTGAGAAAAGGTCGGCTCCGGTGTCTGTGTCGCAGACGGCACAGCGGTAGCTGGTGCATTATAGGCTGCCGCGCGCTGTACAGCAGTGTTCTCGTCACAGCTGGGCGTGCACAGCACGGCGTCTGGATTTTTTGTGTCTGTTACCGTCAGATGAAAGCTCGCACTGTCATCGGTATTCAGCTCATTCTGCTCACATTCGAACTGGTAGCGCTCCGCTGCATCGCCTGCAACACGGGCAGATAGAAATGTATACAGTCCGCTGTCAGCCTCCGTGCAAACGGCGGCCAGTTGGTTGGATTCATATACATCCAGCGCGTATACTGTACCGCTGTACAGGTTCTGCAGGTAGACGATACAGTGTTGAGAAAAGCCAGCAGGTGCTGTCAGGTATGCGCTGACCTGGGCTGCCTCTGGCAGATAATCAGCAGGCGGTTGGCGCAGCGGCAGCGGCGTATAATAGCGTGTCTGTCCGGTTACTTCCGTGAACCAACTCTCACCTGCAAACTCATATTGCAGCTCATACTGACCACCGGCTTCAATCTGCAAAAAGGTGGTGTCGTCAACCTCGCGCAGCGGCCAATCGTTTAGGGCATCGTATTGAACAGCGCCATTGCAGTAATAGGTGCCCTCCGGCAACGTTACAGTCTGGCTATACTGGTTCAAGCCGTTCAGCATTACAAGAACAGCGTCCGTGTCATTGGGACCATTGCCCAGCGTAATCAGCACGGAACGTTCCTGCAGCTCCGCGGGGAACATCTACCAAGGATACCGCAACTTCGCCGCTTTCCGCTGCATGGCAGGGTGGTGCCAGCGCCATGACAAACGGGACAAAAAGCAAAATTGCCAGAACTCTTTTCATAAAAGCCTCCTTAAAATCCGGCATAGGTAAAGTAATGACAGCCGCGGCTCTCCATCCAGGCGTTGGACATGTTTACGCAGACGCCGTAGCCATAACAGCATTCGATCCACGCACCACCGCCAAGTTCCATCTGCACATGGCCTTGCTCACCGCCAGCGGCATAGACGACCCGCAGGTCGCCCAGCTGGACCTCGGCTGGGGAGATTGCCCGCAAGTCACCGGTGCGGCCATAGGCGGCTGTATTACTGGCTGAGAATGGTAAGCCTTGCGCCCAGTAGCAGTACTGCACAAAGCTGGAACAGTCCAAATTCATCCCGACGCTGGCATTGCCGGGGCCACCACGCAGCGACGAGGGCTGCCCGTACACAAAATGACCTTGGCAGCTAATGGCAAAGGCTACGACCTGCCCACGCGTGGTGTCGGGGTCAATGTTCAGTCCGGCCAGCAATGCCTGCAGCTCGTCAGCAGTCAAAGCGGAGCCTACCGAACGGCACTTGATACCGTCCGCAACGCCGTAAAGCGCCTCCCAGTCCATGCGATACAGCAAGGACGCCCATTCCACGTTGCCATAAGTATCCGCGCCGTTTTCATACCAGCCCTTGAAGCCCGCCGCGCCGGGCGGCAACGTTACAGTTTTCGTAAAGCGGGCAGTGACCGCATTGCCCGCATACGCATTGCCGTACTGGTCCTGCTTGATGACGGTACGTGTCAGCGTGCCATCGTTGCTGCTTGCGGCCAGTGCCTCCAGATTGCCCGTGCCGCCGTCCGCACCATTGGGGACTTCGGTTTCCGGGTCAGCATAGCGGTCATAGCCGGTCAGGTAAATGGTGCAGTTCAGATCATAGTGGCCGTACTGGCCGTCGTGCAGCTCTCCGGGACACCATGGGGATAGCGGTTGCGTTGGCAAAGGTCACGGTATAGTCCTTCGTCATGACCTCGTCGCCGTCGGTGGTCTCCACTGTAAAGGTGGCGGTGCGCTCGTTCGGAGCATAGAACCAATCATTCAGCTCGCCCTTGTAGAGATTTGCACTTTCATCCAGCACGATACTGCCATTGCAGTCCTCTGCGGCAATTTTGCCATCGACAACTTGGGTATAGTCATCCGGCAGGATGCACAGCTCTGACTGGGTGGCCCCATCCGGGAAAATGACAGGAAAAAAGACGGTCACATCGTGTGTGCCGTCTTCGATCCATTCGGGGTGGCTGCCGCCTTCCGCGTGGTCGTCACTCCATTCCCATATTCCGTTGTGGTAGTGCCCGCATTCTTCGTTGCCTTGGGCACAGGTGTGCGTTTCGCATCGGTACTCTGTGATGGTCACAGTCTCGCCCTCGCTGCGGTAGCCATTGACGCAGCCGCCATAGCTGATGCAGGAGTAAGGTGCGGACTCGCGTGCGGTGATTTCCATTCCGTAGGCCGTCAGAGCGCGGCAGTACTGGGTAAATGGTATGTCGTCTGTAAAAGACGCAAGCTCCTGTGAACTGGGCCAGTCCTGCTGATAATAGACCGCGGCCATCGAGATGATCTCTGCAGTGTCATTGAAGATGCCGTTGGCGTAGCTCCAGGTGACGCCGTGTTGCATATTGTTGCTGCGCTGGCCGGTCAGCGTGTCGTAGCCGTAGGGGTTGCCGTTGGGGTCAACATCGTTGCGAAAGGCCCTGCGAAGCTCATCAGTGGCAGCTTTATTGCGGTAGGTATTGATGCTTTCGATAAGCTGCTGAATATCCTCCGGCCTGTCGGCACACAGCACGCTGGTCGTTGTAGTACCACTCATCTGGCCTAGCAGCCCAATAATCAGCAACAATAGAACGATTGCGCCACAAATAAGAGCCGTCCTGCCGATAAAAGCAAGCGCTTTGACAGGATGGGCAAAAGAACCGTGCAACTTTCGATAACGCTATGACCGGTCTGAAAGCCTGTATTACTGATGATACCCGGCGCACGGTCAGCAAAATCATCCGCACTGGTCGAGAACGACTCCGCATAATGCAAAGCCGTCCTGGCACCGGCAGAGCCGATTTGTACGGCAGAGCTTCCCAACTCCATCCGCAGCACGTCGCCGCCTGTGTGTAGGACCTCCTCGACGGTGCGCGTGCCGTCCTGCACGTCCTTGATGCCCTTCACGGCGTAGCTGCCCAGTATGCCGACGTCCTCCGCAGCAGTCCCTATAAACGTCTCCTGCAAAATCAGCCCAGCCGCCGCGCCGTGCACGCCGACATCCTGCGCTGCATCGCTGGCAAAGTCCTCTTGATAGCTGACCAGCCCGCTTGCACTCGTGATACCGTGCGCTGCAGCTGTGGTGCCGCGCATGGCAGGGGAGCGGTAGCCGTTTGTCTGCTGATTGCACAGCAGTTCGTAGTAGGCATTGCTGCGGCTGGCCCGGGGAGTGTTGGTACCGGTGATATATTTCCGGTTGCCTTTGACGGGAGATGATAAGCTTTCTGCTACATCATCGCTATCGTCTGAAATGGTATCTTTCGTTTCACTTACATAATCGTCATTCGACAGTAGCGACTCGACTTGCTTTTCGGTGCTGTCCAGCAGTTCCTCGCCGGTGGAGGCTACATCAACCTGATCGTGCAGACTGTCGGCAATATCCGCCTCCGTTTTAAGAAAAGGCTTGTCGTTGGATTCATGGCTCAATACTTCTGACATGTTAGGCTCCTAAAGAAAGTGGTTCGTTATGTATCAATTACGTACAACCACTTGATTTTCATCTCCGGCGGTGACACGTAGTATGTGCGCTTGCGGCTTCCGGTCCAATGCCTTCCGCCCGCCTCGCCACAGCTCTTGAAATTGGAGGCACGTAGGCTTGCGCCATTTTCCGATGCCAGTGTGTAGGTTATCACGCGCTTATAGCCCATGTCGCGCGCAATGCGCTGGCATGCATACCATAAAAGCTTGGAGCATGCGTTCCGGGTCCCGTCCGTGCAGTTCCGATAGATTTCAAGCGTTGTTCCGTCGTCAAGCCGCCGCGCTACCGGCCTGCCGCAGATCGCTACACCGCACATTCTGCCATCATCATGGCAAGCCACAGCAAACTTCCCGCCAACAGGCGGAATGCTGTGGCGATGATATTCCTTCACAAAAGCCTGCGCCGGTGCCAAGTGAATCGGTCCAATGGTAAGCATTACATTTCCTCCGCATTTTATCCCTTTTCAGACGGCTTTCTATTAGGGCTTGTATCCATCAGCCTGAACAGCTCGGTATCCTTCGGAAAATCGTTGTTGAAGGGCACCACCGTCTTGGACACGATCAGCAGTCCGCTGCCGACCTCTGCATTCTCGATGTACCGCTTTTCCTCGTTGGAAATGTGCAGCAGCCGCGCCAAATCGTTGGCATCGTCGGGAGACTGGTTCAGCAGCTTGATATATCCGCAGTCGGACAGCATTCGGCGCGCGTCCTCGTTGTCCAGAACCGAACGCACGTGCTGGGTGATGGAGGTCAGAATCGCACCCCACTTGCGGGCGCGGCTGGACAGCTGAAAGTAAAAATCTGTGCAGTCCTTGTTGCCCAGCAACTGCTGGAACTCGTCGGTAAACACCCATGTGCGGCGACCCAACACGCGGTTCCGAGTGATGCGGTTCCAAACCTGATCCAGCACTGTCAGCATGCCGATAGACTGCATCGACTTGCCCAGCTTGACCGTATTAAAGCAGATGCAATGATTCTGCACGTTCACATTGGTCTGGTGGGCAAACAGATCCATGGAGCCACTTACATATAGCTTCAACGCCGTAAGCAGTGGCTTGACTTCCTCTCCCTGCAGCGCAAGATTTCTATAAAAGTCGTGCAGCGTTGGCATTTCCTCGCGCTTGGGATTTGCCATATAGCGCTGATAGGTCAGGCCGGCAGCTACATCAATAAAGGTTCGCTCCTGGGGCGACAATTTCGGAGCTGTGTAGAATGAGCTGGCAGAAATTCTGCAAGAACTGACTTTTCAGTCGGATGGGGTCCTCATCGTCGCCGTAGTCCTCGGTAATGTCCATGGGATTGATATGGGAGGGGCTGGACGCGGAAATGTCAATCACTACGCCACCCATGGCTGTAACGAGATGCGTGTACTCCTGCTCCGGGTCGATGAGAACAATATCATCATCTGGCCAGCGAAGCATGATATTGGTGACCATCTGCATTACAGAGAAAGACTTGCCGTAGCCCGTCATACCCAGCACCATACCGGCAGGGGCGGGCAGCAGCTTGCGGTTACACAGTATCAGATTCTTACTGCGGGCGTTGATGCCCTCGTACAGTCCGCCCGGCTGGAATAGCTCCTGTGTGGTGAACGGAACATAGATGGCCGTGCTGACGGTTTCCAGTGTGCGCTCCAACCCGAGCCATTTCTTGCCAAGCGGCAGCATACTGTTCATGGCGTTGCGCTGCTCATACAAAAAATGCTGTCAAAGCGGCAGGTCTGCTGCTGTACGGTGCTGCAAATGCGCCGCACGCGCTCGTCCAACTGCGCATTGGAATCGCCATAGGTGTGAATGAGGATGCAGACTTTGAAGATTTTTTGGTTTTTGGTTGTAATGTCATCTATCATCTGCTCTGTATGGTGCATTTTGGATTTCAGATCATAGCTCACAGCTATGCTGGCAGGCATATTTCGCTCGCGTGCTTTGGCAATGGCATCGTATTCTTCCTTGTGCATATAGGCAAGCTTTTTCTCAATTTCCTGGACGGCTTCTGCCTGGTCCATAGCGTCAACATGCATTGTGATGACGTGATCAAAAGGAAGTTCGGACAACATAGAGAACAAACCGTTCTTCATTTCCGGTGCTATGCCCCGCAGATACATTGTCTTGCCGATTTTATCGCCAAACTGATAGCGGTCACGGTAAACGGCGCGCGAGTCGTCATGCTCCGGGTGCCAGTTGTAAGAGCTGGGTGAAAATAAAATCCTTCGTAGTAAGGTCATCCTCAGCCAGCAGCCAGTCATAGGAAAAGCTCATTTCCTCATTGGGCCGCATGATGCCTTGTAACAGGCTCAGACGCTCAATGCCGGACAAGACGCGTGTACTGCTGCCCATGCGTTTGAAGTGATCGGCAATGTCGGCAGCACGGTTCTCCAACTGCTCTTTCGCCTGCTGGTAATTTTCGGCGTGCAGGCTAAAGGTGACGTACTTTTCACGAATCAGGCCATTTTGACCGCGCAGTGCTTTTTCCGCCACGATTTGGTTCATCTCCTCGGCATAGCGGTCACGGTCATCCCCGCGCAGGGGCAGGAAGGTGTCACTGCGAAACCGCTCCTCGTCCATGCTGCGGGTGACAAGGTTGATTTCAAGATGCAGCGAGGGGTCGAAGTAGTTCAAAAACTCGCTGTATTTCGTAAAAATGTTCTTTTGCTCTTCTAACATGGCAATCTGGAAGTTCACATCGGTGAACGCCATCGTCATCGAGAAAAGTCCCGGCTCCGCCTCGCAGATGCCATCCTGCGACATACTCAGGTATTGCAGGCAGTCACTGGCTTTCTGTGGCGCTTTGCGTGCGGCAATGCGCTTTTTGCATGCTTTTCGGCTTTCTTTAACTGCTTTGCGTGCTGCCGCCGTTCTTTGGCGGCTTTCCTTTTTTTCGTTTTAACGATTTCTTCTGTGCGCGCAAAGACTCCAACACACTCAGTTCGATGGGCATGTCTGCGTGCTTTTTGGGTAAAAACATAATTTTTCTCCTGACGGGGGCAGACTGCGACCTCGGCGGGGCCGCAGTACCATGCCCAGTAGATTTTTACAAGCTTTTCGAACGGATACCCGTTATGGCTGATAAAGCCCAACCCGAGAAAGGGGAGGACTTCTACCATTACGATGTAGGAAACCAGCTGAATATCCAGCTTAAGCCATTGCAGACAAACGAAGCAGGTCGCTATGGCCAGCACGGCAGCGACACCAAAGCAGGCCAGCTGACGCAGTGAAAGCCCGAGAAAGAATTTCTCGTGATATTCCGTGATTTCGAGATTGGTTTTTGTTGAGAGCATAGGTGAACTCCTCCATTAAACGGCGCTGGTGATGGCTTTGGTGAACCGTCCGCTCATAAACACGGCCACCAGCAGAATAACGGATTTGCCCAGCATGGCCCAGGCTTGCTCGGTAATGTCACCGCCACTGCCCAATGAAGCTGTCAGGGCAGGGTAGAAGCCCATGACAAGATAGAGCACGGCTCCTTGCAGTGCCACTGCCATGTAGTTTTTCAGAAAGTTGACAGCAATACCATGTAGCTCCCGATAGCAGAGCGTGGCAATCGGCAGGGAAGCCAGGGCATTATAAACATACAGCTCAATGAAGCGTGCCGCGACGATGGTATTGATCACAATGTTGATAAGACGCAGCATCCAGCTTACGACCATAAGCTCCATGGCCACAGGCATATTGCCGATGCCGCCCGGCAGTGCGCTGATTGCGTTCTCAATGTCCACCTCGGAGTTGACCTGTCCGCTGCCTACGTAACCGGCAATGCCGTTTGTCACGGTGGCGGCCACCTCAAACATCGCATTTAGAATTTCCGTGGAGTGTAGAACAGCCCAGCGGCAAAGCGTGATTTTCAGCATGACCAAGGCCACTTGCTGAATCGTAAAAGCTGTGCTGCCGCCGTTCATGGCAATGGTCTGGGTGAAATTGTACAGCTCTAAAACCATGAAAAGTGCCAGAACAGTAAGCGCAATCGGCATGACTACGCCGGAGCTGATAGAATCTGCATAGCCGGCCAGTGTGCTGTTCCAATCGGTCAGACTGCTGAGCAGACCGGAGTTTTGCCCCATAGCGTTTATGGTGGCCGAAATGCCCGCCAGCTGGCTTCGTATCGTATCCTCAAAAAAATAGCGCATACCTCCCATCAGCTGACCGTCAGTGTGCCAAAGTAGGTGGCAACGGCAATAATCAGAACACCGCCAGCAATCGACCAGGCACCGCTGCTGATGCCGGGGCCGTTATGGTCCTTCAGGTTCGTGCCCAGCGTGACTGCGCCGAAGAGCAGCAGCAGACCACCTGCAAAATTGACAACATTCGTGATAAGAGAAGTGATTGTAGATACCATTTCCATGTGAGTTTCCTTCTTTCTGTTTATGTGTCAGACTCGTCATCGTCAAGTTCGATGTTGTTGATTTCCTGCACATTTTTCATAAAGGCTGCAAAGTTATTTTCTGCGCGCCTCTCGTAGTCGAAGGGACAATGTCCCTCTTTTTCTACCAATGCGTAATTAGGGTGCTTTTTAAGATCAAACTTGTAAGAGTAAAATGGCACAACACCGGAAATCATCAATAAGCAACGATTTCGCGGCATGGTGCGTATTTCTTCCGGTGTCATCAGATCACGGCTGGCCACCTGATAGTTCTTGGAAAAGGAGCCCTGTGCGCCGAGGTTCTCTGTGGTGTTAAGGACCTCGATGGTCCGCTTGCCAAGCTGCTTGCCGAAAAACTCCAGCGACTCCGGGTTATTGCCACCACCCAGCACAAGCTCTGAATCACAGTTTTCCAGAATCGTGCCCCAGTCATCACCGTACTGAGATTTCAGCTGTGCGATTGACTGGTAAATCAGGGTACATCCAATATTTCGGCTGCGGATGGTGCTGATCAGAATCTGGAAGTCCGGAATCATGCCGATGTTCGGAAACTCATCTAAGAGAAATCGCACATGGCGGGGCAGGCAGTGATCCTCACGATTGTCTGCGGTATGCACAAGAATCTGAAAGCACTGCTGGAACATGACCGCTGCCAGAAAGTTATAGGCTGTGGTGGTGTCTGGTGTGACAACGAACAGCGCCACCTTTTTGTAGCTGGCCAGCTCTTCCAGATGAATGGTATCATCTTCGCAGATCTTCATGATGGAAGGAATATTAAACGCACTCATACGCATACCGAGAGATACATCAATACTCTGTGCGGTTTTGTCTGGTGCCATGTGGTACAGTCCATATTGGCGCGCTGCGAATGACGCAGGCTTTTCCATAGCCAGGTCTTCGAATATATCGTCCAACTGGCTGCGTCCCTGTGGTCCGTAACGATGCTGCATCAGCACAAAAAGCTCCATTACACTGTTCATATTGTGCATCTCAGGTGGCTGCTCAAAATACACATAGGCAAGCAGCGCTTCCAGCAGTGAAGTAGAGCCTTCTTCCCATATCGGGTCGGCTGTGTTTTTTGTCGCGGGTCCTCTTTCATGTTTTTGATAAGATTCTTGGCAACAACCACAATGTCATCCGTGTCATGGATATACGCAAACGGATTGTAGTGGTCGGACTTGTCACGGTCCTTCAGGTTGAACACTTTCACATCATAACCTTGCGATATTAGAACATTTCCGTAGGTGTCCAGCAGTTCGCCCTTTGGATCACTGAGCACATAGTTACTGTTAAACTGCAATAGCTGCGGACCTGCAACGCTGTAGCTCTTGCCGGAGCCGGACGGACCGAACACAATGACGTTCTTGTTGCGGTTGTAGTTGTTCTCCGCTGTTACAGGCATCTTCATGGCAAGGCTCAGGGACTCTGTGGCCGTCAGGGGGATATTCTCGCTTGCCTTTTCATGGAGAAACGGCGCAATGTCCGCCGCGGTGCCCCAGCGGGCGCTGCCGTACTCCTTCTGCGGCACCAGCCGATGACCGCTGTACTTTATGCAGAGGTAAGCAAGACCCACCAGCAGGACAGCCCCAAAACCGCAGCCTACAGGAATCGGCGCAGAAGATAGCTGCAAGGGATGCAGTACAATTTTGCTAAGATTTACCGCAGCGGCCAGCCTTTGCATGACCGTTCCGACAGCTGATACATAGAGTAGTCCCACCCGGTTGCCCAGCCAAAAGCAGCCCAGACTTGCAGCAAGGCAGATCAAAATTTGCTTTGTGCGCTGTTCCTTCATAGCCGCTCACCTCGCTCCTGCGCCGGCGGCGGGCGGTGCTGGTTCAGCTCCTTCGTGCGCTGCATAGCCCGTTCGGACAGCTCCTGCAGCAGGCTGGTGGGCCGCTCCTTGCCGCGCGCAGCGATGCAGTTTTCAATAGCGGTCTGGATGCGGTCCACGTCCTGCCCTTTGAACCACAGGTTCAGCTGCCCGGTGTCCTTGTCCTTGGTAATGGCAAAGTCCACCGAGTATTCCTTGAGCTGCCGCCTGACATAGGGCAGCGTTTTGTCGTTCAGCTCCACCGAAGCGAGAGCTTGCGACTGTCGGTTCAGTGATTGAATTGATTGCTGCCCATACTGCCGCGCTTGCAGCATACTGGCAACCGCCTGCAATATCCCAAAGATACCCTGCCCGGCAAGCTTGGCTGCGTTGATTTGCACCCGGATGGCCGTTTCTTCTACCATGCGGTATCACCTTCGCTTTCTCCGTAATATAATTTCAGCCTCACCACGGCAGCGGAGCGCCGGTGCGTCGGGCGTATGCTTCGATTCTTTTTCCCAACCTGTATTGCTGCAAGCGGTCCGGCAGGCTGTATTCCAGTGTGCGGACTTTTACATAGTGCTTCATTGCGCACTTGAAAAAGGCGTACAGGTACCGCTCCTTGCCGCTGATCTGCCGCATACGGCAGACATACACGCAGTTGACCTTGCCGTCTCTGATACTGCGCAGCATACTCTGATACCCATCGCGCAGCGGGCCGTGCCCTTTATAATCGATGCTGCCGCCGACTACCGTGCAGCCGTCGTCACCGGCCTGCCTGCAGCAGGCATCGTAGCTTGCGCGGGTCGCTGCGCAGTCACCGGGAATACGCGCATACACCCATGCACGGGGCAATTTTTCTTGATTTGGCATTATCTCTCTACCTCCAGCTCTTGATCATAAAAGCTCAATTGCTCGCCTTCTAAGCGGAACCGCAGGTCCAGCTCGGCAAATGTGAAATTCCGATTGAAACGCTCTGTCGCTTTATTTGGTGTGTCCTGCAATTCCAGCATCAGCTGCCACAAATCAGGATGCGCCCGGTACAGATGACGCAGCTCGGTCATGGATGCGTTGGGACAGAACCAGCACCCGCCGCGGTGGCTGTACTCATACAGCGGCGACAGCAGCCCCTCCTGCCTGCACATGGCAAATGCATCCTGCTCTGTCACGCCGTACTTTGCCATAAGGGAAACCTGGTCAGGCTTTAGCCGCTCCAGTCTGATAGGCTCATCCGCGGCAATCCCTAAATAGGAAACTGTACCCGGCGGTAAGCTCTTTTTATAGGCTTCCAGTGGCGGGACCTTGCAATCTCGTTGAATTACACAGCGCCCAGCCAGCGGAAAAGCGGCAAGCTTTCCCTGTGCATTGCCGCGGCTCACCACATGGTAAAAGCAATCCAGATACGTCTTTTCAGCGTGCAAAACCCTTGTGGGGATGCCGCGCTTTTCAAAGTACGGAATTGCTGTCTCATAGATAAACCGCGCATGCTCGGGCAGTTCGCCGGAAATCTCCTTGCTGAACATGACCTCAGTGTATATGATTTCGTCCAGCGGTTCGCCATGCTGTAGGGCCAGCAGCACTGTTGCATTGCTGTCTTTGCCGAAGCTTGAACAGATGATATGCTTCATATTACTCACCAATAAAAATAGGGCGGCCCGCGAGAGTCGCCCATACCATGTACGTGTTTCATAGGTTTTTAGTGCTCACTCTCATCCATTTTGGATTTGCGGCGCTTGTATGCAAGAATTCCGAAACCGACGATAGACCCAAAAACCGCTGCCGAAAGCAGCGCAAACGGGAATACATCGCCCGTTTGGGGAATAACTGGCATCGGCGTAGGCGTTGCCGTGGGTGCGCTTGCCTGTGCAGGGGTAGGCGCGGGCGTGCTGCCCGGCGTCGGCTGCGGCGTATTGCTCGGGGTATCCTCATGCGGTGTTTCCTCGGGGATGCGTGCATCCTTCATAACAACAGTCTGAAGCTCACCGGTGGGCAGTACAGTAAAGGCAATGCTTTCCGCAAGCTGATAGCCATTGGGGGCGGTGATCTCGGTCAGCGTATAGTCACCGGCAGGCAGCTTTTCAATATAGTGGGGCTTGTCCTCGGAAACCCACTGTGCAACCGTGTTGCCGTCCGTATCCTTAATAATTAGCTCCGCGCCGGGCAGCTCTTTACCCGTGGCAATGTCAACCTTGGAGATTTGTACTTTGGTAATGTCATCACGCATGATCACCGTGGCATCGTCCAGCAGCTCCCACTCCTCCCAGGGGATGATCCAGAGCTTCTTTTTATCCTTCAGATAGTAGACGTCTGCCTCGTCCAGCTGGTGGCCGTCGGCGTCCGTTTTGCGTTCCAGTCGGAAAACAATGTCATCCGCAACGGCATACCCATCAGCAGGCCGCATTTCCGTCAGCGTGTATTCTTCGTCAAAATGCAGACCCGTCACACGGTGCGGCGTGTCGGTAGATTCCCAGGTGTCCACAACGTTGTCCTTCGTATCCTTGATGATCAGCGTAGCACCGGACAGTTCTTCATCGTTGGTCAAATCTCGCTTACTTACCCACATTTCAGTAGGCTTGTTGGCGCAGGTGCTGTCCAGTACCTGCAGAACCTCGCCGTTATAGGTGAAGGTGACATCCATCTCTGCATCATTGAGATAGTATCCCAGCGGGGCGCGCAGCTCGCGGATAAAGTAATTGCCGCTGTTGGTCGAGGCATCCAGTCGGTCACTCTGGCCGTACCACTCGCCGCGGATGGGAACATCGCAGTTGAAATAGGTGTAGCCGTCCGCAACAGTCTCGGGACTGGTGGAAATCAAATCACCGGCAGAGAACAGTTTGTTGCCGTTCACGTCGTAGATGTCATCGCGGGTGTACAGGTTGAACACGGCACCGGCCAGATATTTGTCGGTTTCCTGATTGATCTTGTACACACCGACGCGGGCATGCTCACGGTCATTGTAGAATTCAAGAGTCTGTTGTTCAGCCAGTTCCGCAGAGGCTTCCGATGCGCGTACAACATCAAAATGCTGTTCACTGTCTCCATTTTTGACGATGCCCTTTGCCATGACTACATCGTTCAGCTGATTATCCCAGACAAATGTCACATCGTAACTGTCCGTCGTGCCAACATACCCATAGGGCGGTTTGGTTTCCTCCACATGGTAGCTGCCCAGCGGCAGGGTAATACTGACCTCGCCGAGCGTGCCGTCGTGGATGACCGACAGAAAATCATAGGTCGCCTTGGTGCGGGACGGCGCAAACACAGCAGTGTCTGCACTGCCATCACCGGTGGTAACAACCGCTACCACGTCGCCCTTGGCATACCAGAGCGTGCGGCTGCCGCCAGCATCCAACTGGCGGTCCTGCGTGTAAATGTCCTCGGCAGCCGTAATGGTGTATTCCGCACCGGCCAGCGGGCGCAGCGTATAGGCAAAGTCGGAACCGGCCTCGCCGGTCATCCAGGGGTCAATCAAATCGTTGATTTCAACCTTTCCTGTCAAGGCATTGCCGGTCTTACGGATGGTCAGCTTGCCCAGCGTTTCCTCATTCCAGTAGTCCTCGCCGATGACCAGCGTGTCCATGCCGTTCTCATTGTCATCACCGGTGGCCTTGTAGATGCGGTCCGTGGAAATATCGAAATCGACATAGTAGTTGCCGCTGTCAGCCCACTCGTTGTAGAAGCCGTCCGGGCCGACAGTCTCCACAATGCGGTATTTGCCCAGCGGCAGCTTTTCAGGCAGGGTCAGGATACCTTCCTCGTTGGTGTAGAAGGTATCCACGTTCTTGGTCAGATGCCCGTTTACCGTGTCCGTCATTGTAACCAGCTTGGGCTTCCCGTTTTCCAGCCGATAGTTGCCGTTGTCATCCAGCCAGTAGATCTGGAAAGCTGTGTTCGGCAGCAGGACCGGTTTGCCGGTTTCCGTATCGAGTTTCGTGATTTTTAAATACACTTCAATCTCCTCATCCAGTACCGTAAATTTCTGATAGGAATCCGATGCTTTCATCACACTGTCCTTCGGTGTGGCCATCGCGCCCCAGGGATTGTTGTCCTGCTCCGGGTCGATGCTGACCAGGAACGGCTCTGCCTGGAACAGGTCGTGCGGGGTGGTCGTTTCCACGACCAGATAGGTGCCGTAGGGCAGGCCCTGCACGCGAATGTTGCCGGAATCATTGCTGAAGATTTCGGCCAGCTGATACTCATTGGCACGCCCCGTGGGTTGCCAGCCATCACCCTTGCCGTTCTTGTTGTCACCTGACGCGGTCAGCGTTTTGTTGTAGGCGGCCATTTCGTCGGCGTTGACCTCGTAGGTCTTGGCAATGGCCTGCGTCTCACCGGAGAAATCCCCCTTGGGGTGCTCGTTGTCGTATTCCTTATTGATATAGGCATCCAGAATGCTTTGCAGTGTGTAGCTTCCGGTGCGGCTCTGGTCAAACTGCTCGACCTTGGACAAGTCGGACACAAGATAGAAGGTGAACCCGGCGCCCTCCAGCTCCAGCCCATTGGACTGACCGCTGGAGGAGATGACCTTGCTGATTTCCACGTTGCCCTTGGCGACCTGATCCTGACTTTCGGTCAGGCCGCTGTCCTTATGGATGTGGTAGTTGCCGTTGTAGGCCGCGGTATCACTGGCAAAGGTGATTTTCTCCACATACCAGCCCTCATCTGCATAGCTGGGTGTGATGTAGTAGTTGTGCTCATCGCAGAGATACCCGGGCGCATAGGACAGGTAATAGGCATCGTAGGTCCAGGTGCCGTCCAGAGCCTTGCTCTTAGAGATGGTGCTGAACTGGTTCTTGTATACCCAATCTGTATACTGCCCGTTGCTGGCTGCCAGCGCGGCAACCTGCTCGGTAGCTGCCTTGGTGCGGCTATCCACGGTGAGGTAAGTACCGGAAACAGCAAGAGCGCCCTCACGCAGCGGAATGACCGTGCCGGTGGAGCGCTCTACTACATAATATTTGCCGAGGTACAGGTTGGAGAAGGTCAGCCAGCCGTCCTCGATTTTTTGCACTGGCTACGAGATTGTCCTTTTTCAGCACGGGCAGGTAATCGCTGATCCACTGCCCGCTGTTGTCACGAATCGTAGTGTGCCAGATGGGATTGCCATTGGCATCTACGATTTTGGAATAATCCACAACGCCGATCACACCATCAGGGTGGGTAATATCCTCGGCGGCGTACAGGTCATACACCGCGCCGTCCAGCACGGCATTGCCGTGAGCAGCGTCGCCTGTCACATACCGCTGTGCGTCCAAATCGACCTTGGAGATGCTGATTTCGCCCAGCGTGCGGTCATTCTTCATGATGCCGTCCGCCGCCGTGGTGGTGTAACCGTCCTCATTGGCAGCCTTGCCGCTGGCATCGGTGGTATAGCTCCGGGAGGCATCCTTGGAGGAGTCATAGATGGTGACTGTGGTTTCTACGCCGCCGCTGGTCACCAGCTTTGTGCCGCCCTTATCGCCAGTGGCAATGTCGGCATTGTAGTCTCCATTGCCCAGCCACAGGACAGAATTGTTGTTGTCAGCCGTAATTTCCACACAGTAGGCGCGCTTGCCCAGCGGCGTGGCCGCCGAGCCGGGATGATCAACGTCTGTCCAGTCGCCGAAATACCCCGCGGGGGCCTTCGTCTCCACAAGGATGAACCTGCCCTCATTGCGCTGCGTGTAGTACAGTGTATGGCGCATCATGTCGTTTGTGGCGTAGGCGGCGTTGTTGATGACGGCATAGGTGCCGTCACCCTGGCGCTGAACGCTGTAGGTATTGTAGCCGCCCGTGGGCTGGTATTTGCCGGTCACGACGTCCCACTGGTAGATTTCATACCGGGCATTGCCTGCAATCTGGTTGCCGGTCTCACTGTCCGTCTTTTTTTGACGTTGATCTGCAGTGACCACTCAGCATTGCGCATCTCGTAGGCATTGTTGGAGTTGGCCGGTACTGTAATGGTCTGGTGGCTGCCGTTGCTGCCCCAGTAGGATTCAAAACCGTAGGGGACGGTGACTTCGTCATAACGGAACTGTAAAGATGCAAGCTGTGCCTGCGCGCTGGCAATAGCATTATTTACAGCGCTCTGTGCTTCTGCCTGAATGGCGGCAACCGCAGAATCGCGCTCGCTGTTGGCGGCAGCGTCCGCAGCTTCTTTCGTGGTATAGGGGCCGACGCTGCCACTGCGGCCATCTACGGTCTTGGATACAGTGTAATGCACAGACCAGCTGGCAGATGCTGCACCGCCGTTATTCTGGTAATTGTCGTCGTTGGTGTGGCCGCTTGTGGTGACAGCCTGCACACCGACAGGGGAGATGCTCCAGCTGCCGCCGTCAATCGTGCCGGATTTGGTGATAGGCTCGATTTCAATCGTGGCACCGTCCACCTTTTCCAGCGTTTTCAGCTGGATCTTATCTGTGGTGATACCATAGGTCAGATCTACGGTGCCGCTGACGGACTGTGCAGGGGCTTCCCAATTGGCATAATACTCCTGTACGACAGGCTTCGGCTCTTCCGTTTCCTCCTCACTGATTTCAGGGCCAATCAGGGCAACGGTCTGCCAACCGCTGCGCGCAGGGGTATAAATGTAGGTGTAGTAGCCGCGGGGCTTTGCATAGGCAACAGCGCCGTCCAGCAGGGCCTGCGCGGATTCCAGATAGATTTTTTGCAGCAGTGCTCTCGGGGATAATTCTCAATCAGCCACAACTGGGTGTCATCGTAAATCGTGCGGCAGAAATCCAAAAGAGAGATTCTTTCAGTATCTTCTGCGGAAAAAGCGACGGGCGTATCGGGCAGCAAGTCCATAGAAAGCTGGTCCAGACCGCCCCAGATGCGGTACTGGTTGCCGTAGTGGTCACCGGGAATGCACTGATCCGCGCTGACCAGAGAAGTGTTCGTATAAGTGTACGGCGGACAGCCTTTGGGCTGGCCGTTGGCACCGTGGGTGCAGCAGTAGGCTTCCTCGCCATTGAACCAGATCAGCCATGTGCCGTTGACCTTCTCGACCTTGGTGATTTTGCCGCTGGTAACGGCAGGCGTGGGGCGCTCGGCGTAGGCGGCAATGTCTGTAGTTTCTGCGAACGGTGCGGCCATGGTGCGGCTGCGGTCAATTATAACGTGCAGCGCTTTCGTCAGCGTGCTGCCATCCGGGGCAGTGTAGACAAGCTGTGCGGAAAAATCAGCATCTGCCTGTACATACAGTCCCATAACAGCAGCGGATGTTTCCGTATACTCGCTATGTACAAGGCTGCTGCGCGTAGCCTCATCGGCGGGAGCACCGTAGAAGTCCAGCACCGTTACTTCGTTGGGAAGTACCACATCCAGACTGCTGCCGTCCGCAGGGTATTCTACCTGTGCCAGAATGGGCGCAACGGCATAGTCGGTGCCCTCCAGCAACGGAGCCATCATCGTCAGGTCGTCGCCGTTCAGGGTGTCTGCACTCAGGTAACTGTCCGTGCTTTCTTCCAACTGGTCATTCGGCCAGGCGGAAATGCCGATTTTTGTTTCACCCGTGGCAACAGGCAAGCCTTGGCTGCCCATATAGGAACCAGTCGGTGCATCCGGTAAGTCTGTGTACAAAACAGCGCCGTCGAAGGTATAGTCGGTGGATGTCTCCACCGGCGCATCCTCGTCGGCGCTTTGGGATGTTGCGGCAGCTTCGCTGCTTTTGGGCGTGCTTTCTTCACCCGGGTCCGGGTCGCTTGCCTCGGTCTGATGGCTGTCATCTGTGACGGCCTCTTTGTCCTGCTCCATGATGAACGTGCCGTCTGCATCAGCCCTCGGAGCCTCCGCAAACGCCCCAGCTGGGAACAGGGAACAGCACATCATAGCCGCCATACACAAGGCCGCTACGCGCTGCTTGAGCTTAAATTTGCAATTCATTGAACATACTTCCTTCTACTGTTAAATTTTATCTATATAAAAAAGTGCCTGCCGAAAAAACAGCAGACACTTGAGAGTTTGATTTACCTGTATCGCTCAACCGACCTTTCCCTGAAAGAACTCCAAAAACTCCGGCAGCTCCTGGTCCGGCAGCTCGTTCATGACCTGCATGGCCAGGTATTCTGCGCGGCTCACCTTGGGGGCAAACTTGCGGGAGTAGGTCTTGCCGGTTCTCACGTACCCAACATCGTGGATCAGGTCCTTTTCCGAAAGGCTTTTCAGGATGGTAAAGACAGAACGCGGCTTCCAGGTGCAGTTTTGGGTCGGGATCAGATCGGAAACAATCTGGCTGGCGATTGCAGGCTCCTTGGAATTCCAAAGGTAGGTCATGATTTGCATTTCGGAGGTCGTCATCCGATACAGAGAGTTTTGCTTTTTCATATCCAATCTCCAATCACAGAAAGGTTACGGTCCAGTAGGTGTACTGGCCCTCGGCGGTGCTGCAGAACCAGCAGCCAACGCCCATGCTGGTGAAGCTGGGCTCCATAATATTGGCATAGTGGGCAGGGCTGCCCTGCCAATAGCTGCATACGCTGCTGGCTGAGCCGATAGGACCGGCTGCGCAGATTTCGCTGCGGGTGGTCATGCCGCTGTGGTCGAACGCACCGCCCGCGACAAAGCTCTCGCAGCGGGCATCGGCGGCAGCACTCAGGCCACTGTCCATCGTCAAAGGGGACAGACCAGCTGCTGCACGCATAGCATTGATGTTTTCCTGTACCGCCCAGTAGGCACTGTCCGAGCTGTCGATGCTCCACCATTCCTCACTGCCAGCCGCAAGGTCAAAGGGGACAGCTCCGTAGCTCATGCTGACCTGTGCGGGTTGGCTCTCCGCGGCAGCGGGTTCCGCAGTGGGCGCTTCGGTAGGTGCTGCTGTAGGCTCGGGTGTGGGAATTTCAGTTGGTGCCGGTGTGGCAGCCGGGTCCGGAGTCTGTGTCGGCGCAGGTGCCGGGCTTTCCGTGGCAAGCGGCGCAGGTGTTTCAACGGCAGTTTCTTCAGTAGCAACGGTAAGTTCTACCAGCGTACTGCTTTCCGGCGTTTGCAAGGTGTTATCGGTCTGCTGTGCGCAGGCGCAGAGTAACACCGTAGCTAAAAGAATGGATAACAGACATTTTTTCATATTATAAATTTCTCCAATCAGTAGTATAAATCATACAGACTACCAGCAAACTCGAGCAGCTTTCTGCCCAGCCAGAACAGCACCTGCGGCGCGCCGTAAGGACTGAGCAAGAATGCCATAACGGCAGACACGGCAGCCTCCTGATAGCATTTGTCAAACAGTGCCAACAGAGCAGCCAGACCGCCCAGTGCCGCCAAAAACCTGCCGCAAACTCCGCAGATGGCATACATCACGATTGCAATCAGCCCCAGCGCTAGTAGTACCAGAATGACGGGCACGAGACTAATGCGGATTCCCCAGGTAAGGAACAGATATTTACGTTGAATGGGCATAATGGCCACCTCCTACCTCTATGATACATGGTCTGCGAAATAATGCAAGGCTGTCGATTTCAGCGTTCCAGTTCGTTTTCCTCTCTAGGCGTTCGCACAGAATCGTCCTCGTTTACGACCTCGGCCTCACCCTCCAAAACCGGTGCATCATTGCCCACATTCAGCAGGGCATCCAGCTCGGCCAGGCGCGCGCTCTTGTCGTTAAGCTCCTGTTCCTGCAGAAAAGGCTGCTGCAGTTCCTCTTTGGCGCTGTCCAACTGGACGCGCAGCTGCTGTAGATTGTTGCGCAGACCGCTGACCTCCTGCGGCAGGGCAGCAACAACGTTTTGCAGGCGAACCATATTGCCGGCAGCGTCGCTGCCCAGCTCTGTGGTATGGGTGGCCTGCCCGACCAGATGTGCCACAAACACCTTGGAAAGCGGCACATAGGCAACCGTGACTTCAAAGCCTGCATAGTGCCCCACCAAAACAGGATGGTCGGCCCGCACGGCAGCACCCACCAGCCCGAGCAGTGCCTTACCGGCATCCTCGCGCTTGTCGTAGGACGTGCCATCCAGCTCAATGCTGAAAACCAGCTTGCCGTCCTTGTCATAGCTCTGACTGTCCTTGGCGGTCTGCATATCCTTCTCAAACGCCTGAATCCGGCATTCGGTGCCGCGGATCTCTCGCAGATAGATGCCGGTCACGGCGTCCTCCAGTCGGTAGTGCTGGCTGTTGTAGGCGGCCTTCAGCGTGCGAAGCCGTGCAACCTGAATATCAAGGTCCATCTTTTCTTTGATCATCGGGTTTCCAGCAGCCAGCGCCTTTACCTCAGCGTAGGAGAGCGCAGCCTCGTCTAAATCCTCACAGCTTCGGGCAGGGGATTTCGACGTCATGATTTGCGAAATAAACTTCTGTTTGTTTTCGACCAACTGATAGCTGTAGGCGTCAAATGTGGCTTCGGTTATATAAATAAAGATAGAAACCTCTTTGTTCATGTTACCCTGCCGCACCATGCGTCCATTGCGCTGGGCAATATCGGCTGGCCGCCATGGGCAATCAAGGTGATGGAGTGCACACAGCCGCGTCTGTACGTTGGTGCCAGCGCCCATCTTCTGGGTGCTGCCCATCAGCACGCGAACCGCACCGCTGCGGACTTTGCCGAACAGCTCAGCCTTCTTGGCTTCCGTATCGGCATCATGGATGAACTGTACCTCATCCTTGGGGATGCCGCGCGCCACCAGTTTGTCCCGAATATCGTTGTACACATCAAAGCCGTCCGCGCGGGGCGTGCTCAAATCGCAGAAGATCATCTGCGTGGAGCGCTGCGCCGTTGTCTTTTCCCAAATGGTAAAGACCCGCTCCACGCAGGCATTCGCCTTGCTGTCGGGGTCATCGGGCAGAAGTGGGTTCATCAACCGTTGGTCCAGCGCCAGCTTTCGGCCATCGTTCGTGATGCGCAGCATGTTGTCCTCATTCGGGGCAACCAGGCGATTGCGCACCGCCTCGGCCCGCTCACCCAGCGCAGCCACCATCTGGCGTTGCAGCTCACTGGGCGGCAGCTTTACAATCGTGGGCTTGCCGCCTGTGATTTCTGGGACCGGCAGCTTCAGCATATCGGCAGTCTGAATGTCGGCACACTGTTTGAACATATTCATAAGCTCGGGCAGATTGTAAAACTTTGCAAACCGCGTTTTGGAGCGGTAGCCGTTGCCCTCGGGGGCCAGCTCAATCGCGGTAACGCTCTCGCCAAACGTAGAGGCCCACGCATCAAAATTCAGCAGGCCTTCCTGCTCCAAAAGCCCATATTGCAGATACCTCATCATGATGTACATTTCAGTCATCGAATTGGAAATCGGCGTGCCGGTAGCAAAGACAATGCCGTGCCCGCCGGTCAGCTCGTCCATGTACATGCACTTCATGTACATGTCGCTGGCCTTTTGGCTTTCGGTCTGTGAGATACCGGCCACGCGGGTCATCTTAGTGGTAACCATTGCGTTTTTGAAGTAGTGCGCTTCGTCCACCATCAGACTGTCCACGCCCAGCTCCTCAAAGGTGATGACGTCATCCTTGCGGCTCTGGTCGTTGAGTTTGTCCAGCTTCCGTTGCAGCTGCTTTTTCATGCGCTCCATCTGCTTGATGGTAAAATTCTCGGCGCGCTGGGCCTTCAGTGCAGCGGTCTGTGCCACTACATCGTCGATTTGCTTTTGCAGGTACATTTTTTGCCGTTCATCGGAAAGAGGTATCTTTTCAAACTGACTGTGCCCGATCACAATAATGTCAAAGTTGCCGGTAGCAATACGGGCACAGAACTTTTTGCGATTGGCTTTTTCAAAATCTGTTTTGCGCGCCACCAGAATTTCCGCGTTGGGATAGAGCAGCAGCGCCTCGGACGCCATCTGCTCGGTCAAATGGTTGGGCACAACGATCAGCGTTTTATTGCAAAGACCCAGGCGCTTCTTCTCCATAGCACTGGCGACCATCTCGAACGTCTTCCCAGCCCCAACCTCATGTGCCAGAAGTACGTTGTTGCCGTACAGCACATGGGCAATGGCGTTGCGCTGATGGGGCCGCAGCGTAATTTCCGGGTTCATGCCGGGAAAGCGCAGATTGCTGCCGTCATATTCCCGCGGGCGGATGCAATTGAATTTGCTGTTGTACAGGCTTACCAGCGCCTGCCGACGCTGCGGCTCCTTGAAAATCCATTCTTCAAACTTGTCTTTTATCAAGCATTGCTTTGCGTAGGCAGCCTCGGTGGCGGCGTGGTTCAACACGCTTTTTTTGTTTCCTTCTGCGTCGGTAATTGTGTCAAACACCTGCACAGGCCGCAGGTTCAGCGCAGCCTCGGTGATTTCATAGGCATTCTTGCGGTTTGTGCCGTAGGTGATGGTTGCCTTGATGCTGCCGTTGCCGTAGCGCTTGTTGGTGATGTTCCATTCACCGGTGAACGGTGCAAACAGAACCTTCACGGAAAGTCTTGTAGACAATGGCGGCTCCAGTAGCTCCATGAGGAAATCCTGTATGTATTCGGGTGGTATCCAGGTAGCACCCAGCCGCACAGCAATTTCGCTGGCGTCGAGGTCCTTCGGCTGTACCTGCTCCAGCGCCTTCACATTGACCTGATAGTCCGGGTCGGACGCTGCGGCCAGCCGGGCAACAGCCAGCTTTTGCCGCACATTGCCGGAAAGGTATTCATCTGCCGGCAGATAGACCGGTTCGTCCTGCTCCGGGTCACGGAAGATAACGCCGGTCAAATCGCGGATGATTTCGTCCTGCGCTTTTCCCGTGACCTGTGCCATGTAGAGAAGGTCCACATGGGCCTTCTCGGTTAGGCTCAGCACCAGCGCTTCATCGGCGGTATCCACATGGTCCACCACCTGTGCCGGGCGGATGGTCCGCTTCGTGAACATATCCGTCTTGCCCCTGTAATGGCCCTCGCTGTCGATGTCCTCCAGCGAGCAGAGCAGGAAATACCCGAATCCTCACGGAACGCCGAAGCCGTGCCGCGGCTGTTGATTAGCCCATACATATCGTGGTAGGAATCATACTGGGCGTTCAACTGCGCTTGCAAAGCGGCAATCGTTTCATCGGGCAGATTGTCCAACTGCGCCCGAATCACCTCCCGGCAGGTATCCCCGCAGGGGGACAAGCGCCTTGATGCGGGCTAACGCGGAGGTACTGGCCTTCACGGCGCGCATCTTGGAATTTTCGCGGTAATAAACTGTGTCGCCTTTAACAACATAGCTAAAATTTCGTGTGTCTGGGTCGGCATCGAGCGTGTTGCTTTCCTCCTGCGCGTCCTCCCGGTCATCCGCCAGTGTATACTCGGCCTGTAAATTGGCAAAAAGCTGCATCAAGCTGACCTTCCAAAGGCGTGCCATTTTCCAGCGGTGCGCAGGTGGGGCGCTGTCCGTAGGGGCCGCTGACCATCTGCATCTCACCGCAGATCATCTCGGGATGGTCGATGAAATACCTGTTCAGCGGAATGCCGTTCGCGGTCTCACCCACATGAATCCACGGTACGTCCTGCTCCAAGACCCGCCCACGCTTTTGCAGAAACAGAATGTCCGAGGTGACGGTTGTACCTGCCAGCGCGGTAAAGGTATTGTTGGGCAGCCGCACCGCGCCGATCAAATCACAGCGGGCAGCCAGATACCGGCGCACGCTTTCGGACTTTTTATCCATCGTGCCGGAGGTCGTTATAAATGCCATAATGCCGCCGACGCGGAGCTTGTCTACGGTCTTGGCTAGAAAGTAATCGTGAATTTGAAAGTGCAGCTTGTCGTATTGGCGGTCCGTGACCTGATACTGCCCAAACGGCACATTGCCGATAGCCAAATCAAAGAAGCTGTCCGGCAGGTCGGCTTTTTCGTAGCCGCAGATTTGAATTTTGGCTTTCTGGTATAACTGCTGCGCGATGCGGCCCGATACACTGTCCAGCTCGACACCGTAGAGCTTTGCATTGTTCGTATCAAAGCTGCCGCTGCGGTGTCCAAAGAATGCACCCACACCCATGCTGGGCTCCAGCACATTGCCGCCCACGCAGCCCATGCGGGTCAATGCACGATACGTGGCATGGATGACGGCGGGCGGCGTGTAGAACGCTGTCAGCGTGGATTCCTGCGCGGCGGCATATTCCTCTGGCGTCAGCAGATCCTTTAGCTGTTCATATTCGCTGTGCCAGCTGTTCTTGTTGGGGTCAAAGGCATCGGCCAGACCGCCCCAGCCGAGGTATCCGGCCAGAACATCCTGCTCGGGCTCTGTGGCCGGTGTGCCGCGCTGTTCGATTTGCTTTAGTGTCCGAATCGCATTTAGGTTCGCAGCGAACTTGGCCTTTGCCCCTGTGGGAACCTCCGGCTCATAGGGTGCAAGGTAGTTGGTGGGGGCTTGCGCGGCGGACTCATCGGTAGGAAGGGCGTTTTCCTGCGGCTCGTGTTCTTCCGCCTCGTCGAGGTCTATTTCCATGAGGCTGTCAAAATCAAGATTGGAGAGTACTGCCTGGTTCAGATCATCGAGCGAGCCATACCGTTCCTGCGCGTAGAGAGTATCGTCCACCAGCTTGGTGACAGTGCAGTGCTCCAAGTCGGCATACACCTGAATGACGTGTTTCTCATCCTCGGTAGTGGTATAGCCCAAATCGATTCGCGTCAGGTCGGAAAAGTCAGGTTCGGTGATCTCAAATTCGTCCTTGAGATAATCCTCAATGTAGGATAGCGCCTGTTCCGTCTGCGTTTGCACAAGGGCTTCATGCTGCTGCTCGGAGAGCATCATACCGCCGTTGCGCGGGTTAGCGTCCAACTGCCGCTGAAACTCCTCCCGGCTGATGGCGCGCCCAAACAAGGGGACTTCCTCATCCCGCAGATGCACGTCAAACTGCCCGATGCGCTCCACGGTGAATCGGTGGTCATCCTCCAAGTAGACAACGCTGCCTTCGGCGCAAATCGGTCTGGTATCGGGTACGTTGCCGGGTTCATCGCGCGCCACACTGGCAACTTCACGCTGCTCGGCAGCCCATGCGGGATACTGCTCCAACTCCTGCGGCGTCAAAAAGCGCTGCATCTCGATGAGATAGGAAATGCGCTTGGCTGCGGCCCGCCATGTCAGCCTGCGCTCAAAGCGGCCTTCTTCATTTGTCAAAATCAGCTTCAATCCGGCAGGGCCGTGATCCACCCAGCCATGAGCACCGCTTTGGTAGTCCCATGACCTGCCGCCACTGCCGTATTCCTTCTTCAAAAAAGCGGCGTGGTCGCCCTGCATGGTGGTGAACTGCTGATAAATACGGAATTTACTGTTTTCAAAATTGCTGCCCGCTGCCAGGGCCATGTTGATTTCTTCGTCTGTGATAATGCTGCCGTCATCCATCTGCGGTGCATTGTACTCTGCAACAGGCAGGGCAGAGCGAATGACGGTTTCCTGCTTTTCCGGGGTGAGAAAATCATCCTTTTCCAACCTGTCATCTTCGATACTCGTCGGCGAACCGTCAGGCAGTTCAAAGGAAAGCTGTTCCTCTACCTGCGGCAGTTCCTTCGGGTCGATGGCCGCAATCAGCTCATGCTGTTCAATCAAGTCGTTCAGTGCATTGGCCACGGCACGCCACGGCAGTAGCGTTTCCGCGCTGCGTGTCAGATACGCGCCCTGCCAGACAAGCAGGCCGTTGTCCTGCCTGTGAAAGCCCACGCGGGTATCATCGGCCAGCAAAAGCTCTGTAAAAATATCCTTGTAGCTTTCCCGCACAAAGCGCAGCCGGTCGATGAGCAGGGGATTCTTATTATAAAAGGTAAGATATTCGGCGTTGGATGCTCGGGAAGAAGTCTCCGCAGCCAATAGCTGCGGCAGCAGCGTGGGCGGAAATTCGGGCAAAGCAAAAGCGGAGGGCGATTGCTCGCTCTCCGCCTGTGCGGGGGATTCTGTCAGATTTCGTACAGCATCGGAAGGACTGCTTCCTCCGCCTGCTTCTTCAGGCTGTTGGTCAGCTGTGCCCAGCCCAGCGGGTTCGTCCTGCGGTCCGGCATTGGGGTGGTCTGCATCAGCTCGCGCAGAGTCTTGTCCACCATCTGCTGTGCTGTCCGTCCGATTCGGCTGCAGCTCGTCAGCAGCGTGCCCTCCAGCATCAGCTGGTCGCAGAGCGCGTCGGCTCGTTCTGCTCCAGATATTCCAGACGCAGCCTCGCGTAGCGGTTCAGGTACGGGTTCGGCTGGTTCGGCAGGGAAAGGCTCGGAATCAGGTAGCCTTCGCGGTTCTTCGTGTACGTCATGGTGTATAGCCTCCTCTCGGCTGTTCAGTTGTGTTGGTGTGCTTTCATTATGAACTGGTTCGTGTGATATTGCAATGCTGTCGCGGTTTAATGGCAGCGCCTCGCGCCCAATGGCGTTCAGCATCGGTTCTGCGGCGGCCTGCAGATAGCCGCCCAAGCAGAGTGAAATCTGATAGGTGTCGAACTGGCTGACACTTTGAAATGCCGGATAATCCTCGTCCTGCACCGGCAGTCCGATTCGCAGCCGTGCCATGTAGACAGCGCTTTGTGTGACTAGTTCCTGCAGAAGCGACATCTGCTCGTCAGGCTGCGCCCATTGCAGCGTACTGTCCGCCACATTGCGTTCCAGCATGCGGCGGGCACGGTCAGCTTCGTTGGATACGCCCTCCTGCGCCAGCGCCGCCAGCCAGTCATCAGATTTATCTTGCAGAGCAGCGGGCGCGTTATGTCTGTGACCTCCCACGGCCCGCCGGTGCGCGTCTGGCTCAATGGTGTGGTATCGCCGATGGCAAAAACAGGCTTTGTCACCGCCACACCTTGACGGCGTTGCAGCACGGTGATGCTTCTGCTGCCGCACATGACCAGCCGGTTTGCCTTCGTATTCCAGTATTCCATGCTGGCACAGGCTGCAGCGTCGGGCCGCTGGACGTGAATCAGCAGTTGGTTCAGATAGGTGGTGTGATAGTTGTGGGCGGCAGTGTACAAAAAGCTCTGCCACGCCTGCGGCGATGCTGTGACCCGCACGGCCTCCTGCCGGGCCAGCTGAAATATATCCTGCGGTTTCGGCATCTTGACACCTACCTTTCTAATTCATCTAAATTATGCTCCTGTCGCTCAACTTCCATATCATGAAGCTCGGGCAGCAGTCGGCTTACATCCTTAAAGCCAACTGCATCCACATACAGGGCTTCGGCTTTATCACCGCGCTCCATGACGATCAGATCACTGACGGACAAAGACGGCATATTGTTGGCGCAGGGGCGGTCATCATAATTGAAATCCCGGAAGCACTTGTCCGGTGTGTAGTCCCGGGGCATGTTGGCCACATAAGCACAGCGGTAATCGGTGGCCTTCAGCTTATTCTGGGCATAGTCATAATCCGTAAAGCGATATTCGCAGGTGTAATGTGGAATTTGATATATCAGCAGTCTGTCTAACTTATCACCCGGCTGCGGATGCTCCGGTTCAACATAACAGCCTCTTTTGAAGCACTGATTTGCATACTGCTGGATGTGGCAGAAACGACTGCCTACGTAAAAGTGCGTATCGTCAACTGTCTGCACATCTTTCACCAGCTGTGAACCATCTGCGTAGTTTTCAATGATGCGCTGCCCGTTGCGCACCCGAAACAACTGCTGCCCATCTCGGTTCAGAAAACGAGAAAATCGAAGTGCGCTGCAAAGCTCCGGTGCATTGGCCCACTCGGTTATGTGGATGTCTTTGCCAACATGTACCTTTGTGTGACCATTTTCTTCCGTGTAGTAGTGAGGCCGGATACAATCTACGCCAACTGTCGTCACAAGTTGTTTTGCCATATCAATGAGCTGCTTGTCATTGCGATCTGCAAAGGGGCCGCGGTAGTCATCACACAGGTAGTTGACACCGCTCCGTACCTGCATGATGGTTACTGCACCATCCGGGTCACGGCGGTCAATTCCAACAGTCAGGCGCGGGTAGGGAAGGTTGGTGCGCTCGTTCCAGGTGTACTCGTTGTTGTAGGGCATTTCTCTCAACTGCTGGTAGCGCTTCATCAAATCAGCAGTATTTGAAAAGAACTCCGTTGGAGCTTGTTCTTCAAACTGTTGCGGAAAGACATGCGACATGAAATCGGGAATCAGGTAATATCTGTACTCTGCCATTTCAACGCTCTCCAGACTGGGTTGTTTTTCCGGCATAAGATGGCGGGAGTTTCGTTCCAGAAGCTGCATGATGATTCCTACCATCTGTTCTTGTGTGTAGCCGGTGGGAAAGTAGCGGGCAATTTTGCTGACGCTGATGGTCAGCGTAGGGTCGCGGGTGGTACACTGGGCTTTTTGGTGTCCATGATTTCCAACAGCTTGCCATGATCCAGCGCACCTTCCTTGCTGGCGGCTTTTAGTTTCTGTGCCTGCGACAGCGAAGGGGAGCAGGACTGGGATTCAATGTAATCGAGGAAATCATTCTGCTCGGTTGAGGTAAGGTAAGATAGCTCTACGGCAGGGTTGAATTTCAAACTGCCGTCGTCGACTTTCTTTTGCAGGTCGGGGACGAGACTGTTGAGACGAACATAGCGAAAAATCTGGTTTTTGCTTTCTCCAACCTTTTCTGCTAATTCGTCGCTAGAAGTTCGTGTACCGAAATTATTCCCAACTTGGGAATAATTTTCTTTGTTTTTTTTTTTTCTTTGAAGGTCGGCCACGCTTACGTTGTGCCGCATCAAGGCGCATCGCATACGCCCTTGCCTTCTCCATCGGGCTGATATGCTCTCTCTGAATATTGGAATCGACCATATCAATAATCGCCTGGTCATCATCAATATCCCGCACCTGAACCTTGACCCTATCCAGTCCAGCCCTCTGTGCAGCATGGAACCGCCTGTGTCCACTGATGATTTCATACCCACCCTCGGCGCGGAGGCGCACGGTCAGGTTGGTGAGCACACCGTTCTCCCGGATGCTGTCCACCAGCTTCTGCATATCCTCATCGTCGCGCACCTCAAACGGATGCCCAACGAACGGATGCAGCTCGGAAAGAGGCACCTCTGTGACCAAATCCCCGCTTTCCCGCTGCCTGTCGGCTTCTGAGGAAAACATATCATCGATTGAGGGCATCTTCATCGCGTTCAAAAACTTGTTCTTCGCGGCCATAGCCGGATACCTCCTTCGCAAATTCAATATAGGCCTTTTTGCACTGTTGCTTTTCGGGTCGTACAGAATCGTCGGCTCTGCATTGGCCTGGCTCTCCTGTACCTTCACGTTTCTGGGAATCTCCGTTGTGAAAACGTGAATCTTATTGCCGTAGGTGCTGCGGACCTGCCCGCAGTAGTGGTCGGAAACGTTCGTGTGCTCGGTCATCGTCAGCAGGATGCCCTTCACCCGCAGCCCGGGGTTGATTTTACGCTGCACATTCGCAATAGAGGACGTCAACTGCGACATGCCCACAACGGAGAATGGCTGCGCCTGCATCGGGATAATAATTTCATTGGCGGCGGCCAGCGCATTGGTCAGTAGCAGGCCAACAGAGGGAGAACAGTCGATCAAACAGTAGTCGTACTGATTGTTGTACTGCTCCAGGCAGGATTTCAGAAGCACCTCGCGGCACATCATCGTGCTCATGGCCAGCTCAAAGCCCGCCAGCCGCAGATTGGACGGGATAAAATCCACCCGTGCGGCAGCCTCCTTGCGTCCTCCGGTCTGGTAGACACACTCCCGATTTCCAATCGGCTTCTCACAGGAGGTCTTCATCAGCAGCTCCGTAATGGTTTGGTCAAGGTCCTTTTCTGGTGGGATACCGCAGTAGCAGGAAAGATTGCCCTGCGGGTCAAAGTCCACCATCAGGACGCGGTAGCCCTGCTGGGTCAGGGCAATGCCGAGGTTATACGTTGTGGTCGTTTTCCCCGTGCCGCCCTTCTGGTTTGCGATTGCGATTGTTTTCATCTTGTTTCCTCCAAAATATCATCCATGCTGATGCAGTGTGCGCGGTATTCCTGCATGTATTGCACCAGCGTGTCGTTGTAATCCTTGCCCACCGACGGCGGGCGGTCCTCCACGGCTTTGCCGCTGCCCGCAAGGTGTGCAATTATATCCTGCGTTCGCGTCCGCCCTGCGTTGTCGTTATCCAGACAGAGGACGATTTTGCGGACTGCCGGGAAATACTTCAAAAACGCATCCAGCGCGGCATAGTCTGTGCCGCCCAGCGCCAGATAGTGGACGCTTCGCCACGGCCCGGTGTGCTGCATGAGCTTTAGAGACGCGCCGGACATGGCATCGATGGGCGCTTCGTAGACCTCAACCGTGTCGGCCTTAGTGCTGGCCTGTATGTAGAACGGGTAAATCTTCTTGCTTCCGGGAATATCACGCCGGAATTGCAGCTGCGTACAGCCGCGCAAGCTGCCGCCTTTCGCAACACCCTCACCGTCGCGCCCGACAAATACGCAGTTTGGGTGATTTTTGAAGCTGGTCTGGTACAAAATGCCCTCCTTACGGCAGAACGCCAGTACATTAGGGTGGATACAGCGCCCACGCAGATACGCCATAGCTGCATAACTGTTTGCGTCTGGCTTGGGCAGCTTGAAATCTCGCGGTGCTTCCGGTTCAGCGCGTGGCTGCGGCAGGCTTACAGGTTGGGAAGAATGAACCACGCCGTCTTGGATGCGGTTGATCTCCCGCACAGCCTCCACATAGGGCACCTTCTCGACGTCGATCAGATACTTCAGCGCCGTGCGCCCGCGCAGGCCGATGCAGTGCCAGCACCAAAGGCTGTCTTTGCTGATGGTCAGCGAGCTGTGTACCTTGTGGCGGTATTCCTTGCCCACGAGCTTCAGGTTTCCCGGCTCAACGAGTTTGAAGTAGGTCAGCAGGTCAAGCTCCTTCGCCCGCGCGATTTCTTCCTTCGTCACCCCGGCCATACTCTACACCCCGTATTCTGTTTTTCAATCTGTTTTCTGTATCGTTCTAATCAGTCTAATTACTATCAGTCTTATTTGCGTGTGATAATCACATCTCCAGAAGTGTGAAAATCACACTTCAAGAAATGTGATTTTCACATTTCTTGATTTATGACGAAACAGCAAAGTTTTTCACGTAAATCAAGCTGGGCTTTCCCAGCCCCTGGCGCTTGCGCTCAATGAGTCCTGCATCCTTTTCCAGCTCGAGCATCAGGCGGCAGGCCTTCTGGTTGGCACAACTCAGGGCCTCCATGATTTCCTCGGTGGTGAAGATGATGTAGACCCTACTCTGTTCATCCAGCCAGTGATTTTTGACCGACAGGCTCATGCGGTCCAGCAGGATACCGTACAGGACCTTTGCATCGGTGGACAGCGGCTTGAACTGCGGGTCTGTGAACAGCACCTTGGGGATGCGGTAAAACGAGAACTGCTCGGCCTGACTGCCGTAAAAGTAGTCAAATTGCATGGTTGCTTCTCCAAAAAGCGCGCACTCGAATAAGCCTGACAGAATACCGTGCTTTTGGCATCCTAACCGGGCCTTATAAATAAGGTTGTGTGTGGCATTTTACCGTTCCAGCTCCTGCTGGCTCTGGGGATGCTCGTGGGCATGGCCCCAGGTTTTCAGCAGAGAAAAAATCGTGTTCTGCATCTGCTCGGGCGTATAGCCGGGAGGGAAGAACCGCTGTACGTCAGATTGATTCAAGAAAAACTTCTGACGTTGATTGGGCTTCTGCTCGGTGAGCAGGGTATGCAGGTAGTGCTCCGTCAGCGTGCCGCTCTGGCTCATCTCCTTAAGGCGGCGGGACTGCACCAGAGAGGGTGTGGCCTCGCAAAGCTCCATCTCTGCTTGCAGCCAGCGCTGATGCTCCGGCGTCATGTAGGAAATCTCTACCGCGGGGTTGAACGCCATGCGGGATTCATCGACCATTTGCAGAATGGGGGAGATGAGATAGGTGAGGCGGATGTAGCGGTGCACCTGATTGCGGCTTTCATTCAACTCTTTTCCGACCAAATCGAGTGTTTGTGACTTCATCCCAACTTGGGATGAAGTTGCTCGGCCTTGGTGCTTGATAGCCTCGACCTTCATTTTATACGCAAACGCCTTTTCACTCGGCAGCACATGCTCCCGCTGAATATTGCTGTTCACCATTAAAATGGTAGCTTCATCATCCGTCAGCTCCTGCACGCGGACCGGCACCTTCTCAATACCCAGCTCCCGGCAGGCCTCGCAGCGGCGGTGGCCGCTGATAATCTCATAGCCGCCCTCGGGTCTGCTGCGCACGATCAGCGGAACAATAACACCGCTTTCCCGGATGCTGTCCACCAGCTCGTTCATCTCCATGTCCTTGCGGACATGGAACGGATGGTTGGCAAAGGTATGCAGCAGCGCAGGGGAGACGTTCAATTCCAGGCTATTCGGCATGATTTATCCCTTCTTTCCTTCCTTTATCAGTCATAAAGCAAAATATATTTATAAAATTCGTACATTTCTATTGACATTTTCGGTGCAGTCAGTTATAATAATCAAGCTGATTCGAGACAGCCCGGTTGACCGGGTGTAGCGCAGTTTGGTAGCGCGCTTGAATGGGGTTCAAGAGGCCGTGAGTTCGACTCTCGCCACTCGGACCAAAGATGGCTGTCAGAAGTAGCAAAAGCCGAGTCCTTTTGGGCTCGGCTTTTTTGTATATATAGATTTGCTCCAGCGGTAGGGGCCGGGCATGCCCGGCCCGCCACGTAAAAACAATCACCCCCTAACGGGTTACTGCCATAACGTAAAGGCACTTGCCCGTCAACAAGTTATTACCGCAAACCCGCGGGCCGGGCATGCCCGGCCCCTACGACGCAGCAAAAAACAAAAAGCCGCTTACCTCAAACGAGATAAGCGGCTTTTGGCAGGGGTAGAAGGATTCGAACCCTCGGCACGCGGTTTTGGAGACCGCTGCTCTACCAACTGAGCTATGCCCCTATACTAATGATGCCCACAATGCGTATCTTGCACTGTGGGCATCAGCGCTGGAGCTGCTAAGCAGATTTGAACTGCTGACCTCATCCTTACCAAGGATGCGCTCTACCAACTGAGCTATAGCAGCGTATGGCGACCCGAATCAGGCTCGAACTGACGACCTCTAGCGTGACAGGCTAGCGTTCTAACCAACTGAACTACCGGGCCATACCCAGCTTTGTGCGCTGCCGTGGCAGCTGCAACGTTGTTAATTATAGCGGCTGACACGCAAAATGTCAACACTTTTTTTGATATTTTTTACCGATTTTTTCAGCTTCGGTAAAATACAGCGCAGTTGCGTAAAAAAACCTAAAGAACATTGCATTCCGGGGCAAGGCGTGGTATGATAGATTATATCAGAGTTTCGGGCGGAAGAACTGCAGCTCCTCGCCGCGATGTATCCGCTGCAGACCGGCCCAGTGCCGCGTGACCATGATAACGGCATTCAGGGCCAGTACAGCACCAGCCTCGGTGCCGTATTGCAGCCAGCCCACCGGCACAGCCAGCGCGGCAATCAGCACCGCGCCTACCGGCAGATAGCCGGTCAGCAGCACAGCCACGCCGCCCGCCAGACAACACAGCACACCGGTGACGGGCAGGTACAGCATGAGCCACGCGCAGGTGACGGCCACGCCCTTGCCGCCCCGGCCCTTGTACCAAATCGGCCAGTTGTGCCCGAGAACCGCGCCAAGACCGCCGTACAGCAGAGCGGTAAGCCCCAGCTCCGGCGCAAGCTGGTGGCAGAACCAGCAGGCCGCCGCAGTCTTGATGACGTCGCCCGCCAGAACCAGCAGCCCGGCCTTTTTACCAAGATGTGTCGCGATATTCGCCATGCCGGGGTTGCCGGTGCCAATATCCCGCGCACTGACGCCCGCCGTGCACCGCGCCACGACCTCCGCTGTCAAAAAACCGCCGAACAGATACCCCGCCAGCAGGCAGAGTCCCCGCAAAAATAGTGCCATACGCCTGCCCCTCCTTTTCCTTACAGTATGGGTGCGCCGCGCCCGATTTAACCATGTCAGAGGAAGTATATTATGGAACTGCAAGCATTGCAACAGGAATGCCTGGCCTGCCGCCGCTGCGGCCTGTGCGAGACGCGCCACAGCGTCGTCTTTGGCCAGGGTGCCGCACACGCCGAGGTCATGCTCGTAGGCGAGGGCCCCGGTGCCAACGAGGACGAGCAGGGTCTTCCCTTTGTGGGCAAGAGCGGCCAGTTGCTGGACCACTATCTGGAGGCCGTCGACTTGAGCCGTGACAAAAACGTCTATATTGCCAATATCGTCAAATGCCGCCCGCCGCAGAACCGCGACCCGCTGCCGGAAGAATCCGCCGCTTGCATGCCTTGGCTGCGCCAGCAATTTCAGCTGATCCGTCCCAAAATCGTTGTCTGTCTGGGCCGCGTGGCCGCGCAGCGGATGCTCGACCCGGGCTTCTCGATTTCCCGCGACCACGGTAAATTTTTCGACAAGCAGGGCACACTGTTCATGGCGACCTACCACCCCGCAGCGCTGCTGCGCTACCCAGACAACAAGCCCGCTGTCTTTGGCGACTTTGTGGCCCTGCGGCAGAAAATCACAGAGGTCTGCGAACATACCTATTAAAAAGATACCACCGGATGCAAGGAGGGAAGCGGCATGGAGCCTGAAGCGTTGGCACTGACGCTGCCCATACGGCGTCTGGTGGAGTTTTTATTGCGCACCGGCAGCATTGACAGCCGCTTTACCGGCTTTGACCGCGCGCTGGAGGGCGCACGCCTGCACCGCAAATTGCAGCGTGCCGCCGTAAAAGAGTACCCGGACTACCAGGCCGAGGCGGCGTTGAAGCAGGACTACGCCTGTGCCCAAATCACCTACACGCTGGAGGGCCGTGCCGACGGTATTTTTACCGATACTGACGGCATGCCGACCATTGATGAGATCAAAACCACAACTCTGCCGCCCGAGCTCATCACCGGTGAGCAAAGCCCGGAGCACTGGGCACAGGCGCAGATCTATGCGGCCATCTACGCGCGGCAGAACAGCCTGCCCGCTATGCGGGTGCGGCTGACCTACTTTCAGGTCGATGAGGAACTGGAATTTCGTTTCAGTCATGACTACACCGCCGACGCGCTGGACGCCGTTGTGACCGACCTGCTGACGCAGTACGCGCCGTGGGCCAAGCGTGCCGCCGAGTGGCAGCGCATCAGCCGCGCGTCACTGGCGGCGCTGCAATTTCCGTTTCCCGGCTATCGTCCGGGCCAGCGGGCCATGATCGGCGCGGTGTACAAGATTTGCACCGAGGGCGGGCAGCTGCTCTGCCAGGCACCCACCGGCATCGGCAAGACGATGAGCGTGCTGTTCCCGGCGTTAAAGGCTGTGAAGCAGGGCGGCCCCGTCTTTTACCTGACAGCCCGCGGCACGACCCGTGCGGCAGCGGAGAACGCGCTGGCGCTGCTGCGGGCGTCCGACGCCGATTTAAAGCTGCGCAGCGTAACGCTGACCGCCAAGGACAAAATCTGTATGCAGGATCGGCGCGAGTGTACGCCCGAGGCATGCCCCTATGCCAAAGGCTACTATGATCGCGTCAGGACGGCGCTGTGGGATGCGCTGGACACCCACGCTCTGACCGCTGACGCCCTGCAGATGCTGGCTCGCAGACATAAGGTCTGTCCGTTTGAGCTGGGGCTGGATCTAAGCCTGTGGTGTGATGTAGTCATCGGGGACTACAACTACCTGTTTGACCCCGTCGTGCATTTGGAACGCTTTTTTGACACAGCGGGGGACTATCTGTTTCTGCTCGATGAGGCACATAATCTTCCGGACCGCGCCCGGGGCATGCACAGTGCCGTCCTTGCCAAAAGCGCCTTCTACGACGCCAAAAAGCGGCTGGGCAAGGGCAAAAGCAGCCTGAAAAACGCACTGACAAAGGTCAACGACATCTTCATCGAGTGGCGGCACCGCTGCGAGGAAGCGCCCGGCGACAGCCGCTTTGGCCGCACGTTCTTTGAAAAGTCCCGCGCCGATGCGCTTGACCGTGCGCTGACAAGGCTCTGTGAGCCGCTGGAAATCTGGCTTGACGAGCACCGCGACCCCGACGAGACCCACGAGGCACTGCTGCAATTATACTTTGACATCCGCGCCTGGCTGCGCGTGGCGGACACATTCGACGATCACTTTGTACTGCAAATCTCTGCCCACGGCAGTGAGGTCCGTGCCGCAATGCTCTGCCTGGACCCGAGTGACTTTCTGGCGGCGGACTTTGCCAAGGGCCGCGCGGCGGTGCTGTTCAGCGCGACGCTGGCTCCGGCAGGCTATTACAGAGATCTGTGCGGTCTGCCCGATGCCCGCGCTGTAGCGCTGCGCAGCCCGTTTGATACGGAGCATCTGGGCCTGTGGTGCGCCCGCCACGTCAGCACCCGCTACAAGGACCGCGCGGACAGCATTGCCAAGGTCGCTGACCTGCTGGCCGTGATGTCCGGGGCGAGGGCCGGGCACTATCTGGCGTTTTTCCCGAGCTACAGCTATTTACAGCAGGTGTGGGAGGATTTCACCGCCCGCTACCCGGACCAGCCGACCCTCTGTCAGGAAAGCACCATGGACGAGGGAAAACGCGCGGAGTTTCTGGCACAGTTTCAGAAATCCGACGGCAGACCGCTGTTGGGCTTTGCGGTGCTGGGCGGCGTTTTTGGCGAGGGCGTCGATCTGACGGGGGAGAGCCTCATCGGTGCAGCCATCGTCAGCCCAGGCCTGCCGCAGGTCGGCCCGCGGCAGGAGCAGCTGCGCGATTACTTTGAGCAGACGCGCGGCTCCGGCTTTGACTATGCCTACCGTTTCCCCGGCATGAACAAGGTTTTGCAGGCGGCAGGCCGGGTCATCCGCACGCCGGAGGACCGCGGCGTTGTCCTGCTCATTGATGACCGGTTTCTGGCCCCCGACACACGCCGCCTGATGCCGCCGCACTGGGAGCAGCTGAAAACCGTGGACTCGGCGCAGGCGCTGACATCGGAGCTGGCCGCATTCTGGAAATAACACCTGTCAGGCACCTGAAATCTGCCGCCGCTGCGCAAGAAAATACGCTTTTGCCATCCGGTGCTGTTTTGCCGAAAAGAACGCAAAATTTGTGTGGTCAGCCCTCTTGCATTTGTATCTGTGCGTGCTATAATACAAGCCGCACGAAATTTTGCACGTATATAATAGGGTAGGGAAAAACATGACAAAAGACCTTACGAGCGGCAGTCCGCTCAAAGTTATTCTCCTGTTCAGCTTGCCGCTGGTGCTGGGCAACCTGTTCCAGCAATTCTATGCGCTGGCGGATACCATCATCGTGGGCCGGTTCTGCGGTGTCAGTGCGCTGGCCTCTGTCGGCGCGACCGGGTCGGTCAACTATCTGATTCTCGGCTTTGTCATTGGCGTCTGCAACGGCTTTGCGATCCCAATCGCGCAGCTGTTCGGCGCGCGGGATTACAGTGATCTGCGCCGCCATGTGGCCAACGCCGCGTGGCTTTGCATTGCGGGCAGCGTGGTGCTGACCATCAGCACCGTTGCGCTGACCCGCCCGATGATGCAGCTGATGCAGACGCCCGACGACATCATTGACGGCGCGGTCATCTACATCGGCTGGATTTTTGCGGGCATCCCGTTCATCTTTTTGTACAACATGGTGGCGGCCATCATGCGCGCACTGGGCGACAGCAAGACGCCGCTGTACTTTCTGATCCTGACCAGTGCGCTCAACATCGGGCTCGACCTTTTGTTTATCGTGCCGTTCCATTTCGGCGTGCTCGGCGCGGCGCTGGCAACCGACATTTCGCAGGTCATCTCCGGCGTGCTGAGCTTTATTTATCTCCGCCGCAAGTTCGACGTGCTGAAAATGGAAAAGGACGATCTGGCCTTCTCGAAAAAGGCCAGCATACGTCTGCTGGGCATCGGTATACCCATGGGTCTGCAGTGCAGCATCACGGCCATTGGCAGCGTCATCATGCAGTGGGCGGTCAATGTGCTGGGCAGCACCGCCGTTGCCGCCGTCACCGCAGCAGGCAAGACCCAGGGGCTGCTGACCGTTCCGATGGAGAGCGTCGGCACGGCCATGGCAACCTACGCCGGGCAAAACCTCGGCGCATCCCGGATGGATCGTGTGCGACAGGGCGTCAACAGCGCAATGCTCATTATTTTGATTTACGGTGTGGCATCGGCTTTCGTTCTGCATTTTACCGACGTGCAGATCATGTCGCTGTTCCTTGACACAGCCAAGGAGGTCGACATCGTTGCCATGGGCCGCGAGTATCTGTTCTGGAACAGCGTGTTCTTCGTGCCGCTGGGGGCATTGATCATCTGGCGCTACACCATTCAGGGACTCGGCTTCTCGTCACTCGCTATGCTGGCCGGTGTGGCCGAGATGGTCGCCCGCACGGCGGTGGCGATTGTACTGGTCCCGATTCTGGGATACTTCGGCGCGGAACTGTCCAATCCCGCCGCATGGATCGCGGCCTGCCTGTTCCTGTACCCTGCGTACCGCTGGACCTGCCGTCAACTGGACAACCGCCTGCTGACCGCCAGGCTCCACATTCAGGGCGACCACGCGGAGACGGTGCTGTAAATAGGATAAAAGACCGTTCCGGTGCTGGAACGGTCTTTTTCATTGTGGCTGCGCAGTAGGGGCGGGGCATGCCCCGCCCGCAGCCTTCCCAGTAGCATATGCTTGCCATACAGCCGCGGGCCGGACATGTCCGGCCCCTACAGCGCTATTTTTCCCAAAGTCTCTTGCCGTCGCCTTACAAACCGTATATAATAAGCCTATACGAAGTATATAAAGGGAAAGGAAAGACCATCATGCCGCAGAAAAAGCCGTTTATTACCCTTGCCCAGGCGAAGGAGATCGCCGCCGATATTCCCACCCCGTTCCACCTTTACGATGAAAAGGGGATCCGCGAGAACGCCCGCAGGGTCAACGCTGCGTTCAGTTGGAACAAGGGCTTTAAAGAATATTTCGCCGTCAAGGCCACGCCCAACCCCTACCTGCTGAAGATTCTGCAGGAGGAGGGCTGCGGCGTCGACTGCTCCAGCTATACTGAGCTGCTCATGAGCGAGGCCTGCGGCTTCAAGGGCAGCGACATCATGTTTTCCTCCAACGACACGCCCGCGCAGGACATGAAGAAAGCCTACGACCTCGGCGCGTACATCAATCTGGACGACCTGACCCACGTTGCGTTCCTTGAAAAGGTCGCGGGCGTGCCCAAAACCGTCTGCTGCCGCTTCAACCCGGGCGGTGTGTTCGAGCTGGGCAACGGTATCATGGACAACCCCGGCGACGCCAAGTACGGTATGAGCGAGGATCAGATGGCCGAGGCTTACACCAGGCTGATGGCTGCCGGTGCCGAGCAGTTCGGCATCCACTCCTTCCTGGCCAGCAACACCGTGACTGACGACTATTACCCGAAGCTGGCCGGTATCCTGTTTGAGCTGGCCGTCCGCCTGCACAAGCGCACCGGCGCAAAAATCAAGTTCATCAACCTTTCGGGCGGCGTCGGCATTGCCTACCGCCCCGACCAGCGCAGCAACGACATTGCCGCCATCGGCGAGGGCGTGCGCAAGAAGTTTGAGGAGATTCTGGTGCCCGCCGGCATGGGTGATGTTGCCATCTTCACCGAGATGGGCCGCTTCATGCTGGCACCCTACGGCGCACTTGTCACCACCGTGCTGCACCAGAAGCATATTTACAAGGAGTACATCGGCGTTGACGCCTGCGCGGCCAACCTGATGCGCCCTGCCATGTACGGCTCCTACCATCACATCACGGTGCTGGGCAAGGAGGACACCCCCTGCGACCATAAGTACGACGTCACCGGCGGTCTGTGTGAGAACAATGACAAGTTCGCCATTGACCGTATGCTGCCGAAAATCGACATCGGCGACATTGTCTACATCCATGACACCGGCGCACACGGCTTCTCGATGGGCTACAACTACAACGGCAAGCTGCGCAGCGCCGAGGTGCTGCTGAAGGAGGACGGCTCCCACCAGCTCATCCGCCGCGCCGAGACGCCGGAGGACTACTTTGCAACGTTTGATTTCAGCCCCTTCTTCAAAAAATAATTCCGGGAGGACACCCCATTGTTTGAATTCCTTTTTGTTATCGGCATCGTGCTGGCGTTTTACGGCTACTCCGCAATGAAGAACCCCAATGTCTGGGGCGACCAGGGCCGCGACGAGATCAAACCAGAAAACTGGAACGGCTATGTGGTGCACAACGGCCAGTTCATGATGTACGCCGGGTTCTTTCTGGCTGCGCTGGCCGCACTGGATGTGATTTTTGACTTTGCGGGCTGGCTGTACATCCTGATCCTGCTGGGCGGTCTGGCCATGATCTTCTATCCGCTCGCCCATTGGATGCACGAAAAAGAGGGCAAATGGTGGCCCTGGCCGAAGCATAAAAAGAAAAAGTGAAACTCTCAAAAGCCTTCCCCCTCGGGGGAAGGTGGCCCCGCAGGGCCGGATGAGGGCAAGGTGTATCTGACTACTCAAAAACGGGTCATTGCCACAAGTTTTGCCCTCATCAGTCAGTGGTCGGAGCCACTGACGGCTTCCCCCGTGGGGGAAGCCAACGCAAACAAAAATGCCTGTGCAGGCTTCAAACCTGCACAGGCATTTTTGTTGTCGTAAGATTTATTCCGTCGTATCCGCCAGCATCTCCGCCACTTCTGCCTTGGTAAACTCGCCCAGCGGCAGCACCAGCTTAGCCAGCACTTCCTGCGGCAGACCTGCCAGCGCGGCACTCTGGTCTGCCTCGGCGTCCGCAGCAGGCAGCAGGTGAGAAAGCCCCTCGCCGTCCACCTCGATGCGGGCATAGTGCCCGGTGGCAATGAACGCGCAGTCCAACTCGGCAGCCTTGTCGGCCAGCAGCTGCAAAAGCCCGGCTGGCGTAACTTCGTGTTCAGCCGTGAATGTCTGCACCGCAAAGCCCTGCTGCCGCAAAATGCGCATGGCTGCGGCGGCGTCACTGCCGCTGTTCAATCCCAGCAGGACCTTATCCTGCTTTTCAAATGTGTTAAAGCCGTCCATATTTCTCTCCTTATGCCAAGGTCAGGCCTGACGCCCGCCGTATTTCTTGCTTTGCTCCACAGCCATGCGGTCACAGCGTTCGTTTTCGGGATGGCCGGCGTGGCCCTTCAGCCAGTGGTAGGTGATTTCATGCTTCTCGCTCTCGGCCAGCAGCGGGGCCCACAGATCCGGGTTCAGGGCGGGGGATTTGTCTGCTTTCTTCCAGCCGCGGGCGCGCCACCCCCTGGCCCAGCCCTTTTGCAGGCTGTCGACGACGTACTTGCTGTCGCTGTACAGGTCAATGGCGCAGGGCTCCTTGAGCTGGCGCAGCGCCTCCAGCAGGGCGGTCATCTCCATTCGGTTGTTGGTCGTGTTGGCCTCGCCGCCGGAAAGCTCCTTCTCGTACACCTTCTGCGCCGTGCGGAACCGCAGGATCGCGCCCCAGCCGCCCGGGCCGGGGTTGCCGCTGCAGGCACCATCGGTATAAATTTCAATATGCTTCATGCGTTGTACTCCGTATTCTGGTCTATAATACTACTATTATAGCAAGCCGGGCTTCATAAGGCAAGATATTTGACATAGACGCCATTTCCGATTATAATAGAGTGTAATTGCATTGTGTGTTTTATCGGGCCTGGCCGCGTCTTTTCAGGCGGGCTTTCCGCGCCCATTCCATTAGGCATAGGAGCATCCGCTCTTAAAATACATAGATCGCAACCGCTTTTGAGGGATTCCGGTACCTGCAGATGGCAGGCACCAGCCCGGAAATACGACGATTCGGAGGTTTTCGATGGAAGAGTTCAAGCCAAAACGTAAAAATACCGCACAGCCTGCCCAGAACGGCCAGAGTGCGCCCCATACCCGCAAGCCGCGCACACCCAAGCCCCAGGGTGAGAACGCTGCCAACGCGCAGCACAAGCCCCGCCCCCGCCGCCCGCGCCCCGCGGCCCCGGCCACTGCCGAGCAGAACGCCGCCGCGCAGAGCATCCCAGCTCCGCGTCCGCGCCGCCCGCGCCAGAATCAGAACAGCGCTGCACCCCAGAACGGTCAGGCTGCCGCACCGCGCCCCCAGGGCCAGCGCCGCGGACGCCGTCCAAAGAGCTCGGAGCATCTTGAGATGACCCCGGCCATCCCGATGCACATCTGCCCGCTGGGCGGCCTCGGCGAAGTCGGCAAGAATATTACGCTGTATGAGTGCCAGGGCGACATGATCCTCGTTGACTGCGGCCTTGTGTTCCCGGATGCCGATATGTTCGGTGTCGATCTGGTCATCCCAGACTTCACCTACGTGCTCGAGAACAGAGACCGCATCAAGGGCCTGTTCATCACCCACGGCCACGAGGACCACATCGGCAGTCTGCCGTACCTGCTCAAAAAATTCAATGTGCCGATCTACGCCGCCAAGCTGACGATTGGTCTTATCAAGAACAAGCTCGAGGAGCACGGCCTTGCGTCCAGCGCGATCTTCCATGAGATCCGCCCGCGCCAGAAGGTCACGCTCGGCTGCTTCACCGTCGAGCCGATCCACGTCAACCACTCCATCCCGGACTCGCTGGCCTTCGCCATCGACTGCCCGGCGGGCGTGGTCATCCACACCGGTGACTTCAAGGTCGACTACACGCCGCTGTCCGGCGACGCCGTGACCGACCTGCCCACGATTGCCGAGTATGGCCGCAAGGGTGTGCTGGCGCTGCTGGCAGATTCCACCAACGCTGAGCGCCCGGGCTTCACCGCCACTGAACAGACCGTCGCCGAAGGCGTGCGCCGCCTGTTCGCCAAGGCCGGTAAGCGCCGCATCATCGTGGCAACGTTCGCCTCCAACATCTACCGCGTGCAGCAGATCATCGACCTGGCGATTGAGTCGGGCCGCAAGGTCGCCGTCAGCGGGCGCAGCATGGTCTCCAACACCGAGATGGCCCGCGAGCTGGGCTACCTGCACGCGCCGGATAATGTGCTTATCACGATTGACGAAATCAACAAGTACCCGCCGGAGAAGGTCGTGCTCATCACCACCGGCAGCCAGGGCGAGCCGTTGAGTGCGCTGTCCCGCATGGCGCAGGCCAGCCACCGTCAGGTGCGCGTCGGCCCTAATGACTTCATCATCATCTCGGCCCGCCCGATCCCCGGCAATGAAAAGACCGTCACCAAGGTCGTCAACGGCCTGCTGACCCTTGGGGCCGAGGTCATTTACGAAAATATGTACGACACCCACGTGTCCGGCCATGCCTGCCAGGAGGAGCAGAAGCTCATGCTGACGCTGGCCCACCCGCAGTTCTTCCTGCCCGTGCACGGTGAGTTCAAGCAGCTCAAGCGCCACGCCGAGACCGCGGAGCATCTGGGCTATATCCCGAAGCAGAATATCTATATCGCCGAGAACGGCCAGAACATCCGCCTTTCCGCGGATGGCATGACCGTTGAGAACACTGTTACGGCGGGCGCTGTGATGGTCGATGGCTACGGCGTCGGCGATGTAGGCAACGTGGTCCTGCGGGACCGCCACCACCTGTCGGAGGACGGCATCATCATTGTGACCGCCGCCATCGACGGCAGCAACGGACAGGTTCTCTCCGGTCCCGATCTCGTCAGCCGCGGCTTTGTCTACGTGCGTGAGAGCGAGGAGCTGATGGAGGGGGCCCGCACCCAGGTGGAGATGGCCCTGGACCGCAGCCTGGCCGACAACCTGCACGACTGGGCCAGCGTCAAAGCCCGCGTGCGCGAGGCGCTGTCGAGCTATATCTACCGCCGCACCAAGCGCAGCCCCATGATCCTGCCAATTCTGCTGGAAGTGTAATTGTTTTCCTGAACAGGGGAGTGTACGATGAAACACAAGGATGGATTGGATATTGCCGCTCTGCTGCTGTTGCTGCTGGTCGCCATCGCCGCGATGGTCGTGCCGGTGGCCCTGACGCAGCCTGCCCTGCTGGCCGTGCCTGCGGTGCTGGTACTGGTCGCGCTCTGTGTAGTGCTCTACCAGCGCCGCCGCCTGCGCGCGTTTCTGGCCAGGCAGCTTTGCAGCACCGATTTTGAGAACAGCCGTATCCAGTACAGCCTGGCAAATCTGCCCATCCCCACGGTGCTTGTCAACGACGGGCGCATTTTGTGGTACAACCAGTATTTCAGGCAGGATGTGCTGAACGATTACGACGCGGTGACCCGCCCGGTGAATCGCGTTCTGCCGGAGCTGGATCTGGCTGTCTGCTCCCGCCCGCACGGGCAGGACCTGAAAGTGGGGGAGCGCCGCTTTACGGCCTATGCAGGCTCAGCCAAGGGCAGCCGCGGGGCCAGCCTTGTGTATCTCATCAATGATACGCTTTATAAAGAAACGCTCGACGAGTACAACGAGAGCCGCCCGGCCTGTCTCATCATCGTCATCGACAGCTATGACGAGCTGTTTGACGATATGAAGGACAGTGAGCAGGCCAAGGAGCTGGAGGCTATCAACAGCCTGCTGGAGAAATACATCGGGCGCAGCACCGGCTTTTTGCGCAAGGTCACGAACAGCCGCTACATCGCAGTGGTGGAGGAGCGTGACGTCCGCTGGATGCTGGCGGAGCGCTTTGACATCCTCGATAAGGTCCGTGCGCTGCATCCCGGCGGGCTGACTACGCTGTCCATCGGTGTCGGCCACGGCGGAAAGACCCTGCAGGAATGCCACCAGATGGCACGCGAAAGCATCGACATTGCTCTGGGCCGCGGCGGCGACCAGGCCGCCGTTAAGACCGTTGACGGCTTTGAGTTCTACGGCGGTATCTCCCACGGCGTCGAGAAGCGCAGCCACGTCCGCAGCCGCATTATTGCCAACGCGCTGTGCGACCTCATCAAGCGCAGCGACAGCGTTATCATCATGGGGCACCGCATGAGTGACCTCGACGCTGTCGGCTCCGCCATCGGCGTGCTGCGCATCTGCAAAATGTGCGATGTGCCCGCGGTCATCGCCATCAACAGCGAGGCTACGCTCGCCGGGCCGCTGCTCAAGACTTTTCTTGATGCAGGCGAGGGCCACGACTTTATCGCACCCGATCAGACGCTCGACGTCATCACGCCGAATACGCTGCTGATCGTCGTCGATACCTACCAGAAGCGCCTACTGGAAAGCCAGCAGATCTACGAAAAGTGCAAGCGCGTCGTCGTCATCGACCATCACCGCATGGCGGTGGGCCACATCGACAACCCGACGCTGATCTACCATGAGCCCTATGCGTCCAGCGCCAGCGAGCTGGTGTGTGAGCTTCTGCAGTTTATGCCGAAAGAAAACAACATCACCCCGCTGGAGGCCCAGGCACTTTTGGCCGGCATCATGCTGGACACCCGCAGCTTTGCACTGCATGTCGGCGTGCGAACCTTTGAGGCTGCCGCTTGGCTGCGCAGCCGCGGTGCCCAGACGGCTGACACCAAGCTGCTGTTCAACACCTCAAAAGAGGAGTACGAGGCCCGCGCCCACATTGTGGAGGCGGCCTACATATACAAGGGCTGTGCCATTGCCCTGTCGGACGAGCTTGAGGCCGGTATGAACGTTGTGCTGCCGATGGCAGCCAACGATCTGCTGACCATCAACGGCGTCGACGCCAGCTTTGTGGCAGTCGCCAAAAACGACGGCGTCAATATCTCGGCACGCAGCATGGGCGCGCTGAACGTGCAGGTCATTCTGGAGCCGCTGGGCGGCGGCGGCCATCTGATGATGGCGGGTGCTCAGCTCCAGAACTGCACGCTGCAGGATGCGGAGCGCCGCATCCGTGAACAAATCGACCTTTACCGCGCGGCGCAAAAGGAAAATACTGCACGGTAATTGTGATAAAAATTTTGGGAGGGAAACCCTTATGAAGATCATTCTCAAACAGGACGTCAAGACCATCGGCAAAAAAGACGAGATCCACGAGGTTTCGGACGGCTACGCCCGCAACTTCCTGTTCCCGCGCAACCTGGCAGCCCCCGCGGATGCCGCAGCACTGAACCAGGCCCGCACCAAGAGTGAGGCCAAGGCCCACCACGAGGCCGAGGCACGCGCCGCCGCAGAGGAGCTGGCCGCCAAGATCAAGGGCCAGGTCGTGACCGCAAAGGTCAAGGGCGGTGCATCCGGCAAGCTGTACGGCAAGGTCACCGGCAAGGAGGTCGCCGAGCTGCTGACCGCCCTGACCGGCACCGAAATCGACAAAAAGAAGGTCGAGCTGCCTTCCGCCATCAAGGAGTTCGGCAGCTATGACGCCTCTGTGCGCCTGTACGCCGGTGTCGTCGCACCCTTCAAGCTGAAGGTCGAGGAGCTGTAATTTGCCGTCTGGCAGGGAAGGAGGATGTCCGCTATGCCGAAAAATGAAGAAGTAAGCCTTGCCAGCCTGGGCATCCAGATGCCCTACAGCATGCAGGCCGAGCAGAGCGTGCTGGGCGCGGCGCTGGTGGATGAAACGGTGCTGAACCGCCTTATCACCGACATGGAACCCGAGATGTTCTACTCGGACCAGAACCGCGCCATCTATGAGACGATGCGCTCGCTCTACACCGAGAGCGAGGCCGTTGACATTGTCACGCTTGTCAATGCGCTTGCCAGCAACAAGACGTTTGCCAGCGCCGACGACGCCAAGGTCTATCTGGCCCGCATCGCCGAGACGCTGCCCTCGGTCTCGAACGTGGATTCCTATTTTAAAATCGTCAAGGAGAAGTACCAGGGCCGCCGCCTGATCGACGCCGCCCGGTCCATCCTGAACGAGACCGCCTCCGGCGAGGACGCCGATCTTCTGCTCGAAAGCGCGGAGCAGAAGATCTACGACATCCGTTCCGGGCGCGACAAGTCGGGCGTCAAGACAATCCGCGAGTCCATTCTCGAGGTCATCGACACGATGCAGAAGCTGAGCGGCGCGGACCGCGACAAGTTCGCCGGTATCCCCACGGGCTTCAACTATCTGGACACGGTCCTGACCGGGCTGGGCCGCTCGGACCTGATTATTCTGGCCGCCCGCCCCGGTATGGGCAAGACCTCGTTTGCGCTGAATATTGCAACAAACGTTGCCCGCCAGCAGAAGGTGCCGACGATCATTTTCAGTCTGGAAATGACCTGCGAGCAGCTGACGGACCGCATTCTTTCCAGCACGGCGAACATAGACAGCCAGGCATTCCGCACGGGCCGTCTGAACAACTCCGACTGGAACGATTTTGCCCAGGCCACGTCGCTGCTCTACAACGCTCCGATTTACATGGACGATTCCTCCGGCATCTCGGTGCCGGAGATCAAGGCAAAGATCCGCACGATCAACCAGGATCCCAAGAAGGAAAAAATCGGGCTTGTTATCATCGACTACCTGCAGCTGATGCAGAGTGCCAAGCGCACCGAGAGCCGCGTGCAGGAGATCAGTGACATTACCCGGAACCTCAAGATCATGGCCAAAGAGCTGAACGTACCGGTCATCGCGCTTTCCCAGCTGTCCCGTGCAGCGGAAAAGACGACGGGCCGCTCGGATCACCGGCCCCAGCTTTCCGACCTGCGCGACTCCGGCTCTATCGAGCAGGATGCCGACATCGTGCTGTTCCTCTACCGCGCGGCCTACTACAATGCCCAGAACGGCGAGGAAAACCAGGCCAATGAGAATGAGGCCGAGTGCATCGTAGCCAAAAACCGCCACGGCGAGACGAGCGTTGTCCGTCTGGGCTGGGACGGCGCGCACACGCGCTTCAGCAATCTGGATGTGACCCATGAGTTCTGACGCGGAAAAAACTGTACAGCGTATGGATGAGGCTCTGTTGGACAACTGCCGCCGACAGGGTCTGTTCAAGTCTGGCGACAGAGTCATTGCGGCCTGCTCCGGTGGGGCAGACTCGATGGCTTTGTTGCTTTTTTTACTGCGCCATCGCCGCACGCTGGAGATCGAGGTGCTGGCGACCCACGTCAACCACGGCATCCGGGGTGAGACCGCCCGCCGCGATGCTGACTTTGTGGCGGACTTCTGCCGCCGGAATGGCGTGGAGCTGTTCCTGTATGACGCCGTGCAGGAAGGCATAGAGGTGCCGCCTCGCCCGAGCGAGGATTGGGCCCGCGGTCTGCGCTACGGCTGGTTCGATGAGCTGGCCGCGCGGGAGGAGGCCGTCATTGCCACGGCCCACACGATGTCCGACCAGGCTGAGACGGTGCTTTTCCGCATGGCGCGCGGCACGGGTCTGCACGGACTGACCGGCATCCCGCCGCGCCGCGGCTGCTATGTGCGGCCCTGCCTCTGCCTGACCCGCGCCGACACCGAGGCATACTGTGCCGCGCTGGGGCAACACTATATCCGGGATGAGACGAACGACCAGGACGTCTATGCGCGCAACCGCATCCGGCATGATGCCATCCCGGCGCTGCAATACGCCAACCCCGCCGCCGAGCGCAGCATTGCGCGGCTCTGCCGCCAGATGCGCGCGCTGGACGACTGGCTGACCGGCGAGGCCGCCGCTCTTCTGCAGGCGGCCACTGTGCCGGGCGGCTATGACGTCACGGTCCTGCGCCGCGCCGAGGGACCTGTGCTGGACGCCGCGCTGCACGCGCTGGTCAGCCCCGTGCGCGACGCCGAGGAAAAGTATATCAGCCTGCTGCACTTCCTTGTTTTAAAGGGGGAGGGTGCTGTTCAGCTGACCCCGGACGTAAACTATAAAATACAGGACGGCCTGCTCGTCTGCCTGACGCGGGAGGGTTCTCAGACCCTTCCCGCGCCGCCGCAGCCCTTTGAACCGGGTGATTTTTACCTTCCAGGTGGTTATTTTGTGAAATTTCAGGTCGTAAAGTATGAAGATTTTCTAAAAAATCAACCAATTTTCAAAAAAGACTTAAACTGTTGCGCAGATTGTGCTAAAATACAGGGGAATGTTATTCTGCGCACACGGCAGCCGGGGGACTTCTTCCGCCCGGCAGGACGCCATCTGCGAAAAACACTCAAAAAATATTATAATGAACTTGGTATACCGCAGGCCGAAAGGCCGCTGCTGCCGCTGCTGGCTGACGGCAGTGAGGTGCTGTGGCTGTGGGGCTGCGGCTTTGCCGAGGGATGTGCCCCCGATGAGTACACCCACGAGGTACTGACGGTGCGGACAGAAAAAACAGGGGAGGCATAACTCTGATGTACAGCATGGACAATGATATTGACCACATTCTTGTATCGGAAGATGCGCTGCAGGCCAAGGTCAACGAGATGGGCGCACAGATCAGCCGCGATTACGCGGGCAAAGACCTGCTTCTGGTCTCGATCCTGAAGGGTTCCGTCGTCTTTATGGCGGACCTGATGCGCGCAGTTCAGATACCCTGCGCCATCGACTTTATGGTCGTTTCCAGCTACGGCGGTGCCAACACGTCCTCCACGGGCCTTGTCAAGATCATCAAGGACTTGGATGCCGACCTGACCGGCAGGGACGTGCTGATCGTTGAGGATATTCTGGACACCGGCATCACGCTGTCCAAGCTGGTTCCGGTGCTGAAAATGCGCAACCCCGGCAGCGTGAAGATCTGCACCATCCTCAGCAAGCCCAGCCGCCGCATGGCCGACATCGAGCCGGACTACTGCGGCTTTGAAGTGCCGGATGAGTTCGTGGTCGGCTATGGTCTGGACTACGACGAAAAGTACCGCAACCTGCCCTATGTGGGTGTTCTTAAGCCGGAAGTATATTCCGGCGAATGATAAAATGCCCGGTGTGCACACCGGATAGGAGTTGATTTCTTGAAGCAAAAACAACCGAAATTCAGCGGCATCCTCGTGGTAGCCGTCCTGATGGTGTTGGTCCTGTTCATCGTCAGCCTTTCGCCGCTGCTGGCAGCGTCCGGCAGCAAGGACACGACCTACTCCGAGATTTACTATTACTTTGAAAATCAGCAGGTGACATCGTTCCGTCTGGACCTTGGCACCGGCAGCCTGGAGTTGTGGCTCAAGGAGGGTAAGGCTGCTCTGCCGGAGTCCAACGCCGCAGCCAGCCTGCCCACCGGCGGTCTGCTGACCGGCGTGTACAGCTCGGGCGATAACGCCCTGCCCGCCAACGGCGGCACCGTCTATATGACCTATAAGCTGCCCTACGGCGGCGACTTCAACACCGGCAAGATCTCCGATTTTGTTGACGAGTACAACGCGGCCAACCCGGATGCGCCGATGGTGTTTGACTACGTCGCCGCCAAGACGAGCATTCCCTGGCTGGAGATCATCTTCTACGTCGCAATGCTCGGCAGCATCGGTATGTTGTTCATGTCGATGTACCGCGGCGGCGCGGGCGGCGGCATCATGAATGTAGGCCGCGCCAAGGTCAAAGATCAGCAGGAGAACCAGCGCAAGGCAACCTTTGCCGATGTGGCCGGTGCCGATGAGGAAAAGGCCGAGCTGCAGGAGGTCGTTGAGTTCCTGAAGGCCCCGAGCAAGTTCAACTCCCTCGGCGCACGCATTCCGCACGGCGTACTGCTTGTCGGCCCTCCGGGTACCGGCAAAACGCTGCTGGCCCGTGCCTGTGCCGGTGAGGCCGGTGTGCCGTTCTACGCGATTTCCGGTTCCGATTTCGTCGAGATGTACGTCGGTGTCGGTGCCTCCCGTGTGCGCGACCTGTTTGAAAAAGCCAAAAAGACGATGCCTTCCATCATCTTCATCGATGAGATCGACGCGGTTGGCCGTCAGCGCGGCGCAGGTCTCGGCGGCGGTCACGATGAGCGCGAGCAGACCCTGAACCAGCTGCTGGTCGAGATGGACGGCTTCGACGCCAACGACGGCGTCATCGTCATGGCTGCCACGAACCGCGCGGACATTCTGGACAAGGCGCTGCTGCGCCCGGGCCGCTTTGACCGTCAGGTCTACGTCGGTCTGCCCGACGTCAAGGGCCGCGAGGAGATTCTGCGCGTCCATACAAAGAATAAGCCTCTCGGCCCCGATGTGAGCCTGAAAACGATTGCCCGCTCCACGGCTGGCTTCTCCGGCGCTGATCTGGAGAACCTCGTGAACGAGGCTGCGCTGCTGGCCGCCCGTCAGGGCAAGAAGGCCATCACCGAAAAGGAAATCGAGGAAGCCTCCGTCAAGGTCATGATGGGCCCTGAGAAGAAGAGCCACGTCGTCACCGACGAGGAGCGCCGCCTGACTGCCTACCATGAGACAGGCCACGCTATCACGGGCTATTTCAGCAAGCACCACGATCCTGTGCACCAGATCAGCATTATCTCCCGCGGCGGTGCGGGCGGCTACACAATGTATCTGCCCGAGAAGGATCCCAGCTACGTCACCAAGACCGCGATGTTTGAGAACATTGTCACCCTGCTGGGTGGCCGTGTAGCCGAGCAGCTTGTGCTGGAGGACATCTCCACCGGTGCGTCCAGCGACCTGCAACGCGCCACCGATACGGCCCGCGCCATGGTCACCCGCTACGGCTTCTCCGAGCGGATGGGGCCTGTCGTCTACGGCAGCGACCCCGGCGAGACCTTCCTGGGACGTGACTTCGGCCAGGGCAAGGGCTACTCGGAGGCTATCGCATCCGAGATCGACAACGAGATCCGCGACATTGTGGATGAGGCCTATGAGACCGCCCGCCGCACCCTGACCGAGCACATGAACGAGCTGCACAAGGTAGCAGGCGTTCTTATGGAGCGCGAAAAGATCAGCGGTGAGGAATTCAAAACATTGATGGAAGGCGGGACCCTGCCGCCTTATGATCTGGGCAGGGGCGAGACCGCCCAGCCTGTAGCACCTGCGCCGGATTCTGCCGCACATGTGCAGCCTGCCGAACAGCCCGAAACCCAGCACCCTGCCGAGCCGGCCAACCCCCAGCCCGACACGCAAGAGTAAAGAGTAGGTGTAACTATGGATCAGAATTTTTCCCTGATGGCGCAGTCCCGCGCCAACTACTATACCGCCGGAAGTCCGGTGCAGTTCGTGCGTGTCGAACTGCTGAAAGGTGACACGACCGGTGAGGTCGCCGTCTGCCTGACCTTCAAGAATGTCGGCACCGAGCCGCTGACCGGCCTGGTCGTCCACTTCAAATGTAAGGATGCCGCAGGTCAGGTCCTGTGCGAGGATGACTTCTACTATGAGCAGCTCAACGCCCAGCCCGGTGCCGTGTTCGGCAGCGATGACGCTGTCTATGTCAGCGACACGCCGGTTTCCAGCGTGGAGGTCGAGCAGGATCGCGCGTTCCTCAATGGCCGCGGCGTCGACCTGCGCAATTACAAGCGTGTTCGCTTGAACATGCCCCGCGTACTGCCCGGCTCCATCGCCAAGACGCTGCAGCAGCGCACCGGCAATGTCCAACTGACCTGCGTGCCCCAGGACACCGAGTACGGCTGGTTCTGCGCCTGCGGTGCGTTCCATCCCAATGAGGAAAACACCACCGTCTGCTCCGAGTGCGGCGGTGACCGCGCCGGTATCAAGGCAACGCTGACCGCTATTCTGGAGGAGGCCCGTCAGGCCGCCGAGCGCCAGCAGCAGGAGGTCAACGCCGTCGCCAGCAGTGTGGCCCCGGCGCCCGCTCCCGCACCGCAGCCGCAGGCACAGCCTGCCCCGGCTGCCAGCGACCCGCGCGCCATGGCCAACGCCGTGCAGGCAGCCATCACCGGTCAGCAGGACATCCCGCCGCAGAGCGCCTATGAGCCCGAGCAGGCAACCGCCGCGTTTGAGCCCCAAGGCAGCAGCTACGCCGATGACGACGAGGATGCCGAGGCCGAGCGCGTCCGCCGCTACGCTCCCAAAGGCCGCCTGTTCGACGATGATGAGGACGACGATGAGGGTACCCAGATGTACGATACCGATGACCTCGACTACGATGACGAGGACAACGGTTACGACAAGAAGTCCAAAAAACGCGGCCGCTACGCCGATGACGACGAAACCAGTGAGGACGACGTCATGGCCGAGCGCATCATCCACCTGGCCCCGCCCATCACGGCCATTGCCTGCGCCTTGATCGTGGCACTGTCTCTGGTCTATCACTTCGTTCTGGCGTAAAAAAATTACCGGGCCGTTTCCCGAATGTGGGGAGCGGCCCGGTATTTTTGATTTTTCGGCAATATCCCGCGGGCAGATATGGAATGCACCCCTACGGATAACAACATCGTCGCTTGCAGGGGCGGATGCTTCCAGCCGCCAACCACGGCAGAGCTTACTTTTCAGCCGTCAGTCGTTCGTACGTCTTTACGATTTCCGGGTCATTCAGCTTGATGACCCTGCCGGAAAGATACTGCAGCGTGTTTTCCTCGGGGATTCGGCCAAACGTCAGTCGCTGGGCGCAGAGAGCCTGTGTTTTCAGCCCGGTGCGCTCGTTCATCTTGTGGTTGCCGTACTTGATGTCGCCCAGTACCGGATGACCCAGATACGCCAGATGCGCACGGATCTGGTGGGTGCGGCCCGTGATCAGCCCAATGCGGCAGAGCGCAAACGGCCCTGCCTGCCGGATGACCGTCACCTCGGTGATGATCTGCTTGTAACCCTCGCTCTCACGGGCGTGGATGCGCACCTTGTTATTTTTCTCGCTGTGCTGCAGCCATGCGACGAACCGCCCCTGCGGCGGTGCACCCACCGTGATGGTCAGATACTCCTTTTTCATCATGTCGTCGCGGATGATGGCGTTCAGGTCGCGCAGCGCGGCGTAGCTCTTGGCGGCCAGCACCAGACCTTCGGTGCCGCGGTCCAGCCGGTTACACAGCGCCGGGGCAAATCGCTTTTCTGCGTGGGGATCATACTCGCCCTTGGCCTCCAGATAGGCCGCAAAGGCATCCACCAGATTGGCGTCGCCGGTGCGGTCACTGTGGCAGAGCAGGTGCGCGGGCTTGTAGAGCACCGCAAAATTTTCATCCTCATACACCACGGTCACAGGCGGCTGCCTGCGCGGCGGCTTGGCAGTCTTGGCAGCGGGCTTGCCCACGGGGAAGAACTCGTCGTTGATGTACAGTTCGATCAAATCGCCTGCGCTCAGGCGGGTATCCGGCTCGGCGCGCTTGCCGTTGACCTTGATGCGCTTGTTGCGGAACGCCTTGTACATCATGCTGCGGGGCATATCCTTGGTCACGCCCTCCACAAAGCGGCTCAGACGCACGCCGTTTTCATTGGGTCCTGCGGTAAAACTTTTCATCGTGTCCTCTTTAAAAATTCATCAGTAAAAACGGTTGGCAAAAGTCTTTTTACAGTATATAATAAAACCAGCAGAACGTAAAGATGGGATGTGAAAAAATGGCTGACGAAAATCTCCACGCGAAGCACCGCGCCCGCATGCAGGAGCGCGTCGAGCGAGACGGACTGGACAGCCTGGCCGAACACGAGGCACTGGAATATCTGCTGTTTCTCTCCATCCCGCGGGCAGACACAAACGCGCTGGCGCACAGGCTTATTCAGCACTTCGGCGATTTCTGCAAGGTGCTGGAGGCCGAGCCCGAGGAGCTGATGCGGGTCGAGGGCGTCGGCCCCAAAAGTGCGCGGCTGATTTCAACCGTCATGGCGTGCAGCCGCTATTATGAGCTGAAAAAGCGCAAGACCCGCCTGTCGTTGAACTCGGCAGAGACGGCCATCGCCTACGTAAAGCCGCTGTTCCGCGGTGTGCAGAATGAGCAGCTCTACCTGATTTTATTGGACGACGCCTGCCGCCCTGTGCATGACCTGCGCATTGCCGAGGGCGTTCCCAACCGCGTGGCCGTGGACACCCGCAAGCTGCTGCGCGCCGTGGCCCGCACCAACTCGACCTGCGGCATTCTGGCACACAACCATCCCACCGGGCTGGCCATTCCGTCCGAGGCGGACCGCCTGACGACCTACCATATTATGGAGGTCACCGGCCAGCTCGGCTTTACGATCATGGATCACATCATCATAGCGGGGGAGGATGGCTGTTCGATGCTGAACCGCGGCAGCCTGCCGGAATACCGCGCAAACAGCGGTGTGCTCCAGGCCGCCAGCCGCTGAACGCAGCCCATGCGCCTTGCCGTGTCCCGGCAGGGCGCATTTTTCTGCGGTTTGGGTACAAAATATCGGCAAACCTATTTACATTAAAAATTTGTCGTGTTATAATCATTATACAACTAATCGTTGTACGCGAAAGGAACGACTATGGACGAAGTCTTTCACTTAAAGGCACCGTTTCAGCCCACCGGCGACCAGCCGCAGGCGATAGAAGCGCTGATGCAGGGCATCCATGAGGGTGACGACGCCCAGACGCTGCTGGGCGTCACCGGCTCCGGCAAGACGTTTACGATGGCGAACATCATCGCTCGGTGCAATCGCCCGACGCTGATCTTGGAGCCGAATAAGACGCTGGCCAGTCAGATCTGTACCGAGATGCGCGGCTTTTTCCCTGATGATGCGGTAGAATATTTCGTCTCCTACTACGACTATTACCAGCCCGAGGCGTATATCCCGTCCACAGACACCTATATTGAGAAGGACAGTGCCATCAACGACGAGATTGACCGTCTGCGCCACTCGGCCACGGCGGCGCTGTCAGAGCGGCGCAACGTCATCATTGTGGCGTCGGTGTCCTGCATCTACTCGCTGGGTGACCCCATCGACTACCGCAGCATGGTCATCAGCCTGCGCCCCGGTATGCAGATGGAGCGCGACGAGCTTTGCAGCCGCCTGGTCAAGCTGCAATATGAGCGCAACGACATGAACTTCATCCGCAACAAGTTCCGCGTAAAAGGGGACACGGTGGACATCCACCTGGCCTACAACGACGAATTTGCGATTCGGGTCGAGTTCTTCGGCGACGAGATTGACCGCATTGTGGAGTTTGACCCGCTGACCGGCGAGCACAAGAACGTGGTGCGTCATGTTGCCATCTTCCCGGCCAGTCACTATATCGTCGGCCCCGAAAAGATGCAGGAGGGCCTGAAAAAGATTCAGGCCGAGATGGAGGAGCAGGTCAAAAAATTCACCGAGGAGGGCAAGCTCTTGGAGGCCCAGCGCATCCAGCAGCGGACCCAGTACGATATGGAGATGCTACAGGAAGTTGGCATGTGCAAGGGCATCGAGAACTACTCTGCCGTGCTGTCCGGCCGTGCCCCCGGCTCCACGCCCACAACGCTGCTGGATTATTTCCCGGATGATTTCCTGCTGATGGTCGACGAGAGCCACGTCATGCTGCCGCAGGTGCGCGGCATGTTCGGCGGGGACTACAGCCGCAAGAAAACGCTGGTGGAATATGGCTTCCGCCTGCCCTCGGCGTTTGACAACCGCCCGCTGAAATTTGAGGAATTTGAAGCCAAAATCCATCAGAAGATTTTTGTTTCTGCAACCCCCGGTGAATATGAACGCCAGCATTCCAGCCGCGTAGCGGAGCAGGTCATCCGCCCCACCGGCCTGCTGGACCCGCTTATCATGGTGCGCCCGGTGGAGGGCCAGATCGAGGACCTGCTGGGCGAGATCCGCACTCGCATTGACCGTGGCGAGCGCACGCTCGTCACAACGCTGACCGTCAAGATGGCCGAGGACCTGACGGATTATCTGGAGGAACACGGCGTCAAGACGAAGTATATGCACCACGAGGTCGACACGTTTGAGCGCATGGAGATCATCAAGGACCTGCGCGTCGGCGCAATTGATGTTATTGTTGGCATCAACCTGCTGCGCGAGGGCCTTGATCTGCCGGAGGTATCGCTGATCGCGATCCTCGACGCCGATAAGGAGGGCTTCCTGCGCAGCGAGACAAGCCTGATTCAGACGATCGGCCGCGCGGCCCGCAACGCCAACGGCGTTGTGCTCATGTACGCAGATGAGGTCACGCCCAGCATGGAGCGTGCCATCATGGAGACCGAGCGCCGCCGCACCATTCAGGACGCCTACAATAAAGAACACGGCATCACGCCCAAAACCATCGTCAAGGCCATCGGCGACGGGCTCGAAATCAGCATGAGCGAGGAAAACAAGCGGATGCGCCAGCACCGCATGAGCCGCGCCGAGCGCCAGCAGACAATTGAACGCCTGACCAAGGAGATGAAGGAGGCCGCGCGGCTGCTGCAATTTGAGCTGGCCGCGCAGCTGCGCGACGAAATTCAGCGGCTGGAACGCGGAGAAGATCCCACCGCCGCCGACACCAGTGAACGCAAGGCCGCTGCCAAAACACGCAAGGGCAGGAGGAAATATAAAAATTGAGTACAACACCCGAAAAAAAGCCTGCAAAGCGCAGCTCCAAAATCAAAATCGACCCGAACAACCGCATTGTCATCAAGGGTGCGCGTGAGCATAACCTGAAAAACGTCGATTTGGAGCTGCCCAGAGATAAGCTGATCGTCCTGACCGGCCTGTCCGGCTCCGGCAAGTCGTCCCTGGCGTTTGACACGATCTTTGCCGAGGGCCAGCGCCGCTATATGGAAAGCCTTTCCAGCTATGCCCGCCAGTTCCTGGGCCAGATGGAAAAGCCCGATGTCGACGAGATCACCGGCCTGTCCCCGGCCATCTCCATCGACCAGAAAACAACAAGCCACAACCCGCGTTCCACGGTGGGAACGGTAACAGAGATTTACGACTATCTGCGTCTGATGTACGCCCGCATCGGCGTGCCCCACTGCCCGATCTGCGGGCGGGAGATTACCCAGCAGACCGTGGACGAGATGGTCGACGAAGTCATGAAGCTGCCGGAGCGCACCCGCTTTCAGGTGCTGGCCCCCGTTGTGCGTGCCCGCAAGGGCACCCAGGCCAAGGAGCTGGATGCCGCCCGCCGAGCCGGTTTTGCCCGCGTGCGCGTCGACGGCAATATGTACGATCTGAGCGAGGAGATCAAGCTCGAAAAGAACATCAAGCACACCGTTGAGATCGTCGTGGACCGTCTGGTCATCAACGACACGGTCCGCGGGCGTCTGGCCGATTCCATAGAAACCGCGCTGGCGCAGGCAAACGGGCTTGTCGTCATCGACGTCATTGGCGGTGAACCGATGATGTTCAGCCAGAGCTACGCCTGCCCCGAGCACGGCATCTCCGTCGAGGAGCTGACCCCGCGGATGTTCAGCTTCAACAATCCCTTCGGTGCCTGCGAGAAGTGTACGGGTCTCGGCACCTTCATGAAGGTCGACCCGGCGCGCGTCATCCCCGACAAGCGCAAGTCCATCCGGGAAAGTGCCATCAAGGCCAGCGGCTGGTATTACGCCGAGGGCTCCATCTCCGAAATGACCTATAAGGCGCTGGGCAAGCGCTACGGCTTTACACTCGATACCCCTGTCAAGGACTTCAGCAAGGAGGCCCTGCACGCTCTGCTGTACGGCACGGGTGACGAGCGTATTGAGATGCAGCGCGAGAGCATGTTTGGCTCCGGCACCTACTTTAACCAGTTCGAAGGCATCATCCCGAATCTGGAGCGCCGTTTCCGCGAGACGAGCAGCGAGTGGGTCAAGGAGGAAATCGCCCTTGTCATGTCCAGCGAGGAATGCCCCGCCTGCCATGGCCGCCGCTTAAAGCCGACAAGCCTGGCCGTGACTGTAGGCGGCATCAACATTGCCGATTTCTGTGATAAGAGCGTCAACGAGGAGCTGGACTTTATCAACACGGCCAAGGTCAGCACCCGGGACGAGATGATCGGTGCGCCTATTTTTAAAGAGGTAAAAGAACGTCTGGGCTTTTTAAAGAGCGTCGGCCTTGGCTATCTGACGCTCTCCCGCGGTGCGGCTTCGTTGTCCGGCGGCGAGAGCCAGCGCATCCGCCTGGCGACCCAGATCGGCAGTGCGCTGACCGGCGTGCTCTACGTGCTCGACGAGCCGAGCATCGGCCTGCACCAGCGTGACAACGATAAGCTGATTGCAACGATGAAGCGGCTGCGTGATCTTGGCAACACGCTGATCGTCGTTGAGCACGATGAGGACACGATGCGGCAGGCCGACTATATTGTCGATGTCGGCCCCGGTGCGGGCGTCCACGGCGGCGAGATCGTCGCCGCAGGCAGCGTCGCGGACATCTGCAAGGTCAAGCGCAGCATCACTGGCGCGTATCTGTCTGGCCGCAAATTCGTAGAGGTTCCCGAGATACGCCGCGAGGGAAACGGCAAGGCGCTGCGCGTCGTCAAGGCCCATGAGAACAATCTGCAGGACATTACCGTGGACTTCCCGCTCGGCAAGCTGATCTGCGTTACCGGCGTGTCCGGCTCCGGCAAGTCGACGCTTGTCAACGAAATTCTGTACAAAACGCTGGCTGCCGCCCTGAACGGTGCACGCAGCCGCCCCGGCCAGTGTGAGGTGGTCGAGGGCATGGAGTGGATCGATAAGGTCATCGGCATTGACCAGTCGCCCATTGGCCGCACCCCGCGCTCCAACCCGGCCACCTACACCGGTGTGTTCGGCGATATCCGCACCCTCTTCTCCAACACCCAGGATGCCAAACAGCGCGGTTACGGCCCCGGCCGGTTCAGCTTCAACGTCAAGGGCGGCCGCTGCGAGGCCTGCGAAGGCGGCGGCATCCTGACGATTGAAATGCACTTCCTGCCGGATATTTACGTGCCCTGCGACGTCTGCAAGGGCAAGCGCTACAACCGCGAAACGCTGGAAGTAAAATATAAGGACAAGAACATCTCCGACGTGCTGGACATGACGGTGGAGGAGGCCTGCGTATTTTTCGCCAACATTCCGAAGATCGCGCGCAAGCTGCAAACGCTGCAGGAAGTCGGCCTTGGCTATGTGCAGCTGGGCCAGGCAGCCACGACGCTTTCGGGCGGTGAGGCGCAGCGCGTCAAGCTGGCCAATGAGTTGGCCCGCCGCGATACCGGGCAGACCGTCTATATCCTCGACGAGCCTACCACCGGCCTGCACATTGCCGATGTGCACCGTCTGGTCAAGGTGCTGGATAAGCTGGCCGATGCGGGCAACACGGTCATCGTCATCGAGCACAATCTCGACGTCATCAAACGCGCCGACTACATCATCGACCTCGGCCCCGAGGGCGGCAGCGGCGGCGGCACCATCGTCGCCACCGGCACCCCGGAGGAGGTCGCGCAGAACCCGCACTCCTTCACGGGGCAGTATCTCCGGCCCGTGCTGGAGCGCGCCGCGGAGCTGCAATCACAGAAATAACACAAACGGCTCTCCTCCGGGAGGGCCGTTTGCTGTTGCAGCGTACCTTTCTGCCAGACATTGGGGTTTGCATCACAGGGCGTTTTGTGGTATAATACCCTCATATAGGCTTTAAGGAGGGCGGTACTGTGACCGTTTTGCGTTATACCGTGCCGCCGGAAAACGAGGGCTGCAAGCTGGGGCTGTTCCTGCGCCTGCAGGGTGTTACGGCAGGACTGATCAAGTCCGTCAAATATGACGGTGACGGCTTTTACGCCGACGATCAGCCCATCCGCACGAATGAGCCTGTACACGCCGGGCAGTGCATCCGCTTTGCGCTCCCGCCCGAGCAGGAGACGAGTGTAACCCCGCAGCCCGTGCCGTTTTCCATCGCCTATGAGGACGATTTTGCCGCGGTGCTCAACAAGCCCGCGGGCATTGCCGTGCACCCCACGCTGAACTACCCTGACGGCACACTGGCCAACGGCTGGCTGTACCACCTGCAGCAGCGGGGGGAGAGCGGCATCTTCCGCCCGGTAAACCGCATTGACAAAAACACAAGCGGCCTGGTGCTGTGCGCGAAAAACGCCTTTGCCGCACCGCTGCTGGCCGGGTCTGCCCACAAGTGCTACCTTGCGATTGTGCAGGGTACAATGCCGCTGGGGCCGGGCCGGGTCGAAGCGCCTATCGCGCGGCGCGGTGACTCCATCATTGGCCGCTGCGTTTGCGCGGACGGCAAGTACAGCCTGACCGAGTACGCGGTGCTGGCCGCGGGGCCGGGCCACAGTCTGCTGGCCTGCTGGCCGCGCACCGGGCGCACCCATCAGATTCGCGTACACATGTCCTATATCGGCCATCCGCTGGCGGGGGATACGCTGTACGGCGGGTCGGACATCCTTCTGCGACGTCACGCACTGCACTGCTGCATCCTTGCGTTTGCGCACCCGCTGACAGGGGAGCCCCTCCGTGTGGAGTGTCCGCTGCCCGAGGATATGGCCGCCCTGGCCCGGCAGGAAAAGCTGCTGACGGGCTGGCAGCTGCACAGTCTGCCCTGCGGTGCAGACCCCACGTAAATTTGCTTCACACGGAAAGGAGCTTCCGTATTTTGAATCCCATCCAAACTGATCCCAATCCGAAAAACGATAGCATCACCGAACCCCCGGAGATGACCTCTGTAACGCGCTTTTCTCACTCATCGCAGGAAAAAAAGCGCAGCGATAACCGCCGCAAGGCAGCCCGTTACATGCAGGATCTGCACCGCCGCAACACTGTCGGCGATATGCTGTACATGGTCGGCTTCTGGGTCGAGTATGTTTTTGTCTGCGTAGGCCGCAGAGTGGGGGCTGTTGTGCGCGGCATCGGCGATACCGTGCTGAATCTGCTGCTCATTGTCCTGCGCCCGATTCTGATCGGTATTATCACGCTGATTGAGGACTTGACCAGCCCGTTCGTGCGGATGGCCTCGGGCATCCGTCATATCCGCGACATCCCCGATACCCTCGTGGAGAGCGAGGATGGCGATGTGCGCCGTGCCAAGAAAAAATACCTAGCCAGCGGCATCCGAAAATACTCCATCGTTGTCTGGAACGCCATCACTTACATACTCCCGGCAGTTGCCGCAGCAGGGCTTGTGGTCCTGGTGCGCAGCGGGCTGGGGCTGCGCTTTGTGCTGAATGTGCAGGTGAACGGCGAGAACGTCGGTTACGTGGAGAGCGAGCAGGTGTTTGAAAATGCCCGTGAGGACGTGCAGTCCCGTATCAACACGGCCAAGCGTATGCTGCAGGCCTCAGGCTCTGCGGTGGAGGACACAAGCTGGGATGTCTACCCGACCTACTCGCTTTCCATCGGCAACCAGACGATGACCGAGAGCGAGATCGCCAACGCCATCCTGCGCACGGCCAGTGATGAGATCATCAACGGCACGGCTGTCTACGTCGACGATCAGCTGCTCTACGTCACCACCGAGGGCGACCACCTGCGCAGCTATCTGGAAAACATCAAGGCACCGTTTGAAAATGCGATGGACAGCAGCGTCTACACGGCGTTTGCCCACAACATCCGCCTCGTGGACGGTGTTTATCTGCAGGAGTCTGTCAGCTCCTACGCGGACGTCATCAACGCCCTGACCGAGGGCGGCGGCATCCACACCTATACAGCCGTCGACGGCGACACCGTCGAGAGCGTCGTCAACACTACCGGCGTTTCGTTTGACTCTCTGGCACAGATGAACCCCGAACTGCTGACGCTCGACCAGGAGATTCCTGCGGGCACGGTCATCACCACCGGTGCGTCCTCGGCAGAGCTCATCAAGGTCAAGGTCGTCCGCCGCGACACAGAAACTGTCGCCATCCCGTTCGACACCCAGAACACCGAGTCCGACCAGTATGATTTCGGCAAGGTCGTGACCCTGCAGGAGGGTGCAGACGGCTCCGAGGAGATCACCTACGAGACAACGATGATCGACGGCGCGGTCACGGACCGTCAGGCTGTGGCCTACAATGTGCTGCAGGCCCCGACCCCGGAAATCACCGTCACCGGCACGAAGCTAAAGAATGGCATGATTGCCAAGGTCGGCTCCGGCTCCTTCATCTGGCCTGTGCCGAATTATAAGTACGTCAGCCGCTGGATGGGCAACGGCCACCGCGGCGCGGACATCTGTGCTGCCTACGGCACTCCGATTTTGGCCTCCGACTCTGGCACGATCATTGCTGCAGGCTGGCATTATTCCTACGGAAACTATGTGGAGATCGACCACGGCAACGGCTACAAGACGCTGTACGGTCACATGTCCAGCATCGCTGTTTCTCAGGGGCAGGCCGTCACGCAGGGGCAGGTCATCGGCTATGTCGGCTCCACGGGCAACTCCACCGGCAACCACTGCCATTTTGAGATGTCCTATAACGGTGCGCTGTTCAGCGCCTATACGCTGTTCTCGGGTATGTGATTTCCGGCGAAATTACGGTGCATGGTCAACATATCTTGTGCTGTTTCACAAAAATTTTGCAATTGCAGGGGACAGGCCTTTTCAATTAGCGCAAAATGTTGTATAATCTTAGAAAGTGTGTACTATAGGTCGGCCCTGTACAGAGGGTATACGAGCCGATTACCGCACAAAGGAGAGCTACACTTGGAAAAATACGTTATTCGCGGAGGTAAGCCGCTTGTTGGCGATGTCAACATTGGCGGCGCAAAGAACGCCGCGGTTGCCATACTCCCGGCCACGATCCTGGCCGGCGGGAAGTGCCTGATTGAAAACCTGCCCTGTATCAGTGATGTCATGGCGTCGCTGCAGATTTTGAGCGAGCTGGGTGCGAGCATCCGCATGGTCAGCCGCAGCACCTATGAAATTGACACGTCGCATTTGGACAGTACCGAGGTATCCAATGAGCTGTCACGCCAGATGCGCGCAAGCTACTACTTTCTCGGCGCATTGCTGGGCCGCTTTGGCTCTGGTCAGGTCGCCATGCCGGGCGGCTGCAATCTGGGCCCGCGTCCGATTGACCAACACCTGAAAGCCTTCACCGCCTTTGGTGCAGAGGATTCCGTGGAGTACGGCCAGATCCACGTCAGGTCGGAGCATCTGGTCGGCGGGCACGTCTTTTTTGACACGGTCTCCGTCGGTGCCACGATGAACGCCATGCTGGCCGCTGTCTTGGCCGAAGGCACGACGATTCTTGAAAACGTGGCTCGTGAGCCGCACATTGTCGATTTGGCCAATTTCCTGAACATGATGGGTGCAGACGTACATGGCGCCGGTACCGACGTCATCAAGATCCGCGGCGTCAAGGAGATGCACGGCTGCAACTACTCCATCATTCCCGACCAGATCGAGGCCGGCAGCTATATGGTGGCCGCCGCTATCACGAAGGGGGACATCACGCTGCACAACGTTATCCCGAAGCACATGGAACCCATCACCGCCAAGCTGCGCGCGGCCGGCTGCGAGGTGGAGGAATTCGACGACGCGCTGCGTATCACGCGCACCGGCGAGCTTAAGCCGCTCAAGCTCAAGACTATGCCGCACCCCGGCTTCCCCACGGATATGCAGCCGCTGATGACTGCACTGCTGACGCTGGCGAAGGGAACCTCCATCGTGACGGAGGGCATCTGGGAGAACCGCTTCCGCTATGTGGATGAGCTGATCCACATGGGCGCAAACATCCAGGTCGACGGCCAGGTCGCTGTCATTGAAGGCGTGAAGGAACTGCATCCCGCGCCGCTGCGCGCTACCGACCTGCGCGCCGGTGCCGCCATGGTCATGGCTGCTCTGGCCGCCAACGGCGTGAGCGAGGTCGACGAGACCATCCACATTGAGCGCGGCTACGAGAACATCGTAGAAAAGCTGCAGGCTCTGGGCGCGGACATCCGCCGCGTCGAGATTCCGGCCAATGCAGTGAGCCGGGCAATCTAAAAGGACCTTTGGGCCGCTGACCGGGCGGCCCAATTTTTATGGAAAGCGTTAGGACAAACGAATGGCATATTTTACCACCCTGTATTCCGGCTCCTCCGGCAACTGCGCACTGATTCGCAGCGAGGACAAGTATCTGCTGATCGACATGGGCAAGAGCTGCCGCACAACTCTGACTGCGCTGAAATCCCTGGGTCTTGCGGTCAGCGACTGCGTCGGCATCCTCGTCACGCACGAGCACTCCGACCACGTCTCGGGACTGGATACCTTTTTGAAAAAGCACCCCGTCCCGCTGTACGGATGTGCCGATACGCTGGATACGCTGGCCTCCCGCGGCACGATTCCGCCTGCGGTGGAGGCAATCCCTGTGGATGGTCAGACGCTGGAAATCGGCAGCTTCACGGTGACGAGCTTTCCCACCAGCCATGATGTGCCCTGCTGCGGCTACCGCATCCGCACACCGGAAGGCCGCGTCATGGCGTTCGCCACCGACCTCGGCTACCTGACGCCCGTCGTACAGGACAACCTGATGGGCTGCGATCTCGTCGCGCTGGAGGCCAACTATGACGCATTCAGCCTGCACGGCGGGCCGTATCCGTATTATTTGAAGGTGCGCATTGCCAGTGACCGCGGCCATCTGGACAACAAGGCCTGCGCGGCGGAGATTCTGGACCTGATCCAGGACGGCTGCAAAAAGTTTGCGCTCTGCCATTTGAGCCAGACAAACAACTCGCCGGAGCTGGTCATGACCACCGTCTATAACGTGCTGCTGGCCGCGGGCATCCAGCCCGGACGGGACGTGCTGATCCAGACCCAGTCCCGCAGCGAGGTCAGCCCGTATATTGAATTTTGAGCGGGGGAGCCTATGCAGAATATTGATTTGATTGCCATTGGCAAGATGAACGCCGCCTACTTTGCGCAGGGCGTGGCCGAATACCAGAAGCGCCTCGGCGGCTTCTGCAATTTCCGTATTATCGAATTGCCCGAGGTGCAGATTGCCGACAAGAACGCCAGCGACAGGCAGATCGCTAAGTCGCTGCAAAAGGAGGGGGAGGCTATCCTGGCCAGCGTGCGCAGGGGTGCGTATCTCGTTGCGCTCTGTGTCGAGGGCAAGCAGGTATCCAGTGAGGATCTGGCGGCTATGATTGCAGACCGCGCCATGAGCGGCGCAGGGGATATGGCGTTTGTCATCGGCTCCTCCCACGGGCTGGACGACAGCGTCAAGCGCGCCGCACAGGCCCGCATCAGCCTAGGACGCATCACGCTGCCGCACCAGCTGGCGCGTCTTGTTTTGACCGAACAGCTCTACCGCGCCTGCACGATCAACGCAGGAATGAAGTACCACAAGTAAGAAACGCTTTGCCGAATCGGTAGGGGCGGATCCCATATCCGCCCGCGGACGTTTTCGCCGCTGCAAGCGGAAAGTTTGCTTCCTGTAGGGACCGATGCTCGCATCGGCCCGCAAATCACCGCAAAAAAATGCCCCGCATGGAGTTTTCATCTCCATGCGGGGCTGTTCAGTTACATATCAATAGTGCAGCAGATCCAGAGAATCCTGGTACGGGGTCTCGGTGGCGACCTTCATGGCGGCCTCGTTCTTGTACTTGTTCAGCATAGCAACGCTCTTGGCGGGGTCAGCCAGCGTACCGGCACCGGCAATGCAGCCGCCCGGGCAGGCCATGCCCTCCAGCAGATAGCCGTTGTACTTGCCGGCCTTGGCCATCATCATCATCTTCTTGCAGTCAGCCAGACCCTGGGCGCTCATGACCTTAACCTCGCGGTCCGGGTCCATCTTCTTGATGGCGTTGACAACCGCCTGTGCGACACCGCCGGAGGCAGCAAAGCCGCGGGCGTCGGCACTGGCGCTGTTGAAGGCATCCTCCGGGTTGTCCGGCAGGTCGGCAAAGTTGACAGCCTTGGCCTCAAACAGACCCATCAGCTCCTCGAAGGTCAGGACGAAGTCGACCTCACTGCGGACGGAACGGCGGCTGGCCTCCAGCTTCTTGGCGGCGCAGGGGCCGATAAAGCAGATACGGGCGTTGGGCTTTTCCTTCTTGATGAGGCGGGCGGTCAGGACCATGGGGGTCATGGCCATGCTGATGCACTCGGCCTGCTGGGGGAACAGCTTCTTAGCCATCACGCTCCACGCGGGGCAGCAGGACGTACCCATGAACGGGATCTTGGCGGGAACCTCTTCCATGAAGTCTTTCGCCTCGTCGATGGTGCACAGGTCGGCACCGATGGCGACCTCGGCCACATCGGCAAAGCCCAGCTGACGCATGGCCTCCTTCAGCTTGGAGGGGGTCATGCCGGGGAACTGGTTGATGAAGGCGGGGGCCACGATGGCAACGACCTCATCACCGCGCTTGATGGACTGGATCAGCTGGAAGATCTGGCCCTTGTCAACGATAGCGCCGAACGGGCAGTTGACCAGGCACATGCCGCAGGAAACGCACTTATCGTAATCGATCTCGGCACGGCCATGCTCGTCGGAGTGGATGGCACCCATGCCGCAGGCCGCGGCGCAGGGGCGCTCGGTCTTGACGATGGCGCTGTAAGGGCAGCTGTTGACGCAGCGGCCGCACTTGACGCAGAGGCTCTGGTCAATGTGGCTCTTGCCGTTGCGGAAGCTGATGGCGTGCTTCGGGCAGACCTCCTGGCAGGGGTGCGCCAGGCAGCCCTGGCACATGGCCGTGACCTTGATGACCTTCTCCGGGCAGGCGTTGCAGGCAAACTTGATGACATTGATCAGCGGCGGCTCGTAGTACTTGTCTGCAATGACGCTGTGCTCCAGACCCTCGCTGGCGGGCACGCTCTCATCCAGCGGACGCAGGGACATGCCCATGGCCAGACGGACGCGCTCGGAGATGATGGCTCTCTCCAGGAAGATGCTGCTGCGCAGAGATTTTTCCTCACCGGGAATGATCTTGAAGGGCAGCTCACGCATCAGCTTTTCGTAGTCGGAAAGCTCGTTGACCTCATAGGCCATGCGGGCAACCTCAGTGAACACCTTGCGACGGATATCCGTTACGGGGGTGTAAATGCCTCTCATTGTAATTGCTCCTTTGTTTTGCTCTGTTTGCTCCAAAAGTGACGTATCAGCGGGTACACCCGCTCCTGTTAAAATTTTACCAAAAATCCATACTTTTTGCAAGAGGGCAGGCAACAAAAAACAGGAAAATCTCTGTAAAATCCAGAGATTTCCCTGCAGAATGGATGCAATATCTCTTGCGGCGCGGCGGCGTCTCCGGCTTGCAGGGACGGATGCCTGCATCCGCCCGCGGGTCGATGCAAGCATTGCCCCCGACATCGAGCATGAATAGCGGCGTTGCAACAATCAATATAAATCAAACGAGCTCCGCCCTGCACCGTTTCCCGTCCCAGGCACCCAGCGTGACCTCCACAATGTCGCCGGTCTTGTGCCCGGGTGCGCTGACCAGCACAGGCAGGTACTGCTTCGTGTAGCCGGTGAACATTGTGGCGGACAGCGGCGTTTCCAGCAGCACGCTGGCTTTGCGGCCCTGCATAGCGGCTGCTTCGGCAGCGCGTACCTCCTCCACAGCGGCGGTCATGCGGCGGCTGCGTGCCTCCTTCTCGTGCTCGGGCAGCTGGTCGGCAAAGTCGTAGGCTGCCGTTCCTTCGCGGCGGGAGTAGGGGAACACATGCACCTTCAAAAACCTCATTCCCGTCACAAAGGCCATGCTGGCTTCAAAGTCATCCTCCGTCTCGCCGGGGAAACCGACGATGACATCGGTGGTAAAGCTGACGTTGTCCGCACCGAATGCCGCGCGCAGCTTGGCTGCAATATCGGCGTACTGGGCCGTCGTGTAGGGGCGGCGCATGGCGCGCAGCGTCTTGTCGCAGCCGCTCTGCAGGCTTAAATGGAACTGCGGGCAGAGCTTCTTTACGGCTGCCATGCGGCGAATGTCGTCATCGTGCAGCATGTCGGGGTCAAGGCTGCCCAGCCGGATGCGCTCAATGCCGGGCACCTCGGCGGCTTTTTCAATCAGCTCCACCAGGCTCGTACCGCTGTCGGTGCCGTAGCTCGGCAGGCTGATGGCCGTCAGCACGACCTCCTTATACCCGGCGTCGGCCAGGCGGCGCAGTTCCTCCAGCACGCTCGCCTCATCGCGGCTGCGCACCGGACCGCGGGCGCGCGGAATAACGCAGTAGGCGCAGCGGCGGTTGCAGCCGTCCTCGACCTTGACAAAGGCGCGGGTGTGCTCGGCAAACTTATCCATGGGCAGCTCTTCAAAGCGCTCGCCCTTCTCGTGGGGGCGGATGTCGATGACGCGCTCCTCCTCACCGTTCAGCACCTTCTGCACGTCGGTCAGAATCGCGTGACGATTGCCGGAGCCGGTCACAACGTCCGCCTCTGCAATCTCGGCGGCCTCGTCCGGGAAGGCCTGCGGGTAGCACCCTGTCAGCACGGTCACCGCGCCGGGGTTCTCGCGCTTGGCACGGCGCAGCCATTTGCGGCTCTTCTGGTCGCCGAAGTTCGTCACGGTGCAGCTGTTGACGATGTAGACATCCGCACCTTCTTCATTGGAGACAACGGTGTAGCCGTTTTCCTCAAACAGCTGGGCCAGCGCGCCCGTTTCATTCTGGTTTACCTTGCAGCCCAAGGTGTAAAAAGTTACCCGCATGGTGTATGATTCCTTTGCTTTTATAAATAGTAGACATATATGATTTATTATAATAGAATCCGGCCAAAAGCGCAATACTAATTCCGCACAGAGCAGCATATCGTAGTACCAAAGCGATTTCCGCCGGAGGTGTGCTGCCATGAAAAAACGTGCCGTGACCCTGCTGCTCTGCCTGGTGCTGGTGGTGCTTTCGCTGCTGCGCGGGTTTGCCGCGTCCGCTGCGGGCATCATCCCGGCGACCAACGCCGACTTTGACGTGCCCTGTGCGGCGGCCATCCTGATCGACGAGGACTCTGGCACGGTGCTCTATGAGAAAAACGCCGATGCCAGGCGCCCGATCGCCTCCATCACCAAGGTCATGACACTGCTGCTGGCGTTTGAGGCCCTCGAGGCGGGCAAGATACACCTTGACGATTTTGTCCCCGTCAGTGAGCACGCCTACCACATGGGCGGCAGTCAGATCTGGCTCGAGCCCGGCGAGCAGATGACGCTGGACGACATGCTCAAGGCCATCTGCATTTCCAGCGCCAACGACGCCGCGGTGGCCGTGGCTGAGTATGTCGGCGGCAGCGAAACCGCTTTTGCGGAGATGATGAACGTCCGCGCGTATGAGCTCGGCATGACGAATACCCACTTTGTCAACGCCTGCGGGCTGGACGAGGCAGGGCACCTTTCCACCGCGCGGGATGTCGCCCTGATGAGCCGCGAAATGCTTCTGCACCACACCGAGGTGCGGGACTACTGCTCAATCTGGATGGACACACTGCGCGGCGGCGCGACCCAGCTTGTCAACACCAACAAGCTGCTCAAAAGCTACCGCGGCATCACGGGGCTGAAAACCGGCACCACCGGCAAGGCGGGCGTCTGTATCTCCGCCAGCGCCGAGCGCGACGGCCTGCGGCTGATCGCTGTTGTGCTGGGCTCTGCGTCGGGTAAGGAACGCTTCCAGGCAGCCAGTACGCTGCTGGATTACGGCTTTGCCCACTATGAGAGCGCAGCCGCCGCGCTGCCCGGCGACGCACCGCAGACGCTGCCCGTGGAGCACGGCACGGCGGCGACAGTCCCGCTGAACTACGAAAGCCCCGGACACTGCCTGATGCCCAAGGGCGAGGGCGGCGCCCTGGAAGCCGTCGTCGAGCTGCCCGCGTCGCTGTCTGCGCCCGTCGCGGCGGGGGAACAGGTGGGCCGCATTAAGATACTGCATCAGGGCACGGAAATGTGCAGCTATCCCATCACAGCAGCACAGAACGTTGATGCGTTAAGTTTCCGCTATTGCCTCCGCCTTCTTGCCCAAAGCCTGCTGCTCCGGAATTGAATTTGTGCAAATTTCATGAAAAAGTCGAAAAAAGACCCCTACTTTTGCTTGACAATACCGACATAAAACGGTATCATGGGGATATAAAATCATAAAGGAGGAGCTAAAGATGGCTGTTTCTTTTAACGGCAAGCATCTTGCAAAATTCATCCGTCCTGAAGAATATGAGGCAATCTATCCGCAGGTCGAGTTGGCCCACAATCAGCTGGAATCCAAAACGGGTGCCGGCAATGATTTTCTGGGCTGGCTGGACCTGCCTGTTACTTATGACAAGGAAGAGTTTGCCCGCATCAAGGAGGCTGCGCAGAAGATCCGCTCGGATTCCGATGTGCTGCTCGTCGCCGGTATCGGCGGTTCTTATCTGGGCGCACGCGCTGTGGTCGAGGCCGTCAAGGGCCTGTACCACAATGAGGCTGACGACGGCCTGAAGATTTATTTCTGCGGCAACACCATCAGCCCCACGGCCCTGAACGACATCATTAAGCTGACGAAGGGCAAGCGCTTCTCGATCAACGTCATCTCCAAGTCCGGCACCACCACCGAGACCGCGCTCGCGTTCCGCGTACTGCGCAAGCTGCTGGAGGATTCTGTCGGCGTCGATGAGGCCAACAAGCGCATCTACGCCACGACGGACCGCGCCAAAGGCACGCTGAAGCAGCTGGCAACCGAGCAGGGCTGGCCGACCTTCGTCGTTCCCGACGACGTCGGCGGACGCTACTCCGTCCTGACTGCTGTCGGCCTGCTGCCCATTGCTTGCGCCGGTATCGACATCGACGAGCTCATGCAGGGCGCTGCCGATGGCCGCGAGAAGTTCGGCAAGCTGTCCCCGGACAACGACGCCTACCGCTACGCCATGACCCGCAACATCCTGTACCGCAAGGGCAAGAGCGTTGAGACGCTGGCCTGCTTCGAGCCTGACTTCACGATGATGAACGAGTGGTACAAACAGCTGTTCGGCGAGAGCGAGGGCAAGGACCAGAAGGGCCTGATGCCGACCTCCTGCATCTTCTCCACCGACCTGCACTCCATGGGCCAGTTCCTGCAGGACGGCGCACGCATCATGTTCGAGACCTACGTCGACGTCAAGCACACCCGCAACGACTTCTATATTGAGGAGCTTGAGGGCAACTTTGACGGCCTGAACTTCCTGGCCAACCAGAATATGAGCGTTGTCAACCGCAAGGCGATGGAGGGCACGATTCTCGCCCACACCGACGGCGGCGTGCCGCTGGGCCTGATCGAGGTCGACAGCCTGTCCGCCCACGATATCGGTGAGCTGATCTACTTCTTCTGGCGTGCCTGCGCCGTCTCCGGCTATCTGCTGAGTGTCAATCCGTTCGACCAGCCCGGTGTTGAGAGCTACAAGAAGAATATGTTCGCGCTGCTGGGCAAGCCCGGCTATGAGGACCGCAAGGCTGAGCTGGAGGCCGCGCTGAAAGAGTAAAGGAACTACGCGCACTGCGCGCTGACGAATATAAGGAGGTAACCCCCTATGCTGAAACTGATTGTTGGAACCAAAGGCTCCGGTAAGACCAAGACCATGATCGATATGATCGACAAGGCCGTCAAGACCACCTCCGGCAACATTGTTGTCATTGAAAAGTGCATGAAGCTCACCACCGAGATCAACCACTCCGCCCGTCTGGTAGACGTTGACGAGTACGGCGTTGCCGGTGCTGATATGCTGTACGGCTTTGTGGCAGGCGTGCTGGCAGGCAACTACGATATTACCGAGCTGTTCCTCGACGGCATCCTGCGCATCACCGACCACGATATGGCCGCTGCCGCCAAGGTCCTGAACGCCATCGACAAGATCACCTCCAACATCGAGGTCGTCGTCACGGTTTCTGCCAATGCGGCTGACCTGCCGGAGGACCTGAAGAAGTTCGTCATCTGAACCTTCTGAACCGCAAAAATTGAGATTTCGGGGCGGGAAAGTGCTTCCCGCCCCGATTTTCTGCGGAAAATCCAAAAAAATCTCAACTTTTTGTGTTTTACAGGTTGACAAGACCCTTTCGCTTGTGTATACTATTTAAGCAACCTTTTGAGGTGTACTATGCAATTTGATATTCGTTCTTTTCTGGAGAGTGGCCGCAAGCCGTTTGAGGCGCATTTTGAGGCTGATTTCTCCAAGGCGGATTTCGGGGGTTACAGCGTAAACAACCCGGCAGTATGTGACTTTACGGCGACGCTGACCGAAGACGGCGCAGAGTTGCTTTTGTGTGTAAGGGCTCATATTGATGCCGAGTGCGCGCGTTGCCTGGAACCGCTGACCCGGGATTACGATTTTACACGCGAATACTTCGTGCGGGATCGTGATTTGGAGGATTCGGATTTTGAACTGCCGTGCAATGAAAACGGTTGTCTCGACCTCGAGGAGCTCGCCTATCAGGAGCTGATTTTTGAGGTGCCCGCAGTACTGCTGTGCAGTGCTGATTGTCAAGGTCTATGCCCCATCTGCGGCAAGAAGAAGGCGGCAGGGTGTTCCTGCCAACCGGCAGACAATGCTGCCCCTGCAGATGCAAGGCTTAGCATATTAAAACAACTATTAAGTTGAATTTCACCAAGGAGGTGTCCGATTATGGCTATCGTACCCAAGAGAAAGCATTCTCAAGCCCGCCGCGATAAACGTCGCTCTAATGTCTGGAAACTGGAGGCGCCTACGCTGGTGAAGTGCCCGCAGTGTGGCGAACTGAAGGTTCCCCATAAGGTTTGCGGCAAGTGTGGCTACTACAAAGGCCAGGAAGTCATCAAGAAAGAGGCGTAAGTCTCTTGCGTGGGGAGGGCGATGCCTTCCCCATTTTTTATTGAACAACCATCGCAAAGGAGTGTGACACCATGGCCCTGTATGTGACAGCGGTAGATGAAAATTCCCCCGCGGAGCGCTTCGGCCTTACCGTAGGCTGTGCGCTGCTGGCCATCGACGGTCATCCCCTGAACGATGCACTGGACTACCAGTTTTATACAACGCCCACCTCGTTCTCCCTGGAAGTGTGTGAGAACGAGCAGCACCGCACCGTGCAGATCACCAAGGCGGAGTATGAGCCGCTGGGCTGCAACTTCAAGACCTATCTGGGCGACGAAAAGCACAGCTGCGCCAATCACTGTATGTTCTGCTTTATTGACCAGCTGCCGCCCGGTATGCGGGAGCCGCTCTATTTTAAGGATGACGACGAGCGGCTCTCCTTCCTGTTCGGCAACTATATCACGCTGACAAATCTGACCGACCACGAAATTGACCGTATCATCCAGATGCATATCAGCCCGATCTTCGTCTCGGTCCACACGACAAACCCCGCACTGCGGGTACGGATGCTGGCCAACAAGCGCGGCGGCGAGGTGCTCGACTATCTGCCCAGGCTGGCGGCGGGCGGCATCGAGTTGAACTGTCAACTCGTGCTCTGCCGCGGCGTCAACGACGGCGACGAGCTGCGCCGCACCCTGACCGACCTGTTGGCCCTGCGCCCGCAGGTCGGCAGCATCGCCGCCGTGCCAGCCGGTGTGACCGATTACCGCAAGGGTCTGTACAAGCTGACACCCTACGATAAGGAAACCGCCGCCGCCACGCTGGATATTCTGGAAGAATTTGCACAGAAATGCCGCGCCGAGTATGGCCGCAGCGTCATCTACCCCAGCGATGAGTGGTATCTGACCGCCGAGCGCCCGCTGCCTCCGGCAGAGTTCTACGACGCGTTCGCGCAGTTGGAGGACGGCGTCGGCATGTGGCGGCTCTACCACGACACCTTTTTGGAAGAACTGGAAAATCACACGGGTCTGGTGCTGCCCCACAGTATGGATGTGGTTACCGGAACGCTGGCCGGGCCGCTGATCCGGGAATGCGCCGATGCGCTGATGCAGAAGTATCCGCAGGTAAAGATCACCGTGCACGAAATCAAAAATGAGTATTTCGGCGGCAACGTCAGCGTGGCGGGCCTTGTCACGGGCACCGACATCATCAAGCAGTGCAGCGGCAGGCTGCACAGTGACCTGCTGGCCGTGCCCGAGGTCATGATCCGCGACGAGAAGGGCCAGTTCCTTGACGACATCACGCTGGAGGAGCTTGGCAGGGCGCTGGGCTGCCGCGCCGTCAGTATCCCCACCGACGGCGGCGGATGCTGCAAGGCAATGCTGAGCACCCACAAGCGCAAAACGATAAAATTCAAACGATAAGAGAGTAGAGAGGGAGGAAGGCAGACATGGCAAAACCGATTGTAGCCATCGTGGGCCGCCCCAACGTGGGCAAGTCCACCATTTTTAATAAGCTGACCGGTCAGCGCCTCGCCATTGTCGAGGACACCCCCGGCGTCACCCGTGACCGCATCTTCTGCGACTGCGAGTGGTCCGGCCACAAATTCCTGCTGGTGGACACCGGCGGCATCGAGCCGCGCATTGACGACGGCCTGCTGGCCCACATGCGCGAACAGGCACAGCTGGCCATTGATTCCGCAGACTGCATCGTCATGGTGACGGAGCTGTCCGCGGGCGTCACACCGCAGGATCAGGACGTTGCCGGAATGCTTATGCGCAGCGGCAAGCCCGTTGTGCTGGCTGTCAACAAGTGCGATAAGGTCGGCGAACCCCCGATGGAGCTGTACGACTTCTACAGCCTCGGCCTCGGCGAGCTGATTCCGGTTTCCGGCGTGCACGGCCACGGCACCGGCGACCTGCTGGACGCGGTCTGCGCCCACCTCAACTTTGAGGAGGACGAGGAAGACACGGATGACCGCATCACGGTTGCCGTCATTGGCCGCCCCAACGTCGGCAAATCCAGCCTCATCAACCATATTCTGGGCGAGAACCGTCTGATCGTCGCCAACGAAGCCGGTACGACCCGCGATGCCATCGACACGATGGTGGAGAACAAGTACGGCAAGTTCATTTTTACCGACACCGCCGGCCTGCGCAAGCGCGGCAAGGTCGAGAGCGGCGTTGAGCGCTACAGCGTCCTGCGCAGTCTGGCCGCTGTCGAGCGCAGCCGTGTCTGCGTCATTATGATCGACGCGACGGTAGGCTTCACCGAACAGGACTCCAAGGTCGCCGGCTACGCGCATGAGCAGGGCAAGGCCTGCATCATCGCCGTCAACAAGTGGGACGCCGTCGAGAAGGACAGCTACACGATGGACGCCATGCGCAAAAAGCTGGAGGAGGATTTCAGCTTCATGTCCTATGCCCCCATCGTCTTTATCAGCGCCAAGACCGGTCAGCGCGTCGACAAACTGTTTGAGACCATCCACTTTGTGGATGTCCAGAATGGTACCCGCGTGCCCACCGGCGCACTGAACGAGATGCTGGCCCGTGCCACCGCCAAGGTCCAGCCGCCGTCTGACAAGGGCAAGCGCCTGAAGGTATTCTATATCACCCAGATCTCGACCCGCCCGCCGACGTTCGTCTGCTTCGTCAACCAGAAAGCGCTGTTCCATTTCTCGTACCAGCGCTATCTGGAAAACCAGATCCGCGAGACGTTCGGCCTGACAGGCACCCCCATCAAGATGATTACCCGCGAGCACGGCGACGGCGCGGTCAAAGCAGGGAAGGTGTAACCCATGATATTCAATATCCTTCTGGCCTGCGTGCTGACCGCAGCAGGCGGTTACCTGCTGGGCAGTATCCTGTTCGGCGTGCTGATTTCTAAAGTCATGTACAACGACGATGTGCGCAACCATGGCAGCGGCAACGCCGGCATGACGAATGTGCTGCGCACCTACGGCAAGATGCCCGCCGTGTTCACTACCCTCGGTGACGTGGGCAAGAGCGTTGCGGCTGTCAACCTGGGCCGCTTCATCTTTGGCGCACTGCTCTCCGGCACAGGTGCGGCCTGGCAGAACCCGCTGGATCCCGTCTGCGGCGCGTATCTGGCCGCCATCTTCTGCATGATCGGCCATAGCCGCCCGATTTTCTTCGGCTTCAAAGGCGGCAAGGGCGTGTTGGTCGGCGCGGGCGCGGCCCTCGCCACCGAACCCCTCGTCTGCGCCGTGCTGCTGGCCATCTTCCTGATTGAGGTCGCTGTCACCCGCATTGTCTCTCTGGGCAGCATCATCATTGCTGCACTGTACCCGGTGGGCACTCTCATCAACCTGATTGCCCGCGGTGCGAACCTGCCTACCATTTTTTTCAGCACGATTTGCTGCGTGATCATGGCCGCTATGGTCATCTGGCTGCACCGCTCCAACATTGAGCGCCTGAAAAACGGCACCGAGTACCGCTTTGGGCAAAAGAAATAAACTGTCCTAATGGCACCGCATGATTTTGGTCATGCGGTGTTTTTTGTACATGGTGTGCAATAATGAAAATCTGTTATACTGAAGGCGTGATGTGACATGACAAAAACCATAGAAGCCACCTGGCTGCTTTTGCAACAGCACCAGGGCGAGACCTTCCACACCGCCAAGGGTCTGCCGTTCACCTATACGATGCACGGCGGCGAACTTTTCGTGAACCGCCGCCGGAAGTCGATCACCGTCTCCACGGTTCGACGTGCGCTGGAAAAAATTACACTGCTCGAGGCCGCAGGGGAGGTCATCACCGGTCCCAAGAAAATCGGCTGCTACGGGGCCAGCTACCTTTACCCGGTGCTGTTGGCGCTGGACATTCTGGAAAGACCAGCCCTGCCGGGGCAGGAAGAATTTACCGATGCCGCAATTGTGAACGAGATATGAAATCTGTACAAAATGCACCCCATACGTGAAAAATAACTGTTGAAATACTCTGCAAACTGTTGTATACTGGTAGCATTAAGGCAGATAATGGAGGTCAGGCACCGATGAAGGGTCTTTACGATGTGGCACGTCATCTTGTATGGCTGACGCAGTTTGGCCTGTCGGTGGTCGTACCGCCGACGCTCTGCATTGCCGGTTCGGTCTGGCTGCGGCATCGGTTCACATTGGGCGGCTGGGTCGTAGTTGTCGGCGTTGTGGTCGGGGTGCTGGCCGCGGTAAGCTGCCTGCGCTGCTCGCTGCAGGCGCTGGACCGGCAGGGCCGCCCCGCCAAAAAAGACGGCGAAAAAGCATCTCCTATATCCTTTGACCGACATTAGAAAGGGGAGTCCACCCTTGCAAAAGCATCGTGATGTATTGCAGCAGGCAAGCCGCCTGGCTGTGGCCGTGGCGCTCTGCATTGCCGCTATGCTGGCGGTCTATGCGCTGACCGGGCACTTTACCAACGCTGTGCTTCTCGGCGCTCTGATTGGCTTTGTGATGGCGATGGGGAACTTCCTCTCGCTGAGCATCACAGTCTCCAACGCCATGAATCGTGCCGCCAACGGCGGCAGCCCGCAGAAGGCACAGCTGGAGATTCAGACGTCGAGCGTCGTCCGCCCGGTCATTCTGGTCATCATTTATATCCTGCTGTTTCGTGCAGAGCTGTGTGACCCGTTGGCGGCCATCCTGCCGCTGCTCTTTGCGCAGATCTGCATCAAGCTCATCGACTTTTCCCGCCCGGATCCCCAGGCGGCACAAAAGACAAAGGACGGTGATTCCACCCCATGAATGGTCCGAAAATCTACTTTACCATCCCGTTGTTCGGCGGCATCGGCATCACACAGACGACGGTCTCGTCGTTTGTTGTCATGCTGCTGCTTTGCATAGCGGCGGTCGTGCTGGGCAGTAACCTGCAAAAGCGGCCAAGCCGCCGTCAGGTGCTCGTCGAAAAAGGCGTGACAATGCTCTATGACATGGTCGAAAGCACGATGGGCAAGCACAACAGTTATTGGACACCCTACATCGGTGCGCTGTTCCTCAGTTCCATCTGCGGTTCGTTCATCGGCATGACGGGCATCTTCCGCTCGTCGACGGCTGATCTGTCTACGACGGTGACTTGGGCGCTGATGACAAGCTTTATCTGCTGGGGCTGTTCCATCAAGCGCAACGGTGTCGGCGGCTGGCTGAAGGGCTTCACCGAGCCAATCGTCGTCATGACCCCAATGAACCTTGTTTCCGAGATCGCACAGCCGATCTCGATGGCGTTCCGTCACTTCGGCAACATTGCAGGCGGAAGCGTCCTGACAAGCCTTGTCTACTCGGCATTGGCTACCGTTTCTGCGGCGGTGCTGGGTCTGGTCGGCAAGAGCGTCATTGTGGGAATTCTCGTTCTGACAGTCGGCGCGGCGCTGTTGTACAGCGGCGTCAAGACGAAAAAGCTGGCGCGCAAGATCTTCGGCATCGTTTTCGTCGCGACCGGCGCACTCTCCCTTTTGGGGCTGACAGGCGTACCGTATCTGGAGGTCGGTGTCCCCGGAATCCTGAGCCTGTATTTCGATATTTTCTCCGGCGGCGTACAAGCCCTTGTTTTCAGCCTGTTGACAATGGTGTACGTGGGCAATGCCTGCCCGCCCCCGGAGGAAGCCTGAATCCGTATTTATTATTTAGGAGGATATTTCTATGGAAGCTGCAATCGTAAAAGCTGCCTGCGCAATCGGCGCTGGTATCGCAATGGGCTTTGGCGCCATCGGCCCGGCTGTCGGTGAAGGTAACGCCGTCGGCAAGGCACTGGAGGGCATGGCCCGCCAGCCGGAGATGGCCAACGACCTGCGTACCAACATGATCCTCGGCTGCGCCATCACCGAGTCCACCGGTATTTACTCGCTGGTCATCGCGCTGCTGCTGCTCTTTGTGTTCTGATTAAACTGCTGAATTGGAGGAATAGCTCATGACGGGCTTTGAAAGTTTTGTAGGCGTCAACCCGTGGACTGCGCTGTTTACCTTCTGCAATATGCTCATCACCTTTGCAGTGCTGAAAAAGTTTCTTTTCAAGCCTGTGAAGAAGATGATTGATGACCGCCAGCAGGAGATTGATACGATGTATGCCGACGCGGATGCCGCCAAACAGAAGGCTGCGGATCTCGAGAAGGAGTACGCCGACCACCTGCAGAGCATCAATGATGAACGCGACGCCATGCTGCGCGAGGCAACCGCCCGCGCCCAGAAGCGCGAGGAGGAGATCGTCGGCGAGGCCAGGGCTGAGGCGGCGTCCATCCGCGCTGCGGCGGAGGCAGACATTGCCCAGGAACGCAAGAAGGCTGTCAACGACCTAAAAAACGAGATCGGCGGTATGGCTGTCGAGATTGCCGGTAAGGTCGTGGAGCGTGAGATCAACGAGTCTGACCATCAGGCCCTGATCGATGAGTTTATCAGGAATGTGGGGGATGCCTCATGACCGAGCTTGCAAAGCGCTACGGCGGCAGCTTGTATGAGCTGGCGGCAGAGGAAAATCTGACCGACGAGCTTTTGCAGCAGCTGCGCACCGCGGTAAACAGCATCGAAGCCGAGCCGCAGTACCTGCGTCTGCTCTCGACGCCCAGCGTTCCCAAAAAGGAGCGCTGCGCCCTGCTGGACAAGGCGTTCGAGGGAGCCCACCCCTACCTCGTCAACTTCCTCAAGCTGCTGTGCGAGGAGGATCTGCTGGGTGAGCTGCCGGGCTGTCTGCGCGCGTATCAGGACCGCTACAATGTTGACCACAATATCCTTGAGGTCACGGCAGTATCGGCCATTGCACTGACCGCGCCCAGCCGCGAAAAGCTACTGGCAAAATTGCAGAAAATGACAGGCAAAAACATCGTCCTGACCGAGACTGTGGACCCCGCCGTTTTAGGCGGTCTGCGGCTTGACATGGACGGCACACGCCTGGACGGCACCGTGCAGCGCCATCTGGAGCGCCTGCGTACAGAAATCGACGGTGCAGTCCTTTAAGTAAAATCGCACCCATTCTATAGATTGTGTGGTGAACCAAACAGTGCAACTGGAACCTGAACAGATTTCCCGCATTATTCGTTCCCAGATCAAATACTACCAGAATGCCATTGAGCAGACCGAGACCGGTACTGTTACGATGGTAGGCGATGGCATTGCCCGCGCCGCCGGGCCTTGATAACTGTATGGCCGGTGAGCTGGTGCAGTTTGATAGCGGAACCTATGGTATGGCGCAGAATCTGGAAGAAAACAGTGTCTCCATCGTCCTGCTTGGTGATGATGAAGGCATCAAGGAGGGCAGTACCATCAAGCGCACCGGCAAGGTCGTTTCCGTACCGGTAGGCGAGGGTATGATTGGCCGCGTGGTCAACGCGCTGGGCCAGCCCATCGACGGCAAGGGCCCCATCGAGGCTGCCGACTACCGCGCCATTGAGTCCCCGGCACCCGGCATCCTGGACCGTCAGCCCGTCAAGCAGCCTTTGCAGACCGGCATCAAGGCCATCGACTCGATGATTCCGATTGGCCGCGGCCAGCGTGAGCTTATCATCGGTGACCGCCAGATCGGCAAGACCGTCATTGCCACCGATACCATCATCAACCAGAAGGGCAAGGACGTTCTGTGCATCTATGTTGCCATCGGTCAGAAGCGCTCTACCGTGGCAACGCTGGTCGAGAATCTCGAGAAAAACGGCGCTATGGCGTACACAACCGTTGTCTGTGCCACCGCGTCCGAGCTGTCGCCTTTGCAGTATATCGCCCCCTACGCAGGCTGCGCCATGGGTGAATACTTCATGAACAAGGGCAAGCACGTCCTGATCATCTACGACGACCTGTCCAAGCACGCTGTCGCGTACCGTGCGCTCTCGCTGCTGATTCGCCGTCCCCCGGGACGCGAGGCTTACCCCGGCGACGTTTTCTACCTGCACAGCCGCCTGCTGGAACGCGCAGCCAAGCTGAGTGACGCCAAGGGTGGCGGCTCGCTGACCGCACTGCCCATCATCGAGACGCAGGCGGGCGACGTTTCCGCCTATATCCCGACGAACGTCATTTCCATTACCGACGGTCAGATCTTCCTTGAGACAGAGTTGTTCCACGCGGGCATCCGCCCCGCCGTCAACCCCGGCATCTCGGTTTCCCGTGTCGGCGGCGCCGCGCAGATCAAGGCCATGAAAAAGGTTGCCGGTACGCTGAAGCTGATTTACTCTCAGTACCGTGAGCTGCAGGGCTTCGCCCAGTTCGGCTCCGATCTGGATGCCGACACCAAGGCCCGTCTGGCCCAGGGTGAGCGCATCGTCGAGGTGCTCAAGCAGGACCGCAACAGCCCCGTCGCTGTCGAAAAGCAGGTTGCCATCCTGTACGCGACCATTCACAGCTACCTGAAGGATGTGGCCGTTTCCGATATTGCAGAGTATGAGCGCCGCCTGTATGAGTACCTGGACGAGAACGTCACCGCCGCGGGCGTGATGGAGACCATCCGCACGACGGGCGATCTGAAGCCCGAAACCGAGGAGCAGCTCAAGCAGGTGCTGGCTGACTTCACAGCCCAATTCCTCAAAGAAAAATAAACTGCAAAGGAGGTGCCGCCGATGGCCGGTTCCATGAAGGAAATTAAGCTGCGTATCCGAAGCGTCGAAAGCACCATGCAGATCACCAAGGCCATGGAGCTTGTGGCATCCAGCAAGCTGCGCCGTGCCAAGGAGCGCGTCGAGGGCAGCCGCCCATATTTTGAGACGCTCTACAGCACGCTGTATGACATTGTCAGCGCGGACTCGGGGTTCGACAGCCCGTATCTTGCCAGGCGGGATACGAACCGCCGCCTGTATATCGTTATCGCGGGTGACCGCGGTCTGGCGGGCGGCTACAACTCCAATATCCTCAAGGCCATTGAGGCGGACGCCGAGGGCGCGGACTATTGCGTACTGCCCATCGGCAAAAAGGCCGTCGAGCACTTTGAGCGCCGCAAGGCAGCCATCCTGACCACCGCTTTCGCGGAGGCAGGGGATTTGTCTGTCAGCGATTGCTTTGAGATTTCCCGCCTCGTCTGCCAGAAATTCCTGGCAGGGGAGTTTGACGAGATCCGCCTTGGTTTTACGCAATTTGTCTCTATGCTGACCCAGACGGCCACCGTGCTGCCGGTCCTGCCCTTTGACGCTCAGCGCCCCGAGCCGGGCCACGAGCGCGAAAGCCTGATGATGTATGAGCCGGACGGAAAGACCGTCTTTGACGCCATTATCCCCGAGTATCTCGCGGGCGTCGTCTACGGTGCCCTGTGCGAGAGCGTTGCCAGTGAGCAGGGCGCGCGCCGTATGGCGATGGATGCCGCCACCAAGAACGCAGGCGACATGATTGACCATCTGAACCTGTACTACAACCGTGCGCGTCAGGCCGCTATCACCCAGGAAATTACCGAGATTGTGGCCGGTGCCGATGCGGAGTCTTAAAGAAAAAGCCCACTAAAGGAGTGTGTGCTATGCCAGAAAAACACATCGGAAAGGTCGTGCAGGTCATGGGACCTGTACTGGACATCCGATTCAGGGACGGTGAACTGCCCGCCCTTCTGAACGCCGTTGAACTGGAAAACAACGGCAAAAAGCTGATCGTTGAGGTTGCCCAGCACATTGGCGATAACGTCGTGCGCTGCATTGCCATGGCGGCCACCGACGGCCTTGTCCGCGGTACGGATGCCGTGGATACCGGCGAACCGATCAAGGTGCCCGTTGGTGACGAGTGCCTGGGCCGCGTGTTCAACCTGCTGGGCGAACCCGTCGACGAGCAGCCCGCGCCGGAGAACATCGAGCGCTGGCCCATCCACCGTCCGGCTCCTGCCTTTGACGAGCAGGAGTCCGCCACGGAAATTCTCGAGACCGGCATCAAGGTCGTTGACCTAATCTGCCCCTACGCTAAGGGCGGCAAGATCGGTCTGTTCGGCGGTGCCGGTGTCGGCAAGACCGTTCTGATTCAGGAACTGATTTATAACATCGCCACGGCCCACAACGGCTATTCCGTCTTTACCGGCGTCGGTGAGCGCACCCGCGAGGGCAACGACCTGTACGGTGAAATGCGCGAGAGCGGCGTTCTGAACAAGACAGCGTTGGTCTACGGCCAGATGAACGAGCCGCCGGGAGCTCGTATGCGCGTCGCCCTGTCCGGCTTGACGATGGCAGAATACTTCCGCGACGTCAAGCACCAGGACGTGCTGCTCTTCATCGACAATATCTTCCGCTTCACCCAGGCCGGTTCCGAGGTTTCGGCGCTGCTGGGCCGTATGCCCTCTGCCGTCGGCTACCAGCCCACGCTGGCCACCGAGATGGGCGCCCTGCAGGAGCGTATTACCTCCACCCGCAAGGGCTCGATCACGTCGGTGCAGGCCGTCTATGTGCCCGCGGACGACCTGACCGACCCCGCGCCCGCCACGACCTTCACCCACCTGGACGCCACCACGGTTCTGAGCCGTGACATCGCCTCCCAGGGCATTTATCCGGCTGTCGACCCGCTGGACTCCACCTCCCGTATCCTCTCGCCCGAAGTTGTCGGCCAGGAGCACTACGAGGTTGCCCGCGCCGTGCAGCAGGTGCTGCAGCGCTACAAGGAGCTGCAGGACATTATTGCCATCATGGGTATGGACGAGCTGTCCGAGGAGGACAAGATCACGGTGGCCCGTGCCCGCAAGGTGCAGCGCTTCCTGTCCCAGTCCTTCCATGTTGCGGAGCAGTTCACCGGTATGCCCGGTCAGTATGTACCGCTGAAGGAGACCCTGCGTGGCTTCAAGATGATTTTGAACGGCGAGTGCGACAGCATCCCTGAGAGCTGTTTCCTGTTCGCCGGTACGATTGATGATGTCCTGGCCAAGGCCAAGCAGCAGTAAGGCGGTGGAAGTATGGCAACTTTCCCGCTCAAAATCATGACGCCGGACGGCGTTGCGTTTGATGGCGCGGTCACGTCGGTATCCTGCCGCACCATCAACGGCCAGCTTCAGCTGCTGGCGCGGCATATCGACATCTGCACGGCTCTGGGCATGGGCGAGGCTCATATTAAGCTGGAGGACGGCACGGTCCGCCGTGCAGCCTGTATGGGCGGTATGCTGAGCATGCTTGGCGGCGAGTGCCATCTGCTGGCAACGACCTTTGAATGGGCCGATGCCATTGATGCCGAGCGCGCCGCCCGCAGCAAGGCCCGTGCCGAAGCACTGCTGGCCCAGAAGAATCTGGACAAGCGCGACATGCAGCTTGCCGAGGCCCGCTTAAGGCGTGCCTTGGTGCGCAGCAGCGTGGCCGCCCGCAAGGATATTTGAATCCGACTGCCCTCGCCGTTTGGCGGGGGCGTTTTATTTTTCGAACTCGCCGCAAAGCACTGTTGTCAGTGTCTCATACGCCCCGCCGCGCTTGCCTTTTGCGCCCGCACACGGTATAATACAGATATGAATACTGCAATGATTTACATCCTTATTATGAATGTCATCGGCTTCTGCCTGATGGGGCTGGACAAGCACCGCGCCCGCACACGGCAATGGCGCATGCCGGAGAAGATCCTGTTTGGCGCGGCCCTGCTGGGCGGCAGTGCCGGTGCATGGGCCGGTATGTACGTGTTCCATCACAAGACGCGCCACTTGGTATTTTGTAGTGGGCATACCGCTGATCCTTGCAGCCCAGCTGGCGCTGGCTGTTTATTTTACGCGCTGAACCAGGCAGGGGAGGTGTCTCGCCGTGTCATTTTTTACCGCACTGTTCTCCGGGCACAAAAAGTCTGCCGCTCTGCTGACGCCGCCTGACGGCATGCGGGAGACGGATATTGCGCTGGAAAGCAGTACCTGCACCGGAGAGACGGTCATCGGCTTTCGCACCAAAGCGGACGGTCATCTGCTGAACGCCGTTGTCGTGCGCAGCCGTGCGGATATTGAGACATTTTACAAAAGCTACGGCTTTGTGTACACAGGCAAATTTGATAAATAATCCACAAACCACTCTTGATATTTTATTAACTTTATGAATTATATTGCCTTGCTCTCTCTTTTCGCACATATATTGCACAGATTTCTGCCATTTCGCACGTTTTCTTTGCAAAGCGCAAAATGGGTGCTATAATAGCAGTGTAAGTGCTAAGCAGCTATGTGCTGCATAAATACTGGAGGAGTGTCAGACAATGTCCATTTTCGAAAATTTTGAGAAGAAGCTGCAGGCTGAGCCGAAGTCCATCGTCTTTACCGAGGGTACCGACGCCCGTATTCTGTCCGCTGCAAGCCGTCTGCTGGCAGGCAAGACCCTGAAGGTCATCCTGCTGGGCGAGGTCGAAGCCGTCAAGAAGGCCGCTGCTGACGGCAGCTTTGACATCACCGGTGCCGAGATCATCGACCCTGCCAACTACGAGGGCTTTGATGAGATGGTCGCCAAGATGGTCGAGCTGCGCAAGGGCAAGATGACCGATGAGCAGTGCCGTGCCGCTCTGTCCAAGGGCAATTACTTCGGCACCATGCTGGTCAAGCAGGGCAAGGCTGACTGCCTGCTGGGCGGCGCAACCTACTCCACCGCTGACACCGTCCGCCCGGCTCTGCAGCTGATCAAGTGCAAGCCCGGCATCAAGTCTGTCAGCTCCTGCTTCATCCTGACCCGCGGCGAGGAGAGCATCGCCATGGGCGACTGTGCCATCAACATCGATCCCTCCGAGGACGAAATCGTCGAGTCCACCGTCGAGACCGCTCACACCGCAGAGATTTTCGGCATCGACCCCCGTGTTGCACTGCTGTCCTACTCCACCAAGGGTTCCGGCAAGGGCGAGACCGTCGACAAGATGCGCAACGCTACCGCCCGCGTTCAGGAGGCTCACCCCGAACTGAAGGTCGACGGTGAGCTGCAGTTTGACGCTGCCGTTGCTCCCGAGGTCGGCCAGCTGAAGGCCCCCAGCTCCAAGGTCGCCGGCTATGCCAACACCTTCATCTTCCCCGACATCAACGCCGGCAACATCGGCTACAAGATTGCCCAGCGCCTGGGCTCCTTTGATGCCTACGGCCCCATTCTCCAGGGCCTGAACGCCCCCATCAACGACCTGTCCCGCGGCTGCAATGCCGAGGAGGTCTACAAGATGGCCCTGATCACCGCCGCGCTGATCTGAGTTAAAATCCCTACATAAAAAGCAACCGCCGCCCGCGATATACAAAACGGGCGGCATTTTTTTGTGTGGCAGGGGGCGCATATAGAATGCACCCCCTGCGGATATTGCAATTTTCTTGTGATATAAACTAAATTTTCTGCGTGCAGGGGTCGATGCCTGCATCCGCCCCTACAAAAAATGTCCGCTGCAATTTTAACGCAGCGGACATTTTTTATGAACTACCAATCAATAGTGCAGCTTTTCCGCATCCAGCCCCTCCAGCACGGGCAGCATGGCGGCGGCCTCGGCGCGGGCGGCAATGGGGTCCATCATCAGGTAGTTGCCGCACTCGACGGCGGATGCGCCGGGAATCTCTCCCTCGTACTCCGCCATCCAGGCAAAGGCGCTGCGGGTCAGGTCAAGCGCCTCGGCGGGCGTCAGGCCGGTGGTCAGCAGGTAAAAGCCGGTCAAACAGCCCATGGGGCCGACATAGACAACGCCCCTGCTGTACTTGCTGTTGCGCGCATAGGTTGCGAACAGATGCTCCAGCGTGTGAGCCGCGGCGGGGGAAAGATAGCTGCCCTTGTTGGGCTGCTTCATGCGGATGTCCCAGGTCAAAATCTCGCCGTCAGCACCGTCCTGGCGGGAAAGGTACATACCCGGCAGCAGCCTGGTGTGGTCAACACAGAAGCTCGCGATACGTTCCATCGTGGTCCGCCTCACTTCGCCATCGCCTGCACAACACCGCGGGCGCAGTCCATGGAAATCGTCATGCCGTCCTTCAGCGTGCGGGTGGCATTGGTAGCACCAACGATAACGGCCTTATCCAGCGTCAGACCGACAATGGCGGAATGGCTGTTCGTACCGGCCTCCTCGGTGATGATACCGGCAGCCTCACGCATGAAAGGCAGCGTGTCGTTGGTGGTGAAGGGTACGACCAAAATCTGGCCGGGCTTGAACTTCTTGGCAGCCTCGGTGGCGTTGCGGCACACGCAGACCTCACCCTTGGCGTTGTGGCTGCCGATGCCGACACCGGCCAGCAGGGAATCGCCGACCATGTGGACCTTGATCATGTTGGTGGTGCCGGAGATGCCGACGGGAACACCGGCGGTGACGACGACGAGGTCGCCGTCCTGCACAAGGCCCGCGCTCTTGGCCTTCGCAACCGACATACTGATGAGCTCATCCGTGGAGGTCGCGTAGTCCATCAGCAACGGGGTAACGCCGCGGTAGACGTTCAGCTGGCAGCGGGTAGTTTCATCCAGCACACAGGCGATAATTTGGGTGTCAGGACGGAAGCGGCTCAACAGGCGGGCTGTCTCACCGCTCTTGGAAGCCGTGATGATGGCGGAAGCGCCGATGTCTGTAGCGGTGGTGCAGGCGGCATGGCCGACGGCAGCGCTGATGTTCAGGCGGCTGTTGTCCGTACCAGAGTGGTGGACCAGACTGTCAAAGCTGGAGTCTGCCTCGGTGGTCTCGGCAATCGTAGCCATGGCCTTCAGCGCCTCGACGGGGTACTTGCCCGCGGCGGTTTCGCCGGAGAGCATGATAGCGCTGGTGCCGTCATAGATGGCGTTGGCCACGTCGGTGATCTCGGCACGGGTGGGACGGGGATTTTCGATCATGGAGTCCAGCATCTGGGTGGCGGTAATGCAAATCTTACCGGCGCTCATGGCGCGGTCGATCAGGTGCTTCTGGATGGCCGGGATCTCGGCAAAGTCGATCTCAACGCCCATATCGCCGCGGGCAACCATGATGCCGTCGGCCACGGTCAGAATCTCGTCGATGTTGTCGATGCCCTCCTGGTTCTCGATCTTCGCGATGATGCGGATCTTGGAGTTGTGCTCGTCCAGGATGTGGCGGATATCCATAATGTCCTGCGCGTTGCGGGCAAAGCTGGCGGAGATCAGGTCAAAGCCCTGCTCGACACCAAAAAGAATATCGCTCGTGTCGCGCTGGCTCATATACGGCATGGACAGATGCACGCCGGGGACGTTGACGCCCTTCTTGGTCTTGATGATGCCGTCATTGCAGACCGTGCAGGCAATGTCGGTGTCGCCGACCTCGTCAATGCGCAGCTCGATCAGACCATCGTCCAGCATGATCCGGCCACCGGGCTTGACATCGTGGGGCAGCTCCTTGTAAGTGACGGAGCAGATTTCGTTCGTGCCCTCTACGCTGCGGGAGGTCAGGGTGAACTTCTGGCCGGTGGTCAGCTTCTCCACACCGTTCTTGAACTCACCCAGACGAATCTCGGGACCCTTGGTGTCCAGCATACAGGCAATGGGCAGGTCCAGCTCCTTGGACAGCGCGCGTACCTTGTCATAGCGGCCCTTGTGCTCCTCGTAGTCGCCATGAGAAAAGTTGAAACGCGCGACGTTCATGCCGTTCTCCATCAGCTGGCGCAGAATGCCCGGCTTATCGGTGGACGGACCCATAGTACAGACGATCTTGGTTTTACGCATAAAGCTTATCCTCCGTTTTACATTTCTACCTATTTATATACTTTAGCAAACCTCAGCGGTATTATACTACAAGTCCGCCGTGGGAGACAAGAGGGAAACGGCTTTCGTCTGAAAAAAACCGCACAAAAATTGTTCCCTTGCTGCCCGTTAATTTTTACACAATTTCAGCTCGTTCCGTGCAAATTCTGCCACAGCCCGGGTACAGCCCGACTTACAGGCCACCGGCGTTCTTCTGTGCCCGGCGGGTCCGATTTGCAAGCATGGATTGCATGTTTACTTTTTGCGGTGTTTACGGTATAATAAAGCCATGAATAGTCCTTTACCACTTACTATACAGGAGAAGCATCATGGCAAAACGTGTATTTCTGATTGTGCTCGACAGCTTCGGCGTCGGAGCAGAGCCGGACGCGCCCCTTTTCGGCGATGTCGGCACCAACACACTGGGGGCCATTGCAGGGCATCCCAATTTCAGGGGTGATAACCTTGCCAGGCTCGGCATGTTCAATCTGGACGGCGTGACCTGCGGCACCCCCGCAGCCGCCCCCATCGGCAGCTATGCCCGCCTGCGTGAAGCCAGTGCCGGCAAGGATACGACCATTGGCCACTGGGAAATCGCGGGTCTGCTGAGTGCCGAACCGCTGCCCACCTTCCCGGACGGTTTCCCGCAGGAGCTGCTGGATGCGTTCACCGCCAAAACCGGCTATAAGGTTCTGTGCAACAAGCCCTATTCCGGCACCGACGTCATCCGCGACTACGGCGAGGAGCACATGAAAACCGGCGCACTCATCGTCTACACCTCCGCCGACAGTGTGTTCCAGATCGCTGCGAACGAGGCCATCGTCCCTGTGGAAAAGCTGTACGAGATCTGCGCACAGGCGCGGGAACTGCTGACCGGCAAATACGGCGTGGGCCGCGTCATCGCCCGCCCGTTCGAGGGCGACTGCGCCGCCAACTTCACCCGCACGCCGCGCCGCCATGACTACAGTCTGGTCCCGCCGCACGACACGATGCTCGACGCCATCCTGGCCGCGGGCAAGCAGACCATCGGCGTCGGCAAAATTCACGACATCTTTGCGGGCAAGGGCGTTGGCGAGACCATTCGCACCTCCGGCAACACCGAGGGTCTGCAAGTCACGCTGGAGCTGGCGGACCGCGATTTTGAGGGTCTGGCCTTCGTCAACCTCGTCGACTTTGATATGCTCTACGGCCACCGCCGCGACATTGCGGGCTACGCCGCCGCCGCTGCCGAGTTCAACGACTGGCTGCCCGGCTTTATGGCAAAAATGCGCCCGGGTGACATCCTGATGGTCACGGCGGATCACGGCTGCGACCCCAGCTACACCAAGACCACCGACCACACCCGTGAACACGTGCCGTTCCTGATTTACGGCGACGAGGTCAAGCCCGGCGTCAACTTGCACACCCGCTACAGCTTCGCCACGATTGCCGACACTGTCTGCAAGGCGCTGGGCGTTGACTACTGCCCGGCGGGCTGTGGTGTTTATGATGAAATTGCCCGCTAAGGTGGGCGTTCTTGTGCTGGACCTGCTGGCCGCAGTGCTGGTCCTCTATTCGGTTTCGCTGATTTTTCTGTCCAACTTCAACATGGGCAACCTGATGGTCTGGCTGCTGACGGCCTGCGTGGCCGGGTACGCCGTGTTCCGCCGCCCGCTCAGCCTGTGGTTTTCCGCGGGCGCAGGACGGGTCGTTTTCTGGGTGCTTGCCGTTCTGGCCGGGGTGTATCTGGCGCTGATTGCCTTTGTGTCGGTCAGCGGCTATATGAACCCGCCCACGGGGGAAGAGAAAGGGTCATCATCGTGCTGGGGGCCGGACTGCATAAGGATAAGCCCAGCAAGCTCCTGCAATGCCGCCTGAATAAGGCGTATGACTACGCCGCAGCCCACCCGGACACACTGGTCATCACCAGCGGCGGGCAGGGCCGCGACGAATGGCGGCCCGAGGGTGACGCCATGCGGGACTACCTGATTGCCAAAGGACTGTCTGCGGACCGCGTGCTTGCCGAATCCGGCTCGACCTCCACCGAGGAAAACTTTGCCTTCTCACTGACCATCCTGCGGGAGCATGGCTTTGATGAGACAACGCCCATCGTCTACGTTTCCAATGCGTTCCACTGCTACCGCGCCGGGAAATACGCCGCCTTGGCGGGCTTCACCAAAGCCACTGCGCTGCCCGCTGCAACGCCGCTGCGCAGTGTGCTGCCATGTTATCTGCGGGAGGCACTGGCGCTGCTCTACTACTGGGTATTCAAAACGTCCGCCAGCGGACCGATGCTTGCGATGGTCGGCCTGCTGGAGCTGAATAAAAATTTCTTTTATAAATAGGAGGGAACTGCCATGCAGATCCGCTATTACAAGGAGTACAGCCGGTTTCTGAACCGTTTTATGGAGTTTAAGGTCTACGGCCACGCCGGACGCCCCATCGTCATTTTCCCGTGCCAGAGTGGCCGCTTCTTCGACTGGGAGGACCGCAATATGTGCAACGCGGCGGCCCCCTGGATCGACAACGGCAAGCTGCAGATCTTCACCGTCGACAGCATCGACCCCGAGAGCTGGGACAATAACGGCCCCGAACGCCCGCGCATCGAGATGCAGGAGCGCTGGTATAACTATATCTGTGAGGAGTTCGTCCCCCGTTTGCTGGAGATCAACCGCGAGCAGGGCGAGGACCACACAGGCTGCATCCTGACCGGCGGTGCCAGCATGGGCGGCGGCCACGCCGTCAACTTCTACCTGCGCCGCCCCGACATCTTCAACGGCACGATTGCCCTGAGTGGCCTGTACTCCTCCGGCATGTTCTTCGGCAGCTACATGGACGACCTTGTCTACCGCAATTCTCCCTGCGATTACATGCGCAACTTCCCGACGACTCACCCCTACATGAAGCTGTTTGAAAAGGCCGACAAGTTCATTATGTGCTGCGGCCAGGGCGCGTGGGAAGCTGACCTGCTGGCCTCCACGAAGGAGCTGCAGGCCATTCTCGAGAGCAAGGGCATCCATCCCATCGTGGACATCTGGGGCCAGGATGTCTCCCACGACTGGTACTGGTGGGAGAAGCAGTGGGTCTACTTCCTGCAGATGACCCTGGGCGACGCATAACGAATACAGTAAGGAACACGATTCTATGGATTTTTGGCACGATGCAGCGGCGCAAAAGCGCTGGCTGCGCCGCTTTGCGCTGCTGACGGGCGTGCTGCTGCTGCCCGTGCTGGTGCTGGCGGTCTTTGCGCGCCCCTCGGCAGATGACTTCATCTACGCCGCCCGCACCCATGCCGTGGTGCAGCAGTACGGCCTTGACCTGCCGCGTCTGCTGCGGGCCGCGTGGGACACCAACATCTACTACTATGAGAACTGGCAGGGACTCTACGTTTCCGGCTTTACGCTGGCGTTTCAGCCCGCCATCTTCGGCAACAAATATTATGGTGCCACGCTGGCCTGCGTGCTGCTGCCGCTGTTTTTCTGCCTGTATGGGCTGGCACGGTGCGTGGTGCTGCGTCTGGACCCGGCGCAAAAGCGTCTGCCCTGGGCACTGGCGCTGCTGCTGACCTTCGCCTTTATCGAGGGCATGCCCGCCCCCGTGGAGGGATTGTACTGGTTCAACGGTGCCATGAACTACCTGCCGTACTTTTCGCTGGCCGTGCTGAACGCCGGGCTGGCGTTTGCGCTCTGCTTTGCCGATAAGCTGCCGACCCGCCGCAAATTTTTCTATGCGGCAGCGGGCTGTGTGTGCAGTCTTGTCATCGGCGGCGGGCATCAGGTGGCCGGGCTGCTGAACGTGCTGGTCCTGCTGTTGGCCGCGGCGCTCTGCGCTGTGCGCCGCCGTAATTTCTGGCAGGTCCCCGCGCTGGCCGCGGCTATGGCGGGGCTGCTTTTGAATGTGTTGGCCCCCGGCACGCAGGTGCGTACTGCAGGCTTTGCCGGTGCGGGCTTTGCGGAGGCTGTCGTCAAGAGCTTTATCCTCGCCGCCATGGAGTGGATCCGCTGGCTGGATGTGCCGCTGCTCTGTCTGCTGACACTGCTTGTACTGCCGCTTTTGCATCTGACCCGCAGCGCCGTGCTTTCGGACCGGGTGTTCCGCCATCCGTGGCTCGGCGCGGCGGTCACCTTCGTGCTGATGTGGGCCATGATCTTTCTGCCATCCTACACAATGGGCGGCATCGGTGCCGGGCGGCTTTTGAACGTTGTCTGGATGACCTTTGTGCTGGGTTTGGCTGCCACCGAGTTTTTGCTGCTCGGCTGGCTCGAGCGCGTGCGCGGCGTTTCTCTGCATGGTGCAGAGCAGTTCTGCCGCCGCCAGGTCCGCCGTCTGCCGCTGCTTGCCGCCGCTATGCTCCTCTGCATGGCCTGCATCGGCAGCCACACCGTAAAGGAGGGCCAGGACAGCTACTTTGCCACCAGCCTTGAGGCCGCCTATGAGTTGGCCAATGGCAGCGCCAGGCGCTACGCCGACGCCCTCGACGCGCGGGAGGCACTGCTGAACGACGCCGCCCAGCCGGATGTTTCCATCCGCCCGCTGAACGATGACGAACGCCCGTGGTTGCTGTTTTATACCGACGTCGCGCCCGGCCCCGATATGTGGGGACTGACGCCGTACTTTGGCAAGCAGTCTGTCACAATTTCGGATTTTGAATGACACAAACCCCTGCCGTGCCGCAGGGGTTTTGCATGGATGCAATTCCTATTGAGCAGGTAGGAAACCGCACCTGCCATATTGATTCTATAAAGAGGCTTCCGCATGATCTATCTTGACTATACCGCCAACACCCCGGCAGACCCCGACGTTCTGGGCGCATACCTTGCGGCGGAGCGCCGTTATATCGCCAACCCCAACTCTAGCCACATTGCCGGGCAGGAGGCCCGCGCCGAGATGGAGCGGGTGACCCAATCCATTGCGCAGCACCTTGGCGTGCAGCCTGCCGAGATCATCTACACCTCGGGCGCGAGCGAGGCGAACAACCTTGCCCTCAAGGGTATTGCCCATGCGTCGCGGCACATCGGCAAGCACATCATCTCCACCCAGCTGGAGCACTCCTCGGTGGGCGCGTCGCTGTCGGCTTTGCAGCAGCAGGGGTACGAGATCGACCTGCTGGACATTGGCCGCGACGGCAGGGTAGACCTGGACCAGCTGCGGGAGCTGATGCGCGACGATACGATCCTGGTCGCCGTCTGCGCTGTGGACAGTGAGCTTGGCACGATCCAGCCCATCCGGGAGATTGCCGGAATCGTCAAGCCGTACCCCGGCTGTCGTCTGCACGTGGACGCCACCCAAGCCGTCGGCAAGACCGACCTCTGGCTTGACGGCGTCGATACGATGAGCTTCACTGCCCACAAGTTCTACGGCCCCAACGGCATCGGCGCGCTGTACAAGCGCCGCGGCCTCGTCATTGAGCCGCAGATTTCCGGCGGTGCCAGCACCACGATCTACCGCAGCGGCACGCCGACGCTGGGTCTTGCCGTCAGCCTGGACGCCGCACTGACCAAAGCACTGGCCGGGCAGGACGCCCGCAACGCCCATGTGCAAAGGCTGCATGACCGCCTGCTGGCGGGCTTGCAGCAATACAGCCTTGTGCGCGTCAACAGCCCCGCGCATGCTGTGCCGCATATCGTCAATGTCAGCGTGACCGGCGTCAAGGGCACGCGGTTTCAGCAGGCGCTGAGCGAACAGGCCGTCTGCGTGTCGGTCAAATCGGCCTGCTCGTCGGACGGTCTGCCGTCCAAGGCCGTGTTCGCCGTCAGCCGGGATCGCCGCAACGCGCTGTCCAGCTGGCGCATCAGCATCAGCCACCTGACCACCGACGCGGAGATCGACGGCTTCCTGCAAGCCTTTGACACCTGCTACAAAACCCTGACGAATAAGGAGAATTGACCCTTGGAACGCCAATTAGAGACCTATCAAAAAATCGAGCGCAGCATTATCAAAAAATTCCGCAAGCAGCTTTGGACGCCCTTCATCGTGGCCGTCAAGCGGTACGAGCTGATCCAGGCCGGGGACAAGATTGCCGTCTGCATCTCCGGCGGCAAGGATTCGATGCTTATGGCCAAGCTCCTGCAGGAATTGCAGCGCCACAGCGAGGTTCCGTTCGAGGTCGTCTATCTTGTCATGGACCCCGGCTACAACGCCGCCAACCGGCAGAAGATCGAGAGCAACGCGGTGCTGCTGCACATTCCCATCACAGTATTTGAGACGAACATCTTTGATGTCGCCAACAACAGTGATAAGTCGCCCTGCTACCTCTGCGCCCGCATGCGCCGCGGCCACCTGTACAAGAAAGCGCAGGAGCTTGGCTGCAACAAAATCGCGCTGGGACATCATTTTAATGATGTCATCGAGACGACTGTCATGAGTATGTTCTACGGCTCGCAGCTGCAGGCCATGCCGCCGAAGCTGCGCAGCCGCAATTTCCCGGGCATGGAGCTCATCCGTCCCATGTACTGCATCCACGAGGATGACATCATCGCGTGGCGCCGCTACAATGAGCTGGAATTTATCCAGTGTGCCTGCCGTTTTACCGAGGCCTGCACGATCTGCGACAACGGCGGAGGCGGCTCCAAGCGTCAGGAGGTCAAGGTCCTGCTGCGCCGCCTGATGCGCGACAACCCGAACATCGAAAACAGCATCTTCCGCAGCATCCACGCTGTATCGCTCGACACAATGCCCGGCTACAAGTCCGAGGGTGAGGAGCATTCCTTCTTAGAGCGGTTTGACCGCATCGAGGAGGAGCTGAAAAACGCCCGGGAATGATTTGGCTGCTATACACAGGGGGTACCTATGAAACGGATCCTTTGCGCCCTTGCAATACTGCTGCTGGCAGGCTGCGCGTCACGGCCGGCTGATGTGATCGGCACACCTGCGCCGACGACAACGCCCGCCAAGACACCGGAAACTGCCCCGACCAGCCAGCCCGACCAAACAGATGAAACCGCAGCCAGTGAATATACGGCCATCCAGCTGCAGCAGCAGGATACCCGAAGCGGCCAGCTGCTGGCGCAGGACGGGCTTGCCACAGACGGCTATTATACGATGTACATGGACGGAAAATGGGGCCTGATGAAAAGTGACGGCACCGTCCTGCTGCCCTGTATCTCCGACCGGCCGATCGAACGCTGCCCCAACGGCTGTCTGCGCTGGCATTTTCTCAGCACCTCGGCCCCGATGGATGATGCGGAGCGCAGCAGCTATGAGGCGGCGCTCGCCGCCGAAAATGCCGGCACGCTCTGCACCGGTGAGCATGACGGGCAGAGCTATACATGGACCTATGACATCAACACCGGCCGCGTATGCAAAAGCGCCGGCATGATGGGCGGTGCTGCCGAACTGAACGATGGCGATGCTCTGTATGGGGATTATCTGCCCTGTGTGCGGAGTGTGTGGACATCCGGAAACGGTGACCCGAACTATTATACGACAGCCGAGGGCGGCGGAATTGTTTTTGCCAATTCTGACGGAGACCTTCTGAACGGCATTACCTATGCGTCTGCAGGCTGCTTTTATGACCAGCCCCTGGCCCCAGTCAAGATCGGTTGATAAATGGGCCTACCTTGACCGGAAGGGAAATCAGGTAACACAAGCCGTGTATGACGCAGTCTACGGCGGCCTGGATTTTTATGAGGATTACACGCCAAAGTATGCCTCGCCCCTGCTGAATGGGTATGCTGCCATCTGCCGTGACGGGAAATGGGGTGTGCTGGACGCCGCCGGGAAGGAGTACATCCCCTGCGATTATGCAGGGGCCGCTTGGAATGGCCATATCCTCTGGCTGCAGCGGGACGGACACTGGCAGAGCAGAACGCTGCCCGGCGTGCCGGAGCATTGGCAGGATGCCAAAATGCGCTTTCAGGTTGGTCCGAAGGAGCTAAAGGCAACAGACGCCTTTTGGCGGGTCACCGCAGCCGGAGGCCTGCGGCTGCGTGTAGGGCCGGACACAAGCTACGAAAAAATCAGCCTTGTGCCGGAATACACCGCCCTGCAGGAGCTGGGCCGCAGCGAGGATGGTTGCTGGATGCTGACTCTCTACGGCAGGTGGCACGGCTGGGTCAGCATGGATCATCTTGAAAAAATAACACAATGAAACAACACAGGAGCCATGCCGCCCAAGCATGGCTCCTGCGCTTTGCTTACCATTGCCGCCGGTACTGGCCCGGTGTTGTGCCCTCCACCTTTTTGAAGATGCGCGAAAAGTAATTGGCATCGCTCATGCCGCATTCCTGCGCAATAGTCTCAATATTTTTATCGCTGAATCGCAAAAGGCGCTTGGCCTGCGTAATGCGCAGCTGCGTCAGGTAGCTCGTCACCGAAAGTCCAAACTGCTCCTTGAACACCCGCGTAAGGTAAAACTTGTTGATGTAAAACCGCTCGGCCAGCGCGTCCAGCGTGATCTTCTCGGCAAAATGCAGGTCAAGATAGTCCTTGATTTTCTGCACATTCTGTCGCTTCGTACCCGCAGTGCGCACAATTTCGGGGTGCCAGCTCTCCTGCATCAGAAGTGTCAGCAGGTCAAACAGCCCCTCGCAGATCTGCATATCCCGCACGTAATTGTCAGAGGCCGCCAGCGTGTACAGTGCTTCGAGACGGCGGGTGTAGGGTGCGGTATTTTTCCGGGTGAAAGCTCGGCTGGCCGCCGCGCTCACGGTATTTTTTTTGTAGATGGCTGCCATATTCGGGCCGTAAAAGTGCGCCCACCGCAGCTGCCACAGGTCGTCGCCTGTATAATGGCGATAGGGGCGGCGGCAGTCGAGAAACACACAGTCCCCGGCGCTTAGCACGCGGGTCTCGCCCTCATATTCCAGCGTGCCGCTGCCGCTTTCGACCACAAAAAACAGGTAGGAGGCCAGCCCCTGCCGGGTGCTGGCATGGGGGCTGCGTGCCTGCAGCTGCCCGACCTCCTGCAGATGCACAAGGTTCGATTTTGCAAACGCCGACGGCGTGTAGATCATGCGCCGGGCGTGCACAAGCTCACCGTCAAACAGCGGGGTATCCATCCGCGTCACCTCCCGGAACCCAGTATACCAAAAAAAGTCAATATAATGCTAGTCTTTTGCAAGATTCCCACTGCCCAAGCACAAAATAATGCGGTACAATAACAAACAAGATACGAAAATCCGCGCAGTGCGCTGCGCAAGATACAGATGAAAGGGTAGTAACCTATGAAAAAAGCACTCATCACCGGCATCACCGGCCAGGACGGCAGCTATCTGGCTGAGTTCCTGCTGGAAAAGGGCTACGACGTCCACGGCGTCATCCGCCGCTCCTCCGTCGATTACCGCGAGCGCATCGCCCATCTGGAGGGTCACCCGCACTTCCACCTGCACTACGGTGATTTGAGCGACTCCATGAGCATCCTCTCCGTCGTCAGCACCGTGCGGCCCGACGAGATCTACAACCTCGCCGCCCAGAGCCATGTGCAGGTCAGCTTTGATGTTCCGGAGTTCACGGCCGATGTCGATGCCACCGGCGTGCTGCGCGTGCTGGAGGCTGTGCGCCTGTCCGGCCTCAAGGACACCTGCCGCATCTATCAGGCATCTACATCCGAGCTGTACGGCAAGGTCGAGGAGGTTCCCCAGAACGAGAACACGCCGTTCCACCCCTACAGCCCCTACGCCGTCGCCAAGCAGTACGGCTTCTGGATCGTGAAGGAGTACCGCGAGGCGTACAACATGTTCTGCTGCTCGGGCATCCTGTTCAACCACGAGTCCGAGCGCCGCGGCGAGACCTTCGTCACCCGCAAGATCACGCTGGCTGCCGCCCGCATTGCGCAGGGCAAGCAGGATAAGCTGTATCTGGGCAACCTGTCCAGCCTGCGCGACTGGGGCTATGCCAGGGACTACGTCGAGTGCATGTGGCTGATTTTGCAGAACGACAAGCCCGAGGACTTCGTCATCGCCACCGGTGAGCAGCACTCCGTCCGCGAGTTCTGCCAGCTGGCCTTCCACGATGTGGGCATCGAGCTGGAATTTGTCGGCGAGGGCATGAACGAGAAGGGCATCGACAAGGCCACGGGCAAGACGATCATCGAGGTCAGCCCCGACTTCTACCGCCCGACGGACGTCGTCAACCTCTGGGGCGACCCGTCCAAAGCAAAGCGCGAGCTGGGCTGGAACCCGACCAAGACTACGTTTGAGCAGCTCGTCAAGATCATGGTCGACCACGACATGAAGAAGGTTGCCGTCGAGCGCGCTGAGGAGCACATCAAGACGAACCTGGCTGAGTATCTCGAAAAGGGCGTTATCAAATAATTTATTCAAAAGAGGGTAACTTATTATGATGGACAAAAATGCAAAAATCTACGTTGCCGGGCACCGCGGCATGGTGGGCAGCGCCATCGTGCGTGAGCTGCAGCGCCAGGGCTACAACAATATCATCACCCGCACCCACAAGGAGCTTGACCTCTGCCGTCAGGAAAATGTCGAAAAGTTCTTTGCCGAGGAAAAGCCCGAGTACGTATTCCTTGCCGCGGCCAAGGTCGGCGGCATCGTCGCCAATCAGGAGGCGCTGGCCGATTTCATGTGGTTCAACATGACGCTGGAGATGAACGTCATCCACTCTGCCTGGCAGAACGGCTGCAAGAAGCTGGAGTTCCTCGGCTCGTCCTGCATCTATCCGCGCATGGCTCCGCAGCCGATGAAGGAAAGCTGCCTGCTGACTTCCGAACTGGAAAAGACGAACGAGGCTTACGCCCTCGCCAAAATCAGCGGCCTCAAATACTGCGAGTTCCTGAACCGCCAGTACGGCACGGACTATATCTCGGTCATGCCCACCAACCTGTACGGCCCCAACGATAACTACCACCCGACCCACAGCCATGTGGTTCCCGCCCTGATCCGCCGCTTCCACGAAGCCAAGGTCAACGGCGTCGAGAGCGTGACCTGCTGGGGCGATGGCAGCCCGCTGCGCGAGTTCCTGTATGTGGACGATCTGGCAAACCTCTGCGTATTTTTGATGAACAACTACTCCGGCAACGAGACGGTCAACGCGGGCACCGGCAAGGAGCTGACCATCAAGGAACTGACCGAGCTGGTGGCTAAAGGTCGTCGGCTACACCGGCGAGATCAAGTGGGATACCTCCAAGCCCAACGGAACACCGCGCAAGCTGCTGGATGTTAGCAAAGCAACCGGGCTGGGCTGGACCTACAAGACCGAGCTGGAAGACGGCCTGCGCCTTGCCTACGAGGACTTCCTGCATAACCCGATGCGCGCCGAACGCTGAAAGGAAACACTATGAATATCATCCTGCTTTCCGGCGGCTCCGGCAAACGCCTGTGGCCGCTGTCCAATGACATCCGCTCCAAGCAGTTCATCAAAATTTTCAAGACCGCCGACGGCTACGAGTCGATGGTCCAGCGCGTCTACCGCCAGATCAAGGAGGTCGACGCCGACGCCAGCGTTACCATCGCCACCAGCAAGACCCAGGTGTCGGCCATCCATAACCAGCTGGGTGACTCGGTGGGCGTCTGCGTTGAGCCGTGCCGCTGTGATACCTTCCCAGCCATCGCACTGGCCACGGCCTACCTGGCACGACGTCAAGGGCGTCGGCCTTGATGAGGCTGTCGTCGTCTGCCCGGTAGACCCCTATGTCAACAATGACTATTTCGCCGCGCTGAAAACCCTGTCCGAGCTGGCCGGGCAGGGGAACGCGAACCTCTCCCTGATGGGCATTGAACCGACCTACCCGAGCGAAAAGTACGGCTACATTATCCCGCAGAGTGCCGACGCCGTCAGCCCGGTCAAAACGTTTAAAGAGAAGCCCGACGCCGCCACCGCCGAAAAGTACATTGCCCAGGGTGCGCTCTGGAACGGCGGTGTGTTTGCCTACAAACTGCGCTACGTGCTGGACAAGGCCCACGAACTGATCGATTTCACCGATTACAAGGACCTGTTCGATAAGTACGAGACGCTGAAAAAAATCAGCTTCGACTACGCCGTTGTCGAGAATGAGTCCCAAATTCAGGTAATGCGCTTTGCGGGCCAGTGGAAGGATATGGGCACCTGGAACACCCTCGACCGAGGCCATGGGAGGAGCCGAGCATCGGCAAGGCCATGCTGAACGACACCTGCCAGAACGTCCATGTACTGAACGAGCTGGACGTGCCCGTGCTCTGCATGGGGCTGAAGGACGTCGTCGTCTCGGCCAGCCCGGAGGGCATTTTGGTCTCTGACAAGGAGCAGTCCAGTTACATCAAGCCGTATGTGGACAGCATCCATCAACAGATCATGTTTGCCGAAAAGTCCTGGGGTTCCTTCCGCGTGCTCGACGTCGAGGACGCGAGCATGACCATCAAGATCACGCTCACCCCCGGCCACGGCATGAACTACCACAGCCATGAGAACCGCGACGAGGTCTGGACCGTCATCTCCGGTACCGGCCATGCGATTCTGGACGGCGTGCGCCGCGACGTGAAACCAGGGGATATCCTGACGATGCCCGCCGGCTGCCGCCACACAGTCTTTGCCGACAGCGAGCTGAAAATCATCGAGGTTCAGCTCGGTCCGGCCATCAGCGTGGAGGATAAGCAAAAGTATCCGCTGCCGCAGGCTTGACAGCCGGCGCAAACCGCGCTATACTAAATAAGTATTCGCTAAAACACAGCGACGGAGAAAGTACGCACAAGCTGCTTTAGGCAAGAGAGGGTCGGTCACCGGCTGCAAGCCGCCTGTAAAGCGCTTATGCGGAAGTTCGCTCCCGAGTGGTGCGCGGGAAAGGCCAAGGCCGAGTAGTACGCAACGGCTCTGCACCGTTACCGGCAGTTAAGAGTGCCGCGCCTTTTTTGCGCGGAACACGGGTGGTACCGCGGAGAATTGTATTTTGCAAGGCTTCGTCCCTGATTCAACACAGGGACGGAGCCTTTTTTTTGCTCCGGCCCTACTTCAAGCAGAGGTGTACTATGGAAGAGAAAATCAAGGAGCTGCGCGCCGCCATTGAGCAGGCCAGCGCAGACGTCACCGACAAAGCCCGGCTTTCTGACTTCTGGCAGAAATACCTGAGCAAGAACGGCGAGGTCGCGGGCCTGACCAAGAGTCTGCGCGATGTGCCCAAAGAGGATCGCCCTGCCGTTGGCAAGACCATCAACGAGTTCAAGCAGTGGGCCGAGGGCCAGTATCAGGCCCTGTCCGAGCAGGTCGAAAAGGCCGCGCTCGAGGCCCGCAACGCCGCCGAAACCGTGGACATCACCATGCCCCCGAAGGTTCGCCTGAACGGCAGCCTGCATCCCATCACTCTCGTCAAGAACGAGATCGTCGACGTTTTTGCCGGCATGGGCTTTGAGATCTACGAGGGCCCCGAGATCGAGGACGACGACCACAACTTCACCCGCCTGAATGTGCCGAAGAACCATCCCGCCCGCGACATGCAGGATACGTTCTACGTCGCAGACGACATTGTGCTGCGCACCCAGACCAGCGGCGGCCAGATCCGCGTGATGGATATGGAAAAGCCCCCCATCAAAGTGTTGGTCCCGGGCCGCGTCTTCCGCTCTGACTCCGATGCCACCCACTCTCCGATGTTCCACCAGATGGATGGAAGGCCTCGTCGTTGATAAGGGCATCACGCTCTGCGACCTGCAGGGCATGCTGGACAAGTTCGTCCAGGCTTTGTTCGGCGCTGATGTCAAGACCCGTCTGCGCCCGTCCTACTTCCCGTTCACCGAGCCCAGCGTCGAGGTCGACGTTTCCTGCTTCGAGTGCGGCGGCAAGGGCTGCCCGCTGTGCAAGCACACCGGCTGGATCGAGGTCCTGGGTGCCGGTGTTGTGCACCACAGCGTGCTGGAGAACTGCGGCATTGACCCCAACGTCTATTCCGGCTTTGCCTTTGGCATCGGCATCGAGCGTATCGCCATGCTCAAATACGGCATCAACAACATCGGCCTGATGTTTGAAAACGATCTGCGCTTCTTGAAGCAGTTCGAGGATTGATGGGGGAGGAGTACAGATTATGAAAGTACCGTTCAGCTGGTTAAAACAGTATGTTGATATTGACGTCACCGCGCAGGAGTTGGAAGATAAGCTCTTTGGCTGCGGCTTTGAGGTCGAAGAACTCATTGATCTCGGCGGCGAGATCAGCAAGGTCGTTGTCGGCGTTGTCACCGAGTGCGTTCCTCAGGAGGGCACCCACCTGCATATCTGCAAAGTAGACTGCGGCGAGTACGGCCACGACATCCAGATCTCCACCGGCGCACCCAACGTCTACGCCGGTATGCACACCGCCGCCGCACTCGACGGCTCCACGCTGCCCGGCGGCGTAAAAATCAAGGCGAAGCCCCTGATGGGCGTCGAGTCCAACGGTATGCTGTGCAGCGGTGAGGAGCTGGGCCTGAACGATGATCTGTACCCCGGTGCCGAGGTCTACGGCCTGCTCGATTTGCCGAAGGACACTGTCCCCGGCACGCCCATTCAGCAGGTCGTCGGCCTTGACGACTACATTTTTGATATTTCCATCACGGCCAACCGCGCCGACTGCCAGAGTGTGCTCGGCATTGCGCGCGAGGTTGCAGCAGTGCTGAGCAAGCCCCTCAAGATGCCCGCCACCGACTACACGGTCAGCGACTGTGTTGATCCGCGCCTGTCCATCAGCGTCGAGGCCGAGGATCTCTGCCCGCGCTACATCGGCCACTATGTCCGCAACATCACCCCCGGCCCCTCTCCACGCTGGATGAAGCGTCAGCTGGCCCTGTGCGGCCTGCGCAGCATCTCCAACGTCGTTGACATCACCAACTACGTCATGCTGGAAATTGGCCAGCCGATGCACGCATTCGACATGGACACGCTGGAAAGCTGCCAGATCCTCGTCCGCCGCGCTAAAGACGGCGAGAAGATCACAACGCTGGACGAAAAAGAGTTCACCCTGACGCCCAACAACCTCGTCATCTGCGACGGCTCCAAGCCCGTTGCCCTGGCCGGCGTTATGGGCGGCCTGAACAGCGAGATCAAAGACAGCACCACCCAGCTGCTCTTCGAGAGCGCCAAGTTCGCCCGCGACAACATCCGCAAGACCGCCCGCGGCCTGGGCCAGAACACTGATGCCTCCAGCCACTACGAGAAGGGCATCTCTGAGTACACCACCGAGCTGGGCATGGCCCGTGCCCTGCACCTGATTCAGGAGCTGGGCTGCGGCGAGGTCACCTCCACCCATTTTGACTGTTCCGCCGGCGCCCCGCGTGATGGCAAGCGTTTCACGGCCAAGGTCAGCGGCATCAATGCCATCCTCGGCATCACTGTGCCCACCGATGCCATCCTCGACATCCTGCACCGTCTGCAGTTCGAGGTCACCCTCGAAGCCGATGGCAACACCATGCAGGTCGTCGCGCCCCGCTGGCGTGAGGATATCGAGGTCGGCGAGCCTGACCTGGCCGAGGAAGTCATCCGCGAGTACGGCTATGACCACATCGTGCCTACTTTCCTGAAGGCTGCCCAGGTCACCACCGGCGGCCTGACCGCTGAGCAGAAGGCCCGCGCCAAGGCCAAGCGCACCATGTGCGCCCAGGGCTTCTACGAGGCCGAGACCCTCGCGTTCTACGCCGACGCTGACCTCGACATGCTGCACATCGCCGCCGACGCCCCGGAGCGCAAGGTCATCCGCATCCTGAACCCCATTTCCTCTCATCTGACCATCATGCGCCCGCTGCTGGCTCCGTCCCTGCTGAACGTTGTCGTTGACAACCTGCGCAAGGGCAACGGCGAGGGCCGCCTGTTCGAGATGTCCAACATCTACATCCCGAAGCAGCTGCCTGTCACCGAACTGCCGGAAGAGCGCCTGCACCTGGGCTTCGCCGCCTGGGGCAGTGAGGAGGACTTCTTCGCAGTCAAGGGTGCTGTCGAGAGCTTCGGCGCTGCGTTCGGTGTCGAGCTGACCGTCGAGCGCGCGACGGACGTTGCCTGGCTGCACCCCGGCATTGCCGCTTACATCCTGTGCAAGGGCGAGCGTGTCGGCGTCTTCGGCAAGCTGGCCAATGATGTCACCGCTGAGCTGAAGCTGCCCAAGGACAGCCGCTCCAACCTGAACATCTACCTGGGCGAGATCGATTGGGTCGCCTTCCACGCTCTGGTCCCCACCAGCCTGCACTACACCCCGATCCCGGAGTTTGCCCCGGTCCAGCGCGATCTGGCCCTGGTTGCTCCCGAAAGCATGGAGTGCGGCACCCTCATCACCGAGATGCAGCGCGCCTGCAAGCAGCTGACCAAGGTCGAGCTGTTCGACATTTACCGCGGCGAAAAGCTGGGTACCGACAAAAAGAGCATGGCTTTCAGCCTGTACTTCCAGCCCGCTGACAAGCCGCTGACCCCCGATGAGATCGACCGTTTCGTCAAGAAAATTCTCGGCAACCTGAAGTTCAAGCTCGGCATCGAGATCCGCGAGTAACCTGTTTTTGCTGTCCGTCCTGCGCCGCACGGTGCGGGACGGATATTTTTTACAGATTTTTGTGTGATATTTCCCTTGCCTTTTTGCCGCGCAGGTCGTATAGTAAAGATAATATTGTGTTACAGGAGAATCCATCATGGCAAAGATTCACCGCAGCGATGCACCGCTGCCGCAGGCCCCTTCCTTTCAGGTAAAGGCATCCTATACAGTCACTGATCTGTCGAAGGTTTCTCCGCAGGAACCTGCTGCCTTCTACGACCAGGACAACGACGAGGACTATCGCCGGCGCGAGACCGCGAAGTGCAAAAAAAAGCGCGGTAATCTGCTGTACACCCTCGCGATGATCGTTTTCGCCGCGATCTTCCTCATCAGCGGCGGCCTGCTGGTCAAGCGGTTCCTCGATGACCGCAAGACCGAGAGCGAGTTTGCCGACCTGCAGTCGATGATCGATACCGCGGCGACCCCGGCCCCTGCAGGGGAGAATGTCAACCCCAACGGTGCCAGGTTTGCTGCCCTGCGCGACAAAAACAGCGACTTTATCGGCTGGATCTCCATCGAAGGCACCAATCTGGATTTTCCGGTTATGTACGCGCCGGACAACAAGGACTTCTATCTGCGTCATGACTTCAACAAAGCCTACAGCGTCTACGGCGTACCGTACCTGGACGAGCAAACGACGCTCGGGGCCAACGCCGAGAGCGACAACCTGATCGTCTACGGCCACAACATGAAGACCGGCACCATTTTCGGCTGCCTGACCGAGTACCGCAAGGCCGACTACTATCAGGAGCACCCCTTCATTGAATTTGACACCGTCTACGGGGACGCCAAGTATGAGGTGTTCGGTGCGTTCACCATCGATGTCGTCAACGACACCTCGTTTATCTACAACCAGTACATCGACATGGACGAGGAAGACTACAACCGCTATGTGGACCAGGTCATCTCCCGCAGCGACGTGGACAGCGGCATCCGCCCTGCCTACGGTGAGCAGCTGCTTACCCTCTCTACCTGCGAGTATTCGTCCGCCAACGGGCGCTATGTCGTCGTAGCGCGTCGGGTCGGTGACTAATTTCCGAAAGTAATTGCATCACGCACTTTAGATTCTTTTGCAAAGCGCGCAAAATGCTCTCTTGCTTGCAGATTGCACTTGCTATTCTTCCGGAAATATGCTATGCTAGTAAATGCGCGATAACTTTTGATTCGTTCTTATATGGTGTAAGAAACCGGAAAGGGAGAATGCGCGCAGCGGGCAGCCGTAGCCCTTGACGGCTGCCCGCTTTGTCTTTATACTGCGCACATCTGTACAAAATCTGCGTAAAGCTATAGACATTTGTACCCAAATGGCATATACTGTAAAAGTATTTTGCTCTAATCCAATAAAATGGAAAGTATAGTTTCAACGCTGTAACAAAGGGAGGATACCTGTTATGTGTGGAATCGTAGGCTTTACCGGCGCGGCACAGGCCGCCCCCATTCTGCTGGACGGCCTGGCCAAGCTGGAATACCGCGGCTATGACTCTGCCGGTATGGCGGTGCAGAACGCCGCCGGCAAGATCGAGGTCGTCAAGGCCAAGGGCCGCCTAAAGGTCCTGAGCGAGATGACCGACGGCGGCAGCGCCGTGCCCGGCAGCTGCGGCATCGGCCATACCCGCTGGGCGACCCATGGCGAGCCGTCCGTCGTCAACGCACACCCGCATTATTCCCGTGACCAGAAGATTGCCGTCGTACACAACGGAATCATTGAAAACTATCAGGAGATCAAGGAACGTCTGATCAACAAGGGCTTCAGCTTCGTCTCCCAGACTGACACCGAGGTGGTTGCCCAGCTGCTGGACTACTATTACATGGGCGAGTCCGCCGGCGACCCGCTGGACGCCATCGCCCGCACCATGCTGCATGTGCGCGGCTCCTACGCGCTGGGCGTGCTGTTTGCCGACGAGCCGGGCACCATCTACGCCGCCCGCAAGGACAGCCCGCTCATCGTCGGCAAGTGCGAGGACGGTGCCATCATCGCCTCCGACGTTCCTGCGCTGCTCAAGTACACCCGCACGGTCTACTACATTGACAATCTCGAGATTGCCCGCCTGACCCCCGACTCCATCGAGTTCTTCAACATCGACAAGGAGCCCATCACCCGCGAGTCCACCACCATTGAGTGGGACGCCGAGGCCGCGGAGAAGGGTGGCTACGAGCACTTCATGATGAAGGAGATCTACGAGCAGCCCGCCGCTGTCCGCGATACGATCTCCCCGCGCCTCAAGGACGGCCAGATCGACCTGTCCGAGTTGGCCCTTGACGAGGAGGCCATCAGGAATGTCCATCGTCTCTACATCATCGGCTGCGGCTCCGCTTACCATGTGGGCATGGCCGCGCGCTATGTATTCGAGAGCCTGGCCCGCCTGCCGGTGGAGGTCGACGTCGCCAGCGAGTTCCGTTACCGCAATCCCGTGCTGGAGAAGGACGCTCTCGCTATGGTCATCAGCCAGAGCGGCGAGACCGCCGACACCCTTGCCGCCCTGCGCCTGTGCAGGGACCGCGGTGTGCGCACAGTGGGCATCGTCAACGTGGTGGGGTCCAGCATTGCCCGCGAGGCTGACGCCACTATGTACACCTGGGCCGGGCCGGAGATCTCCGTGGCCACCACCAAAGCCTACAGCACCCAGCTGGCAGCCTGCTACCTGCTGGCCACCGAGTTTGCCCGCGTGCACGGCACCCTGGCTGACGGCCAGTACGAGAACCTTGTGGTCGAGCTGGAAGCCCTGCCCGAAAAGATTGAAAAGACGCTGGCCGACAAGGAGCGCATCCAGTGGTTTGCCAGCAAGTACGCCAACGCCAAAGACGCCTTCTTCATCGGCCGCGGCCTGGATTACGCCGTAGCGCTGGAAGGCAGTCTGAAATTCAAGGAGATCAGCTACATCCACTCCGAGGCCTTCGCCGCGGGCGAGATGAAACACGGCCCCATCTCTCTGGTGGAGAAGGGGACACTGGTTGTGGGTATCCTGACCCAGCCGGACCTGTTCGAAAAGAGCATCTCCAACATGGTCGAGGTCAAGAGCCGCGGCGCTTTCCTGATGGGCCTGACCACCTACGGCAACTACAGCATCGAGGACACCGCCGGTTTCACCGTCTACGTGCCCAAGACCGATCCCCACTTTGCCACCAGCCTGTCGGTCATTCCGCTGCAGCTGCTGGCCTATTACGTCAGCTGCGCCAAGGGATTGGATGTCGATAAGCCGCGCAATCTGGCCAAGAGCGTGACCGTCGAGTAAATTGCTTTCGTCCGTTTTACCAAAAATTTACCACGATTTTTATACAATATTAGCCCCATTTGTCTGCCCAAAAGTAGGACAATGGGGCCTTTTTGTGTTATAATAGCCTATATGACAATTTTGCCGGGCCGTATTGCGCCCGTTTTCAGATAGAAGAACGTATAGTAAGGATGGAATCGATGCAACAGGTCTCAAAACAACTGATAAAAGGGCTTCCGCGCCGCATCGCACTGATGCTGCTGGACTGCGGGCTGATCGTGCTTTGCTACTGGCTGGCCGTCATGCTGCGCTTTGACAGCGGCGACGCCTACCGCCGCGTGGAGATACTGCGCGCCATGGCCCCGATGCTCTTATACGTCTTGCCCATTTATATGATCGTGTTCTGGTTCGGCGGCCTGTACGAGATCATGTGGGAATACGCCGGCATGCGTGACCTGGCCCGCCTGACTTGCCTGTCCGGCCTGGCCACCGGCATCATCATGCTGTTCGACCTGTTCTATCACAGCCGCCCCATTTCCGGCGCTGTGCTGATCTTTGGTGCGGTGTTCAACACGGCGGCCATAGCGGGCGTGCGCTTCCTATGGCGGCTGGTCCTGACGATGCGCAACGCCAAGGCCAACAAGCCGGAGGACAACACGCCATTGCTCATTGTCGGCGCCGGCAACGCCGGTGCTTGGGCCGTCAACCTCTGCAAGAAAAAATCAGAGCTTCGGCAACCCGGTCTGCATGGTGGACGACGACCTAACCAAAAAGGGCCTGCGCGTGCAGGGCGTACCGGTGCGCGGCACGATCTCCGACATACCGGAGTTGGTGCGCAAATATCATATTCTCGAGATCGTCATCGCCATCACGACGGTCAAGGGTGACCGTTTGAGCGAGATCATCAACCTCTGCAACTCCACCCACTGCCGCGTGCGGATGATCAGTGACCCGCAGGCTGTTGACGAGAACGGCAATCCTGTGGCGGCGGGCTTCCGTGAGCTGAACACCGCCGACTTCCTTTCCCGCGACGAGATCCAGCTGAACAACGCCCAGATCTCCGAGTACCTGCACGATAAGGTCGTGCTGGTTACCGGCGGCGGCGGTTCCATCGGCAGCGAGCTGTGCCGCCAGATCATGCGCTACCAGCCCCGCCGTCTGCTCATCTTTGACATTTATGAGAACTGCGCCTACGAGCTGGAGACCGAGCTGCGCAACAAGTACGGTGCCGAGGCCCCCGTCATCACGCTCATCGGCTCCATCCGCGATAAAGCCCGCCTGGATGAGGTGTTCGAGACCTATCATCCATCGGTCGTCTTCCATGCGGCCGCCCACAAGCATGTGCCGCTAATGGAGATCAGCCCCGCCGAAGCCGTCAAAAACAACGTATTCGGCACCAAGAATCTGCTGACTTCCGCCGCCGAGCATGGTGTCGAGCGCTTTGTCCAGCTTTCTACCGACAAGGCTGTCAACCCCACCAACGTTATGGGCTGCACCAAACGCCTCTGCGAGATGCTGATCCAGACCTTCTCCCGGGCCACGTCGATGACCTGCGTTGCGGTGCGCTTCGGCAACGTGCTGGGCAGCCACGGCAGCGTCATCCCGCTGTTTGAGGAGCAGATCAAGCGCGGCGGCCCCGTCACCATCACACACCCGGATATTGTGCGCTACTTTATGACCATCACCGAGGCCGCGCAGCTGGTGCTGCAGGCCGGCGGCCTGGCCAAGGGCGGCAGCATCTACGTGCTGGATATGGGCGAGCCCGTCAAGATCATGGACCTGGCCACCCAGCTGATCCGCTTCTACGGCTACGAGCCGGGTGTAAACATGCAGGTCAAGATTACCGGCCTGCGTCCCGGCGAAAAGCTGTACGAGGAGCTGCTGATGGACGCTGAGCAGGACAAGATGCTCAAGACCGCCCACAACAAGATCTTCATCGCACCGCCCATGGACATCGACCTGGAAAAATTCTACACCGACCTGCAGCGGCTCAAGGACTCTGCCCTGCACAACAGCGACGAGGTCGTCGACGTTCTGCAGGAGATGGTCCCGACCTACCACCCCAACCGCCGCGTGCGCGCCGACCACACCGTTGTGGCCGCCACCGGCAACACCGCGCTTTTCTCCCGGGAGGAGATTGCACAGAAGCTCCGGGAGACAGAGCATCCCGCCGAGGAGGGCTGATTTATGTACGAGCGTTACGGCAAGCGCCTGCTGGACATTATCCTTTCACTGGCAGCCACGATCATTCTTGCAATTCCGATGGGGCTGGTCGCGCTGTGGATCAAGCTCGACTCCCCGGGGCCGGTCTTTTTCAAGCAGCGCCGCGTCGGCAAGGGCAAAACGCACTTTAACATCCTGAAGTTCCGCACGATGCGCGGCGACACCCCGCACGACGTTCCCACGCACCTTTTGAAAGATGCGGACAGCTACATTACCGGGAGCGGTGCCTTCCTGCGCAAGACGAGCCTGGACGAGCTGCCGCAGATCTACAACATACTGGCAGGGCAGATGAGCATCATCGGCCCGCGCCCCGCGCTGTATAACCAGTACGACCTGATCGATGCGCGCGATAAAGCACATGCCAACGACATTCGTCCAGGCCTGACCGGCTTAGCGCAGGTCAACGGACGCGACGAGCTGCCGATTGACGTCAAAGCCCGCTACGACGGTGAGTACGCTGCCCATGTGACATTCTGGAATGATGTAAAGATTTTCTTCCGCAGTATCACCTATGTATTCCAGCGCCGCGGCGTCGTCGAGGGTGGCACCGGTGCCATGAACCAGACAAAAGAGGAAAAATCGTCAAAATGACGGACGTTGTACCTGCCGGGAAAACACCGGCAGGTACATTTTTTGTGCTGATTTAAAAAACAATGTACAAGAAAATCTTGCGATTTTCGTGAAAATATGTTGCAAAAGCCAAGCGGATTGTGTAAAATATACATTATGATGTTTTGGTTTTCAGGCAGATTACCAAACGGCAATTTTGCCAAACACGCATAGCCCGCACTGCACACCGGTGCAGACTGTCTAAATAACAGCTAAAAGGGGAGTCACATATTATGGCAAACAGGGTATTCCAGAACGTGGTGTACCAGATGAAGGACGCCGTCGACCGCGTCGTCGGCGTGATTGATGAGACCGGCACCGTCATTTCCTGCTCAGAGCTGGGGCAGATCGGTGAGGTGCGAGAAGGCGTGGCCGCTGTCCGCCAGACGGCCGGGGATGCTTTTGTGCGCGACGGGTACTCCTACCATCAGTTCTCCAATGCCAAGCACAATGACTACGCTGTCTTTGTCGAGGGCACTGACACTACCGCCGAGCAGTTCGCCGCCATGCTCTCGATCAGCCTGCAGTGCATCAAACAGTATCACGACGAAAAATTTGACAAGACAAACTTTATCAAAAACGTCGTGCTGGACAACATCCTGCCCGGCGACATCTACGCCAAAGCGCGGGAGCTGCACTTCGTCTCCGACGTGCAGCGCGTTGTCCTGCTTGTCCGCGTGACCTCCGGCAACGATATTTCCGCTTACGATGTTGTCAGTGGTCTGTTCCCGGACAAGCAGAAGGACTTTGTCTTTAACATCAGCGAGACGGACACCGTGCTGGTCAAGGAGATCAAGCCCGACAACAACACCCGCGATATGGAAAAGCTGGCCGCATCCATCGTGGACACCCTGCAGGGCGACCACTACATCAAAGCGGTCGTCGGCATCGGCACCCCCATCGGCAACATCAAAGATCTGGCCTCCAGCTTCAAAGAGGCCCAGATTGCTATGGAAGTCGGCAAGGTGTTCGACACCGAGCGTCAGGTCATCAGCTATGACCATCTGGGCATTGCGCGCCTGATCTACCAGCTGCCTACGACGCTCTGCGAGGCATTCCTGCGCGAGGTGTTCAAGCAGGAGAGCATCGACTCTCTCGACGCTGAGACGCTGTTCACCATCCAGCGCTTCTTCGAGAACAACCTGAACGTTTCCGAAACGAGCCGCGGCCTGTTCGTACACCGTAACACGCTGGTCTACCGCCTGGAGAAGATCCGCAAGCTGACCGGCCTGGATCTGCGCAACTTCGATGACGCCATCGTCTTTAAGGTAGCGCTGATGGTCAAGAAAGTACCTCTCCGCCAACCCGGCCAAATATTGATTTTAAAAAAACAGATTTCACAAATGGCGCTGCACCGCAAGGCAGCGCCATTTTCCTGCTTTTTGCAGCCGCAAAGCACCTTGACCGCAGAGGTCTGACATGGTATCCTATTATATGTATGACTGTAACCATAACAGCAAAGCCACACCACGGCAGGAGAACCCCGAATGATCGATTTTGAACATGTATATAAAACCTACGAGACCCACAACGATGAGAACGTCGCACTGGAGGACATCAACATCCATATTGACGAGGGCGAGTTCGTCTTTATCCTCGGCCATTCCGGCGCGGGCAAATCCACGTTTTTAAAGCTCATCCAGATGGAGGAGAAGCCCACCGAGGGCAAGGTCTTTATCAATGGGCAGGATTTAACGCGCATCAAGCGCCGCAAGGTGCCCTACCTGCGCCGCCAGATGGGCGTTGTGTTCCAGGACTTCCGCCTGATCCCCACCATGACCGTCTATGAGAATGTCGCCTTCGCCATGCGCGTGACGAACATCTCGACCAAAAAGATCAAGGACCGCGTACCGTTTGCACTCTCCCTTGTCGGTCTGGAGGACAAGATGGACCGCCTGCCGGACGAGCTCTCCGGCGGCGAACAGCAGCGTGTGGCCGTAGCCCGCGCCCTGGCCCACGGCCCCAAGCTCATCATCGCCGACGAGCCCACCGGCAACATCGACCCCGAAATGTCGATGGACATCATGCAGCTGTTTGAGGCCATCAACAAGGTCAACATCACGGTTGTGGTTGTCACCCACGAGCACGAGCTGGTACATAAGCTGGCCCGCAAATACAACAACCGCGTCATCGAGCTGGCCAACGGCATGGTAGCCTCCGACACCGCTGACCCTGCTGCCGCGCGCCGCTACGCTGCCGCCATGGCCGAGCTCGAAGAGGACGACTACGAGTACGACGAGGACTGATTTGTAAGTAAGAGGGGATACCATGCGTTTTTCCAGTTTTATCTACTTAGTCGGCCAGGGCCTGCACAATCTGCGCGCCAACCGGCTGATGACCTTTGCCTCCATGGGCGTGCTGACCGTCTGCATGTTGCTGATCGGCGCAGCCTCGCTGCTGGGCGTCAACATTGACCACATGGTCGAATACATCGGCAACCAGAACTTGACCGTCGTCTACATGGGCGGCACCGGCGAGAGCGAGGTCGCCACCGACGAGCAGATTGCCGCCGCCGACGCGGCCATCCGCAACACACCCCACGTTGTGAGCGTGACCTATATGTCGCCGGAGGACGTTCTGGCGACCTACAGCGATATGCTGAAGGATTACACAAACCTGCAGCAGGTCTTTGCCAATGACAACCCGTTCACTCCCAACTACCGCGTGACCGTGGACGACCCCGACAACATTAAGGAAGTCTCCGCCCAGCTCATGCAGATCGACGGCGTTTACAGCGTCAAGGCCCCGCTGGCTATGGCGGATACCTTCACGTCCCTGCAGAAGGTCATCAACTACGCCTGCTACGGACTGGTCGCGGTGCTGGCCATCGTCACCATCGTGGTCATCAACAACACCATCAAGATCACCGTCTTTAACCGCCGCAAGGAGATCAACATCATGAAGCTGGTCGGTGCCACCAACGGCTTCATCCGCTTCCCGTTCTTTGTCGAAGGCGTCACCTCCGGCCTGATTTCGGCTGGCATTGCGTCCGGCATCATCTGCGGCGCTTACTATGCACTCTGCCGCTGGTATGCCGAGAATCCGTCCAACCTCTCGCAGATGTTCGGCGGCACGCTTGTCCCGCTGGAAAGCGTCTGGTACTACATCGTCGGCGGCTTTGTGCTGCTGGGCTTCGTGCTCTGCGGCCTCGGCACCGCCACCAGCATCCGCAAGCATCTGAATGTATAACAGGGGATAAAGGGAACGTATAAGACCATGAAGCATGTAAAACACGGCAAAAAGCTGATTTCGCTTCTGCTGAGCGCGGCTGTCGCCATGAGCATGACGCTTTCCACCGTCATGACGCCGCTGGCCGCCTCCTCCAGCGTCAGCGACCTGCGCCAGAAGCTGCAGGAACTGCAGACTGAGCAGGAAAAGGTCAACCAGCAGCTCAAGGACGCGCAGAGCAACAAGGCCGACGCTGAGGCTCTCAAAACGCAGCTTGAGCAGCAGAAGGCACTGATTTTAAGCCAGATCAGCAACCTGTCAGAGCAGATCGGTTCTTTGGATGAGGAAATCGTCAACAAGCAGGACGAGATTGACCGGAAGCAGCAGGAGGTCGACCAGAAGCAGGCCGAATACGACCAGCGCTGGGCGGACTTTAAAGATCGTATGCGAGCGATGCAGCGTCTGAATGACGGCGGCTCCATCGCACTGTTGTCCAGTGCCACCAACCTGTACCAGCTGCTGACCTTTGCCACCACATTGGATCAGATCGTTAATAAGGACGAGGACACCTGCCAACAGCTTGAAAATGAGCACGCCGAGCTGGAGCAGCAGCGCGCCGAGCTGGAGCAGGCCAAGGCTGACCTAGAGGCCACGCAGGCCGATCTGGAGACCCAAAAGACCGCGCTGGACGGCAAGACGAATGAGCTTGCCCAGAATATCTCCCAGACCGACGCCAACATTTCCGCAGCGGATGCCGAGATCGAGGCCAACAAGGCGGCCCTGATCGAAGCCAACAAGGCCGTGGATAAGGCTGCTGCCGAGCTGGACGCCGCGCTGAACGCCGCCAACCAAGCTTACGGCAATGCGTCCATCCAGTGCTCGCTGGACTTTGGCCGCCCGCTGGCCACCTATAAGTACGTCTCCTGCTACTTCGGCGGCAACGGCCACCGCGGCACCGATTACGCCGCACCGGGCGGCACCGAAATCTACGCCGTCTCCGGCGGTGTCGTCACCGCTGCGGCCTACCACTGGAGCTGGGGCTACTACGTGCAGGTCTACCACGGCAAGGATGACAACGGCAATACTTATTCGACGCTGTACGCCCACATGAACAGCGCGCCCGTTGTCAGCGTGGGCCAGCCCGTGGAAAAGGGCAAGGTCCTTGGTTATGTCGGCTCCACCGGCAACTCCACAGGCAACCATCTGCACCTGGAAATGAAGGTCAACAACGTCCTGGTCAATGTCATGAACTACCTCTCATAACGAAAGGGGAATCCGTATGAAGCCGCAGAAGCACAAAACCTCCGTGCGTATTTTCTGCCTTGTAGTCGCCGTTCTGATGATACTCAGCCTTTTCTCTACGGTATTTTTCTCACTAGCCTACGGGGCATAACGCAAACACAGTAAGGAGCCATCAGACCCATGAGCAAAAAAATCAGTCTTGGCGTGGCGGCCACCATTGCCATCATTGCAATGGCCGTCACCTTCTCGCTGACCATGGTCGTGTCCATGAAGATGTTCAACACCACAGTGTCCAGCGTCAAAAACAAGGAGCGCCAGTACAACAAGCTGTCCGAAATTGATCGTTTTGTCCGCGCAGGGGAGTATTTCACCATCGACGAGGACACCTTGAATGACCGCTTAGCTGTGGGCTACATGAACGGCATCAACGACAAGTACGCCGTCTACTACACCGCCAAGGAATACAGCGAGAAGCAGTCTGTGGAGAAGGGCACACTGACCGGCATCGGCGTCGCTGTCGTCAATGACACATCCTCCGGCTACGCCCGCATCATCCGCCTGTATGACAACTCGCCCGCCGCAGAGGCCGGGATGCAGGTCGGCGGCTTCATCACCGCTATCAACGATGAGTCGACGCGCAACATCACCTCCACCGCGCGCCTGACCTCCAAGCTGCTGGGTGAGGAGGGTACGACCACCACGATCACCTACCTGACGCCGGACCGCCAGGAGCAGCAGCTGAATCTTGTCCACTCCAACTACAAAACACCCTCCATCTACACCCGTCAGATGGTCGCGGACACCTGCGGGTACATCCGCATTGACGCCTTCACCTCCGGCACGGCCAGCGAGTTCAAGGCTGCTGTGGATGAGCTGCTGCAGCAGGGAGCGAACAGCCTTGTCTTTGACCTGCGCGACAACACCGGCGAGAACCTGAACGCCGCCCTTGTGGCCGCGGATTACTGTGTGCCTTCCGGTGAGATCGCCAAGCAGCAGGACAGGGACGGCAATGTGACCGTGCTGCGCATGTCCGATGAGACCGAGATCAACGTTCCGATTGTCTGCCTTGTCAACGGCTCCACCGCGGGCAGCGCCGAGCTGTTCGCCAATGCCCTGCGCAAGATGGCCGGTGCGACGCTCGTCGGCACCAAAACTGCGGGTAAGGGCGTCGTTCTGAGCGACGCCCAGAGCTTCTCCGACGGCTCCGCCGCTTACATCACGGTGGGCCTGCTGCTCGATAACGAGGATCAGACCTGGAATGAGGAGGGCCTGCGCCCCGACATTGATGCCGCGCTCTCCGTCGACGAGCAGAACGCCTACTACGATTATACACTTGATACTGACCCGCAGATCAGCAAGGCCGTCAACGCGGCCACGGCACTGGCCGGGCAGAACTGATTTTTATTGACTCGGAAAGGACGTCCACCGTGCCCACATTGACTGACCTGTCCACCATCCGTGACCTCTGCGCACGGTATGACTTTGCCCTGTCCAAGGGCTTCGGCCAGAATTTCATCATCAACCCCGGCATCTGCCCCCGCATTGCGGAGGCAGCCGGTATCGGCCCCGGCTGGGGCGCACTTGAGGTAGGCCCCGGCATCGGCGTGCTGACCGAGCAGCTTTGCAAACGCGCCGATAAGGTCGTTTCCATCGAGGTGGACAAGCGTCTGCCGCCGCTGTTGAAAGAAACGATGGCCGATTATGACAACTTCAAGCTCATCCTGAACGACGTGCTGAAGGTCGATTTGAAGGCTCTGCTGGCCAAGGAGTTTGGCGGCAAGCCCGTCGCCGTCTGTGCCAACCTGCCGTACTACATCACCAGCCCGATTCTGATGCGCCTGCTGGAGGAAAAGCTGCCTATCCGGAATATTACCGTCATGGTCCAGAAAGAGGCCGCACAGCGCCTCTGCGCCGCTCCCGGCACGCGGGATGCGGGTGCAATCAGCTACGCCGTGGCCTATTACGCCGAGCCGAAGCTGTTGTTCAGCGTCCAGCCCGGCAGCTTTTACCCCGCCCCCAAGGTGACAAGCGCCGTCATCCGCCTGGATGTGCGGGAGAAGCCCGCCGTAACCGTGCCGAACGGCGACGAATCCGCCTTCTTCGCGCTGATCCGCGCCGCCTTCTCCCAGCGCCGCAAGACCGCCGCCAACGCCATCGCCAATGGCCTGCACCTGCCCAAGGCGCAGGTCATCTCCGCCCTGCAGGCCGCCGGTCTTGATGAGCGTTCCCGCCCCGAGCAGCTGACACTGGAGAATTACTGCGCTCTGCAGACGGCACTGGCAAACACTTAAAACAGCAAAGCAAAACGCCCGGTAAGCATCACGCTTGCCGGGCGTTTTTTAGGAGTATATAGAGTAGGGTGCAATAAGGAAAAGCTTCTCTAAATATTCCTCAAGAACAATCCATCAGCTTTATGTACAGCAGCATTCCTGAGTTCAACCCTGACTCCGCGTTATGCGATTCTACTGCGTTTACGACTTGTTTACGACCTGTTTTTTACTGTTTAGGACGCAAGAAGACATACAAAAACAAGAAAAAAGCGCGTTACAAAGTGGATTTACTTTGCAACGCGCTTTTTTAAGTTTGGAGCTAGTAACAGGAATCGAACCTGCAACCTGCTGATTACAAATCAGCTGCACTGCCAATTGTGCTATACTAGCGGGAACTCTAATATAATATCACAATCGGCAGGGGTTTGTCAAGGGTTACAGCAGCTCCACGCCCGAATTCCTGCACGCCTGTACCGTAGCGTCATCCCACAGGCTGACCTGTACCTCGCCGACATGGGCCTTGCCCAGCAGCAGCATGCACAGGCGGCTCTGGCCGATGCCGCCGCCCATGGTCAGGGGCAAGGTGCCGTCCAGCAGCATCTTGTGGAAGGGCAGTTCCGCACGCTGCGGGCAGCCTGCGGCGTCCAGCTGGCGGCGCAGGGCGTCGGCGTCAACGCGGATACCCATACTGGACAGCTCCAGTGCGCAGTCCAGCGGCTTGTGCCAGAAGAGGATGTCGCAGTTCAGCGCCCAATCATCGTAGTCCGGGGCGCGGCCGTCGTGGGGCTTGCCGCTCTTGAGCTTGCCGCCGATCTTCATAATGCAGACGGTTCCATGCTCTTTGGCAAAGGCATTCTCGCGCTGCTTCGGCGTGAAGTCCGGGTATCTGTCCTCGAGCTCCTGCGTCGTGATAAATGCCACCTCGCGGCCCAGGTGGATGTTGTTTTTCAGCTCTGGGAACTTCCAGCGCAGCTCATCCGAGGTCGCGCAGACAGCATCCACAATATCCCGTACAGTGTCCTGCAAAAAGTCCAGCGTGCGCTGGTCGGCGGTGATGACCTTCTCCCAGTCCCACTGGTCCACGTAGATGCTGTGCAGGTTGTCCAGCTCCTCGTCGCGGCGGATGGCGTTCATGTCAGTCACCAGGCCCTGGCCGGGGCGGAAGCCGTACTTGTACAGGGCGTAACGTTTCCATTTAGCCAGGCTGTGGACGACCTCGGCCTGTTCGTTCAGGCTGGGCACATCGAACGAAACAGGGCGCTCGACGCCGTTCAGGTCATCGTTCAGGCCGCTGCCCTGCATGACAAACAGGGGAGCGGTCACGCGCTTCAGGTGCAGGGCCATGCAGATCTTTTCCTGAAAGATCGTCTTGATGAGGCCGATGGCCTTCTGGGTGTCATACAAACCCAGAAGGCTTTGGTATCCTTCCGGAATGGTAATGTGACTCATAATACATCCTCCTATTTTTTTCCAGGTGTATGGCTTTATGCCTTGGCGAACTGGCTCTCGTACAGCTGCTTGTAGAAGCCGCCCTGCGCCAGCAGTTCTTCGTGGGTTCCGCGCTCAATGATGTTGCCGGCCTTCATGACCAGGATCTTGTCAGCGTTCTTGATGGTAGACAGGCGATGGGCCACGATAAAGCTCGTGCGGCCCTTCATCAGCTCCTCAAAGGCATCCTGCACCAGCACCTCGGTACGGGTGTCGATGCTGGACGTTGCCTCATCCAGAATCAAAATCGGCGGGCGTCGCAGCATGACGCGGGCAATACAAAGCAGCTGGCGCTGGCCCTGGCTGATATTGCCTCCGTCCTCGGCCACCTCGGTATCATAGCCGTTGGGCAGGCGGCAGATAAAGCTGTGGGCGTGCGCCTTCTTGGCCGCGGCGATGATCTCCTCGCGGGTCGCATCCGGCTTGCCGTAGGCGATATTCTCCGCAATGGTCCCGGCTTTCAGCCAGGTCTCCTGCAGCACCATGCCTAGGTTGCCGCGCAGGCTGTCGCGGGTCACATTGTCGATGGAATACCCGTCGACGCGCAGCGTACCGCCGTTGATCTCATAAAACCGCATCAATAGATTGACCAGTGTCGTCTTGCCGCAGCCCGTGGGGCCGACCAGTGCAATGCGCTGACCCGGCACAACCTTCAGGTTCATATCGTCGATCAGCGGCACATCGTCCACATAGCGGAACCTGACGTGGTCAAACTCCACGCTGCCCGCACCGTGGGGCAGGGCAACAGCATCTGGGCCATCGGGCACGATGGGCGTCTCGTCAATCAGGTCAAACACGCGCTGCGCACAAGCCAGCGCGTTCTGCAACTCGGTCATAACGTCCGAAATGTCATTGAACGGCTTCGTGTACTGGTTGGCGTAGTTCAGAAAGACCGACAGCTGGCCCACCGTGATGCCGCCAGCAATGGCGACGAACGCACCCAGCACGCCGACGGCGGCGTAGACCAGCGCATTCACAAAGCGGGTGCAGGGGTTCGTGGTAGAGGAGAAGAACGTCGCCTTGACGCCGCACTTCTGCAAATCGAGGTTGATCTTATCGAAGCGTTCCTCGGCGCGGCGCTCATAGCCGAACGCGCGGACAAGATGCTCGTTGCCGACCAGTTCTTCGACCAGACTCGTCATTTCGGCGCGGGTCTCGCTCTGCACCTTAAACATCGAGTAGGTGTGGGTGGCAATAAACCGCGCCACAAAAATCGACAGCGGCGTCAACGCCACAACGACCAGCGCAATGCGCCAGTCGATGAACAGCATGACTCCCAGCGTGCCCAAAATCGTCAGCAAGCCGGTGAACAGCTGGGTGAAGCCCAGCAGCAGGCCGTCGCTGAACTGCTCCACGTCGGTGGTGATGCGGCTAATGGCATCGCCGGGACGGTGGGCGTCCATATATTTGAGCGGCAGAATCTCCAGCTGGCCAAACGCACGGACACGCATATCACGCACGACCTGAAAGGTAATGCGGTTATTGACGACATTCATCAGCCACTGGGCCAGCGCTGTGCAGGCAATCGTGGCAGCCATCGCTATCGCAATTTTGCCAAGGCCTGCAAAATCAACCTGACCGGGTCCCAGGATCATATCCACAGCCTTGCCGGACAGTACCGGAGCCAGCAGAGTCGTGACCACTGTGATCAGCGCAAAAGTCAGCGTCAGGATGACCATGCCGGTGTAGGGGCGGATCAGCTTCAGGACGCGATGGATCGTATTCTGGTCCAGCTTTTGCTTTATCTTGCTCATAGCGTCTTTGCCACCTCCTCCTTGCTCAACTGGCTCAGGCAGATTTCCTTATAGACCTCGCAGCTGCGCAGCAGCTCGGCATGGGGCGCGTCGCCAACCAGCTTGCCGTCATCCAGCACCAGAATGTGGTCGGCGCGCTGCACGCTGGCCGCGCGCTGGGAGACGATAAACACGGTCATGCCGTGCGTTTCCTCTTTGATTGCCTTGCGCAGGGCTGCGTCCGTTGCAAAATCCAGCGCCGAGGCACTATCATCCAGAATCAAAACCTTCGGCTTCGGCACCAGCGCGCGGGCAATCGTCAGGCGCTGGCGCTGGCCGCCGGAGAAGTTGCGGCCCGCCGTCTCCACCGGCGCATCCAGCATGCCGGGTTTGCCGCGGACAAACTCCGCCGCCTGGGCTATCTCCAGCGCCTGCCAGATTTCCTCGTCGGAAGCGCCGGGGGCGGCCCACTGCATATTGTCGCGGATCGTACCTGTAAACAGCACGGCCTGCTGGGGCACGACCCCCACCAGCCTGCGCAGCTGTGCAAAGCTGTACTGCTTTACATCATGGCCGAACAGCGCAACGCCGCCGTTGTCGGCATCGTAGAAGCGGCAGACCAGGTCGATCAGGATTTGCCGCTGCCCGTACCGCCGATGACGCCGATGGTCTCACCGGGCCTGGCCGTGAACGTGATGTCCGTCAGGCTCGGTGCGCCGGCATCCTTGTAGGTGAAGGTGACGTGCTCAAACTTAGCTGCCTCGGCAGGGTCGTTTACAGCCAGCTCTGCCGTGCCGGGATCCTGCATCGTGGTGTGCGTGTTCAAGATCTCGTTCACGCGCATACCGCTGGCCAGGGCGCGGGTCACAGAGATGACCAGATCAGCCAGGCGCAGCAGGCTGATCAGGATCTGGTTCATATAGTTGATAAGGGCAATGACCTCGCCCTGCGTCAGCTTACCGGCATCGACCTCCACACCGCCGCGCAGCAGCAGCGCCACAACAGCCAGGTTGACGACGAGATAGGTCAGCGGGTTCATCAGCGCCGAAATACGGCCTGCCGCAAATTGCAGCTTTTTCAGATGGTCATTTGTCTCTACAAAGGCGGCCAGTTCGTCCGCCTGGCGGGCAAAGGCACGCACCACACGGGCACCCACGTAGTTTTCACGGGTCAGCAGGGTGACCTTGTCCAAGCCGTTCTGGGCCTCATGATAGATGGGCACGGTCACGCGCATGATGGCCCATATAATAAGCGACACCATAATCGTAACGCCGATGAAAAGCAGCGTCAGCTTCCGACTGATGGAGAACGCCATAATAAGCGCGCCGATCACGATGAACGGCGAGCGCAGCAGCAGACGCAGCGTCAGGTTTACGCCGTTCTGCACCTGGTTGATGTCGCTGGTCATGCGGGTGACCAATGTCGGGGTGCCGATGCCGTCCAGCTCGCTGTAGCTCAGCGTGTTGATATGGCGGAACAGGTCCCTGCGCAATGCCGTGCCAAAGCCCAGCGCCGCCTTAGCGGAGAAGCACTGTGCCGTCAGGCTGCTGGCCAAGCCGATAGCAGCCAGCAGGACCAGCAGGCCGCAGCGCGTCCAGATGAAGGCTGCATCCTCATTTTTGATGCCCGTGTCGATGATGCTGGCAATGACCAGCGGCACAAACAATTCAAAACAGGCTTCCAGCATCTTGAAAAGCGGCGCTAACAGGGCTTGTTTCTCATAGCCTTTGATGTAGCGCATCAATTTGTGCATTGAAAACCACCTCATACGTAAAAATAAAAACAATCAGCTTATTATACCACGGTTTTCTCAATTTGTCTTGCAGAATCCCCCAGATTTCGATGATTATTTATTGGCCCGGCGTCTATACTTTCAATGGGTACTTTTCAGAGGAGGATTTGCAGATGTTCTGGGTCTACAGATATAAAGGTTTTTCCTTCACAGCGGCGCGCACCGTGCACACGGCGCTGGTGCTGGCGGGGCAGCAGGGGTGCAGCCAGGCGGATACCGGCCATTTGCTGCTGGCGCTGGTGCAGACAGCACAGGGGACAGCGGCGGATTTTCTGCGCCGCAAGCGGGTGACATCCACCGCCCTGGCCGAGCATACCGCCGCCCACGCGGCGGGCCGTCCGCGCCGCCTGCACAGCCGGGACCTTGCCCCCGAGCTGAGCAAGGCCATGGAGTTTGCCGTGCTGGGGGCGCACGCGGCCAGTGCCGCCAGGGCGGAGAACGAACACCTGCTCTGCGCCATCCTCGAGGACTCGTCCTGCACGGCCAGCCGGTGGCTGGCGGCTCTGGGCATCGAGCTGCCGCAGGCCGCGCGGGAATGCCGCCAGCTTTCCGGTCAGCTTGTGCTGCCCGCCCAGCCGCGGATGGCTGCCTCCCGCACAGGCCGCCCCAGCGATAAATACGGCCGCGACCTGACGCGCCTCGCACAGGAGGGGCGGCTCGACCCGGTGCTCTGCCGTGATGCCGAGCTGGATCGCATGATTGAAATTCTCTGCCGCCGCCAGAAGAAACAATCCCTGCCTCCTGGGTGAGCCGGGTGTCGGCAAGTCTGCGCTGGCGGAGGCACTGGCGCAGCGGATCGCCGCGGGGCAGATCACCCCGGCACTGCGCGGCAAGCGGGTGCTGGCACTGGACATGGCCTCGATGGTAGCGGGCACCAAGTACCGCGGCGATTTGAGGAGCGGTTCAAGAACCTGCTGGAAGAACTCTACCGTGACCGCTCAACGATTTTGTTTATCGATGAAATCCACATCATTGCCGGGGCCGGTGCGGCGGAGGGCGCCATCGATGCGGCCAGCATCTTAAAGCCGATGCTGGCCCGCGGCGAAATCCAGCTCATCGGTGCGACCACACCGGAGGAATACCGCAAGACCATCCAGAAGGATTCCGCGCTCGAGCGCCGCTTTGGAAGGGTCATGGTCGAGGAGCCCACCCCTGCTGCCGCAGAAACGATTCTGGCCGGACTGATGCCCCGGTATGAGCGCTACCACGGGGTGCGCATCCCGCAGGAGGCGATCCGCGCCGCGGTGGAGCTGAGCGTGCGCTACCTGCCGGGGCGCTACCTGCCGGACAAGGCCATTGACCTGTTGGACGAAGCCGCCGCGGCCCGCCGCATTGCCGATGCCAGCGGGAACCGCCGGGCACTGACCCCCGCCGATATTGCAAGGGTCGTCAGCAAGGCCAGCGGCGTGCCCGCAGAGCGCGTGGGCGAAGCCGAGAGGGAGCGGCTTGCGAATCTGGAACAGCGCCTTGCCGCCGAGGTCATCGGCCAGCCGCAGGCCGTGGCCGCCGTGGCATCCGCCATCCGACGCAGCCGCACCGGCCTGCGGGAGAGCGGGCGGCCCATAGGAGCAATGCTGTTCCTCGGGCCGACGGGCGTGGGCAAGACCCAGCTGGCCCGCACACTGGCCAAATGCTGGTTCGGCAGCGAAAAAGCCCTGCTGCGGTTTGACATGTCCGAATATATGGAGCAGCACACGGTGGCGCGGCTGATCGGCGCGCCGCCGGGCTATGTGGGGCACGATGAGGGCGGCCAGCTGACCGAGGCCGTGCGCCGCCGCCCGTACAGTGTTGTCTTATTTGATGAAATCGAAAAGGCGCACAGCGACATCCAGAACCTGCTGCTGCAAATCTTGGAAGACGGCAATCTGACCGACTCCCAGGGACGCCGGGCGGATTTTTCCAACACTATTATTCTGCTTACCTCTAATCTGGGTGCGCGGTGTCTGTCCGGGCAGACGTCGCCGCTGGGCTTTGGGGCCGCCGCTGCCGAGACCCGGCGCCGCGGCCAGCAAGCCATCCAGGAGGCTAAGGAGTTTTTCCGCCCCGAGCTGATGGGGCGCTTGGATGAGACCGTCCTCTTTGACCCGCTCGGCCCGGAGCAGCTGGCCGGGATCGCAGACCGGCTGCTTGTCGAGCTTGAGCAGCGCGCAGCCCGGCAGGGCTACACGCTGCACCACACGCCCGCCGCAGCCAAGATGCTGGCCGGGGACAAGGTGCCGCCCTATGGTGCGCGGGAGCTGCGCCGCACCGTCAGCCGTGCCGTGGAGCAGGCCCTTGCGGACCGCATCGCTGCCGGTACAGCCCACCCCGGCACCGTTTACACCGCCGATGTGGACGCCGACGGGCACATTATCCTGACCGAGGATACACTGGCGGCGTGCGTGTAGCATAAGCAAAACGAGGTACCTGCTTTCCGTGGCAGATACCTCGTTTTGCTTATTATAAGTGTATAATTGTTGTAAAAGGGAAAAGTCCTCAATCCTTCACATACAGCCCGCAATGGCACGCACCGTGGTAGTCCGGGTCGGCCAGCTGCTCCTTGAACTCCTTGCAGATGCAGATATTCTCCGGAATATGCTGCAAGCGGCAGGGGCAGTAGCCGCCCGTGCGCTTGAGGCCCTCGCGGATGGTTTTGACGATTTCCTCATTAGGGTTTAGGTGAAATTTCGGCTTTTCCATAGTGTTACCTCGTTTACGGTTTTACGCGGAACTCCTGCTCGCAGTAGATGCAGCGATAGCGTCCGCTCGGCGTCAGAGCAAAGATGTGGTCACAGCCCTCCTCGATAGAAGTGATGCAGCGCGGGTTCGTGCATTTGATGACGTTGACCAGCCGCTTGGGCTGCTCGGGGTGTTTTTTCTCCGTCACCCTGCCGTCCCGGATAAAGGTGATGGAGATTTTCGGGTCGACATAGGCGAGAACATCAAAGCTCATCTCGCTGACATCGCCCTCGATCTTTATTATGTCCTTTTTTCCGTCCTTTTGGCTGCGGACGTTCTGCAAAAGGGCCACGCTGGCATTGTGCAGCTTTTCCAGCTCCATCAGGTGGTACAGGGCCAGGCCGGTGCCTGCGGTGATATGGTCAATGACCACGCCGTTCTGAATTTCATCAACCTTCAACATCGAAAGCTACCTCCCCAGTTTTAGGATCTTTCAAGCCAAGCAGCGTCATGATCAGGGCCATGCGCATATGCACGCCGTTCTGCACCTGGTCAAAGTAAGCGGCACGCGGGTCATCATCCACATCCAGCGTGATCTCATTCACACGGGGCAGGGGATGCAGCACCGGCATATCCGCGGGGGCCAGAGCCAGCTTTTCCTTTGTCAGAACATAGCTGTTTTTCAGACGGATGTAATCTTCTTCATTAAAGAACCGCTCTTGCTGGACGCGAGTCATGTAGAGGACGTCCAAATCGGGCAGAGCCTCCTCCATGCTGCGTGTCTCAACATAGGGGATGTTGTTAGGCTCGAGGATCTCGCTGATGATGTAATCCGGCACGCGCAGCTCCTCGGGTGAGATGAGCACAAACTTCATGCCCGGCAGACGGGACAGGCTCTTGATCAGGCTGTGTACCGTGCGGCCAAACTTGAGGTCGCCGCAGAAGCCGATGGTCAGATGATCCAGGTGCCCCTTGCGCTGGCGGATCGTCATCATGTCCAGCAGCGTCTGGGTGGGGTGGCTGTGGCCGCCGTCACCGGCGTTGATGACCGGAATACGGCTGTAGCGGGACGCGCGCAGCGGTGCCCCCTCCTTGGGGTGGCGCATGGCGGCAATGTCTGCCACACAGCTGATCACGCGGATGGTATCGGCTACGGTCTCGCCCTTGGAGGCGCTGGAAACACCGGCATCGGGGAAGCCCAGTACCTGACCGCCCAGGTTCAGCATGGCCGCCTCAAACGAAAGACGGGTACGGGTGCTCGGTTCGTAGAACAGTGTTGCCAGCCGCTTACGGGCAGCTACATCTTTATAGGCAGCCGGGTCATCATGGATACGGTCTGCAAGGTCCATCAGGCTGAGCGTTTCTTCCAGCGTGAAATCCGCCGGGTCGATCAAATGTCTCATACACAATCCCCTTTGTTTACTCTATTTATTCCAAACGGCGCTGTGCCGTTCAAAATCAAATCAGCTTGCGCACCATCGCAAAGTCAAAGAAATCCGTATAGCAGGTCTGGCAGCAAAGCACCGGCTTGCAGGTGCGGGAATAGCAGATCTCATCCAGCTGCAAAAGCGCCTGCTCCGGGCGCAGCCCCAGCTGGCGGCGGATGCCGGGCACCCCCTGCACGGCGTGCAGCGTCGTCAGCGTCTCGGTGACCTCCACATGGCAGTGCTGCTCCACGATCTCAAAAATCGGGCGGCTGAAATCGATCGTATCCAGCCGCTTGCCGCCAAACAGCGCCAGCGGCAGAATATCGGTGGAGTAGAGCACCGGCGTTTCATCGGCCAGTACCCGGCGGCGCACAAACACAAGTGTGTGCTCGCGTTCCGGGTCAAGGCCGAGCTTTACGGCCAGCTCCGGCATGGCAGTCTCCCGCGTGACCATCAGGTTATCGCTGTGGGGCACGCGGCCAATTGAGCGGATCATGCGGTTGAATTCCAGCTTCTGGTCCATGCGGTTCTCGACCCGGACCACATCGCGGTTGACAAGGGTGCCGATGCCGCGCACACGCTCCAGATAGCCGTCGCGCTCCAGATCGCTCAGGGCATCGCGCACCACGGTGCGGCTCACGCCCAGAACATCGGCCAGCTCCAGCTCGCTGGGCAGCTGGGCGGCGTCTGCATAGCGTCCGCGGCGCAGCTCCTCCAGCAGGTGCCGGGCTGCCTGATGGCTGCGCAGCTCACCGCCCAGGCGGTTTTCCGTCGTTTTATTCATGCAAAAATTCCTTTCGTGCCCGGCATACGTCCGCCAGGCAGCATTTGTCGCAGTAGGGCTTGGTGCGGGCTGTGCACACGGCGCGGCCATGGTCCACCAGCCGGTGGCAGAAGCAGTTGCCCTCCGCAGGCGGGATGATCTTCCACAACTCCCGCTCGACCTTGGCCGGCTCCTTGACGTTGTCCACCAGCCCGATGCGGTTGCACAGCCGGATACAGTGGGTGTCCGTCACGATGGCAGGCTTGCCGAATACGTCCCCCATGATCAGATTCGCACTCTTGCGGCCCACGCCGGGCAGGGCAAGCAGCGCGTTGAAATCATCCGGCACATGGCAGTCGTACCTGTCGCGCAGCATCCGCATACAGGCTGAAATATCCCGTGCCTTGCTGTGGCCCAGCCCGCAGGGCTTGACGATGGCCTCAATATCCGCAGGATCCGCTGCAGCCAGCTCTTTTACGCCGGGGTACTTGGCAAACAGCTCCTGCACCACCACGTTTACGCGGGCATCGGTGCACTGGGCCGCCAGCCGTACCGACACAAGCAGCTGCCACGCATGGTCATAATCCAGCGTGCAGTCGGAATCGGGATATTCTGCCTTCAGTCGCGCAATACAGATCGCAGCCAGCTCTTGTTTGGTCACAGCATTTTCTCCGTTTCAATCCTTTTCTCTTGATTCGACCACGCCGAGCCGTTATAATCAAGTATAGAAGTATGATGTTTTGGTACACTATCTCAAACTTATCTAAAAAGGAACGCAAAATGGAACCATTGGCACAGCGTCTGCGCCCGCGCACCTTGGATGAGGTCTGCGGCCAGCAGCATCTACTCGGCAAAAATCAGGTTTTCCGCCGCACTGTCGAGAGCGGCAAGATTCCCAACATGATCTTCTACGGCCCGTCCGGCGTTGGCAAGACCACCGTTGCCAGCATCATTGCAGCGGGCAGCGGTATGCAGCTGCACAAGCTCAACGGCACGACAGCCTCGACGAGCGACATCAAGTCGGTGCTCGCGGACATCGGCACACTCGGCGCGTCGGGCGGCATTCTTTTATATCTTGACGAGATACAATATTTTAACAAGCGCCAGCAACAGAGCCTTCTGGAATGTGTGGAGCAGGGTACCGTCACCCTGATTGCCTCCACCACCGAGAATCCCTACTTTTATGTATATAACGCGCTTCTGTCCCGCTGCACGGTGTTTGAGTTCAAATCCCTGACCACCGACGACATCCGCACCGGGCTGCGCAGCGCCGCTGCGCGCCTCGGGGCTGAGGACAAGTCTCCCGTGCTCATTCCCGACGACGCGCTGGAATACCTGGCCCAGAGTGCGGGCGGCGATATGCGCAAGGCGCTGGGCAATCTGGAATTTGCCGTCACCGCTGCACCCGTAGAAAACGGCAGCCGCACGATCACACTGGACATGGTGCAGCAGGTCGCCGTGCGCACGGCCATGCGGTATGATAAGCTCGGCGACGACCACTATGACATCGTCTCGGCCTACCAGAAGTCTATGCGCGGCTCCGACCCCGACGCAGCGCTGCACTATCTGGGCCGTCTGCTGGAAGCCGGTGACCTGCCCAGCGCCTGCCGCCGTTTGATGGTCTGCGCGTGCGAGGACGTCGGCTTGGCCTGGCCGCAGATCATCCCCATCGTCAAGGCCGCTGTTGACATTGCTAACGCCGTCGGTCTGCCGGAGGCCCGTCTGCCGCTGGCGGATGCCGTGGTGCTGGTGGCTACCGCGCCCAAGTCCAACTCCGCCCACGACGGCATCAATGCCGCCATTGCGGACATTCAGGCCGGGCGCACCGGGCCCATCCCGCGCCAGCTGCAAAACAAGCACTACGACGGCGCCGACGCCAAGGTCAAGGGGCAGCACTACCTCTACCCGCATGACTACCCCAACCACTGGACCGCCCAGCAATACCTGCCCGACGCCATCAAGGACCGGCAGTACTATGTCCCCGGCGATAATAAAAACGAGCAGGCTTTCGCACAATACTGGAAAAAAATCAAAGGAGAACTGTAATCATGGCCAACCTCCACTGCGAAGCCATCACCTTCCCGTCGTCGGACGGAAAGCACACCTCCTCCGCATTCCTCTACACCGTACCCGGCCAGCCTGTGCGGGCTGTCCTTCAGCTCAGCCACGGCATGTGCGAATATGTGCGCCGCTATGCACCGATGGCCGAGTTCTACGCTGCCCACGGCATTGCGCTGGCGGGCAACGACCACCTCGGCCACGGTGACACCGCCCAGACAGGGGAGCACGGCCACTACGGTGAGCCGAATGGCCGTTGCCACCTCCTGAACGACCTGCACACGATGAACCGTATCCTGCACGAGCGCTTCCCAGATACGCCCATCATCCTCTACGGCCACAGCATGGGCAGCTTTTACGCGCGCTGGTACGCCGAGAAGTGGCCGGAAAGCATCACGGCGCTGGTCATTTCCGGCACGGCAGGCCCCAGCTTTATGAATGTCGTCGGCCAGCGGCTGGCCGGGCTGATTGCCCGCGTCAAGGGGCCGCGCTATGTCTCGCCGCTGATGGTCAAGCTGAACTTCGGCAGCTATTGCAGGAAAATCGAGAGCGCGCAGTCGCCCAACGCCTGGCTTTCCCGCGATAAAAGCGTTGTGAAAGCCTATGACGCCGACGGGCTGTGCACCTTCCGGTTTACCGCTGCGACCTACCGCGAGATGCTCGCGACGCTCAACCACGTCAGCACAAAGGCATGGGCACAGGCTATTGACAAGGATCTGCCCGTGCTGCTGATTGCCGGTGACTGCGACCCCGTCGGCGACTACGGCAGCGGCGTGCGCAAGGTCTGGGCCATGCTGGGCGACGCTGGTGTCAGGGATCTGACCTGCCAGATTTTTGAAGGAGGCCGCCACGAGCTGCACAACGAGACAAACCGCGACGAGGTGTTCGACTACGTGTTGACATGGATCGAGGATCATATTTCCTGACGTTGTATCATGCAATATTTCCTCCGCCAGCCCGGCGGAGGATTTTTTTTATTTTTTCTATTGACAAAGCTGTATCCTGCGTGTATTATTGTATTAAGCTCTTAACACAATAATACAAAGGAGCATAAAACACCATGAACTGGAACATTACTGCGGGCCGCCCGGTCTATGTGCAACTAGTCGAGCAGTTGGAGCTTGCCCTCGTCGCGGGGGAGTTCCCGCCCGGCAGCCGCATTCCGCCCGTGCGGGAGCTGGCCGCTGACGCCGGGGTCAACCCCAACACCATGCAGCGCGCTTTGCAGGAGCTGGAAAGCCGTGGCCTTTGCAGGCGCAGCGCACCGCCGGGCGCACCGTCACAGCGGATGACACTGCCCTGCAGTCCTTGCGCCGTCGGCGCGCCGGCACGCTGGCGGCGGAGTTTCTGCACCAGATGCAGGCCCTCGGCCTGACCGAAGCCGAAATCGAGACCCTGCTGCGCGAGACCGCACAGCAGGCACCAAAAAAGGAGTAAACCATGGATGCAATTTATGAGGTACACGGCCTGACCAAGCGCTATGGCCGCACCGCTGCGCTGAACGGCGTGGACTTAGCCGTCACGCCGGGCAAGCTTGTTGGCCTGCTTGGCCCCAACGGAAGCGGCAAAACAACGCTTATGAAAATCTCTGCCGGGCTTTTGCAGCCCACGGCGGGCAGCGTCATTATTGATAAAGTTCCTGTCGGCGTTTTCACCAAGGCTGTCACCAGCTATCTGCCGGACCATATGGCCCTGCCAACGGAGTTCACCGCCGACGATGCCGTAAGCCTGTACGCGGATTTCTTCACCGATTTTGACAAAGTCAAGGCAAACGCCATGCTCGCCGACCTGCATATCGGCGGGCGGGACAAAATCGATTCCATGAGCAAAGGCACACAGGAAAAGATGCAGCTCTGCCTGACGATGAGCCGTGCCGCCAGGCTCTACCTGCTGGATGAGCCTCTGGGCGGCGTGGACCCCGCCGCCCGCGACTACATTTTAAGCACCATCATGCACAACTACAGTGAGGATGCCGCGCTTATGCTGTCCACGCACCTCATCGGCGACATTGAAAAGGTGCTGGACGAGGTCATTCTTTTACAGGACGGCAAGGTCCTGCGCCAGGCCGCCGTCGACGAGCTGCGCGAGGAAACAGGGGAGAGCGTGGACGCTTACTTCCGGGAGGTTTACAAATGCTGACGAATCTTTTACATTATGAGTTCAAATCCACAGGCCGTGTTGTTCTGCCCATTGCGGCAGGCGTGCTTGTGCTGAACATTTTTACTAATATTCTGAGCCATTTTGTCCAGAACACCTCCGACAGGCTGCCGCTGGCCGGGGTAGCCATGGCCTTGCTGGCACTGGCATCTGCCGTAAGCCTTCTTGTTGTGCTCGCCATCTGCTTTTTTATTGAAATTCAGCAGTTTTACCGCCTGTTGGGCGAGCGCGGGTACTTGATGCTGGCTCTGCCCGTGCCCATTTGGCAGCACATTGCTGCTAAGGTCATCTGCGGCACGGTATGGACGCTGTTCGGCATGGTATTTTTTACACTTTGCGGCATGCTGACTACCGACACGGTCAGTGGCAGCGGGTTTGCATTGGATTTCAGCCGCGTCACTGCCGAGGATGTCGCCATCTGGTCTGCAATGCTTTTGATTATATTGGCCCTTATCGCGGGCGCACTGCTGCACGCATATCTGGCCTGTGCCTTTGCCGCGCAGTTTACCCAGCAGCGGCTGCTCATCAGCATTGCCGCCTACTTTGTCATCGGCTTTATCGGGCAGATGGCAGCCCTTGTGACGGCAGTCTTTGTCGCGTTCCGCGGGTACAAGTACCTGAACAATACTAACTTCAGCGCCGCGTCGTTTTTCGGTCCCGACAATACCTTGGGCGTTATCGTGCTCACCCTGCTCGCCGTCTTTGCGTTGATTACCCTTGTCGATGCCCTGCTGTGGGCACTGACCCAGTGGCTCATGACAAAGCGGCTGAATCTGGCGTGACCATCACCAAATAACCAAACGGCACAGGACGCAAAGCTGCATCGTTCTGTGCCGTTTTTACTTTATAGAATCTGCTATCACCTGCGCGTCGTGCCGGCCCTTTTCATAGAGCTTTTTCAGTGCCGCGTGTAAAGTAGCTCAGCTTGCCAGCCGTGGCATTGGTGGCGTTCCTAACAATCCGGCGCAAATGTCTTGACTTTGCTTACAATTTGCAGTATAGTAAGCATACAGACCGGCAGTCTGTAAAAAGGAGTGTATCCCATGCCGCGCAACAAATACCCGGAGCAGACCGTAGAAAAAATCCTGAACGCCGCCGCCGCGCTCTTTGCGGAAAAAGGCTATGCCCACACAACGCTGCAGGACATTATTGACGCCACCGGCCTTTCCAAGGGAGCCGTCTACCACCACTTCCAATCGAAGGAGGAAATCGCCGCCAGGGTCGGGGACCGCCTGGGCACGCAGGTCACGGGGGAGTTGGCCCGCATCCGCGACGATGCCTCGCTGACCGGACTGCAAAAGCTGCAGGCTGTCTTTGCGGTGTGCCTGGTTCCGCAGCGCCAGCAGACCTTGCAGCGCGCACTGCCGCGTCTCTGGGACGACCCGCAGTTTCTATCCATCGAGCTACACGATTTGCTGGAAAAGACCATCCCCCTGTATCTGGAGCCGATGGTCCGGCAGGGAACAGCAGACGGCAGCATTCACACGCCGGACCCCGACGCCCTGTGCGAGGCGCTGTTCCTGCTGGCCGACCTTTGGCTGACCCCGCAGGCGCGCCCCACAACGCCCGCCCGGCAGCGCGCGCGGTGCGCGGTATTCCAACAGATGACGCAGGCCCTCGGCTTGGATCTTCTCACCGACGAGCAGGCAGAGGAGCTGGCGGCGCTCTGTGAAGCAGAGTGATGCTTTCCGGGCTTGATTGCTCGCCCGCAGAAGCCGTGCGGCGTCGGACATTTCCGGGTCGATGACGAGCATCGACCCCTGCACCGTAGGGGCGGATTCCATATCCGCCCGGGGACCTTGCTGTTGCCGCAACCCCGGGTGCGCAGCGATCACCCCCACAAAGCCCCTTATCCTTATATAATACAACCTATCATTCCAACGGCGGTTTCAGCCGCCGTATTATTCAGCACGAATACAAACCGTCAGTCGGTATGTATGTACAAAAACTATCATAACAGGGGAGCACATCACCATGAATCCCACCTTTTATAAGATAACCGTCTGCCAGATCATCACGCTGTTCGGCAATGCCGCCCTGCGGTTTGCGCTGCCGCTGTATCTGCTGCGCCGGATCGATTCCGCCGCACTGTACGGCAGTGTCACAGCGCTGGCCCTTGTGCCGATGCTGCTGGGCGCGCTGACAGGGGGCGTGCTGGCAGACCGCTGCCGTAAACAAAAAATCATGGCTGTGCTGGATACCGTATCCGCCATCGGCATGGCCGCAGCCGCAGTCATACTTCCCGCCGCGCCCGTAACGCCGCTTGTGCTGGCCGCACTCTGCCTGCTGTATGCCGTGGAAGGGCTGTACCAGCCCGCCGTGCAGGCCAGTCTACCTCTGCTGCTGGACGGGGCTGCGCTGGCCCGGGGCAATGCAGTCATCCAGCTGGTGGATACCATCGACGAGTTGCTTGGTCCTCTGCTGGGCAGTGTCTTACTGCACACTCTTGGGCTGCGCGGCTTGCTGCTGCTCTGTGCTGTCTGCTTTGCCGTATCCGCCCTCTGGGAGCGTACACTGCCAATTCCGCATGCGCCCGCCGCACGTTCAGACCAGCGTCTGCCGCCCAAAGCGCTTTTCCTCCGGGCAAGGCCGCTGCTCCGGCTGGCCATGGTGCTGGCCCTGCTCAATCTGGCTGTCGTGCCCGCGTTTACTGTCGGTGTGCCGCTGCTGATTGTCCGCTATTATGCCTTTTCCGACACCGCTCTGGCCGTCACCCAGTCTGCCATGAGTGCCGGTGGTCTGCTGGGCGGCGTGCTGGCCGGGGCGTTTGCAAAGCGGTTGTTCCTGCGCCGCGGCACAACGGCGCTCTGGTGCATTACGGCAGTGTGCGCACTGCTCGGGCTGGCCGTTCTGCCGTGTGTGCCTGCCGCAGCCGGGTACATCGCCGTCACAGCACTAGCTTTTTGCATGATGGCTGCCGCCGCACTGTTTCAGATCCTGCTGTTTACTGCAATCCAGGCCCATGCTCCCACCGGACAGACAGGCCGCTTTATGAGCCTTATCACGGTCTGTGCCTGCCTGACCCAGCCAGCCGGGCAGGCGGCGTTCGGGCTTTTGTATGGCCGCTTTGCTGCCCTGCCCAGTGCCGTGCTTTTTGCGGCGGCGGCTGCCTCGATTTTTATAAACCTTGCTGCATCGCATATTTTCAAAAAAGCCGTTTCTTTTTCAAAATCATGAACACTTCTTTACCAATTTATTAAAAAGTTCTTATTGACAAACATTCTGCAAACCGTATAATGTATCTTGTGTGTGCATCTATAGGGTAAATCTTTTCTGCCCTGACACATTGGCGTTGTATGTGCTGCTTGCAGCGGCTTCTTCAGCAGGGAGCCGTGTAACAAACCTTTGCGGGGCGGCATAATTGACGCTGACTCGTCAAGGACTCTGTGCCGGCCTAAGGAAGAAGCGGTGCGTAAAAAGAGTGCTGTAACGGGAAATTCCGCAAAGGGGGATGCAATAAAAATGAATGAAAATGTATCTCTGAAAGACATTGTTGTCGAGTTCGATGGGCAGAAGGTCCTGGACGGACTTTCGCTGGACATCCACGACAAGGAGTTTGTCACCTTCCTGGGCCCCTCGGGCTGCGGCAAGACGACGACCCTGCGTGTGATTGCCGGCTTTGTAACACCGAAATCGGGCAATGTCTTTTTTGATGGCAAGGACATCGCCAACATGCCGCCGTACAAGCGGCCTGTGAACACGGTGTTCCAGAAGTATGCGCTGTTCCCGCACCTGAACGTGTTTGAGAACGTCGCCTTCGGTCTGCGCCTGAAAAAGATGACCGAGGATGAGATCCGCCCGAAGGTGCTCGAGATGCTCGAGATCGTCGGCCTGAAGGGCTTTGAACGCCGCAGCATCTACCAGCTGTCCGGCGGCCAGCAGCAGCGCGTGGCCATTGCCCGCAGCCTGGTCAACCAGCCCCGCGTCCTGCTGCTGGACGAGCCGCTCGGCGCGCTCGACCTCAAGCTGCGCAAGGAGATGCAGCTGGAGCTGAAGCGCCTGCAGCGTGAAATGAACATCACCTTCGTCTACGTCACCCACGATCAGGAGGAAGCCCTGACCATGTCGGATACCGTCGTTGTTATGTCCGGCGGTAAGATCCAGCAGATCGGCTCCCCGCAGGATATTTACAACGAACCCAAAAATGCCTTTGTCGCCCGCTTTATCGGTGACTCCAACATTGTCGACGGCGTCATGCTCAAGGACTTTCTGGTCAACTTCGGCGGCCATGATTTCACCTGTGTGGACCGCGGCTTTAAAGTCAACGAGCCTGTGCAGGTCGTCATCCGCCCGGAGGACGTGCAGATCGTGCCGCCCTCTGTCGGTATGCTGACCGGCCTTGTGCGTGAGGTCATCTTCAAGGGCGTTCACTTTGAAATGCACGTCGATGTGGAAGGCTATGAGTGGATCATCCATTCCACCCAAGCCAGCCAGCCCGGCGAGCTTATCGGCATGAACATCGGCCCGGACGAAATTCATATCATGAAGCGTTCGGAGGTGTGATCCATGCTCAAATCCAAATCCTCCCGCTGGCTGGCCGGGCCGTATCTGGTCTGGATGGCCATTTTCACAGTCGTACCGCTTTTCATCGTCATCTGGTACGCCATGACGAACGCGGACGGCCAGTTCACCTTTGACAACCTCACCCAGATCGGGCGGTATTCCAGCGTGTTTGCCCGCAGCCTGATTTTGGCCGCGATCTCTACCGTGATCTGCCTGGTCATGGCGTTTCCGGTGGGGTATTTTCTCTCCCGCCTGCGCGCCAACAAGCAGCACATTATGCTGATGCTCATTATGCTGCCCATGTGGATGAACTTCCTGCTGCGCACCTACGCCTGGATGACACTGCTGGAGAAAAACGGCCTTATCAACAAGTTCTTCGGTTTGTTCGGCCTCGGCCCCTTCAACATGATCAACACCTCAGGTGCGGTTGTGCTGGGCATGGTGTACAACTACCTGCCGTTTATGATTTTGCCCATCTACACGGCCATGACAAAAATCGATGATTCCATCATTGAGGCCGCGCAGGATCTGGGCTGCAACGTCTGGCATATTCTGTTTCGGGTGCTCGTCCCGTTGACCGGCCCCGGCATTGCCACCGGCATCACGCAGGTGTTTGTGCCCGCAGTCTCTACTTTTATTATCAGCCGTATGCTGGGCGGCGGCTCCAACCTGCTGATCGGCGATTTGATCGAGCTGCAGTTCCTTGGCAACTCCTACAATCTTAACCTCGGCTCCGCCATGAGCCTGGTGCTGATGGTCATTGTCCTGCTCTGCATGAGCTTCACTTCGAGCTTTGACGAGTCCGAGATGGAAGGAGTGATGTGATATGGCAAAAAAACATTCCGCATTGCTCATGCGCACCTACGTCATTCTGGTGTTCTGCTTCATGTATCTGCCCATCGCGGTCATGATTGCGTTCAGCTTCAATGAGAGCAAGTCCCGCTCGAACTTTACGGGCTTCACCCTCGGCTGGTACAAAAGCCTGTTCCACAACGAGATGATTTTGTCCGCGCTGGGTCTGAGCCTTGTGCTGGCGCTGGTGTCCAGCATTATCGCCACGGTGCTGGGCACGCTGGCGACCCTTGGCATCAACTCAATGTCCCGCAAAAGCCAGCTCATCATCAATAACATCAGCTATGTGCCTGTCGTCAATCCGGAGATCATCACCGGTGTCTCACTGATGCTTCTCTTCGTCATGGCGCAGAACTTCGGCATCGGCGGCGAGAGCGGCATCTTCGGCTGGCCGACGCTGCTGATTGCACACATCACCTTCAATATCCCGTATGTTATCTTTAATGTAGGCCCCAAACTGCGCCAGCTCGATCCCAGCCTGTACAATGCAGCGCTGGATCTGGGTTGCACACCGCGCCAGGCTTTCACCAAAGTCATCATGCCGCAGCTGTCCCCGGCCATTTTGTCGGCATTCCTCATCTGCCTGACCTACTCTATTGATGACTTCATGATTTCCTACTTCAACTCCGGCACGATGCAGACACTGCCTATCGCCATCTACTCGATGACCCGCAAGAAGGTCAGCCCCGAGATCAACGCGCTGTCTGCAGTCATATTCTGCGTCATTCTGGCAATCATCCTGATTTCCAACGCCGCAGACTCCCGCGCCTACCGCCGCAACCAGAAGGCCATCCGCAAAGCCATGCTGGACGAAGGGGGGCGCTGAAGATGAAGCTGAAAAAGTTTTCCGCTGCCAGCGCTGGCCGTACTGACTGTCACCATGATGAGCGCCGCGCCGGTGCTGGCCGCCGATGACATCGAGGTCAACGAGGATATTTCCGTCTCCGGCGACTACGATTGGAAGCGCTTTGCCAACGACCATATCACGCTGAATGTCTACAACAACGGCCTGTACATCTCCGACGGTTCTGACGAGAGCATCAACGTTCTGTCCGCATTCGAGGAGCTGACCGGCATCAAGGTCAATTACACGACCTACGACTCCAACGAGAGCCTCTACGCCAAGCTGAAATCCGGCGGCGTATCCTATGATGTTATCTTCCCATCGGATTACATGGTGGGCAAGATGGCCAAGGAGGGCATGCTGTCCGAGCTGAACATGGACAACATTCCGAACTTTGCCGGCATCGGTGAAACATATCTGGACCGCAGCTTCGACCCCGGCAACAAGTACAGCGTGCCCTACATGTGGGGCACAACGGGCCTGATCTACAACACGACGATGGTCGAGGAGCGCGCCCACGAAATGGGCGGACATGTGGGATGTAGCGTACACAAACAATGTGCTGATGTTCAACAATTCCCGCGACGCTTACGCGATTGCAGCCAAGACGATCGGTCTGTCGATGAATCCGCAGTCCGTTGATGAGATCACCGCCATCACTGATGCGCTGAAGGCCCAGAAGAACATCGTGCAGGCCTACGTCATGGACGAGGTCTTTGACAAGATGGAGGGTGGCGAGGCCGCCATGGCGCCCTACTATGCGGGCGATGCCATCACGATGATCGACGAAAACCCAGACCTTGCTTTCGTCCACCCCGAGGAGGGCGTCAACTTCTTCATCGACAGCATGTGCATTCCGGCCAACGCCAAGCACCAAGAGGCCGCCGAAATGTTCATCAACTACCTGTGCGAGCCGGACGTCGGCCTTGCCAACGCGGACTTCATCGGCTATTCCACCCCCATCACCGCCGTGTGGGAGATGCTGGACGACGATTTGAAGTACAGCGAAATCGCCTACCCGGGCGCGGAGGTTCTGGACAAGGCGGAGGTCTTTGAGACTCTGCCCGACGACATCAACGCCGCCATGGATGCCCAGTGGAGCGAGATGAAGAGCTATGAGGATGGCGGCAGCGGCTGGATGGTTCTTGCCCTGCTGCTTCTGGCCATCGCTATCTCTGCATTCAATATTTGGCGCAAGCTCCGCAAAAAATCCCGCGATAACTATTAAATAGTTTCAGGCTGCACACCGTTTTGCGTGTGCAGCCTTTTTGTTTGCCAGCCCACAGCCTTGCCGCTGCACCCTTTTACAGCTCGATTTGTAGGGAAGGATCTTGACCCCTCCGCGGGCCGATGCAAGCATCAGCCCCTACGGCCAGCCCCAAAGCCCCCGCCTTTGCATTTTTCCAACATTTGTGCTATACTCTCCTTGGCGAGTCAATTCAAAATCCATCAAGGAGGGCTTCCTTATGCCCGAAAAGCTCATAACCTACACCCAAAAATTTACCGTCTACCGCACGGACGGCGACCATCTCGGCCATGTCAAGCTGGGGGCCCTGCTGCGCTATGCCCAGCAGGTTGCTACCGCCCACGCCGAGGCCGTAGGGCTGGACGATGCCTTGTACCGCAAGACCCACACCGCCTATGTGCTGGCCAAGCTGGCCCTGCACGTCACACGACTGCCCCGTGTGGACGAGGAACTGACCCTTGTCACCCAGCCCGAACGCTGCAAGCGCGCCGTCAACAAGCGCATCACCCATTTTTACGATGCCGACGGGGCAGAGGTCGCCACAATGGACAGCCGCTGGGTACTCATTGATACCGAAAAGCGGATGATCCTGCGCAAGCACCCGGAACAGTTTGACGACCAGTGGGCCGAGGATGTGCCCCTTGAGCTGCCGATGCGCCTGCCCCGTGTTGCACCCGAGGACTGCGAGACGCTGGGCACGCAGACCGCGGCCTACTCCCGCTGCGACATGAACGGACACCTCAATAACACCCGCTATGCCGATATTGTCTGCGACGCCGTACCGTGGCAGGTCTGGGACAGTGCGCAGATTTCGGATTTCATCATCAGCTACCACCGCGAGGTACCCCGCGGCGAGAGCTTCACCCTGCGCCGTGCCAGACTGGCAGAGGACACCTTCTATTTTGATGGCGAACGGGAAGGAAAATCCGCCTTTGAGGCACAGCTGATTTTCAAACACTTATAATTTCTACACAAACCCCTGTTACACTGTTTACAGCAACAATGAAAGGGGTTATTATTATGACAAAGCAAAAATTCGGCCTGACCGGCACGGCGCTCAAAACCATTGCGCTGGTGCTCATGGTGATGGACCACATCCACTACTTTTTTGAATTTACGGGCGTTGTGCCGGAATGGTTCAGTATGCTGGCGCGGCTGTCCGCACCACTGTTCCTGTTCTGCACCGTGGAGGGCTTCGCCCACACCCATGACCGCAGGCGCTACTTTCTGCGCATCTGGGCCATCGGTACTGCGATGGGCACGGTGGAATTTTTCATGATCTATGCGGGAGCCTTCCGCCGGGGTGACGGCTTCTACCCGCTGAATGCCATTTTTCAGGATCTGATGCTGCTCTGCATAGTCTGGCAGGGCATTGACTGGCTGCGCCAGCGCCGGTTTGTGCGGGGCGCACTGGCTGCTGCCATGCCGATTCTCTGGCCGTTTTGCATCGCAGCGCTGCTGATGCTTTTTCCCAAAATTCAGGACGCACCGATCGGCTCTGCCGTGTTGGCGTGGGTCATCACCGCGCCGCTGCCTTTGTTGACATCCATCACCGACGGCGGCTGGTCTTTTCTGGCCGGAGGCATCGTGCTGTATGCGCTGTATAACCACAAGCGCCTGCGGCTGGTCGTTTGGGCGGCTATGACCTTCCTGTGTGATTTTGTTCTGGTCTTTCTGCAGGTTCGCGGTCTGCCGGATTTTGCCTTTTCCCAGATGTTCACAGTCTACTATGAGTGGCTCGGCGTTTTTGCCGTTATCGGCATGGCGCTGTACAACGGCCAGCGCGGCAGCGGCCACAAGCAGCTGTTCTACTGGTTCTACCCGGCACATGTCTATCTGCTTTACGGCGCATCCTGTCTTGTTTACAGCTTACTGCAATAAAAGGGGCTATTATGGCAAATATTCTGGCAATCGATGATGACCGTGACCTTTGTACGCTGCTAAAAACAGCGCTTGAGCGTGACGGCCACACCGTAGAGACCCGCACCTCCGGCACGCAGCTGACCGATACGCTCTGCCGCTGGGCGGACTGCATCCTGCTGGATGTGATGATGCCCGGCGAGGACGGCTTTGCCGTCTGCCGCCGCATTCGCGCCGAGACGGACGCGCCGATTCTGTTTCTGACGGCCCGCACCGATGAACCGTCGGTGCTGACAGGCCTTGGCCTTGGTGCGGACGATTACCTGACCAAGCCGTTCCGCGTGGCCGAGCTGCGTGCCCGGGTTGCCGCCCACCTGCGGCGGCAGAACCGCACGCCGTCCCATAAAATCACCCGCGGCGGGGTGACACTGGACCTTTCTGCCAAAGAAGCCGGCGTTGGCAGCACGCCTTTACACCTGACAAAATCCGAGTACGCCATCTGTGAGCTGCTGGCCCTCCATGCAGGGCAGACCTTTTCCAAAGAACAAATCTATGAAGCCGTGTTCGGTTATGACGGTACAGCGGATGACACGGCCATCACCCAGCACATTAAAAACATCCGCGCCAAGCTGCGCGCAGCCGGGGCAGGGGAGGTGCTGCAAACGATATGGGGAGTTGGCTACCAATGGCAAAACGAAAACTGACATCCCTGCGCAGTGTTCTGCTGCGGTATCTCTTTTTGTGCGGCGGCGGATGTGCGCTGATTCTGGTACTCTGGTGGGTCATTTTTATGCAGCTGATAAACAGCGGTTTTCTGCTGCCTGCCGTGGCGTCCGCCCAGGCCTGCGCCGATGCCCGGGAGACCGTAGCCGCCGTGACCGCAGAAACATTTGATTCCAACCAAATCAGTGACCTGTGCCGCTGGGCTGTGGTGCAGGATGGCACGGTGCTGCAGACCAACATGACCGCCCGTCAGCTGAAAATCGCCCTCAACGACTTCCATGGCGGCAGCGGCAACCTGGGGTATACGCAGTACCAGTACGATGTCAAAATGGCTGACGGAAGCTTTTGCCTTTTGCAGTACGACTATGCTACGCCCTACGCCGACCCGGCCCTGCGGGACACGCTGCCGGATTTCCAGACCTGCTATTTTGTGCTGCTGGCGGCGCTCATCCTCGTTTGGCTGGGTTGGCAGACCCACTGCACCGTGCGGGTCTTTGCCGCCGAGACCGCCTGTCTGCACCGCGCGGTGGATGCCATCGCTGCGCAGCAGCCCGAGCGCATTGACGCAGACGGCGCACGTCTGCGAGAGTTTTCCGCCACGCTGCATGCCATGCAGACGATGGGCCGAGAACTGACCGACAGCCTGCAAAGCCAATGGCGGATGGAGCAGCAACGCGCCGAGCAGATCGCCGCGCTGACGCATGACTTGAAAACGCCGCTGTCCATCATTCAGGGCAACGCAGACCTGCTGGCCGAGGATGCTCTGTCCGCCGACCAGCAGACACAGGTCGAAGCCATCCTGCGCGGCACGAACCGTGCCCAGCAATATCTGGCCGCCCTGCGCACCGCCTGTGCACCGCCCGCCACAAGGGAAACCTTTCCCAGTCACACCCTTGTCAGTGGGTTGGCGGAAACAGCCCGCGCCCTCTGCGCACCTGCCGGGGTGCAGCTTATACTGAACGAGCAGTGGCAGGGGACACTGTGCGCGGCACAGTGCGACCTGCTCCGGGCTGCCGAAAACCTGCTGGACAACGCCGTGCGCTATACGCCCCGCGGCGGCACTGTCACACTGTTGGTTACAAAAGAGAAACAGGATTTCATCCTGCGTGTGACCGATACCGGCCCCGGCTTCACTGCCGAGGCCCTCGCCAGAGCGGGGGAGCTGCTTTATACAGAAGCTGCCCGCAGTGACACAGCCCACCAGGGCTTTGGTCTATATTTTGCACGCAGGGTCGCGCTTTCACACAGTGGCACGCTGCGCCTGTCCAACACGCCCGGCGGCTGTGCGGAGCTGCGCCTGCCAATTTGTGAACAAATTGAAAAATGACAAAAGATTTACAATTTGCTATTGACATTCGGTGACAAAACAGTTACAATTTAGTTGCAAGCTAAATGAACCCCAAGTCAAATAGCTTTATCACATTTTCATGTGTTCTTCTCCTCCTTTCTTGTAAATCCCCGCCCATCCCTCAGGGCGGGGATTTATTTTTTGTAACCCGGCACAGCGGGCATTTTTCTTTACAATCCCTGGAAATCGTGCTAAAATAAAAGTCGTATGTCCTTACCGTTCTGTACCTGTACAGACTACTTATATATAAAGAAGCGTTCAGAGAAATAAGAGAGGGAAACACTGTAACATGGCACAATCTCGTTCCGGTAAAAAATCAACAAAGAACTCCTCCGGCAAAAAGGGCACTGCCTCCGCCCGCGGCACGGGCCGCAGCAGCACCGGGCGCTCCGCATCCGCGCGCAGCAGTGCGGCCTCCCGCAGCCGTCAGCCGTCCCGCCGTGCCCAGCGCCGCGCCGAGACCCCGAACCTTGCCCGCAGCATCCTGCTGGTGGGGCTGGGTCTGCTTTGCGTTGCGCTCGTGCTTGTGCCCGGGCAGAATCTTTGGCGCACGCTGCGCAGCTGGTACTTTGGCGTTTTCGGTATCACGACCTATCTGGTCGGACCGTTCCTGCTGTACCTGGCCTACCTGCTTGCCACCGGCTACCGCGTTGCGCTGTTTGCGGGCAAGGTATCGCTGATGGGCGTGCTCTGCGCCAGCGTGCCTGTCATCTTCTCCAAACTTAATATTGAGAACCTCAAGGTCGGGGAGATCGTCAAGATGCTCTTTACCCGCGGCGGCACCTACTTCTGGGAGGGCGGCGTCCTCGGTGCGCCCATCGGTGCCACGCTGCTGGCGCTGTTCGGGCGTCCCGCCTCCAACATTATCATGCTGCTCATCTTCCTGCTGGGGCTGATGTTCTTCTTTGCCATCACCCCCGCGGACGTCGTTCTGTTTGTAGACGGCCAGTACAAGATCCTGCAGGCCAAGCGCGAGGAGCGCGCCGCAGCCGAGCACGCCTACGACACCCGCCTGTTTGAGCAGGAGCCCGAGGAGGAGAGCGTCGAGAATCTGACCGGTGCGCTGCCGGACAGCAGCCGCCCGCACCATCCGGTTTACGACGTCATCGCGGACACGAGCCGTTTCCCGAAGCAGACTCCGCCCGCCCCGCAGCGGCAGGCCGCCTACACGCCCCCCGTGACACCTGCTGTGCCCGAGGCACCGTTTACCGCCAAGCCCGACGCCCAGACCCATGCGTCGTTTGACGTGGATCTTGGCCCCAGTGCAGGGGAAAACGCCCGCCAAAAGGCCGTCAGCGATGACCCGCTGGAGCCGGTCAGCATCGGCCCGGGCGGCACGTTCGGCATGGATCCGCTGTCCAACCGGGCCAACAGCACACTGCGCCACACCCAGCCCCAGCCTGCTCCCGCACCGAAGGAGGATTTTGAGCTGCAATTGCAGCCTGCCTCAGAGCCTGCCGCGCCGGTGTACAGCACCCCGCTGACCCCGGTCACGCCCGCGCCCGCCGCACAGGCGTCCACCGCGCCGCAGGACGAGTTGGATGCGCTCATCAACCGCGCTGTCAGCGGCCACGCGCCTTACTATACGCCGCAGGAGGTCAGTGCCGAGACAACGCTGGACCTGCCGCAGCCTACCGAGTTTGAGACCCCGCTGACGCCGGTCCCGCAGGAGCCCAAATTTGACACGCCGCTCATTCCCGTGGAGGATGAGCCCGAGCCGATCCCTGTCGAGCTGCCGCAGCTGGATATGACAGGCCGTGTGCAGGGCGATACGATGGTCCTTTCTCCGGCTGATCTTGCTGCACAGATGGCCGCAGACGCTGCGCCGCTGGGTACGCCCGCCCCCGCAGCTGTGCCCGCCGCACCGGAGGCCCCCGCTGTTTCCGCACCGATCCCGACACTGGGCGGCAGCTTCAGCGATACCGGCAGTGCGGTCAGCGCTGCCTGGCAGTCCGGGCGCTCTGTCTCCGAAATGCTGGATGATATGCTGGCCGAGACACCCGCCGCCCCTGCCCAGCCTGTTGTCGAGGCTCCGGCCCCGGCAGCCGATCCCTACACCGCCGCACCGGCTGCCCCTGCCATGACCCGCCCTGCGGCGGAAACGACCCAGAGCAGCTTCACTGTGCCCCGGCGGGGGGAGGCTGCCCGCGTGCAGGTCAGCACCGCTGTCGGCAACTCTGCCGGTGCGCCCATCCATACGCCGCCCTGTGCGGCCAAGGCCGACCCCAACGCCATGCGTCTGCCCACCTCGGAGGAGCAACCGCCGGAGCCCTACTGCTATCCGTCGCTGAATCTCTTTAACGCCACACGCCCCGACGACGAGGCCGGGGCCGCCCGCGAAATGAAGAAAAACGCGGACATTCTGGTCAACACGCTGGACAGCTTCGGCGTCAAGACGACGATGCTCGACATCTGCCGCGGCCCGTCCGTCACCCGGTATGAGCTACAGCCCCAGGCCGGTATCAAGGTCAGCCGCATCACAAGCCTGGCCGACGACATCGCCCTGAACCTGGCCACCGCGGGTGTGCGCATTGAAGCGCCCATCCCCGGCAAGCCCGCCGTCGGCATCGAGGTCCCGAACAAGATTCGCTCCACCGTCAACATCCGCGCAGTCTTTGAATCCCAGAATTATATCAACATGCGCGGCCCGCTGACGATGGCCCTCGGCAAGGACATTGCCGGTACGGCGCAGGTCGCGGATCTCTGCAAGATGCCCCACCTGCTGATTGCCGGTTCCACCGGCAGCGGTAAATCCGTCTGCGTCAACTCCATTATCATCAGCTTCCTGTTCCGCTCCGGCCCCGAGGATGTCAAGCTCATTCTGATCGACCCGAAGGTTGTCGAGCTGGCCGAGTACAACGGCATTCCGCACCTGCTGATGCCCGTCGTCACCGAGCCGCGCAAGGCTGCCGGTGCGCTGGGTGCCAGCGTGGCCGAGATGGAGCGCCGCTACAAGCTCTTTGCCGAGAACAACGTCCGCGAGATCAAGGCCTACAACAAGCTGGCCGCCCAGACCGGTATGGAGCACCTGCCCTATATCGCCATCGTCATTGACGAGCTGGCCGACCTGATGATGGTCGCGGGCAAGGAGGTCGAGGACTATATCTGCCGCATCGCGCAGAAGGCCCGCGCCGCCGGCATCCACCTGATCGTTGCGACCCAGCGCCCCAGCGTGGACGTCATCACCGGCCTTATCAAGGCCAACATCCCCAGCCGTATCGCCTTTGCCGTTTCCAGCCAGATCGACAGCCGCACCATTCTGGACAGCGGCGGCGCCGAGAAGCTGCTGGGCAACGGTGATATGCTCTTCCTGCCCGTCGGCGCGTCCAAGCCCGTGCGTGTGCAGGGCACCTTTGTGACCGACGAGGAGATCGGCGCGGTGCTGAGCTTTATCAAGTCCACCTCCACCGCCCAGTACGATGAAGAAATGATTGCCGAAATGGAGCGCCGCGCCGTTGCCGAAAAGGGCAGCAAGAAGGGCGGCGACGATGACGGAGACGGCGGCGGTGCACTGGACGCCATGTTTGAGCAGGCCGTTGAGTGCGTTATTGAATCCGGACAGGCCAGCACCAGCCTTTTGCAGCGCCGCTGCAAGCTGGGCTACGCCCGCGCCGCTCGCATCATGGACCAGATGGAGCAGGAAAAGATCATCGGCCCCTATGAGGGTGCCAAGCCCCGCGCCGTGCTTGTGACCAAGGCCGAGTGGGAGGAGCGCAAGCTGAACGGCCAGTATGACGGGTAAGCGCTTTGCCAGCCTGGCCGCGGCGGTTGCCGTCTGCCTGTTGGTGCTTGCCGCGTTTGTCGTCCAGCTCTTGGGCGGCAGGGGCAGCGTTCCCGGCTGGCAGCAGCTGCGCGCCGCGCTCGGCGTACCGCTCCAAACCGAGGAAAGCACTCCGCAGACTGCGGACGGCAGTACCGTCGTGTATGTGCTGGATGTCGGGCAGGGCGATGCCGTACTGCTTTGTCAGGACGGCGCGTACTGCCTGATCGACACCGGTCCTGCCGAGGCTGAGGACGCGCTGCTCTATGACCTGGACGTGCTGGGTGTGCCGTCGCTTGACTATCTTGTGCTGACCCATCCCCACGCAGACCACACCGGCAACGCCCGCGCGGTGCTGCGCACCCTCCCGGTCAAGACCCTGCTGCTGCCGCTTTGGCAGCCCACGGCGGATGAGACCGCCGACTGGCCGCGCCATCTCGCAGAGCTGGCCGCCGACAGCGGAGCAGAAATTCTCACAGCAGAAGCCGGGGAGGAATACCCGCTTGGCAGCGGCACGCTGCAAGTTTTGCAGGGCGGCAGCGAGGATGCCGACAGCGTCAACGATGCCTCGCTCTGCACGCTGTTCACGGCGGGCAATTTCCGCTTTCTCGATACCGGCGACGCAGAGGCAGACGCCGAGCAGCGTCTGGTCGATACCTACGGCCCGACCCTGCATGCCACTCTTTTCAAGGCGGGGCATCACGGGTCCTACACCTCCAACAGCCTGACCTTTATGCAGGCAGTCCGGCCCGAGGCCGTGGCCGTCAGCTGCGGGCTGCACAACGATTACGGCCATCCGCACCGCGCTGCCCTGCAAAATTACGCAGAGGTCGGTGCCGAGGTATGGCGCACTGACCTGGAGGGCAGCCTCACCTTCATCTGGCAGGACAACACCCTCAACGTGGAAACTTCCGCGGACTCCGCCGATTTTGCGGCGTAAAAATAAGGAGTAGAAAATGACGATTACGGAACAGTTCAAAGCCAAACGCTGCGTTTTCTCTATCGAATGCTTCCCGCCGAAACAGACCACCCAGATGGATAAGCTCAAGGACACCCTGCGCCAGATGCAGGCCATGGACCCCGGCTTCATCAGCGTCACCTTCGGTGCGGGCGGCTCTGCGGGCGGCGTCTCCACCGCGGAGGTGGCCGACTACATTCAGAACGAGCTGCATGTCCCCACGCTGGCGCACCTGATCTGCATGGGCAACGACGAGACCCGTGCAGCGGAGATTTTGGATCAGCTGGAATCTGTCGGCGTCCGGGATGTGCTGGCCCTGCGCGGGGACCGCAGCCCGTCCCGCCCGGAGAGCCCCGACTTCAAACACGCCAGCGACCTGACGTCCTTTATCAAATGGAAGAAGCCGGAATTTTCCGTTCACGGTGCCTGCTACCCGGAGGGCCACCCCGAGGCCGACAGCCTGCTGCATGACGTTGAGAACCTGCGCATCAAGCAGGCCGCCGGTGCCGAGCACCTGCTGACCCAGCTTTTCTTTGACAACATGCACTTTTACCGCTTTCTGAATCTGGCACGCCGCGCAGGCATCACGCTGCCGGTCTCTGCCGGTGTAATGCCCATCGTCAAGCGCAGCCAGATCGAGCGAACCGTTTCGCTTTCTTCGGCCAGCCTGCCGTCCGAGTTCACCCGTATGATCTCCCGCTATCAGGACGACCCGGCCAGCCTATACGATGCCGGTATCGACTACGCCGTCAGGCAGCTGCGCGACCTCATTGAGGGCGGCGCAGACGGCATCCACCTGTACGCAATGAATGACGCCGCCGTGGCCGCGAAGGTCTACGACGGCATCAGGGATCTGCTGTAATGGAGTGCCGCAAGCCCGCCGCCATTGACCGCGCCACGGCGCTGCGCTACATGGGTGCGTCCGGCTGGACGCCCGATGCCGCCACCGCGGCCCTGCTGGACAAGGCCGAGCAGATCGTGCTGACCGCTGCTGCGCCGCGTGCGGTGTACCGCCGTCTGCCGCGCACCGCCCTGCCGCTGGAAAACTGCGGCAGCGACCTGACGCGCCATCTGCAGGGCTGCGACGAGGTCCTTCTGCTGGCAGCGACCCTCGGGGCCGAGGTGGACAAGCTTTTGCGCCGCATGGAACTGACTGACATTGCCCTGGCAGCCGCAGCGGACGCGCTGGCCTCGGTGCTTTTGGAACAGGTCTGTGACGAGCTGGAGAACGAAATACGCGCTCAGATTGAGGCGCAGGGCGTCTTTATGACCGGGCGTTACGCGCCGGGCTACGGTGACTGCCCGCTGGAGCTGAACGACGCGCTCTGCCTTGCGGCGGACACGGTGCGCGGCTGCGGCCTGGCCGTGACGCCCCAGCACCTTTTGACCCCCCGCAAGAGTACCACCGCCATTTTAGGCATTGCCGACCATCCCGTGACCGGCACCCGCGCAGGCTGTGCGACCTGCCATTTAAAGGAGACCTGCTCGTTCCGCAAGCGCGGCACGACCTGTTTCACACAAGACTGATAGGGGAGAAGCGTATGCAGATTCGTGAAGTTTTTGACCGCAAGCGGTTTGTTTTTCTGGACGGCGGCATGGGCACCCAGCTGCAGGCACGCGGTCTGCAGCCCGGGCAGAAGCCCGAGCTCGCCGCGCTGGAAATGCCGGAGGTTTTAACGGCCATCCACACTGACTACGCCAACGCGGGCGCGGATATTCTGCTGGCAAATACCTTTGGTGCCAACGCCAAGAAGCTGACCGGCTGCGGCCACACAGTGGAGGAGGTCGTTTCCGCTTCCATCGCCTGTGCGCGCAAGGCCGCCGAGACCACCGGCGCGTGTGTAGCGCTGGACATCGGCCCTCTGGGTGAGCTGCTCGTCCCCGCGGGCACGCTGGCGTTTGAGGATGCCTACAATGAGTTTGCACAGGTCATCCGCGCCGGTGCGGCGGCTGGGGCCAATCTCGTCTTTTTGGAGACGATGACCGATCTGTATGAGCTGAAGGCCGCCATCCTCGCCGCCAGGGAAAACTGCGATCTGCCTGTTTTTACCTCAATGAGCTTTGAGAGCCGCGGGCGCACCTTCACGGGCTGCACCGTCGAAAGCTACGCCGTCACGGCAGCGGGTCTCGGCGCGGACGCCGTGGGCATCAACTGCTCGCTCGGCCCCAAGGAGATTCTGCCCTTCGCGCAGCGCCTCTGCCGCAGCGTGCCCGCAGGTGTTCCGGTCTTTGTCAAGCCGAACGCCGGTCTGCCGAACCCCGACGGCAGCTACAATCTCAACCCGGATGAATTTGCCGCTGAGATGAAGGAGTACGCCGCCATCGGCGTTTCAATGGTCGGCGGCTGCTGCGGCACGACGCCCGCGTTTATTGCCAGACTGCATGAGACCTTCAGCCCGCTGACCCCGGCTGACAAGATCCCCATCCGCCGCAGCTGTCTGTGCACGCCGGTCCGCTTTGTGGAGGTCGACGGCATCACTGTGGTGGGGGAGCGCATCAATCCCACCGGCAAAAAGCGGCTGCAGCAGGCCCTGCGGGACGGCGACAGCGCCTACCCCTGCACTCAGGCTGTGGCCCAGGCCGAGGCCGGTGCGCAGGTGCTCGACGTCAACGCGGGCCTGCCCGGCATCGACGAGGCCGCCACGCTGGAGCAGCTTGTCAAGGATTTGCAGGCCGTCACCGACCTGCCGCTGCAGCTCGACTCCTCGAATCCCGAGGCCCTGTCCCGTGCGCTGCGCATCTACAACGGCAAACCCATCGTCAACTCGATCAACGGTGAGCCAGAGACGCTGGAAAAGATTCTGCCGCTCTGCAAAAAGTACGGTGCCGCCGTCGTCGGCCTGGCGCTGGACAAGGGCGGTATCCCGCCGACAGCCGAGGGCCGCTTTGCGATTGCTCAACGCATTGTCGCCGCTGCCAACGCCGCCGGTATCCCGAATGAGGACATCTACATTGACTGCCTGACGCTGACCGCCAGCGCCCAGCAGGAGGGTGCCGTCCAGACGCTGGAGGCTCTGTCCCGCTGCAAGCGTGAGCTGGGCGTGCGCACTGTGCTGGGCGTGTCGAACATCAGCTTCGGCCTGCCGTGCCGCGGCTACCTGAACACAACGTTTTTGACGATGGCCATGTCTGCCGGGCTCGACCTTGCCATCATGAATCCCAACACGCCGGAAATGATGGCTGCCGTGCGCGCCTACCGCGTGCTGACCTCGCAGGATTTACAGAGCACCGACTACGTTGCCGCCTATGCCGATGTGCAGATCCAGACGACGCAGACGAGCAAGTCCGCCGCCACCGTGGCCGAGGTCGGCGCCGCCGCACCGGGCGGGGACGCCCTGTTTGAGGCTGTGCGCCGCGGCCTGAAGGCCGAGGCCCGCGCCGCCGCGGACGCCGCGCTGACAATGCGCGAACCGCTGGACGTAGTGAATGTCTCGCTGATCCCCGCACTGGACGCCGTGGGCGACGGCTTTGAGAAAGGCACGGTATTCCTGCCGCAGCTTTTGCAGGCCGCCACCGCCGCGCAGGCTGCGTTCGAGGCCATCAAGGCCAAAATTGCCGCCTCCGGCCAGGCGCAGGGCAGCAAGGGCAAGATCGTCATTGCCACAGTCAAGGGCGACGTGCATGACATCGGCAAGAACATTGTCCGTGTCATCCTCGAAAACTACGGCTATGACGTGCTCGACCTCGGGCGCGACGTTGACCCCGAGCGTGTCGTAGAGGCCGTGCGCCAGACCGGTGCAAAGCTCGTCGGCCTGTCGGCCCTGATGACGACCACCGTCCCCAATATGCAGGCCACGATCGAGGCCCTGCATGCCGCGCACCTTGACTGCAAGGTCATGGTCGGCGGCGCGGTGCTGACGCCCGACTACGCCCGGGACATCGGTGCCGACTACTACTGCAAGGACGCCAAGGCCAGCGCTGATTTGGCCAAGCAGCTTTTAGGCTGATTATATAGAGCCGCGTTTCACGAAGAAACGCGGTTTTTTGCACAATTGTAAAATCTTACCTTTGTCAGCAAATCACCATTGCAGGGAAGTTCCAATTGATGTATAATAGTTGTGTTTACTGTTTTTGGACATTTTCCTTTATTTGTCTGTTTTAGGAGCGTATCTTTTGAAGCACATAGCCAAAATCGCAGCGTTCACCGCGATTTTTCTGATTATAAATCTGATTTTCTGCGGCTTTATGCCGCCCGATAACGGTTCCAGCCTTGACATGTGGCGCAGCTACCACCAAAAGCAGTCCATTGACATTGCCGTCATTGGTTCTTCGCTGGCTTCCTGCGCCCTGCCCGAAGAAGAACTCGCCGCTGCAACAGGGGAGAACGTTGCATTGATGGCAACAAACGCCCAAAGCTTGGATATGTCGCAGATCGCGCTGGAGACCCTGCTTCGGGAGCATTCTCCCCGGTATGTGATCCTTGTCATGGATCTGACCAACATGACAGGCAAACCCTATGCCAAAGCCCAAAAGGCTTTTTTATATGCAGAGCTGCAGACGGATTCCTGGAAGGATAAGCCCGCTGACCTGCTGCGCTACATGACCAGCCGTGATAACTTTACAGGTGCAGATTCCCTGAATGCGCTTTTTCCTTGGCAGAGCGGCAGCTGGCCCACCGATTGGCCCGCTACGATCCAACAGAAATGGAATGCCGTGCTGAATCGTCTGCCGCACCGGCGCGGTGCGGCCCATGCCCAGCCGGAGGATGCCGCGGTCATCAACTTTGACACTGTCGGTGCGGAGAACACCTGGAACCAGAACGCCCACGACTTTAGCGCGCAGCACATCGAGGAGCTGACCTCCATGCTGCAGCTCTGTCAGGAGAACGGCACGCGTCTTTTGCTCATCAGCGCGCCCAAGACCACGCTGGATGTTGTGAGCTACGAGACGTATTTTGACGACTACGCCTACTTCAAGCAGCTGGCAGCACAGTATGGGGCTTCCTATTATGACTTTAACCTTGCAAAGCCGGAGCTGTTTGAGAACAAAGAGCCCGACTATCACAAGGATTTCACCCACATGAATGCTGCCGGCGGGCATGCGTTCAGCCTGAGCATGGCAAAGTTTCTTGCTATGCTGGACGCCGGGCAGGATGTGGAATCGTTGTTCGAGACACCGTCAGAATATCTGGCCGCCGTAAACTATATCACCAACGTCTACCTGACGCCGGAGGTTCACCCGGACAAGATTTTGCTGCTGGCCGGTTCCTACCACGGTCCGTCCGTACAGGCTGAATACGAGTTCTGGGTCAAAGCGCCGGGGGCGAGCGAATACAGCCGGGTTTCCGCGTATTCTACCCGCTCCTGGACCGAGTACGCAGCGGCGGAGCACGGCACCTACCAGTTCCGCGTGAATGCCCGTATTGTTGGTTCTTCCGCCGATTTTGAGCGATATTATGAATGTTCTGTCGATTTTTAATTTTGTGGATGGTGTAGTGTGGAAATCTATTCCCTGAGTTTCTTCCTGCTGGTCAGCGTTGGACTCATTTTATATTATACTGTTTTCAGCCGCTGCCAATGGATCTGCCTGCTGGGGTTGAGCCTGCTGTTTTTTACCGCCAGCGGCTGGAAGGGCCTTGTTTTTCTGCTTTTCACTGCGTTGACGATCTGGCTCGGCGGCTTGCAGCTGGCAAAGCTGGATGCCGATTCCGCCGCGCGGCGAAAGGCTCCGGGCATAACCAAGGACGAAAAAAAGGCCATCAAAGCACAGGCGGTGCGCCGCAAAAAATGTCTTGTTGCTGCTGTGCTGACTGCCAACTTTCTTGTGCTTGGCTACTTCAAATACTGGTCCTATTTTGCGGAGCTGCTCTCCGGTGCATTTTCGGCCACAGCGCCGTCCTCACTGGGGCTGGTCATGCCGCTTGGCATCAGCTTTTACACGTTTCAGGCCGTCGGTTATCTGATTGACTGCTACCGTGGTCGGCACCCGGCAGAGAAAAACTACGTCCGCTTTCTGCTTTTCATCAGCTTTTTCCCGCAGCTGATCCAGGGCCCCATCAACCGCTACGGAGAGATGGCCCCGCAGCTCACCGCCCGTCACATCTGGAACTGGGAGCGTACCCAAACGTGCACTGTTCCTGTTTCTGTTCGGCGCAATGAAGAAATATGCCATCGCAAACCTGACCGCCCCGACGATTGCCGCCATCCTCGACGGCAATGACCCCAAGCTGGCCGGTTCTATGGCACTGCTGGCCATTTTGCTGTACTCGCTGCAGCAGTATGCAGATTTTTCCGGCGGCATTGATATGGTATTGGGTGTTGCGCAGCTGTACGGCATTGAGATGATGCCCAACTTCCGGCAGCCGTATTTTTCTACCTCGCTGGGGGATTTCTGGCGGCGCTGGCATATTTCGTTGGGTGCGTGGATGCGTGATTACCTGTTCTATCCCTTTGCGCTGACCAAGCCGATGCAGCGCTTCGGCAAGTGGGCCACATCGCATTGGGGCAAGCATTTTGGCCGTGTGCTGCCCGCTGCAGTCGCCAACCTGCTTGTGTTTGCTGTGGTCGGCATCTGGCACGGCCCGCAGGCGCACTACCTTGCCTGGGGTCTGTATAACGGTCTTGTCATTGCGCTGGCTGACCTGCTGGAGCCCGCATTCAAAAAGCTCAACACGGCGCTGCACATTCCTACCGAAAGCCGCGGCTGGCACGTTTTTCGCATCGTGCGGACCTTTATCATCGTCAACATCGGCTGGTACTTTGACCGCAATGAGTTTGTGCAGGGGTGCATCTACCTGCGCAACACCTTTACAGATTTCAATTTGTCCGCATTGGCCGCGAATGCACCCGGCGCTTTCGCGGCAGTCTCCGGTCCGGCCTGGGGGCTTGTCATCATCAGTACCCTTCTGGTCTTTGCCCATAGTGTGCTGAAGGAACAAGGCCGCGACCCTTACGCAGAGGTACAGCGGCTGCCGCTTGCGCTGCGCTGGGTTTTATACTATCTTGTTATTTTCATGGTACTCCTCAGCTTTATCTGCGTCAATGAAACCGTTGGTTTCCTCTATGCCAACTTTTAAGAAAAGAGCTTTCTATGCAAACAAACATTCTGGACTGGCTTGAAAGCCACGTCCGCCCGCTGCCCGGATGCCCCCGCTGTGGGGGATGAGCAGACAGACTGTACCTGGGCACAGCTGACCGACACGGCCCGCCGCGCCGGCAGCTTTCTGGCGTCCCGCACGATGCCGCGCCGCCCGGTGGCATTTTACCTGGAAAAATCCGTTTTCGCCTTTGCTGCCATGCTTGGCACAGTCTACGCGGGCTGCTGCTACTCGGTGCTTGACACCCGCCAGCCCGCTGCCCGCACTTTGCAGGTATTGGATACTTTGACCCCTGCACTTCTTGTTACGGACGAGGCCCACGCTGCCGCAGCTGCCGCGCTGGGGTACAGCGGGCAAATCATCCAGCTTGACGATCTGCTGGCCGCACCCGCGGACGCTGCCCTGCTAGCAGCCCGCCGCCGTCAGGCTGTGGACGTTGACCCTCTGTATATCAACTTCACAAGCGGAAGCACCGGTGTGCCAAAAGGCGTCACCGTCAGCCACCGCTCGGTGCTGGATTTTATCCCGCAGTTTGCCGAAATTTTCGGCATCACACAAAACGATATTCTGGGCAATCAGGCTCCCTTTGACTTTGACGTTTCGGTCAAAGACCTGTACACGGCACTGTACACAGGGGCTAAGGTACAGATCATCCCGCGCGCTTATTTCAGTCAGCCCACAAAACTCATGGACTATCTGGCAGACCATGAGGTCACCATACTTGTCTGGGCCGTCAGTGCCATGTGCTTTGTCTCTATCATGAACGGCTTCAGCTACCGTATCCCTTCCCGCGTGCGGCAGGTATTGTTCAGCGGCGAAGTCATGCCCATCAAGCACCTGATGAAGTGGAAGTCCGCTCTGCCGCACGCCCGGTTTGTGAACCTCTACGGCCCGACAGAGATTACCTGCAACTGCACCTACGCCATTTTGCCGGACCGCGATTTTGCCCCTGATGAGGCGTTGCCCATCGGACGCGCGTTTCCCAACGAGAAGGTTTTTCTGCTGGATGAAAACGACACCCTTGTCACCGTGCCCGGGCAGGCAGGGGAAATCTGCGTTTCCGGTACGGCGCTTGCCCTCGGCTACTATGCTGACCCTGTGCGCACAGCGCAGGCCTTTACCCAGAATCCGCTGAACACCAACTGGTACGAGCGTATTTACCGCACCGGCGATCTGGCCCGCTACGACGAAAGTGGCAGCCTGTATTATATTGGCCGCCGGGATTTCCAGATCAAGCACATGGGACACCGCGTAGAGCTTGGCGAAATTGAAGCTGCCGCTATGCGCTGCGACGCTGTGACCCGTGCCTGCTGCACGTTTGATGCCGAACGCCAGCGGCTCCACCTGTTTTACACGGGCAGCTGTGAGAAAGCCGCCCTGCTGGCTGCGCTGAAAGAAAGTCTGCCGCCTTTTATGCAGCCGAATACTGCTGTGCAGCTGGACGAGATGCCGCTGAATAAAAACGGCAAAATTGACCGCACGGCACTGGCTGCCCTGACGAAAAAAGGAGCCCATAAATGACCGACGCTTCTTTACAAAAAATTGCTGCCACCTACGGCACACCGACGTTTGTCTTTGACACTGACGCTTTGCAGGCCCGCGTGCGCGCTATTCAGGCAATCTGGGGCAGGGAAATCGACCTTTGCTATTCCATCAAAGCCAACCCATTTCTGCTGCCTGCCATGATGCAGGTCACTGCGCGGCTGGAAGTATGCAGTCCCGGAGAGCTTTCGCTCTGCGAGAGCCTACATGCTGCGGATGCACGTGTTATCTATTCGGGTGTTAATAAGACGCCCGTGGATATTGCCCGCGCCGTGGCCGACGGCGTCGGCACCTGCACAGCGGAATCTCTGCTGCAGGTCCGCTATCTGCAGGATGCTGCACGTAAGGCCGCCAAACGGCTGCCTGTGCTGCTGCGGCTGAACGCGGGCAGTCAGTTCGGCATGTCAAAGGAGGATCTTTTCACCGCATTGGCGCATCGCAGGGAAACACCCGATCTGGAGTTTATCGGCATTCACTACTTTGTCGGGACCCAGCGCAAAAAGCTGGTCAATCAGCAAAAAGAGCTGGCCATGCTGCGGGAACTGTACGCTGAAATTGAGCAGACCTTCGGCCTTCGTCTGCCGGAACTGGAATACGGCCCAGGGCTGGCGGTGCCGTATTTTGACGGCGACGATTTTACCGACACACTGTCCCCGGCCAAAGACCTTGCGCCAGCACTGCGCGAAGTCAGCAGCTGGGTCCATCTGACCGTTGAGATGGGCCGCTTTTACACCGCCGAATGCGGTTATTACCTGACCACCGCCATGGACTGCAAGGACCACGGTGGGCAGCACTACTGCATTGTGGACGGTGGAATGAACCACTTGAATTATCTTGGCCAGATCATGGGTATGAAACGCCCGCATCTGCGCCATTTTGCTGCCCGGGCAGCTTCCGTACAGGACTGGACACTTTGCGGCAGCCTTTGTACTACGAACGATGTTCTTGTGCGCAGTATGCCGCTGGCCGGACTATGCCCCGGCGACCTGCTTGTTTTTGAAAACACCGGTGCCTACTCTGTTACGGAAGGACTTGGTCTGTTTTTGAGCCGCGACCTGCCGCAGGTCATTCTGTGGCAGAACGGCACGCCGCACCCGGTACGCAGCGAAACGCCGACCTATCCCATCAATACACCCGCTGTGTAAGATAATTTGAAAAGGAGAAATACCAATGGAACGTTTACTGGAAATTTTAAGCGAAATCAAAGAGGACGTGGACTTTTCCACCTGTACAACACTGATCGATGACGGCATCCTGGACTCTTTTGACATTCTGCAGATCATCTCGGCCCTGAATGAGGAATACGACATTTCGATCCCCGCATCCGAAATCATGCCGCAGAACTTCAACAGCGCCGAGGCCCTTTACAAGATGGTCCAGCGCCTGCAGGAAGATTGATGTCCGAGATGCCCGAAATGCCCGAAATACAAGATAACGCTTGCATTTATTCCAAACTTATTGTATAATACTAAAAGCGGACAGGGCTGAATTGCGCTGTTTCGCGTACAGATGCAGGTCCCGCGCGTGGGCAGCCTGTGAACCATGTCAGGCGGGGAACCGAGCAGCATTAAGCGGCGCTTGCCTAGTGCCGCGGTCAAGCCTGCATCTGTACGCAAAGCAGCGCAGCCGCGTGCTCTGCCCGCTGTTTTTTGTAGCTTTGCAGGAGGTGAGCCGATGTACCGTGCCCTGTATCGAAAATGGCGTCCCCAGCGCTTTGCGGACGTGGTTGGCCAGACGGCCATCGTCACGGCCCTGCAGAACCAGATTTCTGCCGGGCGCATCGGCCATGCGTATCTGTTCACCGGTACCCGCGGCACCGGCAAGACGACCTGCGCCAAGATCTTTGCCAAGGCGGTCAACTGTCTGGACACCTCCAGCCCTGACCCCTGCGGCGAGTGTGAAATTTGTAAGGGCATTGACTCCGGCTCCGTCATGGACATCATTGAGATGGATGCCGCGTCGAACAACGGCGTTGACGACATCCGCGACCTGCGCGACGAGGTGGCCTATCTGCCGTCGGTCTGCAAGTACAAGGTCTACATCATCGACGAGGTGCACATGCTCTCCACCGCGGCGTTCAACGCGCTGCTCAAAACGATGGAGGAGCCGCCCGAGCACGTCATCTTTATCTTAGCCACCACCGAGGTGCAGAAGGTTCCCGTCACGATTTTGAGCCGCTGCCAGCGGTATGACTTCACCCGCATCACGGCGGATGACATTGCCGGGCGGCTGCTCTACGTAGCCGGGCAGGAGAAGATCGAGCTGGACGAGAACGCCGCACAGTTGATTGGCCGTCTGGCAGACGGTGCCATGCGTGACGCGCTGTCCATTCTGGACACCTGCGCCGGTGTCGACAACCACGTGGACGAGGCGCTCGTCCGCCGTATGGCCGGTGTCACGGACAGGGGCTACCTGTTTGAGATCAGCGACGCCATCGCGGCAGGGGACTCCGTCACTGCACTGGAAAAAATCGCCGAGCTGCGCCAGCAGAGCGTCGATATGCGCCGCCTCTGCATGGAGTTGGCCGGGCATTACCGCAATCTGATGCTCTGCGCGCTTCCGGGCGGCACGTCGCTTCTGACCGGCATCTCGCCGGAGGAGGAGGCCGCCTACACCCAGCGCAGGGACTTCCCGCAGCGGGAAGCCATCCGCGCGGTCAATGCGTTCGGCTCGGCACTTGAGAAAATGAGCCGCGGCACTGACCAGCGCATTGAGCTGGAGCTGGCGATTTTCTCGCTGACCCAGCCCGAGACTGCCGCCGCACCTGTTATCATCCGGCAACCCGCCCCGGCAGCACCCGCCGCGCCCCAGGCGTTTGCCAGCGCGCCGCGCGCCTACACAGCAGCGCCGCCGGTACAAGCTGCGCCCTCTGTAGTGCCGCCCGTGGTACAGCCGCAGAGCGTTCCCGCCGCTGCGCCGGATGATGTACCGCCGCCCATTGACGATGACCCGCCGTTCCTGCAGCCGGAGCTGAAGCCTGCCCCGCAGCAAGCTCCCGCGCCGGTACCGCCAGCACCCGCTGCCCCAGCCCCGCGTAAGGCCGAGCCGCCGCGGCAGGCAGGCCCGCTGGAGCCGTTCGCCTTCTGGCCCGCCGTGCTGGCCGATTTGGAGGAGAATGATGCGATGCTCATCTCCTTTTTGCGCGGCACCCGGGCCTACTGTGACGGCAAGCGCGTGCTGTTTGAGTGCAGCGACGCCTTCCGCGATTATATCCGCAATAACCGGGAGGTCAGCAAGCGTCTTAAGGAAACTATCTACCGTGTATCGCGCACCAAGTACAGTATCGGCCCCTATGAGGAGCCAAAGACCGACAACACCACCGCTGCCGTCAGCCTGGATGAGACCCTGCACACGATGCAGGCGCTTGGTGTCGATTTAAAAATCGTTGATAAATAATTATTTTTGGAGGATACAACCATGAAAGCAAGACTGCCCAAGGGCTATGGCCGACCCGATCCCAACGCCATGATGCGTCAGGTCCAGAAGATGCAGGACGACATCCGCGCCAAGCAGGAGGAGCTCGAAGCCAAGGAGTACACCGGCACCGCCAGCGGTGAGATGGTCACTGTCACGATGAACGGCAAGCATGAGATCACCGCCGTCAAGATCAAGCCCGAGGCCGTCGACCCCGATGATATTGAAATGCTTGAGGATCTGATTGCCGCCGCCGTCAACAGCGCCTCCGCTGCCGTTGACAAGGACTCCGAGGAGGAGATGTCCAAGATGACCGGCGGTCTGAACATCCCCGGTCTGGGCTAAGAGGCTGCCTATGTTCAACAACAATGTTGAGCCGCTGGAGAATCTGATCGACCAGTTTGCCCAGTTTCCCGGCATTGGCCGCAAAAGTGCGGTGCGTATGGCCTATCAGGTCATGTCGATGCCGCCCAAGCAGGCCATGGAGCTGGCCAAGGCGATTGAGCACGCCAAAAGCGACCTGCACCGCTGCCGCATCTGCCAGGACTACACCACCGGCGATGTCTGCAAGATCTGCGCCTCCCAGAAGCGTGACCGCAGCATTATCTGCGTGGTCGAGGGCCCGCGCGACATCAAGTCGATTGAGCGCACCCACGAGTACAACGGCCTGTACCATGTGCTGCACGGCCTGATTTCGCCGATGGATGGCATCGGTGCTGATCAGCTCTGCATCAAGGAGCTGCTGGCCCGTCTGAATGATACCGTCAAGGAGGTCATCATGGCCACCAGCCCGACGGTGGAGGGCGAGGCCACGGCGATGTATATCGCCAAACTCATCAAACCGCTGGGCATCAAAACGACCCGCCTGGCCTATGGCCTGCCCGTCGGCTCGAGTCTGGAATACGCCGATGAGACGACGCTGTACCGTGCCATGGCCGGACGCGGCGAGATGTAAAAAAATTCCTGTACCGCTTTTGCCGGTACAGGTTTTTTAATTGCAGCTTTATTTCAGCAGACCGTAATCCCGCAGACAGCGCTGTACACCCGTCAGGGTATCGTCAAGCCGACACCCGCTGCCGCACGGAACCTGCCGCCGTCCATCAGCAGGCTGCGCGGCCAGTCTGCCGCCTCTATGACGGGGTGGATGTCCAGCAGCGCACAGGCGCGCCGGGCCGTCGTGACCATGTCGCAGTCGTTCTCGCTGCCAAAGTTGTACACACCGCCCGGCAGTTCCATGGCCTGGGTCAGCCGCTCCACGGCCTCCCGCACATAGGTGATGCCGCGGTAGTCCTGCATCGAAAACCGCAGCGTCTCCTGCCGCATAGCGGCGGTCAGCAGGTTCAGCAGGAAGTTACCGTGGATCGGCAGGCCGTACCCGGGCAGGTCGTACATCCAGGCCGCCCGCAGCAGCACGGCATCGGGCAAAATATCCAGCACGCGCTGCTCCATCTCCTGCTTGTGGCGGCCATAGACGTTGGCGGGGGAGAGCGGTGTATCCTCGTCAAACGGCCCGTGCTCAGTAAGGCCCGTGTAGACCTGGTCAGAGCTGAACGCAACCAGCTTTGCGCCGCTTTTTTGCGCTGCTGCCGCCATCCAGCACGGCAGCAGAACGTTGGCGCGGTAGGACTCGTCCGGGTGCTTTTCGCTGTAGCCCGTGTCGGAGAGCGCCGCCGTGTGTACGATCACGTCCGGCTGCTCGCGCCGCACCCAGTCGGCCACGGTCTGCTCATCCGCTGCGGCCGGCATTCCTTTGGGGAAGGCGCACAGCTCGTACCGTCCCGCCAGCTGGGTCATGATGCGTGCCCCCACAAAGCCGCCTGCGCCGGAGACCAATAGCTTTTTCATGTCTTTTCCCTCGCAATACGATTTTTGTCTTTATTGTACCGTTTTTGCGCAGCTGTTGCAAGCGGCTTGACAAATTCCGCGCCGGTTTGTATAATAGGAACACCTAAAACAAGGTGTGGATTTTTACAGTTCTGATACTACTTTTCGCCACACAGCGCTTTCTTTCCGGGAAAGCGTTGTGTGGTTTTTGTTGTGCCAAAAGGAGAAGCCTATGAACGATACCTTCATGAAAGAAAAGCCGATTTTTCCGCTGCTGACCTCAATGGCCCTGCCTATGGTCGTCTCGATGCTGGTCAATGCACTGTACAACATCGTGGACAGCCTCTTTGTCGCCCGCATCAGTGAGGAAGCCATGACTGCGCTTTCCCTCGTCTACCCGGTGCAGAACCTCATCAACGCGATTGCCATCGGCTTCAGCATCGGCATTGCCGCGCTGATCTCGCTGCATCTCGGTGCAGGCAACAAAGAAAAGGCTGATATGGCCGCCACCCACGGCATGGTGCTTTCGCTGATCCACGGCGTCGTGATTTCCATCGTCTGCACCGCCATCATGCCGCGGTTCCTGCGCTCCTTCACCAGCGACGAGACCGTCATTGCCATGGGCGTGACCTACTCCCGCGTTGCCTTTATGTTCGCCGTCGTCATCATGGCCGCCATGGCGTTTGAGAAGATCTTTCAGGCGGTGGGCCGGATGAACATTACGATGATCGGCCTGATGGGCGGTTCGGTCTGCAACATCATTCTGGACCCGCTGCTGATTTTCGGCATCGGCCCGTTCCCCAAAATGGGCATTGCCGGTGCGGCGCTGGCTACCGGCATCGGCCAGATGGTCCCTGTCATCTTCTATCTGATCGTCTATTTCGTCAGCCCTATCCCAGTCAGACTGCGCTCCGGCTGCCTGAAGCCGGACGCCAAAATGGCCCTGCAGCTCTATTCCATCGGCGTACCGGCCATCCTGAATCTGGCGCTGCCCTCGGTGCTCATCACCTTCCTGAACTCGCTGCTGGCCGTCTACTCTCAAAGCTATGTCGTCGTGCTGGGTATCTACTATAAATTGCAGACCTTCCTGTACCTGCCCGCCAACGGCATTGTGCAGGGTCTGCGCCCCATCATTGGCTACAACTACGGCGCGGGGGAGTATGACCGCGTCAAAAAGCTCTACCGCACGTCCATGGGCATGTGCGCTGCCATCATGGCCGCGGGCACGGTGCTCTGTCTGGCGCTGTCCGGCCAGCTGATCGGGCTTTTCAGCTCGAACGCCGAGACCATCGCCATCGGCACGTCGGCCCTGCGCATCATCTGCGTCGGCTTCATCGTCTCGACGATTTCAGTCGTCGCCTCCGGCTCGCTGGAGGGGCTCGGCATGGGCGTGCAATCGCTTGTCATCTCGCTGTGCCGCTACATCGTTGTCATCATGCCGCTGGCCTGGCTGTTCTGCCGCCTGCTGGGTGCCGACGGCATCTGGAACGCCTTCTGGGTGACCGAGGTCATCACGGCGGGCATTTCAATGGTCGTATACCACAAGAGCGTGAAGCTGAAATAAACCAACAGGAGCCTGACCACAGCCGGTCAGGCTCCTGTTTTATATAAGTAAAAGGCTTCCCCAGAGGGGGAAGCCTCAGACTGTCGAAAAAGGTGCGTTCACCCCTTGGCCCCCTCTGCGAGGGGGCTCCGCCCGCAGGCGGTGGGGGAGAGAACTGTACGGTTGCCCGAAATATTTCGGGCTATGGCAAGGTTCTCTCCCTCCGCCCCTTCGGGGCACCTCCCTCGCAGAGGGAGGTTTTTCGACACGATGCGCCTTTCCCCAAAGGGGAAGGCTTTTCGTTACGCCTGCTCCTGCACGTACCGAATAAACGCATCGCGCTCCGCGGTGGAGCGCACAACGGCCGTGTACATCCAGTCGCCCATGTCCAGGCGTAGCGCCTGGGGAATGCGCTCACACATCCGCATACGGGAGCCGTACTTGGCCATGATCTGCGCATGGGTGTGCTTGTACTCATGGCAGTCGCGGCGGCCTGCGTAGACGCAGAAATACTTTGGGCCGTCCAGCTCGGCGTTGCGTACCTCGTCATAGCATACCATGTCGGCCCAGATCTGGTAGCAGTCCACGCTGTTGGCATAGTTGATCAGGTCCGGGGTGTAGCCGCCGGCGGGGCGCATGTTCACTTCCAGCGCAACGTAATCGCCCTTTTGGCCAAGGCCCTCTTTGTCCTCGTTCAGGCGGAAAAACTCGCAGTGGAAAAAGCGGCTCTTTGCGCCGAATGCCTTGATGGTGCGAAACCCGACATCCTTCAGCGCAGCGGGCACGGACTTCTGCGTCCAGTAGGAGAGGTCGCCGTTCTGACTGACGATGTCCAGCAGCGGGGTGGGGAACACGTTGGAGGTGTAGAACAGCGGCACGCAATGGCTGTCGGCCACACCGTCAAAGCTGACGATGGTGCCGTTGATGTACTCCTCCATAATGTACCGGACGTTATGCGGCTCGGCGTAGAATTCTTTCAGCTCGGTGAAGTTGCGCAGCTTGTAGGTCGCCTCGGCGCCGCAGCCGTTGTCCGGCTTGACGATGACCGGATAGCCGACCTCCTTGATAAAGGCGCGGGCCTCGGCCAGTGTGCTGACAATATGGTAGCGCGCCACCGGTACACCCGCGGCGATGTAGCTTTCCTTCATTTTGCTCTTGTACTTGATGCGCTCGATGAAGTCATTCTTTGCACCGGTATTGATGTTGAAATCTGTGCGCAGCTGGGCGTCCATCTCCAGCCAATACTCGTTGTTGGACTCGATCCAGTCGATCTTGCCATAGTGGAAGGTAAAGTACGCGACAGCGCGGAGCATCTCGTCGTAATTGCCAAGATCATTCACGCGGTAATACTCAGTCAGGCACTGCTTCAATTCCCAGGGAATCTCGTCAAACGGAGCATCACCGATGCCCAGCACATTGACGCCGTTGCGGTGCAGACGGTCACAGAAATTCCAGTAGGTCTTGGGAAAATGCGGGCTGACAAAGATAAAATTCATCGGGTACTTCAACTTCCTCTCTCAAACTTCACACAAACCGGCGTCACACAAAGCGATTCTGTGCAGCGTCATACTCATAGCCGATCTCGCGCAGGGCCGCACACAGCGCGTCACGGTCAGTCTCCTCACGGTCACACAGCGCGTCCAAACTGGCGTCGCAGTCCCGCAGTTGGGTGTTTACATAGCTCAACAGCATTACAGGGTCACGGGGGAGCATAGGCCCACCTCCTAAAAAGCAAGCATAAAAGAGAAAAAGCCGGTCACACGATGTGACCGGCATTTTTTTCCTTCCAATCAGACCGCGCGGGTAACCTTACCCGAACGCAGGCAGCGGGTGCAGGCGTAGATATACTTCGGGGAACCATCCACAACCGCTTTCACGCGCTTGACATTGGGCTTCCAGGTACGGTTCGCACGGCGATGGGAGTGAGAAACCTTGATACCGAAAGTGACGCCCTTGCCACAGCAAGAACATTTGGCCATAATTGCTTGCACCTCCTTTTCAATAGCTTTAATAGTATAGCGTATACTGCGCGAAAATGCAAGTGTTTTGACGGAAAAAATTTTGATTTTTTTCATAATTTTGCGTTTTTGTTTGATTCAGGCGCTAAATATTGTGTTTTCGGTGCCTACAGGGCTTGTCTTGCCGCCGTTTCTACGATATAATAGACTAAGCTTTTAATGGGGTGGTGTTGCCTTTTGAACGGATTGTTGTCTCCCACGGTGATCGTGCAGTATCTGCTGCGCGCTGTTGTCGTGCTCATCACCATCCCGTTTCACGAGTCGGCCCACGCGCTGGCCAGCCACCTGCTGGGTGATGACACTGCTGTGCGCGCCGGGCGTCTCTCGATGAATCCGCTGCGCCACTTCGACCCGCTGGGTGCCCTGTGCATGCTGGTGGGCGGCGTCGGCTGGGCCAAGCCCGTCTCGATCAACCCGTACAACTATAAGAACCCCAAGGTCGGCATGGCGCTGTCCGCCGCCGCGGGGCCTGCCAGCAATCTGCTGCTGGCGTGGGTGTCGATGATCCTGTACAAGCTGTGCTGGTACAGCGGGCTGGGGGACGCCGTTCCTGTGCTGACGATGTTCCTATATTATATGGTAGCCATGAATCTGAGCCTGGCGGTTTTCAATCTGCTGCCGGTGCCGCCGTTTGACGGCAGCCGCATTGCGCTCTTGTTTTTGCCGCAGCGGCTCTATTTCAGAGCGATGAAATATGAGCGATATATTATGCTGGCCGTGCTGGCACTGGTGTTTTTGGGTCTGCTGGACGCGCCGCTGTCTTGGCTTGTCAACGGTATGTGGCGGCTGATGCTGCACCTGACAGGCTTTGTGGAGCTGCTTTGGGGGTATTGAGTTTTTGCCGGAAGTTCTGACATTTAAAATAGAAGATTTTGAGGGCCCACTGGATTTGCTGCTGTACCTGGTGGGCAAAAATAAAATGAACCTCTATGATGTCAACATCATGGAGCTGATCGAGCAGTACACCGCTGCCATCCGGGAGATGCAGCAGGACCGGATGGAGATTTCCAGCGAGTTCATCGACATGGCGGCGCATCTGGTGCAGATGAAAAGCGCCCTGCTGCTGCCGCGCAGCCCCGAGGCCGAGCGCATGAAGGCCGAGCTGACGGGGCGTTTGATCGAGTACAGCGCCTGCAAGGAGGTGGCCGCCCAGCTGGGCAGCCGTGCCCGTGACCTGTACACCGTAGCCCGTGAGCCGATGCCGCTGGTCGGCGCTGCCGAATACACCCGCCGCCATGACCCGAACTGGCTCGTGCAGGCGTGGTTCAATCTGATGGGCCGCAGCACCCGCAAGAAAAAGCCCACGCAGGAAAAGTTTGAGCCGCTCGTCACCGCGCCGTTTGTCTCCGTCGCAAGCCGCGTCTCCCACATGCTGCGCGGCTTGCTCAAGGGCAGCCTGCAAAAAATGGGCCAGCTGTTCAGCCCGCAGGAAAGCCGCAGCACAAACGTAGCGACCTTTCTGGCGCTGCTCGAGCTCATCCGCGCAGGACGCGTCAAGGTCGACGACAGCGGCACCTTGCAACTGGACCGCACACACCGCAGAAGAAAGGACAAAACGCCATGACAGAACGACAGGAGCTCGGCTCTCTTGAAGCCATGCTGTTTGCCCACGCCGAGCCTGTGGAGACCGCCCGCCTGGCCGACGCCCTGCGGCTGGACACCGACGAGGTCACCACGCTTTTGCAAAAGCTGCAAAAGCGCTACGATGAGCAGGAGAGCGGCATGGTCATTCTGTACTTCGAGCCTGACCGCTGGCAGATGGCGACCCGCCCGTATTATGGCGAGGTGGTCAAGCGCATTTTGGATACCCGCCGCAACGCGCCGCTTTCGCCCGCTGCGCTGGAAGTTCTGGCTATTATCGCCTATAACCAGCCGGTCAGCCGCAGCTTCATCGAGCAGGTACGCGGCGTTGACTCGTCGTCCACCGTCACCAAGCTGTTGGACAAGGGACTGATCGAGGAGGCGGGCCGCCTGGACCTGCCCGGCAAGCCGGTAGCTTTCCAGGTCACGGACACATTTCTGCGCGTCTTTGGCCTCGGCAGTCTGGCTGACCTGCCGCCGCTTCACGGCGAGGCTGCCGAGAGCGCCGAGCCGGAGGAGACGGAAGGCGACGACGGTCAGCTGGAATGGAAGTGATTGCTTATGGCCATTCTGTTGTTCCTTCTCCGACTGATCGGCTGGGTGCTGCTGGCGGTGCTCTTGCTGCTGCTCGTCGCCCTGCTGATACCGCTGGGCGTTCGGTTTGTGTACCGCCCGGGCAGCGTGCGGGCCACGGCCTGCTACGGACCGCTGCACTTCACGCTCTGGCCGCGCAAGGGCCAGCCGGAAGCACTGAAAAAGCCCGCCTCCGCCGCACCGCCCGGGCAGGCCGTGCGCAAGACGGCGGACGGCGAACAGGCGTCCGTCACCGTGGAGGTCAAGCCGGACAAGCCCGCCGCAAAGCCCGCACAGACCGTCGCCCGGCAGCCCGCGGCGCAGGGAAAGCCCGAAGCGCCGAAACCTGCTGACAGTGTCCCCACTGAAAGCGCCGATGCTGAGGGCGGCGCGAAAAAGAGCGGCCTGCCGTTCGGCATCTCGGCGCGCATCGACGCCGCTGTGCAGCTGCTGTCCAATGATCCGATGGCATTTGCCCGGTGCATGCTGGGCCACACAGGCTGGCTGGGGCGTCACCTGCTGCGTTCGGTGCGGGTGTCCGGGCTGGACATCTTCTGGACCGTGACCGCCGACGAGGCCAGCGCCACCGCCGAGCTGTTCGGCGCCGAAATGGCGCTTGCCAACAATCTGCTGGCTCTGGTCCAGCAGTACATCCGCGTACAGAGTGACCGCCTCTGGCTCGAGCCGGATTTCACCGGCGAGCGCGCAGGGGAGCGTATCGTCTCGTTCCGTCTGACGTCCTGCGCCGCCGTGCTGCTCTGGCTCGTCATCCGGCTGCTGCACCGTCTGTGGAAGGACCCGCAGCTGCAGCCCGCCGCAAAGGCATAAACGATTTCTTTTTTTCGATAAAAGGAGGAACTTACAATGGCTGAACATCCTATTCAAGGTCTGATGGGCGTCACCATCGAGAAAATCCGCGACATGGTCAACGCCGAGACCATCATCGGTGACCCGATCCATGTGGATGACACCACCATCATCCCGGTCTCCCGCGTCACCTTCGGGTTTGTGTCCGGCGGCTCCGACGTCGGCCCCAGCTCCAACAAGCAGATGTTCGGCGGCGGCAGCGGCGCAGGCGTTTCGGTCACGCCGGTGGCATTCCTCGTCGTTTCCAACGGCAATGTGCGCACCGTCCAGCTGGTGGAGAAGGTTTCCGCCGTTGACAATGTTATAGCCTCGCTGCCGGAGCTGGTGGACAAGGTCGCTGCGCTCATCAAGAAAGAAAAGCCGGGTGCTGACGCACCCGCCGAATAAGGAGTATAAATTTTAATGGCAGAACAACGTATTCAAAAGGTACTGGCCGACCAGGGCATCTGCTCCCGCCGCGAGGCCGAGCGCCTGATTGCTGCGGGCAAGGTCAAGGTCAACGGCCACCCGGTCACCCTGGGCGACAAGATGGACCCCGACTATGACAAGGTCATGATCGACGGGCAGACACAGCGCATCGTGCGCAAGCGCCAGTACACCTATATCATGCTGCACAAGCCCCGCGGCTATCTGACGACCCGCTCTGACGACCGTGGCCGCAAGACCGTTATGGATCTTGTTTCCGATGTGCCCGCCATGCTGCGCCCGGTGGGCCGCCTGGACAAGGACAGCGAGGGGCTGCTGCTCATGACCGATGACGGCGCGTTCATCAATATGCTGACCCACCCGTCCGGCGGTGTCGGCAAGCTGTACCGCGTCACGGTCAATCCCCGCGCCACTGAGCAGCAGATCATCGAGATGTCGTCCGGCGTTGTGCTGGATGACGGCGTCAAGACCAAGCCCTGCGTCATCCACGTCGTGGTCGATGAGCCGGGCCGCAGTGTGCTGGAGATCACCCTGCACGAGGGCCGCAACCGCCAGATCCGCCGCATGTGCTCCGCTGTCGGCCTGCAGGTCGTGCGCCTGCGCCGCAGCGCCGAGGGTCCCGTCAAGCTCGGTATGCTGCAGCCCGGCGAGTACCGCGAGCTGAAAAAGAGCGAGATCAATGCCCTGCGCAACGCAGCCATGAAATCTGCCGGCAAAGGGGAGAGCCGTGCTGCCAGCCCGGCCCGCCGACCCGGCCCCCTTAAAAAGCGCACAAATTCCGACTAAAATTGCAGAAAATTCTGAAAAATGTGCAATATTCCACTTGTGGAAACGTCACGAACGTAGTATAATTTAATTAAATGGCGGATTTTTTGTAAAGTATTTTTATAAAAAACAGTCAGCTTTACCATAGGAGGAAACTGTATGGCAGCAAATAAGCCCGGCAAGGCAGAGATCCTTGCAGCATTTTTTGATGACGGCACCTACTCGCCGCTGTTTACCGACGGCGCAGTGAGTGCTGCTTACGGCTGTGCAAACGGCCAGAACGCCTACGTCGTGTTTGAGGACGGTTCTCCCGTCGGCGTGCAGGATATTGAAAAGAATATCCGCGTGCTGGAGATGGCCGCCGAGACCGGCGCACCGGTTGTTACGTTCTATGATTCCACGGGTGCCAAGCTTGAGGGCGGTCTTGATCTGCTCAACGCCAACGCCCGCCTGACCGCAGAGATTGCGCGCGTTTCCGGCGTTGTGCCTCAAGTCGCCGTTGTCACCGGTATCTGCGCCGGTACCAACGCCATCAACGCCGCTGCCGCGGACGTCTGTGTCATGGCAGAGGATGCCGAGCTGTTCCTGAACGCTCCGTTCAACGCTGAGGACAAGGTTGCAAACGCCGGCTCTGCCGCGTTTGCCGCCAAGGCCGGTGTCGCCGCCGTTACCGCTGCGGACGCCGTTGCCGCCGCCAAGCAGGCTGCCTCCATCGTCGCCCTGCTGCCCGCCAACAATCTGGCCGGTCCTGCGCTGTTCGACTTTGCCGCTCCCTCCAAGGCGCTTGACCTCGTCAAGTACTCTGCGGCTGACGCGATCGCCGCTCTGGCCGATGAGGGCAGCACTGTGGAGCTGTACGCAGGCTACGGCAAGAACATCGTCACCGCGCTGGCTACCATCAACGGCAGCGCCGTTGGTATCCTGGCCACCGAGAAGGCCGCTCTGTGCCACAAGTGCACCGCCAAGGCTGCCCGCTTCGTTCGTCTGTGCGATGCCTACAGCATCCCCGTTGTGACCGTCGTCAACACCGAGGGCTTCGGCAAGAGCGAGGGCGACGATCAGGCTGGCGGCATCCGTCAGGCTGCCCGTATGGCCGGTGTCTACGCCGAGGCTACCACCGTCAAGGTCGCCGTACTGGCCGGTGAGGCCGTCGGCCCTGCCTACACGGTCTTTGCCGCCTGCGCTGACTGGCGTGTTGCCGTGCAGGGCTGCACCGTAGCCCCGCTGGCTCCCGAGGCCGCTGTCACCGTTCTGTACAAGGACGAGATCTTCGCTTCCGATAACATCGTCAACGCCACCAAGGCCAAGGCTGCCGCCTACGCCAAGGAGGTCTGCAGCGCCAATGCCGCTGTGGCCAACGGTGCTGCTGACGCTATTGCCGATGTTGCCACCGCCCGCGGCGCTGTCGCTCAGGCTCTGGATATGCTGGCCAGCAAGCGCACTGTGCGCCTGGCTAAGAAGCACGGCAATATCACGCTGTAATCATCAACCTTGAAATAGGGAGGACTTTTCCATGAAAAACCTGATCGTTACCGTTAACGGCGTTGCTTATAATGTCACCGTTGAGGAAGGCACCGGCGCTCCCGTTGCCGCTGCTGCTCCTGTTGCTGCCCCCGCAGCCGCTCCGGCACCCGCCGCTGCTCCTGCACCTGCCGCCGCTCCTGCCGGTGCCGCCGGTGCCGTCTCCGTCACCGCTCCCATGCCCGGCAATATCCTGGATGTCAAGGTCAAGGCCGGTGACTCCGTCAAGGCTGGCGACACCCTGCTGATCCTCGAGGCCATGAAGATGGAGAACGAGATCAGCGCTCCGCAGGACGGCACCATTGCCAGCGTCAATGTGCGCAAGGGCGATGTTGTCAACTCCGGCGACCTGCTCATCACCATGAACTAATAGAAAGGCCGGGTGAATCACATTGGCTAAGAAACCCATTAAGATTACTGAGGTCGTCCTGCGTGACGCCCATCAGTCTCTGCTGGCCACCCGTATGACCATGGACGAGATGCGCCCCATCCTGCCCGAAATGGACAAGATCCCGTATTTCTCCGTTGAGTGCTGGGGCGGCGCTACGTTCGACTCCTGCATCCGCTTCCTGGACGAGGACCCCTGGGAGCGTCTGCGCATCCTGCGCAAGGAGCTGCCCCACCAGAAGCTGCAGATGCTGTTCCGCGGCCAGAACATGCTGGGCTACCGCCCCTACGCTGACGACGCCGTCGAGTACTTCGTACAGAAGTCCGTTGCCAACGGCATCGACGTCATCCGTATCTTTGACGCGCTGAACGACCCCCGCAACCTGCAGACTGCCATCGAGGCAGCCAACAAGGAAAAGGCACATGTTCAGGCTTGCATCAGCTACACCCTGAGCCCGGTGCATAACAACGAGTATTTTGCCAAGTATGCCAAGACCCTGGAAGAGATGGGCGCAGACTCTATCTGCATCAAGGATATGGCAGGCCTGCTCAAGCCCTACACCTGCGCCGAGCTGGTGAGCGAGCTGAAGAAGACCGTCAGCATCCCTGTTGACATCCACAGCCATTACACCGCCGGTCTGGCCTCCATGTCCATCCTGAAGGGCATCGAAGCCGGTGCTGACATTGTGGATACCGCCATGAGCCCGCTGGCTCTGGGCACTTCCCATATGCCGACGGAAAGCCTGGTCGCCGCCCTGCAGGGCACCGACTACGACACCGGTCTGGATCTGAACCAGCTGAATGTCGTCCGCGCTTACTTCAACAAGCTGCGCGAGAAGTACATCGCCAACGGCCAGATCAACCAGAAGTCTTTGGGCGTTGATGCCAACACCCTGCTGTATCAGGTTCCGGGCGGCATGTTCTCCAACATGCTCAAGCAGCTGAAGGACGCGGGCAAGGAGGACCAGCTCCACGCCGTGCTGGAGGAGATTCCCCGCGTCCGTGAGGATGCCGGTTATCCGCCGCTGGTTACCCCGACCAGCCAGATCGTCGGCACCCAGGCCGTCTTTAACGTCATCATGGGTGAGCGCTACAAGATGGTCACCAAGGAGTTCAAGGGCCTGGTCCACGGCGATTACGGCAAGACCCCCGCGCCCATTAAGAAGGAGTTCAGTGACTTCATCCTGAAGGGCGAGCAGCCGATCACCTGCCGCTTTGCCGACACCCTTGAGCCCGAGATGGAGAAGCTGAAGGCGGAGGCCAGCAAGTATGTCATGCAGGAGGAGGACGTTCTGACCTACGCCATGTTCCCGCAGGTCGCGCCCAAGTTCTTTGAGAAGCGCAACGCCCGTCTGCAGGGTGTCGATGCTCTGCACGCCGACTACGAAAACAAGTCTCACCCCGTCTAAGTAAAAGAATTGCCGCTCCCGCTCTGCCGCGGGGGCGGTTTTTGTTTACCGCGCCACAAAAACTGCATGAAATATTGCAAAATCCCGGCGTCAGCCTTGCATCTTGCGCCCAAAAATAGTAAAATATAAAATATATGTGTTTATGAGGTGTAGGTTATGGTTTTGAGCATGACAGGATATGGCCGTGCCGGTGCGCTGCTGCATGGCCGTGACATCAAGGTTGAACTTCGCAGCGTCAACGCGCGCTTTTTTGAGTACTCCTCGCGCCTGCCGCGCTCCTGCGCATTTCTGGAGGACAAGCTGAAAAAGCTCGTCGCCTCCAAGGTCAGCCGCGGCAAGGTAGAGCTGAGCCTTTCCATCCAGACCGTCACGGCGGCGGATACCGTCGTCACCGTCAACTGGCAGCTAGCCGAGGGCTACCGCGCTGCGCTGAATGCGATGGCCGAGCGGATGGATCTGAAAAACGACGTCTCCGTCGGGATGCTGTCCCGCTTCCCCGACGTGCTGACCCAGACTGCCGCCCCGACGAATGAGGACGAGCTGTGGGAAGACGTCAGGACAGTGGCCGAGCAGGCCGTGGACGCCTTTGTCGCAATGCGCGCTGTCGAAGGCGAGAAGATGAAGGCCGATGTTGCAGGCCGCCTGACCACGATTGAAACGCTCGTCGCCAAAATCGAGGAGAACAGCGCGGGCCGCGTGCAGGCCTACAGCGATAAGCTCTACGCCCGCCTGCAGGAGCTGCTGGGGGATCGCAGCATCGACGAGGGACGCCTTGTGACCGAGGCCGCGATTTTTGCGGACAAGACCGCCATCGACGAGGAAACCGTCCGTCTGCACAGCCATGTGGCGCAGTACCGCGAGATCCTCGAGCTGGACGAGCCGATTGGCCGCAAGCTCGACTTTTTGACGCAGGAGTTGAACCGCGAGTCCAACACGATTGGCTCCAAGTGCCAGGACGTAGCCATCACGCGGCTGGTCGTCGAGCTGAAATCCGAAATCGAAAAAATTCGCGAGCAGATTCAGAACATCGAGTAACGGAGGTTCGCCATGAAGCTGCTGAACATTGGCTTTGGCAACATGGTCAATGCCGACCGCATCATCGGCATCGTCAGCCCGGATTCTGCGCCTATCAAGCGTCTGGTGCAGGATGCCCGCGAGAAGGGCGCACTGATCGATGCCAGCTACGGGCGGCGCACCCAGGCCGTGCTCATCATGGACTCTGACCATGTGATTTTGTCCGGAATCCCGCTGGAAAGCCTGACCGGGCGTGCCAACGAAGAAACTGAAGAAAAAAGAGGAAGTAACGATGAAAGGTGAAAAATATCTGTTTGTTGTCTCCGGCCCTTCCGGCACCGGCAAGGATACCGTTGTTGCCGCTCTGCTGAAAAAGCACCCTGAAATTCAGCACACCGTCTCCGCCACGACCCGCTCCCCGCGTGAGGGTGAAAAGGACGGCATCAACTACCACTTCATGTCCGTAGCTGATTTTGAGGATCATCTGGCCAATGACCAGATCGTCGAGCACACAAAATACTGCGAGAACTACTACGGCACGCTGCGCAGCGAGATCGAGGGCCGCATGAAGCTGGGCATCCCGGTCATCCTCGTCATCGAGGTCGAAGGCGCAGGCAACATCAAGAAGATGTACCCCGGTGCAACGACCATCTTTGTGCTGCCCCCGGATATGCAGGAGCTCGAGCGCCGTCTGCGCTGCCGCGGCACCGAGGATGAGGAGACTATCCAGCGCCGCCTGAAGCGTGCCGAGGCAGAGATTGCAAACTCCGTCAACTACGACGAGCATGTCGTCAACATTGAGGTCGACTCCTGCGCCGAGAGCATTTATTCCATCATCCAGTTCAAGCTGCAGCACGGCAGCGACGAATGAGCCTGCTGCTGGCCCAGGCTGCCGTCAACGACGCGAACATCCACTTTGACAAGCTGTACTCCTACCGCATCCCCGCGGAGCTGGCCGGGAGGGTCTTTCTCGGCAGCATGGTGCTGGTGCCGTTTGGCCGGGGCAGCAAGGCCCGGATGGCCGTTGTGCTGGCTGTCGGGGAGGTGGACGAGAGCGACGCCCCCAAGGGGCTGAAAACGCTCTACGATGCCGCCCCCGAGGATGCCCGCCTGACGCCGGACCTTCTGGAGCTTGTGCGCTTTTTAAAAGAGCGCACCTTCTGCACCTGGTTCGAGGCCGTCAAGGCAGTCATCCCGTATGGCGCACAGTACCGGCCTGCTGTCGTGGACGGCAGGCACGTCATGCAAGGTCGCCTGACCCGCTCTACGGAGCGCCTGTACACGCTGGCGGGGGTGCTGCCGGAAAAGCCAAAGCCCGGCCCGCGCCAACTGGCCGCTGTCGCCGCCCTGCAAAACGGCCCGCTGACCGCGCGGCAGCTCGACGAGGTCGGTATTTCCCGGGCAACGCTGGACGGCCTTGTCAAAAAGGGCGTGCTGACCGCCGCCGAGCAGGACAAGGCCATCGACCTGTTTGCGGCCATCCCGTTTGACCCGCAGCCGCTGGAGCTGTCCCCTGAACAGCAGCAGGTTTTTAACGATCTGCTGCCGAATCTGGAGGATGCCAGACCCCACGCGGCACTGCTGCACGGCGTAACCGGCAGCGGCAAGACCATTGTGTTTCTGCGGCTTATCCAGCGCACGCTGGAGCTGGGCCGCCGCGCACTGGTCCTGGTGCCGGAGATCAGCCTGACACCGCAGATGATACGGCGGCTCAAGTCCACCTTCGGCAGCCGTCTGGCCGTGCAGCATTCGGCGCTCAACAATACCGAGCGCCTTTTGCAGTGGCGGATGATCCAGCAGGGAAACGCCGATATTGTCGTAGGTACACGCAGTGCAGTGTTTGCACCGCTGCAAAACCTTGGCCTTATCATCATGGATGAGGAACAGGAGCACACCTACCAGAGCGAGTCCGCCCCGCGCTTTGACGCCCACGATGTTGCCAAAAAGCGCGCGGTCATGGAAAACGCCCTGCTGCTGTTTGCCTCGGCCACACCACTGACCGAGACCTACCACGCCGCCGAGAGCGGCAAGTTGCAGCTGGTGCAGCTGACCCACCGCTACGGCGGGCGGCCTCTGCCCAGCGTCGATTTCATCGACATGCGCGCTGAGCTGGCCGCAGGCAACCCGCGCGAGGTCAGCGTGCGGCTGGCGCGGGAACTGCAGGAAAACCTCGACAACGGCGAGCAGAGCATTCTGCTGCTCAACCGCCGCGGCTACCGCACCATCGGCATGTGCACCACCTGCGGCCATGTGCTGAAATGTCCGAATTGCAGCGTGCCGCTCGTCTATCACAAGCCGCAGCAGGCACTGTTGTGCCACCACTGCGGCCACACGGTACACCCGCTGCCGCAGACCTGCCCCGAGTGCGGCGGCAAAATCAGCTACAGCGGCTTCGGCACCCAACGGGTGGAGGAGGAGCTGGCCGAGCTGCTGCCCGGTGCGCGCATCCTGCGGATGGATCAGGATTCCACCTCCCGCAAGGACGCGCACGAGACGATGCTTGCACAGTTTGCGCGGCACGAATATGATATTCTGCTGGGAACCCAGATGGTCGCCAAGGGCCTTGACTTTGAAAAGGTCACGCTCGTCGGCGTTTTAGGCATTGACTCGCTGCTGTTCGGGCAGGGCTTCCGCGCATACGAGAGCGTGTTCAGCCTTATCACCCAGGTCGTGGGCCGCGGCGGGCGCGCCGCACTGCCCGGGCGGGCGCTGATCCAGACATCCGTGCCTGACCACCCCGTTTTGCAGCTGGCCGCCGCGCAGGACTACAAGGGCTTCTACCGGGAAGAAATCACCTTCCGCCGGTTCAGTCTGTACCCGCCGTTCTGCTCGTTCGTGGTCGTCGGCTTCATCGGTGACCAGGAGGGGGCCGTGTTCATCGCAGCCCAGCGGTTTGGCGCACTGTTGGGTCAGCACGCCGCACAAAAGCCCAATATCCCACTGCGCATTTTAGGCCCCGCGCCGATGAACATTACGATGCTCAACAACAAATTTCGCTACAAGCTGACGCTGAAATGCCGCAATGACGCGGCGTTCCGCGCGCTTTTGCACGAGACACTGGACGCCTACGACGCCGAAAAGCTGCCGCAGAAGGCGTCCGTGATCCTCGATTTCAATTCTGACGGTGATTTATAACATTTGGAGGTTATTTTTATGGCACTGCGTACCATTGTGCAGGACGGCGACCCGATCCTGAAGAAAGTCTGCCGCCCCGTTACCAAGTTTGATGATCGTCTGGGTACTCTGCTTGACGATATGAAGGAGACCCTGCTGGCCGCGAACGGCCTGGGTCTGGCCGGCCCGCAGGTGGGCATGATGCGCCGCCTGTTCATCTGCCTGGATGACCGCGACCTGCCCGAGGAGGTTCCCGCGAACTACGAGTACAAGTTCATTGAGTTCATCAACCCCGAGATCCTCGAGCTGAGCGACGAGCAGGTCGAGCTGTACGAAGGCTGCCTGTCCTTCCCGGGACATAACGGCGCGATCAAGCGCTCGAAGCACGTCAAAGTCAAGGCACAGGACCGCCACGGCGAGTGGTTTGAACTGGAGGCCGATGACATGCTCGCCCGCTGCATCCAGCATGAGAACAACCATCTGGACGGCATCACCATCATGGACCTGGCCGAGCATTTCTATGAGGACGACTACCCCGAGGAAAACGAGGACTAAAATTTATGCGCATCCTGTTTATGGGAACTCCTGACATCGCCGCCGAAAGCCTGGCCGCCCTGCTGGACGCCGGGCACGAGGTCTGCGGTGTCTTTACCCGCCGCGACAAGCCCGTGGGCCGCAAGCAGATCCTGACCGCGCCGCCGGTCAAGCAGCTGGCTGTAGAGCACGGTCTTTCGGTCTACCAGCCCCGCACGCTGCGGGACGGCTCGTCCGATGAGCTTATCAAAGAGTTGGCGCCCGACATCATCGTCGTTGTGGCCTATGGCTGCATCATCCCGCCGCAGCTTCTGCATGCGGCGAAGTACGGCTGCATCAATCTGCATGTCTCGCTACTGCCCAAATACCGCGGCTCCGCGCCCATCCAGTGGGCCGTGCTCAACGGTGACGAGGGCACCGGCGTGACCATCATGCAGCTGGACGAGGGGCTGGACACCGGCGACATCCTGATGGTGGAGCCGGTCACCATTGACCCCGAGGAGACGAGCGGTGAATTGTTTGACCGCGTCAGCGCCGTGGGTGCCGGAACGCTGGTCACCGCGCTGGAAAAAATCGAGGCAGGGGAGTTGACCCCGCGCAAGCAGGATAACGCTGCCGCCACCATGGCCCCGCCGCTGACGAAGGACATGGCACAGTTCGACTTTACGCAGGATGCCGCCCACATCCACAACTGGGTGCGCGGCATGAACCCGTGGCCCGTGGCGTGGTTCGCGCAGGACGGCAAGCGCATCAAGGTGTTGGAAAGCCGCCTGGCCGAAAACCCGCAGCACGCAGCCCCCGGCACCGTGCTGGCCCTGAAGCCGCTGACGATTGCCGCCGAAAACGGTGCTGTCGCGCTGCTGACTGTCACGCCCGAGGGCGGCAAGCCGATGGCGGGCACGGCCTGGGCCGCGGGCCGCCGCCTGAAAGCGGGGGACAGCCTGTGACGCCGCGCCGTCTCGCCGTCAAGGCCCTGATCCATCAGGAGCAGGCAGGCTACGCCAACCTTGTGCTGGACGCCGAGCTGAAAAAATGCACACCGCCGCTGGACAGCCGTGACGCCGCCTTTGCCGCGCGCATTTTTTACACAACGCTCGAGCGTCTGCCGCTGCTGGACTATCATATAAATCAGTTTACGAAAAAGCCCGTCGCCAAGCTGGACGCGCCGGTGCGCGCCGTGCTGCGGGCGGGACTGGCACAGGCACAGTACATGAATGTACCGCTGCCCGCCGCTGTGAATGAATCGGTCAAGCTGACGCGGGCACTGGGAAAATCCAGCGCCGCAGGCATGGTCAACGCCGTGCTGCGCCGCGCCGCTGCCGCCGATGTCTCCGAGGCCGATTTTGCCGACCCTCTGGACCGGCTCTCGATCTACTACTGCCTGTCCCGCCCGGTGGCCGAGCTTTTCTATGCGCAGTTCGGGGAGGAGGCGTTCCCCCTGGCCGCCGCATTTTATGAAAAGCCTAAGACGACGATCCGCGTCAACACACTGCGCACGAACGATACTGCCCTGACCGCGCTTTTGCAGCAGGAGGGCCATACCGTGACGCCCGGCCCCTGGCCGGGGGCGCTGGTCGTGGAGTTTGCCGGTTCGCCCGCCGCGAGCGCGGCATTCAAAAAAGGGCTTTTCCATGTGCAGGGGCTTGCCAGCCAGTTTGCTGCGCTCTGCGTTGACGCACAGCCGGGGCAGCAGGTGCTCGATCTCTGCGCCGCGCCGGGCGGCAAAAGCCTGACGTTGGCCGAGGCCATGCAGGACAAAGGCCAGCTTGTCAGCGGCGAGTTTGTGCCCGCCCGCGTGCCGCTTTTGCAGCAGGCGTTTGACCGCTGCGGCATCACCTGTGCCGTAGCGGTTGAAAATGACGCCACACAGCACAATTCCGACTGGCCAACGTTTGACCGTGTGCTCTGCGATGTGCCCTGCTCGGGTTTGGGCGTTATCGCCAAAAAGCCGGACATTCGTTACAAGGATTTGGACGGGATAGAGAATCTGCTCGCTGCCCAGCAAAAAATCCTGCAAAACGGCGCAGATTCACTTGCCGAAAATGGCCGTTTGGTGTATTCTACCTGTACAGTGAATGATAAGGAGAATCAGGCCCAGGTGGAGAAATTCCTCTCCGCCAATCCTGATTTTCACGTTGTACTGCCAAAGACGGCGCTGCCGGGGGCGGACATCACGCCGCTGGGCACGCTGTTTTTGCCCCACAGAACCGGGACGGACGGTTTTTTTGCCGCCATCCTGGAACGAAACTGACTGTAAACTCGTTCTTATAAAAGGAGGTGACCCCGCATGGGCGAAAAATCTGCATTTCCGACCTGACGCTGGACGCGCTGACGGCCTACATCGTGGGACTGGGTCAGCCAAAATTCCGCGCCAAGCAGATTTTTAAATGGCTGCACCAGAAGCTTGTGACGGAGTTCTCCCAGATGACCGACCAGCCCAAGGCGCTGTTGGCCCAGCTGGAGGAGCAGTGCACGATTGCAGCCCCCGTCATCCGCCGCCGCCAGCAGTCTAGGGACGGTACGGTCAAGTATCTTTTGCAGCTGGCCGACGGCAACTGCATCGAGACCGTGCTCATGCGCTACAAATACGGCAATACTGTCTGTGTGTCCACCCAGGTGGGCTGCGCAATGGGCTGCCGGTTCTGCGCCTCCACCCAGGCGGGCCGCGTGCGCGACCTGACGGCGGGGGAGATCGCGGCGGAAATTTACACCGCACAGAAGGACACCGGCGAGCGCGTCTCCCACATTGTTTTGATGGGCATCGGTGAGCCGCTGCACAATTTTAATAATGTGATGGACTTTCTGGAGATCATCTCCTGCCCGGAGGGCGTCAACATCGGTATGCGCAACATCAGCCTGTCGACCTGCGGCCTTGTGCCCAAGATCGACGAGCTGGCGAAGCGCCATCTGCAGCTGACACTGTCTGTCTCGCTCCATGCGCCGGACAATAAGACCCGTTCCGGCATGATGCCGGTCAACGATGCGTTCCCGCTGGAGCAGCTGATCCCTGCCTGCCGCCGCTACCAGAAGGAGACGGGCCGCCGCATCAGCTTTGAGTATTCGATGGTGCGCGGTGTCAATGACAGCAGTGAGATGGCGCAGAAGCTCGCCAACCTCATCAAGGGCATGGGCGCACACGTCAACTTGATTCCCATCAACCCCGTGGACGGCAGCCCCTATTCTGCCACCGACGATGCCAATGTGCACCGCTTCCAGAAGGAGCTGGAGGCACTGGGCGTCAACGCCACGGTGCGCCGCCGTCTGGGTACCGACATCAGCGCCGCCTGCGGCCAGCTGCGCCGCGAGGACGCGCAGGGAAAATGAGTCTTGCTCCGCAACGGAGCAGCGGAAAGGAACCAACCCGAATGAAGATTGCCGCGATCACGGACATCGGCAGCTGCCGGCAGGAAAACCAGGACAACTACTGTGCGCAGCAGCTGGCAGGCGGCACCGCCTGGGGCATCGTCTGCGACGGCATGGGCGGTGTCAACGGCGGGCGCATTGCTGCACGCATTGCCACCGACACCATGCAGCAGTATTTTGCCCGCCACATGAAGGCCCTGCAGCCTGGCATGGAAAAGACTTTCCTCATGCGCGGGTTCGACATCACGAACCGCGCCGTGTATGAAAAGTCCACCTCTGACCCCGAGATGCAGGGCATGGGTACCACCGGCGTCTGCGCCTACGCCAGCCGCGGCATGGCCCATGTGGTGCACGCCGGGGATTCCCGCGCCTACCTGTTCCACGCAGGCGGGCTGCGGCAGATCACCCGCGACCACTCGATGGTGCAGCAGCTCGTCGACAGCGGCCAGATCACGCGGGAGCAGGCTGCCGTCCACCCGCAGAAGAACCTCATCACCCGCGCGCTCGGCGTCTCGGCCAACATTGTGCCGGAGTACAACCGCTGCGAAATCGAGACGGGGGACATCCTGCTGCTGTGCACCGACGGCCTGACGAACATGGTCGCGGACGATGACATTGCGCAGGTACTGCGCGAGGTTCCTTTTTTTGATGCAACCAGCATTTTGGTAGACCGCGCCCTGCAGGCGGGCGGTCAGGATAACATTACGGTCCTGCTCATGGGCGTGGAAGCTACGGAGGTCAACAATGGATAATCTGATCGGCAAACGGCTGGATGGCCGCTACTCAATTGAAAGTCTCGTGGGTGTCGGCGGCATGGCCAATGTCTACCGCGGCACTGATTTAAAAACGGGTAACCAGATCGCCGTCAAGGTATTAAAAGATGAATTTCTGGACAATGAGGAACTGGTCCGCCGCTTCAAGAACGAGTCGAAGGCAATCTCCATTCTGAGCCATCCCAACATCGTCAAGGTCTATGACGTCTCTGTCACCGACAAATTGCAATACATCGTCATGGAATATGTGGACGGCATCACTTTAAAGGAATATCTCAAGCAGCGCGGCGGCGCCCTGACCTGGAAGGAGACCGTGCACTTTGCCACCCAGATTTTGAGTGCTCTGCAGCACGCCCACTCCAAGGGCATCATTCACCGCGACGTCAAGCCGCAGAACATCATGCTGCTGGCAGATGGCTCCATCAAGATGATGGACTTCGGCATCGCACGCTTCTCCCGCGCACAGAGCCAGACCGTCAGCGACAAGGCCATCGGCTCGGTGCACTACATCAGCCCTGAGCAGGCCAAGGGGGAGCGCACCGACGCCCGCACCGACATCTACTCTGTCGGCGTCATGCTGTACGAGATGCTGTCGGGCCGCCTGCCGTTTGACGGCGACGGTGCAGTGTCCATCGCCATCATGCAGATTTCGGAGAAGCCGAAGCCGCTGGCCGAAATCGCACCCCAGACCCCGGCAGGACTGCGCCAGATTACCGAAAAAGCCATGGAAAAGGACCCCGACAAGCGCTACCAGAGCGCCCAGGAGATGCTGGCCGCTATCGAGGAATTCAAGCGCAACCCGTCCATCCAGTTTGCGTATGAGTACCGCAGTGCCGAGGACAACCCGGAAAGGAACATCAACCGCGTGGTAAGCAACACAAAGCCCAGCCCGAAATCCACCAGCATCCACACAGGTGACGCCCGTCGTGTCGGCACCTCGAACCCGGGCCGCAGCAAATCTGCCCAAAAGAAGAAGAAAAAGGCATCCAAGGGCTTTTCCCTGCTGCCGATCTTCTTCGGCATGGCTGTGGCGTTTGTCATCGGCGCTGCCATCCTGATCTATCTGATCTTCACCAATTCCAGCAACCTGCTGTTCTCTAACCGTGCCGATGTGCAGGTCATCAGCTTTGTGGGCATGACAAAGGACGAGTTCCTCGCCACCGACTACAACAACCTGCTGCGCGCCGAATTCCCGGAGGAGTATTCCAGTGAACCCGCGGGCACGATCATCCGCCAGACCCCCAAGGCCGGGCGTACCGTCAAGGAAAAGCAGCGCATCGTGCTGACCGTCAGCCTGGGCACCCAGTACGTCACGATCCCCGAGACGAAGAACATGGTGGCCGAGGATGCCGAGCAGACCCTGAAGGATATGGGTCTGCGCGTGACCAAGAAGCCCATGTCCGACAACTCCGTGGCCAACGGCGCTGTCGTCTACACCCAGCCCGCCGCCGGGGAGACCGTCGAGGGTGACTCCACGGTCATCCTGTACGTCAGCCGCTCCGAGGTCAGCAAGGAGAGCCAGGTCCCGAGCCTGACCGGCAAGACCATCGAGGAAGCCCGCAATGAGGTCAAGGGGCTGAACCTGTCCATCCGCACGATCGAGCAGGCCAGCGAACAGCCCGCGGGCACGGTACTGAGCCAGAGCCCCGATGCCGGTTCCACGGTCCGCAAGTCGAGCGTCATCACACTCGTGGTGTCCACCGGCGTGCCCGAGGTCGTCGCTACCCCCGAGCCAGTCGAACCCACTGTGAACGAGGACGGTACCATCACCGTGCAGGAGAGCTGGTGGCCGAGTGCTGACGGCAGTCACCAGATCCATCAGCTGACCGACGGTACCATGTGGAACGAGAACGGCCAGCGGTGCGACGCACAGGGCAACCCCATTGCCTGATGTGGGGGAAGTCATGGCGTATATTACAAAGGGCATCGGCGGCTTCTACTATGTAAAGACGACGGACGGCATCGTCGAGTGCAAGGCGCGCGGCATCTTTCGCAAGCGCGGCATCACGCCGGTAGCGGGAGACAACGTCACCCTGTCCGACGACGGCACAATGATCGATGAGATTTTACCGCGCAAAAACGTCTTTATTCGTCCGCCGATTGCCAATCTGGATATTCTGTTCATCGTTACCAGCACGACCCAGCCCGTACCCAGTACGTTGGTGCTGGACCAGCTGGCCGCCGCTGCCATCTACAAGGATGTGCAGCCCGTGCTTGTTGTGACAAAATCTGATTTGGCTGCTGCCGATATGCTGCGCACCGCCTACGCGGGCAGCGGCATCCCGCTGGTGCAGCTAAATTATGAGACCGGCGAGGGCCTTGACGAGGTCAAGGGCTATATTGAAGGGCATCTCTGCGCCTTCTGCGGCAACTCCGGCGTCGGCAAATCGACGCTGCTCAACACGCTGGCCCCCGCGCTGCACCGCGAGACCGGGCAGATCAGCCAAAAGCTGGGCCGCGGGCGGCACACGACCCGCGAGGTCGAAATTTTTGAGATTTGCGGAGGGCGTCTGGCTGATACGCCGGGCTTTGCCAGCCTGGAGGCGCAGAAGCTCTGCCGCATCCCGAAGGATGATCTGCAGCACACCTTCCCGGAGTTCGGACCCTATTTCGGGCAGTGCCGCTTTACGGGCTGCTCCCACCGCAGTGAGACCGGTTGTGCTGTGCGTGAGGCTGTCGAGGCCGGGACCATCAGCAAAACGCGCTATGCAAGCTACCTTGCCATGTATGAGGAAGCCAGCGCACGGAAGGAGTGGAGAAATGAGCAGGCGTGCCGTGATTCTTTCCGCCGTGCCGGTTTCCACCGCACTGTGCCGCTATGTGCAGCCCGGTGATTTTGTTGTGGCCTGCGACGCGGGCTACCGCAATGCCGAACGGCTTGACCTGCGTCCCGACCTCATCGTCGGTGACTTTGACTCCGCCCCGCAGCCCAAAACCGAGCACGATACCATTGTGCTGCCCCATGTGAAGGACGATACCGATACCCAGTACGCCGCCCATTGGCTGCTGGAGCAAGGCTATGACGAGATCACCCTGCTGGGCGCTCTGGGCGGGGCACGGCTGGAGCACACACTGGCCAACCTTGCCACCGGGCTGTATCTTGCCAAAAACGGCGTGAACGTCCTGCTGGCCAACGAGCGCAGCGAGCTGCAGTATCTTGTGCCGGGCCGCGAGCTTATTTTGCAGCGCAGGGACTGGAAGTATCTCTCCCTTTTCCCGATGGAGGGTCGGCTGACCGGCGTCTGCATCCGCGGCGCGTTCTACCCGCTGGAAAACGCCGTGCTGACCGCGGACTATCCGCTCGGCGTCAGCAATGAGTTTATCGCGGACACCGCACAGCTGCAATGCTCCGGCGGCTGCGGTCTCGTTGTGCTGACCCGCGACGATGCGTAACACCGCAGCACCGCCCGGCATAGTATGGCGTACACAAACACGGAAAGTGAGGTGTATGCCATGCATGTGGTCGTAGTTCGCTGCCCGCGCGCCTTCCGTTGGATCTTACGCGCAGCCTTCAAGGTCTGAATCCAAATTTTTCCCCTGCCTGTTCCGGGCAGGGGCTATTTTTTTGCCCTGCCGCATATAATGCCCCAGAACATAACCGGAAAGGGGCAAGCAATATGGAACTCAAGGTGTTCAAAGACACCATCGCATCCTACGGCGGACGCTGGGAAACACGGCTGGAGCTTCCCGTGGAAACGGAGATTCTGATTCCCGACTACCTGCCCGCCGTATTCAAGATCGTCAAGTGCCTGATCACGCCTGTTGTGCTGCAGAACCGTGTGTCCGGCGGACGCTGGCAGAGCGAAGGCTATCTGCGCTGCACCGTCTATTACCAGAGCGAGGAGCCCGGCACGCGCCTTTTGCGCACCGAGCAGAAATTCGCCTTTGAAAAGCTGGTCGAGCTGCCCGCCGGGCAGTACGCCGACGGCCCGGCCCAGGTCTGGGGCGAGCCGGAATACTGCAACTGCCGCGCCGTCAGTGAGCACCGCATTGACCTGCGCGGCGCGTACATCCTCTGCGCCGCGGTGGCCGTGCGGCGGGAGTCCGAGCTGCTGACCGCACTGGCCGACTGCGGCATTGAGCAGTACACCCGCACGATGCAGGGCCTGCAATGCGCCGTGACCGAGGAAAAAACGTTGACTGCCGAGACCGCTGCGGCGCTGCCCGGCACCGGGGAAAGCGTGCTGGACATCACCGGCAGCTTTGCCGCCGGCAGCGCAGCGCCGGCCACCGGGCAGGTCAGTGTGCAGGGGACGCTGCAAATTCAAATATGCAGCCAGAACACCGGCACCGGCGAGCTGACCGTGCGCAGCAAGGATCTTGCCGTGCAGCAGACGCTGGAGCTGCCTGGCGTGACCGAGGACGACACAGCCCTTGTGCGCGGCGAGGTGCTGGCCTGCACACTGAGCGCAGTCGACGGCGCAGGGGAAGCGTCCCTCTCGGTGACCTGGAAGCTGCGCGTCGAGGTCTGGCGCAGCGTGCAGCACACCGTCGTAGCCGACGCCTACTCCACGCTCTGTAAGACCCAGACCGTGCAGACGGTCTGCCGCCTTTTGCAGAAAACCGCGGATTTGACCGGGCGTATCCCGGTCACGCTTGACGACGACCTGCCCGACGCCGAGGGCACTGTTCTCGGCTGCTTTGTAACGCTGGGCAGCCTGTGCGCCGCACAGGCTGACGGCAACAAGGCTGAAACACATTTAAAACTACTGGGCAAGGGGACTGCGCATGTGTTCATCAGCGATGCCCGCGGTGAGCTGACCTGCTACGACAAGGCGTTTACCTGGCAGCCTGACGGCCTCTGGCCCGGCAGCACTGACGGTGCGTGGCCAAGTGTCGGGGCCTCCGTCGCGCGGGTCGCCAGCAGCAAAAACGGTGCACGGCTGCGGGTCGATTTAGAGATCGAGATCAGCGGCGCCCTGTTCCAGGCGCAGAGCTTTGACGCGCTCTGCGGCGTGGAGCTGGGCGAGGAATACGACGACAGCGACGGCCCGGCCCTCTATATTTACTACGCCCGGCAGGGGGAGCGCATCTTTGACATTGCCAGGCGCTATCATGCCCGCGCCCGTGACCTGGCCGCCGCCAACCATCTGGACACCAACGGTGACCCGCCGCAGGAGCTTACGACGGACACCGCCTGTCTGCTGATCCCCGCAGCGCTGTAAAGGAGGGACACATCCGTGACACAGGATCAAATCTACCAAAACATTGCACAGCGCACCGGCGGGGACATCTATCTCGGCGTCGTCGGCCCGGTGCGCAGCGGCAAAAGCACTTTTATCAAGCGGTTTGCCGAGCTTATGCTGCTGCCGCGTATCAAGAACGAGGCCCGTCGTGCCCGCGCCCATGACGAGCTGCCCCAATCCGCCGCCGGGCGCACCATCATGACAACGGAGCCGAAGTTCATCCCCGAGAAAGCCGTCAAGCTCGAGCTTTCGGGCGGCGGCAGCTTCAAGGCACGGCTCATCGACTGCGTCGGCTACATGGTGGACGGCGCGCTCGGCCATGAGGAAAACGAGGCTCCGCGCCTGGTCAAGAGTCCCTGGTTCGACCACGAGGTCCCGTTTGACCTGGCCGCCGAGACCGGCACCCGCTGCGTCATCCGGGAGCACGCCACGGTGGGCCTCGTCGTAACGACGGACGGCTCCGTTGCCGACCTGCCGCGGGAGGCGTATCTCGACGCCGAGCGCCGTATCATCGCAGAGCTGGACGGCATCGGCAAGCCGTATATCATCCTGCTGAACTGCGCCGAGCCGGACAGCGACGATGCACAGCGCCTTGCCGCCGAGCTGGCCGAGACCTACGGCCACGCGGTCCTTCCGCTGAACTGCACGACGATGACCGTCGAGACCCTCGACAAGCTGCTGCAAACGCTTTTGTACGAGTTCCCGATCCGCGAGATCGCCGTGCAGATGCCCGCCTGGGTCACGATGCTCGAAAGCGGGCACTGGCTGCAAAGCGCGGTCTACACGTCCATGCTGGATTTTGCTGCCTCGGTGCACCGGATGGCCGACCTTGCAGGCAAGCGCCCTCAGCTGGGGTGTGAATACATCACCGCCGCCAGCCTGACCGGCATGGATTTGGCCAGCGGCAGTGTCAGCATCACCGCTGCCGTCGCCCCGGATATTTTCTATAAGATCCTCGGTGAACAGACCGGGCTGGACATCGTGGACGAGGCAAGCCTTTTGCCCTGTGTCGTCAGCCTGGCCCGGGCCAAGCGCGCCTATGACAAGATCAAATCCGCCCTTGACCAGGTCGAGGCCACGGGCTACGGCATCGTCATGCCGGGCATTGATGAATTGACATTGGAAGAACCCGAAATCGTCAGGCAGGGTGGGCAGTACGGCGTGCGGCTGTCGGCCAGCGCCCCCAGCCTGCACATCATGCGCGCCAACATCCACACCGAGCTTTCACCCACCGTCGGCAGTGAGCAGCAGGGGGAGGAGCTTATCAAAAGCCTGCTGGCAGACTTTGAGACCGACCCCGGCAAGCTGTGGAGCACGAATATTTTCGGCAAGAGCCTGAACGAGCTGGTCAGCGAGGGCGTGCAGGCAAAACTGCTGCACATGCCGCAGGAGGCACGCAGCCGCCTGCAGCAGACGCTTGAGCGCATCATCAACGAGGGCTGCGACGGGCTGATCTGCATTCTGCTGTGACGGAGGAGTTATGTTCAGACGCATTTCCAGGCAGGAGCGTGAGCGCCGCGCCGCCAGGGCCGAGCTGGAAACGACCTTGCAGGCACTGCGCTCGAACGAGCGCGCCTTCACGGAGGCGCAGGACCCATTTTATATTGACCAGCTGACCTACCAGCACGCCGCACTGATGTGCCGCTGCCGGGCGCTGCTTCGCACACTGCGGGCGGAAGGGGAGGAGCCATGACCGAATATTGGCCCTGTCTGCTCGCAGCTGTGTGTGCCATCGCCGTACTGCGCTGTGCCGCCCGCCAGCGGCACGGAATGCGCAGTCTGCTGGCAGGGGCCGTCTGCGGTCTGGGCGCACTGGCTCTGCTGGGCCTGTTGGAGCCGGTGACCGGCATTGCGCTGCCGCTGAATCGCTTTACGGCGTTCTGCGCGGGCGTTTTGGGATTGCCCGGCGTGACAGCCCTGCTGATTTTGCGGCTGCTTTTATAAAATGCCTTGCCAACAGGGCGGAAGTATGCTATACTCTTTTAGAAAACGAGTGGAACATACGGCGGCGGGACAGCCCGCAAGGGCTGCCTGAGGAAAGTCCGGGCTTCACAGAGACAGAGTAACTGCTAACGGCAGCCGGCGGCGACGCCCGGGAAAGTGCAACAGAGAGATACCGCCGCGCAAGCGGTAAGGATGGAAAGGCGAGGTAAGAGCTCACCAGCGCACTGGCGACTTTGCGGCTATGTAAACCCTGCTCGAAGCAACATCCGTATGGGACATTATGCGGAGTCTCGCGCGTCCCGGTGATGGCGTGAGCCTTGCGGCGACGCAAGGACAAGATAGATCGTCGTTTGATACAGAACCCGGCTTACGGTCCAGTCGTTTTTTCTTTGTTTTTTGCAAAAGCACATCTGTTTTTTGGTGCAGATGTGCTTTTTTGTATTTTTCCGCATAAAAAAGCGCACTATCTGGCAAAAAGTGCTTGTTTATTTCAGATAAATCGTATATAATGTAGTGTACGCCTGTGGTTGTGCCAAGATAGAGGATGGCACGCACAGGATTATGTAGGGAAACGTATATATTTTATTTAGGGGGATCGTACTTATGGCTGATTACTTTGCAATGAATCACGACGAACTCACCGCTGAAAAGACTGCGCTGGAGGCCCAGTACAAGAAGTTTCAGGGTATGAATCTGAAGCTGAACATGGCCCGCGGCAAGCCCGGCCCTCACCAGATGGATCTGGCCATGGACCTGCTCAAGATGGACAACTACATCACCGACAACGGCTTTGACACCCGCAACTACGGTGAGCTGGAGGGTCTGCCCGAGGCCCGCGCACTGTTTGCCGATGTGTTCGGCGTGCAGCCCGGCGAGGTTTTCGTGGGCGGCAACTCCAGCCTGCAGCTGATGTACAACCTGGTCGCCATCGGCATGATGTTCGGTTTCCAGGATTCCCCGAAGCCCTGGGGCCAGGTCGAGCACCGCAAGTTCCTCTGCCCCGTGCCCGGCTATGACCGCCACTTTGCCATCACCGAGGAGATGGGCTTTGAGCTGATTTCCGTGCCCATGAGCCCCGACGGCCCCGACATGGACATGATTGAAAAGCTCGTCGCCGAGGATGACACCATCAAGGGAATCTGGTGCGTGCCGCAGTACTCCAACCCCGACGGCTACACCTACAGCGACGAGACGATCCGCCGCTTTGCCGCGCTCAAGACCGCCGCCCCCGATTTCAAGATCTTCTGGGATGAGGCGTACATTGTCCACCACCTGACCGATGAGATCATCGAGACGCCGGTTTTGCTGAACGAGGCCAAGAAGTACGGCAATGAGGACCGTGTCTTTATGTTCACCTCCACGAGCAAGATCACCTTCCCGGGCGCGGGCATCTCCGCCATCGCCTGCAGCGAGAACTCGATGAAGTACATGTGCAAGCGCTTCTCGACGATGATCATCAGCTACGACAAGATGAACCAGCTGCGCCATGTCCGTTTTCTCAAGAATAAGGCCGGCGTCCTGCAGCATATGGCCAAGCATCGCCGCCGCCTGGTGCCCTGCTTTGACGCAGTCAAAACCACCTTTGCCCATGAGCTGACCCCCTGCGGCGATATCGCCCACTGGACGAACCCGAAGGGCGGATACTTCATCAGCTTGTACGTCATGCCCGGCTGTGCCAAGCGCGTAGCCCAGCTGTGCAAGGACTGCGGCCTGACCCTGACGGGTGCCGGCTCTGCCTACCCCTACCACAAGGATCCCGATGACTCGCATCTGCGCATTGCGCCGACCTACCCGAGCCTGACCGAGGTCGAAACCGCTTCTGCACTGCTCTGCGTCTGTGTGCGCCTGGCAGTTGTTGAAAAGCTGCTGGCCGACCAGCAGTAAAATATAATCCCGCCCGCCGGTGCGGGCAAGTTTTTTGGAGGTTTCTATGAACAGAAAAGGGAAGTCATGGCCGTTGTTCGTCGTGGCAATTTTGATCGTGCTGTTCTCCCTGACGGCCATCTTGGGTGTGAGCTATACCTACGGCGACACCAAGAATGTCTACGTCAAGGGCGCATCTGACATCCGCTTCGGTATCGACATCCGCGGCGGCGTGGACGTGACGTTCATGCCGGCTGACGGTGTGGAAGCCACCGATGACCAGATGACCGCGGCCAAAACCGTCATCGAAGACCGTCTGGTCGGCCTCGGTATCACCGACTACGAGAGCTACGTTGACAACAACAAGAATCGTATCATCGTGCGTTTCCCGTGGAAGAATGACGAGGCGGACTTCAACCCGCAGACCGCAATTGACGAGATCGGCACCACCGCCAAGATGGTGTTCCGCAAGGGCTCGTCCGCCACGGGTGAGGAGATCCTGAGCGGTGACGACGTGGCTTCCGCAAGCGCTGCCTACAACGAGACCGAAGGCTGGGTCGTCCAGCTGAAGTTCAACTCTGCGGGCGCATCTGCCTTTGCCACGGCCACCACCGAGCTGGCAACCAGCAACGGCACGATCTCCATCTGGCTGGATGATAATAATATCTCCACCGCCACGGTCAACGAGGCCATCACCGGCGGTGAGGCCATCATCAAGGGCAACTTCGATCAGGACAGCGCCTCCACGCTGGCGAACCAGATCAACTCCGGCTCTCTGCCGTTTGCCCTGTCCGCCGAGAGCTACTCCACCATCAGCCCGTCCCTGGGTGCCAAGAGCTTGGACGTCATGGTGCAGGCCGGTATCATTGCCTTCATTCTGGTCGCGATCCTGATGATCGTGCGCTACCGTCTGCCCGGCACCATCGCGGTCATCTCCCTGATGGGCCAGGCCGCCGCCACGCTGGCTGTTGTGTCCGGCTATTTCACGGTTTTCCCCGGCTCCACCCTGACGCTGCCCGGCATTGCCGGTATTATCCTCGGCATCGGTATGGGTGTTGACGCCAACGTTATCACCGCCGAGCGCATCAAGGAAGAGCTGTCCAAGAACAAGACCCTCGAGGGCGCTGTCAACAGCGGCTTCAAGATGGGCCTGACCCCCATCATTGACGGCAACGTGACCATCGTCATCGTCGCCGCCATCCTGATGGGCGCCTTTGGCCCGACGGACGGCTTCTGGGCCAAGGTCTTTAACCCGATCTTCTATTGGTTCGGACCTTCCACTGCCGGTACGATCTACTCCTTTGGCTTCACCCTGCTGACCAGCGTTCTGCTGAACTTTGTCTTTGGCGTCTGGGCGACCCGCGTTATGATTCGCGGCGCTGTCCACTTCAAGCCTCTGCGCAAGGCATGGCTGTTCGGCGGCAAGAAGGAGGGCGGTGCCGACTTCAAGACCCCGTCCATCAACTTCATCGGCAACCGCAAGAAGTTCTACACCTTCTCCTGTGCGCTGATTGCTGTCGTGCTTGTGTTCTGCGGCATCTTCGGCGTCAAGATGGACGTCGAGTTCAAGGGCGGTTCCATGATCACGCTGGCCTATGAGGGCGACGCTGACCTGAACGACCTGAAGTCCACCATCGGCACCGAGCTGGGCAAGTCCAATCTGACCCTGCAGACCGGCTCTGATATTTCCGGCAACCAGACCCTGACTGTCACCCTGCCCGGCAGTGACACGCTGACCACCGAGCAGCTCGACAACCTGCTGGCTGCCCTGAATGAGCAGTACCCCGACAACAACTTCGTCCAGAATGAAGTCAGCAACGTCGATGCCACCATCGGTAAGGAGTTCCTGCTCAAGAGCGTCGTCGCGCTGGTTGCGGCCTGCGTGCTGATCCTGCTCTACGTGGCCTACCGCTTCCGCAAGATTGGCGGCCTCAAGGCCGGTTCTACCGCCATTGTGGCTTTGCTGCACGATATGTTCGTCGTCTTCGGCGTCTTTGTCCTCCTGCGCATTCCCCTCAACGGCAACTTTATTGCAGCTATGCTTACCATTCTGGGCTACTCCATCAACGATACCGTTGTTATCTATGACCGTATCCGCGAGAACACCGGCCTTTACGGCAAAAAGATGTCCCTGCCGGAGCTGGTCAACCTGTCCATCAACCAGAGCTTTGGCCGTTCTCTGATGACCTCCATCACGACCTGCCTCGCCCTGGGCGTTGTCTGCGTGGTCTCGGTCATCTACCGTCTGGACAGCATATACTCCTTCGCGTTCCCGCTGCTGTTCGGCATGGTCAGCGGCGTCTACAGCACGATCTGCATTGCCACGCCGCTGTGGGTCGACTGGAAGAACAAGAAGAAGGCTGCCAAGAAGGCCTGAGCTTGTAGAAAAGGAGGGAACCCGATATGAAATGCCCCTATTGCGGTGAAGTTGACTCCAAGGTCATCGACTCCCGCCCGACGGAGGACGGTGAAAAGATCCGCCGCCGCCGCGAGTGCCTTAACTGCAAAAAACGCTTTACCACCTACGAGATCGTTGAGACGGTCCCGCTGATGGTCGTGAAGAAGGATCGCTCCCGCGAGGTCTTTGACCGCCAGAAGCTGCTGAACGGCATGCTGCGCGCCTGCGAGAAGCGCCCCGTCAGCTACACCCAGTTGGATGCCGCCGTGGACCGCATTGAGCAGCAGCTGCTCAACTCCTATGACCGCGAGGTTTCCTCCATCCATATCGGTGATTTGGCCATGCAGGAGCTCAAGCAGATGGACGAGGTCGCCTACGTGCGCTTTGCCTCCGTCTACCGTCAGTTCAGCGATGTCAACACCTTTATGGAAGAACTGAAGGATATGCTGGACAGCCGCTCAAAATCCGCTGAAAAATGATTGCCGCACCTGTTCGATCTGGGTGCAGGCGCGCTGCGTCTCCATCTCGAGGTCTGCCAGGCTGTCGGCCTCGGCACAGGGCGGCAGCACGGCCAGCGTCTGGTTGAGCTGATCCAGAATATTGCGGCGCACAAGCAGGCCCAAGACCTGAGTGCTGCGCAGTGCCCGGTTGGCCGCACGGCTGTACGCGCGGCGTGCGGCAGGGTAGTCGCCCTGCTCCGCCAGAGCGTAGGCTGCTTCAAGCTGCCGCTGCATTCCGGCTGTGGTGCGGTCCACATACTGCCCCGCCCGGAACAGCAGCACGCACAGAGCCAGCAGAATGATTGCGGCATACCAATTTCGCTTCATACGCACACCTTTTCAGGCCGCCCCTTTCGGGGCGGCCTTTTTCTGTATCAGAATGGATTTTTTGCCGTTGTAGAGCAGCAGCAGAACCGCCTCGCGGGTCGTCTGCTCACGACGCAGCAGTGCATCCAGCGCTGCCGTATCCATGCCGAAGAACGCAAGATTTTCCTTGTAAACTGCCTTATCGATGAGCAGCGGCAGCATAGGCGGCTCGCCGCCGTCCTGCGGCATTGGGGCCGCTGTGATGCTGCCGTTCGGCTCGATCACGCCCCAGTAAACATCCTTGGGGGAAAAGATGTCCTTGCCGCGCAGGGCCTCGGCCAGGTCGGATGCCGTGATGCGCAGCTGTGCCAGCTCGTCCTGCAAAATTTCCCCGTTGCGGATGATCGTCACCGGCTTTCCCAAAAGCAGCTGGGCATATTTCGGGCAAAACCAAACCAGCGTGGAGTTCAGAATTTCAAGAGCCGTGATTAAGAAAATCGGCACCAGGCTGGCCGAGAGCGGTAGATCCGGCTCGTCGATGCAGATGGATGCGACGTTGGAGATCAGCAGCGTCGTCACCAGCTCGGCGGGCTGCAGCTCTCCCAGCTGGCGCTTGCCCATCAGCCGCATGGCCACCACCACAGCCAGATACACCAACACCGTGCGCACAACCGAAGAAATCATCCCGGCACCTCCTCATAAATTCCCGCAAAGGCGGCCACACTATCCTGCGTGAGAGGGGGAGAACCATGACGCAGAAACCGCTGTACCGCTCGCTGGATGCCAACCTTGCGCTTCTGGAGGAAATGTTTGGCCGTTCCGACGATTTTTATACCAAGCGCCTGATGCTTGCCGGTATCCCGTGCGCTATCGTCATGTTCACAGGGCTGTCCTCGCCGGAAAAGCTCTGCCGCATGGCGTTGGACATGCTGGACCGCGATCCCGCCATGTTGGGCGGTGGGGAGGGGCTGTGCGACTATCTGCTGACCCAGAGCCGCGTCCCCGCCGAGCCTGACGCGGTGGAGGATCGCACCGCGCTGGTGGAGCTGCTCTCCAACGGACTGTCCGTTTTGCTCATCGACGGCGTGCGGCGCGGCGTCGCGTTTTCGACGCAGGAGATGCCCCAACGCTCGATCTCGACGCCGATGAGCGAGGGCAACCTGCGCGGCCCGCAGGAGGCATTCACCGAGCTGCTGCGCAATAACATTTCGCTGCTGCGGCGGCAGTTCCGCACCGGAACGCTTGTGGCAGAAATCTCCACCGCCAGGACCCGTGCCAAGACCGAATACTGTCTGTGCTACGACAGTACCCTGGCCCCAAAGGAAACCATCGACGCTCTGCGGGAGCGGCTGGAGCAGGTGGAGATTCCCGTCCTGCTGGACAGCACCTATTTTGCCTCGTTCCTCAAGCAGGACAAGCTCAACCTTTTCCCCGCGGCAGCCTATACCGAGCGCCCGGCCACCGCCTGCGCCCGCCTGTGTGAGGGCAAGGCCGTCGTTCTTGTAGCGGGCTGTCCGTATGCGCTCATTGTGCCCAGCTTTTTTGCCGAGCACTTCGAGTGCCTCGACGACTACGCCTCGGGCGCAGTGTTTGCCGGACTTATCCGTATTTTAAAATATCTCGCCTTCCTGCTGGCTGTGTTCGGGCCGGGGCTCTACGTCATGGCCGTGGCCTTTGCGCCGGAGATCATCCCTATCCGGCTTTTGACCAAGCTGGCACAGGGCGAGGCATCCACGCCGCTGCCGCCAATGCTGGAAATGCTCTGCGTGACGCTGCTTTTAGAAATCGTCCGCGAGGCCGGGCTGCGTGCGCCGCAGTCTATCAGCCACACGGTCAGCCTGGTTGGCGCGCTCATCATCGGCGAGACCGCTGTCAGCGCGGGCATCGTCAGCGTGCCGGTTTTAACGATGGCCGCTGCGGCGACGATTGCCACGCTGGCTGTGCCGTCGCTGTATGAACAGTCGATTCTGTTCCGCTTTGCGGTCATACTGCTGGCGGGACTGCTTCGGTGTGCCGGGGCTGGCCTGCGGGGCGCTGCTGATTCTGGCCATGGCCTGCGGCAGCGACCCGTTCGGTTATGATTATCTTTACCCGCTCATGCCGCCGGGCCGGGCCAGCGTGAGGGACGGCTTTGTGCGCAGCATCTGGAGCCGCCTTGCCAAATCCGGGGGAGGTGATCAGCCGCCATGAAGCGTGAATGCCCCAGTCTTTTCGCCGCACTGCTCGTCAGTCTGCTCGTCAATGTGTTGCTGCGCAGCCAGACCGCCTACTGGCCGCGCGCCGGGCTTTTCAGTGCGGTGGTCTGTGCGCCGCTGCTGGCTGGCGTCGGCTGGCTGTTTGCCCGCAGCTGGCGGCTGGCCGCCGACCCCGTGTACAAGCTGCTGTTCGGCGCGCTGCTCGTCTACACATCGGTACTGGAGCTGCTGCGGCTCTGGCAGCTGGCGGACCGGCTCTATCCCGGCGCGGTCACGCTGACCTCGGTCTGTCTGCTCGTTGTACTGCCTGTCTATCTGCGGCGGGTTTCGGCGCTGTCCCAGACGGCCTATGCCGTGCTCTGTCTGCTGGTACTGGCAACCGTCGCCATGCTGGCATCGGTGCTTCCGCGGCTGTGCATCGTCAATCTGCAAACTGCCGCACTGACACAGGGCGATTTTCTCGCCGCCGTCAGAGACCAGCTGACGCTCTACCCGGAATACCTGCTGCCCGCGCTCTGGCCCGAGCAGGACAAGCGTGGCCGCCATACGCTGCTGCGGCTGGCCGCGTGGGCACTGGCGTTTGACGTGGGGATGCACCTGATTCTGGAATTGTTCTACGGCGCGGCCATGCCGCTGCGCATCGACCCGGTGCATGCCGCCGCGCGATGCGGAGCACTGTCGATTTTCAACCGGCTCGAGTGGCTGCAATTTATTCTGTGGGTCATGGCCGTCACGGTCAAGCTGGCTCTCTACCTTTATGCGCTGGTGCGGCTGCTGGGCGGGCAGAACAAGGCCGAGGACAGCGCCGCCGGGTTGGATTGGTTTCCTCTGTATCTGGGCGGCATCTGGCTTTTTGCGCGGTGCTGCGCAAGCTCGATTTAGATGCGGCCCTCTCACTGCGCAATGTGCTGACCTGGAGTTTTGTGGGCTTGACCTGGATAGGAGGTGCCGCCGCATGTCTGTACCGAAGGCTAAGGCGCTGCTGACCGTCTGCGCCGCGCTGCTGCTCTGCGGCTGCGGGCAGGCGCTCTCCGAGCGGGAGATCGTCCGCGCTGTGTTTTTTGCGCGGCAGCAGGGGGCATACTCCGCCTGTCTGCTGCTGGCCGATCAGAACACAGAGAGTGACGGCGTGCAGTACAAAACCGCGTCTGCCCGCGGGGACACCGCCGCGCAGGCGCTCCACCTAGCCGAGGACGCTCTGCCGGGCCGGCTCTACTACGGGCTGCTCGACCTGGCCGCACTGCCGCCGGGCTGTGATTGGGCCGACGCGCAGACACTTGGCACGCTGCTCTACGACAAGGCCCAGCCCGCGCCGGAGCTTTCAGTTTTTGTGCTGGACACCGCCGACCACAGCTGGGCCGCGGACGCTGCCTCCCTGTATGAGGACATGAAGGCCGTGGAAAGGGAATACGACCTGCACTGCGGCTTACAGCAGCTTTTTACCCAGGCGGACGGCTGTGCAGTGCCTGCCTACCGCGCTGACAGCGGGTATGACTTTGCGCTGCTGGCAGCAGACGGAGCTTCCGTGTACGTCTCCGGCTTGCAGGCTCAGCTGGCCGCGGCGCTCTGCGGGCAGACGGGCCGCTTCTTTACGGCCTTTGCGGGTGAGCAGGCCGTCTGTGACACCCGGGTCAACGTCACGGCGGAGGATACCGCCGTGCAGCTCCATCTGAGGAATACGGATTTTCAGCCGCTGGGGGCGTACAACGAGGATTGGCAGGCACTGCTCTGCACCGAATTGCAGCAGGCGTTCTCGGCCCTGACCGCAGACGATGCCGCTGATTTTTTCCATCTGCAATTCTGGCACGTCAATCTGTGGGGGCCCGGCAGTGCTCTGCCCGTGCCGCGGCTGGAAATCCTATTTGAATAGGCACAGAAAATGCCCGGCCATTTCTGACCGGGCATCGCTTATTTCTGTCAGGAGAGCGTTGACGGACGGGAAATATAGATCAGATTTGTGTCTGCGATAAAGGTCTGGAAGTTATAGAGCACCAGCACCTCGTCATAGCCCTCTTTTTCAATTGTGGAATCCAAGCCGTACTTGAAGTTGCGGAAATCCACCACACCGATTTTCGCGTAATTCTCGGTCAGGTAGGGCACAAAGCTGTTCGCGTAGCTGTCCTTGACCACCAGAATACTGCCTGTGCCGCGGCCCTCGATCGTTGAATAACCGTTGTTGCCGTCCAAAAAGGCGGCGTACTTATCGCGGGTGTTAAACTTCTGCATATTCACGATGTTTTCCGTCGTTTCCGGCTCGTAGGCGGCCTCGCCCGTGATTTTGTAGATCGTCATCAGGCTGTCGAGCGGGTAGTAGGTGATTTCATCGTTTTCGACGTTCCACAGCCGCGTGGCCGAGTAGTGGGTGCCCTGAAAGTCTGTCACCGTGATTGGCTCATGCGCGGCGCGGTCAAACGGCGTCAGGCCCTTGAGGCTGCAGAACTGCTCATAGGCACGGTACGCGCCGTTGGGCGTCCAGTGGTGGTCGGTCTTGAAATACAGGTATTCGTCCTTCAGGTCTGTGAACGTCCCGCGCAGGTCGATGACATCGGCGCTCTGGCCGACTTTGGCAAAAATATCATCGAGCATCGTGTTTTCATCCACCATCGGTGCGCCTGCTGGCAGTTTCTCCGGGTAGATGACGCTGGCCGACGGTGCCAGCAGGAAGGTGACCTTGCCCGGGTGGTTCGCGGCAAACTCGCTGACGGCCTGTACGTTCTTGGCAAGCTGCTTCCGAGTGGCGTCGTCCACCGTGAACAGCTTTGTGAACATCCAGCGGTCCTTACCCAGCAGAATGCCGCCCTCCTCAGCCTTCCGGAACAGCACCTCGTCCGCCGCGCGCTGGGTGTTAACCGCTGCGTCACGCAGGGAGAACTGATCCTGCATCCAGCGGGCAAAGCCGCTCTGCCAGCTGCCGTCCAGCAGTGCGCTCACGCTGAACGCCGGAAGCTGTGCGGCCTTGCGGTTTTCCAGCTCGAGCTGCGTGCGCTTGGGCCACACAATATTGACGAGGGAGAACCCGAACAGCAGCACGGCGCATAGCACCAGCAGCGGATACCCCGCACGGCGCCTGCCGCCGTTTTTACGGTACACAACCTTTGACATTTGTCCGTTCCTCCTCTCAGAAATTCGCGTACAGCGCAGTAGCGTTCGTGGCGGCCACTACGTAGCAGACGCACAGCGCGGTCAGCAGGGCAAACGCAAGGAGCTTTGCCACAGTATTTTTGCTGATTTTCTCCCACAGCCAGTGCGGCAGCGCGGACGAGCAGACACAGCCCAGCACCAGTAGCACACCGTAATTGCGCAGGTAGTACACGGGCGAAATGCCGCCCTGGGGCACAAACAGCTTTTGCAGCAGCAGACCCAGCGGCGCGCCGGGCTGGTTGGCCGTAAAGATGCCCCAGCCCAGCACCACAAAGAACAGTGTATAGATATGCGGCCAGACCTTGCCCTTTTTGAGATATTTCAGCAGGAAGGTTTTTTCAATCGTGAGCAGCACAAAGTAGTAAAGGCCCCAGGCAATAAAGTTCCAGCTGGCCCCGTGCCAGATGCCGGTAGCAGCCCAGACCAGGAACATATTGAGCAGCTGGCGCGCCTGGCCCTTGCGGTTGCCGCCCAGGGGAATGTAGATGTAATCCCGGAACCAGCCCGACAGCGTAATATGCCAGCGCCGCCAGAACTCGGTGATGCTGCCCGAGATATACGGCAGGTTGAAGTTGGCCGGACAGTCAAAGCCGAGCAGTGCGGCCAGGCCGTTGCTCATCTCGCTGTAGCCCGCAAAATCAAAGTAGAGCTGTAAACTGTAGGCGATGATGCCCAGCCACGCCAGCGGGGTCGAGACATTCGTCAACCCAACACCGCCCGCGCCGATGATGTCGGTCCAGAGTGCGCCGATGGAGTCCGCCAGAATGACCTTCTTCGCAAGGCCGAACACAAACAGCTCTGCGCCGTGCTCGGCCCTTGCCGATGTGCAGCGGTTCGCGCCGTCGTGCAGCTGGTCGGCCATCTCGCGGTATTTGACGATGGGCCCGACGATCAGCTGCGGGAAGAAAAGCACATACACTGCAAACGTAATGAAGTTTTTCTCCGGCGCGATCTTTCCGGTGCAGACGTCGACCTCATAGCTGATGATCTTGAAAATGTAGTAGCTGATGCCCAGCGGCAGCACCGTGCCGATGTTCAGCGCCGCCAGCCCCAGATGCGCGACCTGGTTGACCGTGTCGATCAGGAAGTTGGCATACTTGAAGTACACCAGCACGCCCAAATTGACGAGCACCGCTGCCAGCGGCAGCAGACCGCGCAGTTTGGACTTTGCCCGCGCTGTCAGCAGCGCCCACAGGTAGTTAAAGACGATCAGCACGGCGATCAGCGGCAGGAACGCAACACCGGTCCAGCAGTAGAAGATGAGGCTTTCTGCCAGCAGCACTGCATTTTTGGCGCGGCCCGGCACCAGATAATACAGCAGCAGGGAAAGCGGCAGGAAGCAGAACAGGAACACCACACTGTTAAAAACCATGGCGGACTCCCTTTCTTTCGGTGAATTTCATCGTTATGGCAATACCGCATAATTCTAAGTGCCGATACGGCGAGCGAGGCGCGGCAGCTGCTAAGCCAAAAGCGCAGATAATACTGGATGTCTTATCGAGCATTTTGGCAACGCAGATGCCGTGCCGCAGCCGCCGGAGCGGTGCTTAAGCCGCAAGGCGGGAATTGTGCGGTGTTGCCTTAGCAAAAAAGGCCGTTGCCGAACGGCAGCGGCCTGCAGGGTACAGGGATCAATCAGAAGTTCAGCGCAGTCTCCAGCGCGGTATCGATGGGGGCGTAGTCGGGGTTGGCGATACCGGCAATGACGATGGCAACATAGTTGCCGTTGGTCACAATGCGGGCATCCTTGGCCAGTGCGACCTTGTCTGCAAACTCGGCGTACAGGTCATTGGCGGACAGGCTCTCCTTGTAGGCTTCCAGTTCTGCCTTGACGGCATCGACCTTGCCGTCCTTAGCCTGGGCAACAAAGACGAGACCGCAGTCCGCCTGGTCGTTCGTGACATCACCCTTGTAGCCGACGAGGTTGTCCATCGTCAGCATCAGCTCATTCTCCACAGAGAAGTCATCCAGCGCACGGGGGTTGGCGATGGGATTCACAGCCTCGATGGCGGCAACAGCGGCATCAAGGTTTGCGGTGTTGGCTTCATCGCTCACGGCGATGTCGGTCTCGCCGTCCGCGCCGCCGATGATGCTTTCCGCAGAGGAAGCTGCCTCGGAAGATTCGGCAGCGGAAGTGCTCTCGCTTGCGGCGGGGGCAGAGTCTGCGGAGGAGCCGCAGGCGGCCAGCAGCATGGCGCAGCACAGAATAACGGGAATCAGTTTTTTCATAGGTCAGGTTCTCCTTTTATTATAACACTGTGGTTATTTTCCTCACGTATGGGCATAGCTTGCCCTATACTTTTTATAAGGATACACTATTTTCCTGTTTTTTTCAAGGCGTTTCTGGCAAAACCTGCCGCGATACCGGCACAGAATATGTAAATTTTTTATGCCTTGACAATCCCTCCGCGGCAGGGTATAGTCAAAGAAAATTGTAATTTGCGGGGGGGTATGCCTATGCGCAGTCAAAAAGCCCGGGAGACAGCCTGGACCGGGATGCTGTTTGCCTTAGCCATCGCGCTGTCCTATCTGGAATCGCTCGTGTCGCCGCTGCTGGGGCTGATGCCGGCTATTAAATTAGGACTGTCCAACATCGTCGTCATGTACGCGCTGCTGTTTCTGCGCACCCGTACGGCGCTGCTGCTGGTTGTGTTAAAGGCGCTGTTCGCCTTTCTGACCCGCGGGGCCACCGCCGGGTTTCTGTCGCTGTGCGGCGGGGCGCTGTCTCTGGCCGTCATGCTTGTGCTGCTGCAGCTGCCGGTCAGCGGGTATATCTTCTGTGCCGGTTCGGCGCTGGCCCACAACCTGGGGCAGCTGGCCGGGGCCGCCGTGCTGCTTTCCAGTGCGATGGCACTGGGCTATGCGCCGGTGCTACTGGCGGCAGGGCTGATCGTGGGCGGCATCAGCTGTATTTTGTCCCGGGCGCTGTTTGCTGCACTGCCGAAGCAGGCCGGGCAGCAGCACCGGGGGAGTCCGTTTCAAAAATAAGAATCTTTCTTAAAATTTTTATTTTGCCTATTGACATTTATGCGTACATGCCGTATAATAAAGCCATCGACACAGGAATGTGTCCTAGGAGCAATTACAAAATAACAGGAGGCAATTCTTATGACTAAGTATGTTTGCACCGTTTGTGGTTATATCGCAGATGGTTCCATCCCCGAGTTCTGCCCGGTCTGCAAGGCCCCGGCATCCAAGTTCATTGAGAAGAAGGACAACACCTACGTCACCGAGCATGTCGTCGGCATCGCCAAGGACGTTCCCGAGGAGATTAAGCAGGGTCTGCGCGAGAACTTCAACGGCGAGTGCAGCGAGGTCGGCATGTACCTGGCCATGAGCCGTGTGGCGGACCGCGAGGGCTATCCCGAGGTCGCCGAGGCCTACAAGCGCTACGCCTTTGAGGAGGCCGAGCACGCCGCCAAGTTTGCCGAGCTGCTGGGCGAGGTCTTGACCGACAGCACCAAGAAGAACCTGCAGATGCGCGTTGACGCCGAGTGCGGTGCCTGCGCCGGCAAGATGGATTTGGCCAAGAAGGCCAAGGAGCTGAACCTCGACGCCATCCACGACACCGTCCATGAGATGGCGAAGGACGAGGCCCGCCATGGCCGCGGTATGCAGGGCCTGCTGGACCGCTACTTCAAATAATCACTGACCAAGCCGCCCGACGCCCCGGAGCCTGAACGCTCCGGGGCGTTTTTGCATAGGATACGCAGGGGTGGTACTATGCGGCGGTGCAGTGCAAAAGACAGGCGGCAAGCCCGGCGGCGCGGTTTCTGCCTGTTGGCCGTTCTTGTACTGACTGCGGGTGTGCTGTCCCTGAACCGCTACGTCAACACCGTCGTCAAGCCGACGCTGCACGAACTGGCCGAATATGAGGCCCGCTCTGCCGCCGTGCAGGCCATGAACCGCGCCGTTGCTGCGGAGCTGACGCGCTCCCCGGCGCTGTGCGACGCGCTTTTTACGCAGGGCTCCGGGCTTGTCAGTCTGGACGTCGCAGCCGCCGGGGCTGCGCAGACCCAATTTATCAGCGCCGTGCAGACCGAGATGGACGCTCTGCCGGAGATCTGCTATGCCGTCCCGTTCGGCAGTCTGACGAACAATTCACTGCTGAGCGGCCTTGGCCCCGGCTGGCTGCTGTCGATCCGGCCCAAGGGGTATGTGCAGGGGGAGATACGCGAGACAACACAGTCGCTTTCCATTAATACCACACGGTACAGCGCGGTTTTACAGCTGTCCGTCACCGTCAACATGATTTTGGACGGCAGCACGGCCACGCTGACTGTTGCGGCGGACTATCCGCTGGCAAGCCTGCTCGTCTGCGGCGATATTCCGAACGCCTACGCCTCCGATTTGGATTGAATTTGCCCCCGCAGATGTGGTATACTAAGCTGATACCAACAAACGGAGTGTAGCAATATGGAATTAGAGCAGGCCCGCAAACGCGCCGAAGAACTGCGCGTCATCATAGAAAAAAACAACCGCTTATACTACGACCAGGACGCCCCCGAGCTGGAGGATTTCGAGTACGACGCTTTGAACCGTGAGCTCAAGCAGATTGAAGCCGAATACCCCGAGCTGGTCACGGCCAGCTCACCCACGCAGCATGTGGGCGGCACGGCCAGCAGCAAATTCAGCAAGGTGACCCATGCCGTCAAGATGGAGAGCCTGCAGGATGCGTTCTCGTTTGACGAGCTGCGGGAGTTTGACACCCGCGTGCGGGAGGCAGGCATCCGACCCGAGTACGTCGTCGAGGCCAAAATCGACGGCCTGTCTGTCAGCCTTGAGTACCGCATGGGCCAGCTGGTGCGCGGCTCGACCCGCGGCGACGGTGTCGTCGGTGAGGATGTAACCGAGAACATCATGACCATTAAGGACATTCCGCACGAGCTGCCTGACGCGCCGGACTTTCTCGAGGTGCGCGGCGAGGTATATATGCCGCACTCGGCGTTTTTTAAATTAAAAGAGCAGCAGGAGTTGGAGGACAAAACGCCGTTCAAGAACCCCCGCAACGCGGCGGCCGGCTCACTGCGTCAGAAGGATTCCAAAATCACTGCGGAGCGCGGGCTGTCCATCTTTGTCTTTAACCTGCAGCAGTGCGAGGGCCGCACCTTCAAGACCCACCGTGAGACGCTGGACTATATCAAATCACTGGGCTTCCCGGTTTCTCCGCGGTACAGCGTGTTTGAGAATATCGAGGATGCTATTAAAGAAATTGAAGCCATCGGCGAGGCCCGCGGCACGCTGGAATTTGACATTGACGGCGCGGTCATCAAGGTCAACGACCTAGCCGCCCGCCGCACCCTGGGCAGCACGAACAAGTTCCCGCGCTGGGCTATTGCCTTCAAGTATCCGCCGGAAGTCAAGGAAAGCACCGTCCGTGATATCGAAGTCACTGTTGGCCGCACCGGCGTGCTGACCCCGACGGCTGTGTTCGACCCGATCTTCCTTGCGGGCACCAGCGTTTCCCGCGCGAGCCTGCACAACGGCGATATTATCGCAAACTTAGGCGTCGGCATCGGGGACACCATCAAGGTGCGCAAGGCGGGGGACATCATCCCGGAGGTCATCGGCGTATCGGCCCGTCTGCCGGGCAGCAAGCCCTTTGCCATGCCCACGACCTGCCCGAGCTGCGGCGCACCCGTGGTGCATTTGCAGGACGAAACCGCCCTGCGCTGCGTCAACCCCGAATGCCCGGCGCAGAGCCTGCGCAACCTCATCCACTTTGCGTCCCGCAACGCCATGGCCATTGACGGTCTGGGCGAGGCTGTGGCCGTACAGCTCATCGACAAGGGGCTGGTCTCCACGGTAGCTGACCTGTACACCCTGACCGAGGAGCAGTTGCTTACGCTGGACAAATTCAAGAAAAAGAGCGCACAGAACCTTTTGAACGCAATCGAAGGCTCGAAGCGCAACAATCTTGATAAGCTGATTTTCGGCCTTGGCATCCGCAACATCGGCGACAAGGCCGCCGCGCTGCTGGGTGAGCATTTCGGCAGCATGGACGCCCTGCGCCAGGCCACTGCCGAGCAGATGTGCGAGATTGACGGCTTCGGCGAGGTCATGGCCCAGAGCGTGCTGGAATTTTTTGCAAAGGACGGCACAACCGACCTGCTGAACCGCCTTGCGCGCGACGGCGTGAACATGCAATGGACCGGCGAGAAGAAGGGCACCGCGCTGGCCGGTATGACGCTTGTCGTCACGGGCACGCTGCCGACACTCTCCCGTCAGGAGGCCGAGGCACTCATCACCCAGAACGGCGGCAAGGCGGCTGGCTCGGTAAGCAAAAAGACGAGCTATGTTGTGGCCGGTGAGGCCGCAGGTTCCAAGCTGACAAAGGCGCAGACGCTTGGCATCCCCGTACTGGACGAGGCCGGGCTGTATCATCTGATTGAGGATAACGGGCAATAAGGCGCGGGCGGATATGGAATCCGCCCCTACATGCCGTGGTCCGGTCTTTTCTCCGTAGGGGCGCATTCCATATGCGCCCGAAAACAGCACACACCTTTCCACAGGACATCCCACCACGGGATGTCCTCTTTTCTGTTCTACCCCGCACCACACCCTCATACACTGGCAGTGTGAGGTGAAGAAACGATGGACGAGTACTACCGCATTCTGGAAAGCCTGCCGCCCGCACTGCGCACACCGCTGGCCAAGCTGGATGCCCACTATGCGCCGCACATTCAGGAGATCCGTCTGCGGCTGGGCCAGCCCGTACAGTTCACGATTTGCGGCAGACTGTGCCCCGCGGCCAAATTTCTGCCCGGAACGGGTCTGCCTGCCGCGCTGGAGACCGACACCCTGCGGGACTGCTTTCTGCAGCTCTGCCGCCGCTCGGTCTACGCCTATGAGGACGAGCTGAAGCAGGGGTATTTCACCGTGCAGGGCGGCTGCCGCATCGGGGTAGCGGGCTGCCGCGGGCCGGGCGGCTTTTCCGCCGTAACGTCGCTCAATCTGCGCATTGCGCGCTGGCTGACCTGTCCGCTGCCGCCCGAGCTGGAGGCACTGACCGTTGCCCCCACCGGCGGGCTGCTGCTGGCCGGCCCGCCGGGCAGCGGAAAGACCACCCTGCTGCGCTCTCTTGTGCAAAAGCTCTGCGAGGGGGACGCACTTGTCAGCGTCATTGATGAGCGCGGCGAGCTGATGGCCTGTGAGGCGGGCAGTCTGCCCCGCGCAGCGCAGATTCGGTGCGATGTCTACGCCCGCTGCACCAAGGCCGAGGGTATTGCCATGGCGCTGCGCTGCATGAACCCGCAGGTCATCGTCTGTGATGAGCTGGGCACGCCCGGCGACGCCGAGGCCGTTGCACAGGGGGTTGCCTCCGGCGTTGTATTCTTTGCCACGGTACACTGTGACGACCCGGCGGGACTGCGCAAAAAGCCGGCGCTGACCACGCTGCTGGATACCGGTGCTTTTGCAAAGGCCGCGTTCCTGTCCGGGCGCTCCCGTCCCGGTGCGGTGGCGCAGTGGGTGACGCTGTGACGCTGTTTTTACGGCTGCTCGGCACGCTGCTTTTGCTTTTGGCCGGGATGGGCGGCGGCTTTGCCGCCGCTGCCCGCGCCGAGAACAGCCGCCGCCAGCTGCACAGCTTTGCCCGCCTGCTTACATACCTGGCCGAGCTGCTGGACGCACAGGCGCTCACCGGACCGGAGCTATTACGCCGCGCAGCGCAGGACCCGGCGTTTGCCGTTTTTTGTCCCGCACCGGGGGAGAGCCTGTCCGCGCTGACACCGCCTGCCTGTATGCCGGATGCACTGCGGCAGGAGGTACAGTCGAGCCTTTCCGCCGCCGAGGAGGCTCCGCGTCTGACGGCCTGTGCCGCGCTGCACCGCCTGGCTTCGCGCTGTGAGGCGCAGTCTGCGGAGGCCGCAGAGCACTGCCGCACGGCCCGGCGGCTATGGCCGCGGCTGGGGGGCTGTCTCGGCGCAATGGCCGCCATTTTGCTGTGGTAAGGAGTGGCCCCTATGGACATCAACCTTGTTTTTAAAATTGCCGCCACCGGCATCATCGTGGCCGTTCTGAATCAGCTGCTCATCCGCTCCGGGCGGGAGGATCAGGCCATGATGACCACGCTGGCGGGGCTGATCGTCGTGCTGTCGATGCTGGTACGGCAGATCAGTGACCTGTTTGTGCTGATCAAAGCCTTGTTTGAGCTATGAGCTATGATGCTGTTGTGCAAGCTGGCCGCCGCGGTGCTTGTGGCGGCTGTGTTGACCCTGCTCCTGAAAAAGGACCAGCCCGCGTTCGCGTTCCTCGTCTCGGTCTGCACCGCCGCGGGGCTGCTGGCCATCGTTGTGCGGCAGGTCCAGCCTCTGCTCGACTGGCTGCGCACGCTGGACGGGTATTTTCAGGGGCAGAGCCCGGCAGTGCTTTTGCAGGTGCTGGGCATTGCGCTGGTGGCACAGCTTGCCGCCGATACCTGCAAGGAGGCCGGGCTTTCCGCGGCGGCTACCGCCATCGAGCTCTGCGGCAGGGTGCTGGCGCTGTTGCAGGCGCTGCCGCTGCTGCAATCGCTGCTCGGCTCGTTTGCGGCCTATTTGCAGTAGTGCTTTTGCTGGCCGTACCGCCGCCTGTGTTTGCGGACGAGCTGTCCGGCGAATTGCCCAAAAGCACTCGGGAGATCTTGGACGAAGGCGGCACTGACCTATCCGACGCCGCCCTCTGGCGCTTTTCCGATTTATGTGACACCGTCGGTGCCTGGGCCGCCGAGGGTTTGCAGCCCGCACTGCACCTTGCGGCGCAGTCCGCCGGGTATCTGCTGCTGGCGGGGCTGCTGGGCCTGCTGGCCGGGGACCCGTACCGCGCCTATGTGGAGATCCTCGCGGTGCTCGGCTTTGGCACGCTGAGCCTTTCCGCTGCCATGCAGCTGACCGAACTTGTCGCCGCGACGGCGCAGGACTGCCGCACCTATCTGACTGCCTTTGTGCCGGTGTTCAGCGGCCTGGCCGCCGCAGGTGGGCAGACGTCGGGGGCGCTTGTCTACAGCGGCATGTTTTTTGCCATGTCCGGGTTTCTTTCAGCCGTCATCCAAAAGCTGCTTCTGCCTGTCATGCAGCTGTATTTCTGCTTTGCGGTCTCGGCCTGCCTGTGGGACAACCCCGGCATGGGGGATGCCGCCGCGCTGTTTTCCCGCTGCCTGCATTGGCTGCTCAAGGGCTGCGGGGCGCTGTTCAGCCTTGTGCTGGGGCTGCAAAGCGTACTGGCGGCCACGGCGGACAGTGCGGCCCTGCGAACCGGCAAGGGGCTATTGCAGGGTGTCATTCCCGTTGTCGGGGACGCCGCAGCCGCAGCGCTGACGGGCGCTGCCGCCGCCGTACAGCTGCTGAAGGGTTCTCTGGCCCTGGCGGCGCTGCTGGCACTGGCCGCGCTGTTTGCCCCGGTACTGCTCCAGTGCCTTGTCTGCGCGCTGGCCTTTGCCGCCGCGGGCATCCTGGCCGGGGCCACCGGTCAAAGGCAGTGCGCACAGCTCTGCCGCCTTTACTTTGAGGGGGCACGGCTCTGCGGGTCCATGCTGGTGCTGTATTTCTTCATGATCTTTCTGTCCACGGCGCTGTTGCTGCTGGCGGGGAACGGGGGCTTGGGATGACTTCACTGCGTCACATAGCGCTGGGATGCTGCGTGCTGTCCGCGCTGGCGGGCATACTGCGGCTTTTCTGGCCGGAGAACGGCTTTAAATCCGTCATAAATGCCGTTCTGGTGCTGTATATTTTAACAGTGGGCGTGCAGCTGGTGCACGGTCTTGACTGGGACGGCCTTGTGCGGGAGCTGCGCAGCCTGCCCGATGGGCAGGACACCGCCGACTACTCCGATTACAGCCGGGAGCTTGCGCTGGCCGCCTCGGTTGATGCCGTGCGCGAGGTTTTGCGGAACGCCGGAATCAACGCTGCGGTCAGCTGGCAGAATGGCGTATGTGTCATCACACCCGTGGACCCGCGCGACAAGCCCGCCATTGAGGCCCTGCTCGCCGTCAATGCGGGGGAGCTGCCCTGGCGCTTTGCGGAGGCTGCCCCATGACCGCCCGGGAGCGTCTGGCTCCGCTGGCCGCCCGGCTGCGCGCAGCGCTGGCAGATGAAAAGCAGCGGGTAAATCTGCTGGTCTGCATGGGGCTGGCCGGGCTGTTGCTGCTGGCGGTCTCGTCCTGGCTGCCCGCGGACAGCAGCACGCAGAGCGCCGCGCCAGCCGCCATGACCGACAGCACCGCCGACTATGCCGCAGAGCTGGAGACCCGCCTGACCGCACTGATCTCCCGTGTGGAGGGTGCGGGCAAGACTGCCGTCATGGTCACGCTGGAATCCGGCAGCGAGAGCATCTATGCTACCGACACCGACAGCGACGGCAGCTCCACCCATGTACTTTTGGGCAGCGGCGGGGCGGACGGCCTTGTGGAGACCGTTGAAACGCCCCGCGTGCTCGGCGTCGCCGTTGTCTGCGAGGGCGGCGGCAGTGCTGCCGTGCAGAGCCGCGTCACCGCCCTGGTGCAGGCACTGACCGGCATCGGCACCAATCATATCACCGTTGCAAAAATGGCATCGGCCAACTAGAGGGAGGAACACCATGAAGCAACTTTCTGCCAAGCTGAAAAGCCGCGGCGCAACTGCCGTCGTTCTGACACTGGCGCTGGGAGCCGCCGTGTACCTGAACTGGTCCTTCTCCCGCGAGGCCCCGCCCAGTCTGGTCGTGTCAGACACCGCCGGGGAAGCCGTGGAGACCTCGGCCCAGGCCGCCGAGCCGATCACCGACCCGCTCGTGCTTGAGACAGCTGCCGGGGCCGATACGCAGATGATGAGCGCTGAGGAAACCGCCAACAAGAACTACGGCGAGGCCCAGCTCGTCAGCGTAAACAAGGATTCCGGCACCGAGTTTTTTGAGTCCGCCCGCTTAACGCGCAGCAAAGCGCGGGATGAGGCGCTGGACACCCTGAAAAAGTCCCTGAAGGACACCAAGCTGACCAGCGAGGAGAAGGAGCAGCTGACGACCCAGCTGAGTGACCGCATCAGCAATATCACGCTTGAAACCAAGCTGGAAACACTCATCAAATCGAAAGGCTTTACCGACTGCGTGGTGAATCTGGAGGGCAGCAAGGCCAATGTGACCGTCATGACCGAGAGCGATGCCCTGACTGCCGAGGAGGTCACCCGCATACGCGACGCGCTTTTGAGCCAGTGCAAGGGGCTGACTGCACAGGACATTACGATTGTAGAGGTAAAATAACTGAACATTCTGTTGCAAACCGTGCTGTTTTGTGGTACACTGATTTATATTAGTAGAACTATGGCCGCAAGGCCGTTTGCAACGGGAGGGTACACACTATGGATGTACACAATACCATCGGCGGCAGCTTACAGATCTCGACCGAGGTTATCGCAAAAATTGCGCGTCTGGCCGCGCTGGAGGTTGACGGTGTTGCCGATGTAGCCACCGGCACCAGCCAGAACGTCCGCTCGCTTCTGGGCCGCACCGGCCTTCAGAAGCCGGTCACCGTCGTCATGGAGGACGGCATTGCCACCGTCACGGTGCACCTCACCGTTGTGTACGGCAGCAAGGTCATGCCCCTGTGCGAAAAGGTGCAGGAGAACGTCAAGCAGACGATCCAGAACATGACGGGCATCACCGTGTCCCGCGTGGATGTTCTGGTCGTGGGCCTGACAGACGCAGCCGAAAAAAAGTAAGAGAATCAAGGAAAGACAGGAACTTTACGTATGGAGAAAAAGCTGACCCGCCGCGAATCCCGCGAGACGGCCTTTCTGACGGCGTTTGCCGCCACGTTTGAACCCGAAGAGCCGACGGTCCCCGCCGAGGAGCACGCCGCCCCAGACGCATTCGCCAACCAGCTGCTGGCCGCCATGAACGACCACGCCGCCGAGCTGGATGAGATCATCACCGCCCACCTGAAGGGCTGGACGCTTTCCCGCGTGCCCCGCGTGAGCCTGGTTGCCCTGCGCCTGGCCCTGGCCGAGATGCTGTACGGCGACGAGCAGAAGCCCGGTGTCGCCATCAACGAGGCTGTCGAGCTGGTCAAGAAATACGGTGCCGAGGACGACTACCAGTTCGTCAACGGCCTGTTGGGTGTCGTTGCGCGTGAGCGCGGCGAGACCACCGAACCCCAATGCTGACGCTGGGCATCGACACCAGCAATTACGCAACCTCTCTGGCAGTGTTTGACACAGACGCCGGAGAGGTTGTTTGCGATTGCAAAAAGTTTTTGCCCGTCAAGGAAGGGCAGCTCGGTCTGCGGCAGAGCGACGCGCTGTTCCACCACACGGCAGCCTTGCCCGCCATGCTGGCGGAGCTGGGCGCAAGGGCCGACCTGACGCAGGTCAGGGCCATTGGCGTGTCCGCCAGGCCGCGCCCCGTGGAGGGGTCGTATATGCCGTGCTTTCTGGCCGGTGTCAGCGCCGCGACGGCGTTCAGCCTGTCCCGCGCGCTGCCGCTCATCGAGCTGACCCACCAGCAGGGGCATATTGCCGCGGCGCTGTACGCGGCGGGGGATTTCACGCTATTTGAGCGGGAGTCACTTGTATTTCATGTCTCCGGCGGCACCACCGATCTTCTTTTGTGCCATGGGGCCGAGCGCATCACGCCGCTGGGCACAAGCAGCGATCTGTACGCCGGACAGGCTGTGGACCGTCTCGGCGTCAAGCTGGGCTTTCCGTTCCCGGCTGGCGTCTATGTCAGCGAGCAGGCCGCTTTGTGTAAAGAAAAAGTCCATCCCAAGGTCAGTGTACACGGGCTGACGTGCAGTCTGTCCGGCCTTGAGAACCAGTGCGCGAAGCTGCTGGCCGACGGGCATGACGCGCCCTATGTCTGCAAATACTGTCTGCTCTGCGTTGGCGAAACGCTTGTGCGGATGGCAAACAACGCCCTGGCCGAGCATCCGGGTCTGCCCGTGGTTTTTGCGGGCGGCGTTATGAGCAGCGATCTGATCCGCACCTATGTGACGAACCGCGTGCCGAACGCACATTTTGTACCGGGAAAATTTGCCAGTGACAATGCCATTGGCATCTCGATCCTGGCGGCGAGGGAGTGTGGCGCATGGCCGACTACATCAATGTAACCAGCCTGAACCGGCTGGCAAAGCGCGTATTGGAGCAATGCGACCCGCTGAATGATCTGATCGTCTGCGGGGAGATTTCCGGCTTTACGCGGCATTACAAGAGCGGGCATCTGTATTTCACGCTCAAGGATGAGAACGCCTCCATCAAAACTGTCATGTTCCGCTCCCAGGCACAGCTTTTGAATTTCGAACCGCAGAACGGTATGCTGGTGCTCGTCTACGGACGCGCCACGATCTATGAGCGGGACGGCGCGTTCCAGCTCTACGCTGACTATATGAAGCCCTTCGGCGCGGGTGCCGCGCAGATGGCGTTTGACGCGCTGTACAAAAAGCTGGAGGCCGAGGGGTTGTTTGCGCCCGAGCGCAAGCGCCCGCTGCCCGCCGTACCGAGGTGTATCGGCGTTGTCACGAGCAAGACCGGCGCAGCGTGGCAGGACGTGCAGAACGTCATTGGCCGTCGCTGGCCGATGGTGAAATTGCTGCTGGCCCCCGTCAGCGTGCAGGGCATCGAGGCTGAAAAGAGTATCGTGGACGGCATCCGCAGGCTGGACCGCGACCCGCGGCCCGACCTGATCCTGGTCACCCGCGGCGGCGGCAGCAAAGAGGATCTGTGGGTGTTCAACTCCGAGCGTATCGCCCGCGCGGCAGCCGCCTGCCGCAGGCCGGTGGTCTCGGCGGTAGGGCATGAGATCGACACTTCGATTCTGGACTATGTTGCCGACCTGCGCGCGCCGACACCGTCCGCCGCGGCGGAGCTCTGCGTGCCCGATCAGGGGGATGTACGGCAGAAAATATTCATTTTGCAGCAAAATATTCAAAAAAATATACAGAATCGCTGCAATCTATGCTATAATAGGTTTAACCAGCTGGCCACGGCGCAGCTTTTGCAGCGTCAGCACCAGCAGTTAGACCGCCGCGGGCAGGAGCTTGCCATTGCGCAGGCCGCTGTCCGGCAGGCCGCACAGCGCCATGTGCAGGATGCCCGGCGCAGCCTGCAAAGCGCCGCTGCGGTGGCGGAATCTTTAAGCCCTTACGCGGTGCTGGCCCGCGGCTACGCGCTGCCGGAGCAAAACGGCACGCCCTGCGCCGTCGAAACACTGCGTCCCGGCGAGGCCGTGACGCTGCGCGGCGCCAGAGCCGCCGCCGAATGCCGCGTGGAAGCGGTACACGCTTTGGAATAAAAAACAGGGGAGTGATACCCGATGAAGCAGCCCAAATCCTTCGAGGAAGGCATGGACCGCCTGCAGGGACTTCTGACCCAGCTGCAGGATGAAGCCACACCGCTGGCTGATTCCGTCAAGCTGTACGCCGAGGCCGCCGGGCTGATCCATTACTGTAATACAGCGCTGGACAAGGCCCGGCTGCAGATCGAGGAGATCGACGCCAGCCTTGCCCCGGATGTGGAGGTGCCCCATGACGCATGAGGAATACAAGCAGCAGCTTACTGCCTGGGCCGGTCTGACCGAAAAACGTCTGGCCGCGCTGTGCGATGAATACCTGCCGCAGCAGTCTGAGCTGGGGCAGGCCGCGCGCTACAGCCTTCTGGGCGGCGGCAAGCGGGTGCGCGCCGTGCTGACGCTGGCCGCCTGCCAGCTGGCCGGTGCCGACGCTGCCGATGCGCTGGACTATGCCTGTGCGCTGGAAATGCTGCACTGCTACTCGCTCATTCACGATGATATGCCCTGCATGGACAACGATGATTTCCGCCGCGGACGCCCGAGCTGCCACAAGCAGTTTGGCGAGGCTACGGCCATGCTGGCCGCGGACGCACTGGTCACGGCAGCGTTTGAGGTCCTTGCCCATGCAAAGTGCTCTGCCGAGAGCCGCATTGAAGCCGTGCAGCTGCTGGCCAAAGGCGGTGGGGACCGCGGCATGCTCTACGGCCAGGAGCTGGACAAGCATTTTGAAACTGTGCGCGCCGGTGAGGCCGAGCTTTTAAACCTGCACGCCCACAAAACCGGTGCGCTCATCATTGCCGCCGTCGAGCTGGGCTGTGCCGCCGCGGGTGTGCGCCCCGACACGGACACCCGCAAGGCGCTGGTGCGCTACGCTGCCGAGCTTGGCCTGGTTTTCCAGATCGTCGATGACATTCTGGACGTCACCTCTACGACGGAGGAGCTGGGCAAGCCCGTGGGCAGCGACGCCGACAACGACAAAACTACCTTTATCACGCTGTACGGTTTACAGGGCGCGCATGAGGAAGCCGAGCGCCACAATGCCGCAGCGCTGGCCGCGCTGGATGCGCTTGGCCCCGGGGCAGATTTTCTGCGCCTGATGGCAGCGGAGCTGCTGGAACGTAAGAAATAAGGATGTGATCCTATGCCACTGTTGCGCGCTGCGCTGAGTTGGAATTTTGTGCTGGCTACGGCGATCTGTGCATCGCTGCTGGCCCAGCTTATTAAGGTTCTTCTGAATCTGTTTATCTTCCACCGCTTTATTGCCGAGCGTATGTGGGGTGCGGGCGGCATGCCCAGCTCCCACTCGGCCACGGTCTGCGCCATGGTCGTTGCCACGGGGCGGTACTGCGGCGTCAATTCCCCGCTCTTCGCCATTGCGGCGGTGCTGTCCATCATTGTCATGTATGACGCCATGGGCGTGCGCTACGAGACCGGCGAGCAGGCCAAGGTGCTGAACCGGATGTTCACCGAATGGATGGACCAGGGGTTTGAGCAGTTCCAGCTGCCCCACGGCAAAAAGCTGAAGGAAATGGTCGGCCATACGCCGATCGAAGTTGTGACCGGTGCGGCGCTCGGCATTGTGCTGGGCTTTGCCATGCCGATGGTGTAAAAACGAGGTGCGTATATGAGCTATCCCTTGCTGGAGCGCATCAATGCGCCCGGAGAAATAAAAAATCTGCCCGCGTCCGATATGCCCGCCCTGTGTGAAGAGATCCGGCAGTTTTTGATCAAGAGTGTTTCCGAGACCGGCGGCCATCTGTCGTCGAACCTCGGCGTTGTGGAGCTGACGGTGGCCCTGCACCGCGTGCTGGACTTTCCGCAGGACAAGCTGCTGTTTGACGTCGGCCATCAGTGCTACACCCACAAGCTGCTGACCGGGCGGCGCGAGGGCTTCGCCCAGCTGCGCCGCAAAAACGGCATTTCCGGCTTTCCCAGCCCGCGGGAGAGCGATTGTGACGCCTTTATTGCCGGCCACGGCAGTGCGGCGCTGTCAACAGCCATCGGCATCGCCCGCGCCAAAAAGCTCAAGAACGAGCCGGGCAAGGTCGTGGTCATCGTTGGCGACGGTGCGTTTACCGGCGGCATGGTCTACGAGGGCATGAACAATGTCAGCAAGCTGAACAATCTGATCGTCATCCTGAACGACAACAAGATGTCGATTTCCAAAAATGTCGGCCAGATGGCGAATTATCTGACCAAGCTGCGCACCGACCCGAAGTACTCCCACGTCAAGGCCCACATGGAGACGACGCTCGAGCGCATCCCCGTGGCAGGTGACGCGCTGGTCAGGGTCTTGCAGGGCGGCAAGCAGCTGATCCGCCGCGGCATCTACAAGTCCACGATGTTTGAGGAGATGGGCTTCCAGTATATCGGGCCCATCGACGGCCATGATGTGGGCATGCTGACCCACACGCTGACGAACCTGCGCGGCGAGCAGTATGCGCCGGTTTTCCTGCACGTCGTCACCAAAAAGGGCAGGGGCCTGAAGCCCGCCGAGGAGAACCCCGGCGAGTTCCACGCCGTATCGTCCATCGATTTGAACCATCTGACTGACCCCGAGCTGTCACCGAAGGATTCCTTCTCGTCTACGTTCGGCTGTGCGCTGGCAGATTTGGGCGACGACGAGCCGCGGCTGTGCGGCATCACCGCCGCCATGAAGTACGGCACCGGCCTGAACTTCTTCAAGCACCGCCATCCCGGGCGTTTCTTTGACGTCGGCATGGCGGAGGAACACGCCGTCACGTTTGCGGCGGGCCTGGCCAGCCAGGGGCTGCTGCCCGTGGTTGCTATCTATTCCACATTTTTCCAGCGTGCCTACGACCAGATCATCCATGATGTCAATCTGATGCAGCTGGATGTGCTGTTCGCTGTGGACCGTGCGGGGCTGGTACCCGGCGACGGTGCCACGCACCAGGGCATTTACGATGTTGCGTTCTTTTCGAATGTGAACATCCCGATTTTTGCCCCCGCCAACTATGCGGAGCTGCGCTACTGGCTGACCTATCTTGTGCGCGAGGCACACGGCCCGCGGATGATCCGCTATGCCCGCGGCGGCGAGAACCCCGCACTGGCGGCGCTGCCCTGCACAGGCGCGCGCTACGATGTGCTGGACCCTGTCGATGGCGCACGTGTCGCGCTTGTCAGCTACGGTGCCGAGACCGAGGAAATCATTGCCGCCAAGGATCTGCTGGCCCAGCATGGCGTGCAGGCGGACTGCGTCAAGCTGACGCAGCTTTACCCGCTGCCGGACGGTGTGTGCGATACACTGAAGCACTACAACACGATTTTGTTTGCCGAGGATACGGTGCGCACCGGCGGCATCGGCGAGCAGCTGGGCTTTGCCATGCAGCAATGCGGCTGGCAGGGCGAATTCCTGCTGCATGCCGTGGACAACAGCCATCTGTTGCACGCCAATGTGCCCGAGCTGCGCAAGGATCAGCAGCTTGACGCCGCGGCCCTCTGCGCAGATATTTTGAACGCTTTAAAGGAGAAACAGGCATGAGCAAGATTCGCCTGGATCAATACCTGTGCCAGAACGGACTGGTACAGAGCCGTGAGCGTGCCAAGGCGCTCATCATGTCCGGCATCGTCTTTGTCAACGAGCAGAAGGTCGACAAGGCCGGTGAGATGATCGCACCCGACGCCAAGGTCGAGGTGCGCGGGCATGACATCGGCTATGTCAGCCGCGGCGGCCTCAAGCTGGAAAAGGCCATGCAGGTCTTTCCGATGCGCCCGGACGGCAAGGTCTGCATGGACATTGGCGCGTCCACGGGCGGCTTTACCGACTGTATGCTGCAAAACGGCGCGGTCAAGGTCTACGCCGTCGATGTGGGCTACGGCCAGCTGGCGTGGAGCCTGCGCACCGATGCGCGCGTCATCAATATGGAAAGAACAAACATCCGCAATGTAAAGCCTGGGGACCTGACAGAGCCGGTTGCGTTCTTCAGCGTGGACGTTTCGTTCATCTCGCTCAAGCATATCTTCCCGGTGGCAGACGCCATCTGCACACCGGACGCTGTCGGCGTCTGCCTGGTCAAGCCGCAGTTTGAGGCTGGCCGCGAGAAGGTCGGCAAAAAGGGCGTCGTGCGCGACCCGGCTACCCACCGCGAGGTACTGAAAATGGCCGAGGGGTATGCCATGGCGAACCACTTTACCCCCGCGGGCCTGGACTTTTCGCCCATCAAGGGACCCGAGGGCAACATTGAATACCTGATGTACGTCCAGCACTGCGATACCCCGCAGCCGCTGCCGGAGGGCCTGATTGAAAAGGTCGTCGCAGCCTCCCACGATACACTGGACAAAGCGCCCAATCTGCACTGAGAAAGGACCCTGACACAATGTCGGTTTTGCTGATTCCCAACCCGACCAAGGACACCGGGCTTGCCGTTACGCGGCAGGCTGCCGCTGTGCTGGCCGGGCTGGGCGTGCCGGTCTTGATGCCGCAGCCCTTTGCGAACGAATTTGGTTCTGCCGGACTGACGGGTGTGCATTTTCTGCCCGAGGCAGATGCCTACCGCGCCGCCGACCAGGTCGTGACCATCGGCGGTGACGGCACGCTGCTGCGCGCCGGGCTTTCCTGCATGAAGCACGGCAAGCCCGTTCTGGGTGTCAACCTTGGCCGCACCGGCTTTCTGGCGACCTGCGAGGTCGGCGAGCTTACGGCCAAGCTCAGACGGCTGGCCGCGGGGGAGTTCACCCTTGCCAGCCGCCGTCTGCTCCACGCCGAGGCCCCGGCCCACGGTTGGCAGGCTGACGCCATCAATGACCTTGTGGTGTTCGGTCAGACCCGGTTGCACCCGATGGATTATAAGGTGTACTGCGACGGTGCATTGGTGGGCAGCTACCGCAGCGACGGCATGATTCTGGCAACGCCGACGGGCTCCACCGCGTACTCGTTCTCGGCGGGCGGGCCGATCCTGGACGCCGCCGCGGACGTATTGGTCCTGACGCCGGTCTGTGCGCACAATGTACACGCCGCGCCGCTTGTGTTTGCGGCTGACCGCCATCTGAAAATTATCGCTGATGCCGAAAACCGCGACGGCAGCTTTGCCTGTGCGGACAGCAGCGCCCAGTGCGACCTGCTGCCGGGTGAAAGCCTGCTGGTGACCGGCTGTGGGCAGCGCCTGCGGTTGATTGCCTTCGACGACGCGGAACAGTTCCATGCGATTGAAAACAAATTGATGAGGAGATGATCCCTGTGAAAAGTGCACGTCATCAGGCAATTCTTGACCTGATTGAACAGCACCCTATTGACCGGCAGGAGGACCTGCTGGCCCACCTGCGGGAGGAAGGCTTTGACGTGACGCAGGCCACGGTATCCCGCGATATTCGTGAACTGCAGCTGGTCAAAACAGCCACCGCTGACGGGCGTTACCGCTACGTGCCGGCGTCTGCGTCCGGCAAGGTAACGCATTCACCCAGCCGGTTTGAGATGATTTTCCGCGAGTCGGTGCTCAAGGTGGATTACGCCGGGCACATGGTACTGGTCAAGTGTTTTTCCGGCATGGCCAACGCTGCGTGCGAGGTGTTCGACGCCAAGCAGTGGGACAATGTCGTCGGCACACTTTCCGGCGATGACACGTTCTTTATCTTGATGCGCAGCGAGGATGACGCAGCCGCCATCTGCAAGCAGCTGCAGCAGTACACCCGCCGCGGGTAATTTTAACGACAGGGAGGAGCTGCCCCATGCTGGCAAGCCTGAAAATTGAAAATGTAGCCGTTATTGAAAAAGCCGAGGTGAATTTTACCCCCGGCTTTAACGTGCTGACAGGTGAGACCGGTGCCGGTAAATCCATCCTGATCGACTCCATCAATGCGATTTTAGGCAATCGCACCTCGCGTGAGCTGGTGCGAAGCGGCGCACAGAAGGCGTGCATCTGGGCAACGTTTGAGAGTATCCCGGCCTCCGTCAAAAAGCAGCTGGAAAAATGCGGCTATGAGGTCACCGACGACCTGCTTTTGTACCGCGAGATCAACGCCGAGGGCAAGGGCAGCTGCCGCGTCAACGGCATGCCCGCCACGGCGGCGGTGGTGCGGGACATTTCGTCGGGGCTGCTCTCCATCCACGGCCAGCACGACAGCCAGAGCCTGACAAACCCGGCACTGCATCTGGGGCTGCTGGATCAGTATGCCCAGAACCGTGATTTGTTCGCCGAGTATTACCGCCGCTACCGCGAGCTGGTCACGGTCAAACGGCAGTTGGATGCCCTGAACGCAAGCGAATCCGACAAACAGCGCCGCATTGAGGCGCTGACCGCCGAGATCGACACCATCGACGCCGCGGCCCTGCAGCCCGGCGAGGAAAAGACGCTGCAGGAACGCAAGAACGTCATCACCCATGCCCAGAGCATTCTGGCGGGCATCACCGCCGCCCATCTGGCGCTGGCCGGTGACGAGGACGGTGAGCAGGCGGGCGCGGCAGACCTCTTGGGCGGGGCCGTTGACGGACTGCAGAACAGTGCGCGGCTCGACGAGTCGCTGACGTCCATGTCCGAGCGGCTGAACGACCTGTACTACAGCGCGCGCGAGCTGGCCACCGACCTGGCAGACCGGCTGGACGCCTACGGCTTTGACGCCGGGGAGCTGGATCAGATCGAAACGCGGCTTGATACGATCTACCGCATCAAGCAGAAGTTCGGCATGGAGGTCGACGAGCTGCTGGCACGGCGCGAGGCCGCCGCTGCAGAGCTGGAGACATTCCAGTCGTCGGGACAGAAGATCGCCGAGCTGAAAGCGCAGATGCAGACGCTGTATGCCGCCGCCAAGGAGGCTGCCGAGAAGCTGACCCAGAGCCGCCTGAAAGGCTTTGCTGCCATGAACAAGGAGATGAAGGCGGCGCTGGAATTTCTGAACATGCCTGGCATCCGCTTTGCGCTCAAGCATACGCGGGGGCCGCTGTCCTCCCACGGGCAGGATACCGTGGAATTTTTGATTTCGACGAACCCCGGCGAGGAGCCGAAGCCGCTGGCAAAGATTGCGTCCGGCGGTGAGCTTTCCCGCATTATGCTGGCGTTCAAGAGCGCGCTGGCGGACCGCGACGCGCTGCCGACGGTCATTTACGATGAGATCGACACCGGCGTTTCCGGCCTGGCCGCGGGGCGCATCGGGCAGCTGCTGCACCAGACGGCCAGGGGGCATCAGGTGCTTTGCATCACCCACACGCCGCAGGTCGCTGCGTTTGCGGACAACCAGCTGCTGATCCAGAAGAATGTCCGCAAGGACCGCACGTTCACCGAGATCCACACGCTTGATATGGATGGCCGCGTGGAGGTGCTGGCACGGATGATCTCCGGCGACAAGGTCAGCGAGTTGAGCCTGGCCAGTGCGCGGGAATTGATTGAGAAATCCAAATAGCCCTCGCGCCGGCTGCGGGCGCATTCTATATGCACCACCCCTTGACAACCCGTGTTGGATATGATACAGTATCTTTTGTTAAATGCAGTGATGGGAGCCAGTACCCGTCTGCTATGCTTCAGAGAAGCCCCGGTTGGTGCAAGGGGTCGGCAGTGCAGGCGGCGGAATACAGCCCGGAGCAGCAGGCTGAACGCGAAAGCCAGTAGGCTGTGCCGTGTGCGCACGTTACAGCGCTTGGGGTGTACGCAGCCCTTTGTCTGCCGCACCCGCGAAGGCCCGCCGCCGTGAGGGACGGGCAAACAGAGGTGGTACCGCGAACTTTCGCCCTCTGCCAAATTCACATTTGGCAGGGGCTTTTATTTTTGCCCTTGCCGCAACAAACGGAGGTAAAACTCATGACGATTTATGACGAACTGAAGGCCCGCGGCCTGATTGCCCAGGTCACCGACGAGGAGGAGATCAAGGAGGTCATCAACAACGGCAAGGCCACGTTCTACATTGGCTTTGACTGCACGGCGGACAGCCTGACTGCCGGTCACTTTATGGCCCTGACCCTGATGAAGCGCCTGCAGCAGGCCGGCAACCGCCCCATTGCCCTGATTGGCGGCGGCACGACAATGATCGGTGACCCCTCTGGCCGCACCGATATGCGCAAGATGCTCACCGCGGAGGACATCAACCACAATGCCGAATGCTTCAAGCGTCAGATGGAGCGCTTTATTGAGTTCGGCGAGGGCAAGGCCCTGATGCTGAACAACGCCGACTGGCTGCTGGACCTGAACTACATTGAGCTGCTGCGCGAGGTCGGCCCCTGCTTCAGCGTGAACAACATGCTGCGCGCCGAGTGCTACAAGCAGCGCATGGAGAAGGGCCTGTCCTTCCTCGAATTCAACTACATGATCATGCAGAGCTACGACTTCTACCATCTGTTCCAGAATTACGGCTGCAATATGGAGTTCGGCGGCGACGACCAGTGGAGCAACATGCTGGGCGGCACCGAGCTGATCCGCCGCAAGCTGGGCAAGACGCCCACGCCATGACCATCACTCTGCTGACCGACTCCCAGGGCAAGAAGATGGGCAAGACCGCCGGCAACGCCGTGTGGCTGGACCCCAACAAGACCAGCCCCTTCGAGTTCTATCAGTACTGGCGCAACGTCGGCGACGCCGACGTGCTGAAGTGCATCCGCATGCTGACCTTCCTGCCGCTGGAGCAGATCGACGAGATGGCCAACTGGGAGGGCACCCAGCTCAACGAAGCCAAGGACATCCTTGCCTACGAGCTGACGCAGCTGGTCCACGGCGAGGAAGAGGCGAAGAAGGCGGAGGCCACTGCCCGCGGCCTGTTCAGCGGTGCCGCCGACCACGAGAATATGCCCAGCACGAAGCTGGACGCCGAGCTTGTCAAGGACGGTGGTGTCGGCCTGCTGGCCGCCATGGTCGCCGCGGGTCTGTGCGGCTCCAACCGTGAAGCCCGCCAGCTTGTCCAGCAGGGCGGCGTCCTCGTCGACGGCGAGAAGGTCACCGACCCGAAGGCTGTTCTGACCGTTGACGCGCTGAATAAAGGCGTCGTCATCAAGAAGGGCAAGAAGGTTTACCACAAAGGTCACGCTGTAAAGCAGGGCTGCTTTACAGCTAATATATAACAAAAAATTCCCATGTCCGCACCGAAAACAGTGTTGGACATGGGTTTTTTGGTATGGTATACTTGTGTCAATAAGAAAGAGGGAGGCAGTAGCATTAGGGATGATGAAGATTAGAAGAAACCACTTTTTTCAATTTATGACAATACTATATTTTATAATCGTATTTTGTATGTGTATAACGCGATTCAATATCATCATGACTCTTATCGGGGGTCCACTAACACGCATTGATGCAGTCAACATGATACCCTTTCATAGCATCAGAGAAAATTTAAAGTATGGACACAGTCCTGTTTCATGGGACATGCTTTATAATGTGGTTATGTTTGTACCGTTCGGAATTATATACTGCTATTATCAAAAAACATTCAGCATATATAAAGCAATCGGCTTGTCGTTTCTAACAACATTTTCAATTGAAGCTGCACAGTTTATTCTTAAAACGGGCGTTGTGGACATAGATGACCTTATCGTAAATACAATTGGAAGTCTGCTTGGAATTTTCTTGTATATTGCACTACAGAAAATATTACAATGGAAACAGCTATGGAATGTGCACGAAGTAATTGATACAATTGCAACAATACTTCCTCCGTTGTTTATCTCCATTGTTGTCGAAATGTTTTTTGGCGATGTTTCACCAACGCTGTGTCCAGTTCACACTATAGTCCTAACAGGCTACGGTGTCTGCGACTATATTTTGTTAATAAAGGATTTTTCATTGAAGTCCAAACTGCTTTACGCGGCATTTTATATTGGAATTTTCTGGTTGATTCTTTCCATACTATAGAAAATATAGATACGTAGAAAATTGCTTCAGCATACATCCAGATTACAAAGCATACTTGCCCCCGGGCGTGTTTTGGGCTATAATAAAGGGAGTATCGACTTTCAGGAGGCATCCATGCCCAAAGAGAAACTCAAAACCATCTACGTCTGCACCCAATGCGGCGAGACCAGCCCCCGCTGGCTGGGGCGCTGCCCGTCCTGCGGCGCGTGGAATACCATGACCGAGGATGTCGTAGCCGAGCCTGCCAAAGCGTCCTCCGGCAAGGCCGCCGCTGCGCCGCGTGTAACGGGGCAGACAAGCCTTGTGCCGCAGAAGCTGAAAAGCATCAGCACCACCGAGGAAAAAAGCCGCATCGTGACCGGCATCAGCGAACTGGACCGGGTCCTGGGCGGCGGTATCGTCATCGGCAGTGTAACGCTGATTGGCGGTGAGCCGGGCATCGGCAAGTCCACGATTTTGCTGCAGCTCTGCGGCGAGGTCAGCAAAACCAAAAATGTGCTCTACGTCACGGGCGAGGAATCGGTGCGGCAGATCAAGCTGCGTGCCGTCCGCCTGAACGTACCCGAGGACAATATCTCCCTCGTTGCCGAGAGCGACGTGGACGAGATCTGCGGTCTGATCGAATCGATGAAACCCGATTTGGTCGTCATCGATTCGATCCAGACGATGCGCTGCACGGATATTTCGTCGTCGTCCGGCACTGTCAGTCAGGTCAAGGAGAGCTCGGCGCGCTTTTTAAATGTAGCAAAAACGCTGGAGATTCCAACCTTCATCGTCGGCCACGTCAACAAGGACGGCGCGATTGCCGGCCCCAAGGTCATGGAGCATATTGTGGATACCGTGCTTTACTTTGAGGGCGACAAGACCTTGCCGTACCGCGTGCTGCGGGCCGTCAAGAACCGCTACGGCTCCACGAATGAGATCGGTATGTTCGATATGACAGGCCGCGGCCTTGCGCAGATCGAGAACCCGTCACGGGTCATGCTGGAGGGGCGGCCCATCGGCATCAGCGGCACCTGCGTGGCCTGCGTCATGGAAGGCACGCGCCCGGTGCTGAGCGAGATTCAGGCGCTGGCGACAAAAACAAGCTTTCCCAGCCCACGGCGCACGGCGAGCGGCTTTGACTACAACCGCATGTACCTGCTTTTGGCCGTGCTGGAAAAGCGCGCCGGATACGCCTTTTACAATCAGGATGTCTACATCAACATCATCGGCGGCCTGAAGCTGGACGAGACTGCCTGCGACCTGCCGGTCTGCATCGCGCTGGCGTCCAGCCTGCTTGACCTGCCGGTAGACGAAAAGACCATCGCCATCGGCGAGGTCGGCCTCGGCGGCGAGGTGCGCAGCGTGACCCATCTGGAAACGCGCCTGCGCGAGGCACAGCGCGTCGGCTTCGACACCGCCATTGTGCCCAAGCACAACCTGAAAATGATTGACCCTTCGCAATTTCCCGGCTTGAAGCTCGTGGGCGTGTCCTACCTGCGGGAAGCCATCAACGCAATAAAATTAAAGTGAGGAATGGACCCATGCCCGAACAGAACGAAAAGAATCTCCCCAAAGCACCCGCCTTCAATCCGAAGGTCAAGGAGACCATTGCGGCCTTCAAGGAGAACAACAACCCCAAAAATCTCAATGACATCCTGAACGAACTGGTACGCTCGCCGCTGCTGGCCCCCGCCGTGTTTGACCTGCAGGGCCAGCCCGCCCCCAAGCCGGAGGCCGATGGCCGCGTGCAGCTGCCCAAGGAGACCAAGATCAGCCTGGTAATGGTCACCAGCCCCGAGGGCAAGCGCTACTACCTGGGCTTCAGCGATTGGGACGCTGTGCACGAGTGGCAGAAGGCACAGCCCAAAGCCGCACAGCAGATCATCCTGCTTCGCTTTGATGACTACGCCAACATGATCGCGAAAAACGCCGAGGCCAGCGGTCTGGTCATCAACCCCGGCGACAATAGTCTGCGCCTGGAACGCCCTCTGATCGAGTCCGTCAAAAAGACGAAGGACGAGGTTTCCCAGAAGATCGCAGCGCAGCTGGCCGAGCAGCAGGCCCGCCGCATCCATCCCGGCGATAAGGTCACGCTGGTCGAGCCCAGCATTCTGCCCGACGCCATGATCGACCCGGTCTGCGCGGTGCTGGCCGACGCCCCCGGTGTGGGCTCTGCCTATCTGTCCGTCATGATCGTAAACGGTGACGCCCGCAGCTATCTGCTGGTGCTGGACGGCCCCAAGGACGAGAAGCTGTTTGCCTCCGTGGCACAGGCCGCCCGCCCGTACCTGCTCAGCCGTGAGAAGAAGATGGATCTGAACATCACGACCTCGATTTCTCCGCTGGGCCAGCAGGGTATGCAGGGCAGCGAGCCGTTCTACCGCAAGGGCATTGGCCGCGTGATTGAGGAGGATGACGACGAATGAGCGTAAAGCGTCTGCTGGACTGCACCCCCAGCGAGCTGGCCCGGTACACCAAGGCGGAGCTGCTGGACGCGATTGCGGGCAGTGAGGGCCGCGTACTGGCGTGCGAGACCATCGGCCTGACGCCTCCGCTGCTGGTGGACGTGACGAATGCGGAGTATGCGGCCTCCCTGAGTGCTGACATTCTGCTGCTGAATATGTTTGACGTGCAGCACCCTGTCATCAACGCACTGCCGAAGGTTCCCGAAGTCGAGACCGTGCGGGAGCTCAAGCGCCTGACCGGGCGCGTCGTGGGCATCAATCTGGAGCCCTGCGACCTGCAGGCCGCCAAAAGCAACGATGGAACGCTCTGGAAAATGAGCGGCGGACGCTTGGCTACCGTAGAAAATGCACGCAGGGCCGCCGAAATGGGCGTTGATCTGATCGTTCTGACCGGCAACCCCGGCAACGGCGTCAGCAATGAATTGATCGTAGAAGCGCTGAAAGCGATTTCTGCCGCCGTCGGTGACCGCGTGCTGCTGGCCGCCGGCAAGATGCATGCATCCGGCGTAGCAGGGGAGGGCGGGGAGAAAATCATGACCCCCGCCGACGCCGAGGCCTTCATGGCAGCCGGTGCGGATATTATTCTGCTGCCGGCACCCGGCACGGTACCGGGCATCACACAGGAGTACGCGCACAGGCTGATTGAGGTCGTGCACAGCCGCGGCAAGCTGGCACTGACGGCTATCGGCACCTCGCAGGAGGGCGCGGACGTGGCGACCATCCGCCAGATCGCGCTGATGTGCAAGATGGCCGGTGCCGACATCCACCACATCGGTGATACCGGCGTGCCCGGCATGGCCTTGCCGCAGAACATCATGGCATACTCCATTGCCATCCGCGGCGAGCGCCACACCTACCACAAAATGGCACAGTCTGTCAACCGCTGATAATAGCAAACTGCCCGCAGGAATTTTGCGTTCCTGCGGGCAGTTTTTTATTGCAGATTGCGGTAATACTCGGACTGGCCGTCGTAGAGCGTCTTTTCCTGCAATTTATCGATCATATTCAGCCTGACCTTTATCATGGCAATCGCAGCCTCGTTTTGCGCGGCGTTCCAATCCTGTTTCAGCAGCAAAAGGCCGCGGTAATAGTCCTCGGTGCGTTTCATGCATTCGCGCAGCAGGTCGATTTCATCAGGCGTCAGAGCCAGACTGATTTTTTGCTCGTCTGCAGCAGCAGGCTCGGGCGGCTTTTTCTTCGCAAACAATGCCATGGGATTCACACTCACTTTTTCTTGGTAAAGAGCTTTACGGCAAACACAATAACAGCAATCGGAACCACAATTTGAATGATAAGAGCAATCAGCACCGACAGCAGTGAGGTCGTAAGCACCAGCGTACCGATGAGCATACCGCTGATGATACGCCACAGCCACGCAAAGACCATCAGCGCAATGATGGCCAGCAGAACCTTGATGATGGTGTCCTTGTTCATGATTTCAACTCCTTTTTATTCATCATACCAGATTTTTCAGGAATTGCAAGCTTGGCGTAGGTTTCATTCGGAGGGGCTGACATTTTCAGACTGCTTTACTTTATCAAGAGCAAAGCGCCGTTCGGCAACCCGGCTTTTTGGGGCTTCCGTTATCATTTTTTCCGTCCAGTTCCGAGCTCCTGTTCCGGTTTTTTCCGGTTTTTCACACCCGCCCTGCTTTAACGTCCTCCCTTTATTTCGCTAAATTTGCATTTAGCGAAATATTATCACTCGCTAAAATCCTGCCGCGGACGCCCTCTCCCACAGCGAAAAGCAGCATTTGCATGATTATGCACACATATACGGATTATCAACGCTTTGTAATATGAGCAGCTCTTTGCGTTTCTTATAAGTTGGTGAAATTGACGAGGTGTTGCCTGCTGTGCTACAATAAAAAAACAGAAGCATCGTTTCCGCGTGCTTCTGCAAATCAATATGTTAAGTTGAGGGCTTCCATGAGCAGTTATATTGATGTGGTCCACCCGGAGCGCCATGCGCCGTACCTGGATATTCCTGATGATGTGGTTGACTACCTGCATTACCTCGATTTTGTAAAGCTGCGCTCCCCGCGCACCGTCAACGGGTACTATCTGGACCTGCGCGGCTTCTTCCGCTATATGATGCAGCGCTGGCAGCGCGTGGCCGACGATACGCCGCCCGAGGAAATTGACCTGACCGGCATTACCACCGACGACATCCGAACGATCACCAAGCACGATATTTTTGATTTTCTTGACCATGCGCGCAGTTCTGACAACGGTCCCAAGGCCCGCGCACGGAAGCTGAGCGCCCTGAAGGGCTTTTTTAACTATATGTGCACGCAAGTCAATCGGCTACCCGCGAACCCCACGGAAAACATCAGCCTCGGCTCGCCGGCCAGGGCCCTGCCCAAATATCTGACCCGGGACGAGGCCGTCACTTTGTTAAGTAATATACAAAGTGATTTTTACGAGCGTGATTACTGCATATTGACGTTATTTTTGAACTGCGGTATGCGGCTAGCAGAGCTTGTCACGATTGACATGGGTGATTTTCGCGATGACACGATCCGCATTGTCGGCAAGGGCAGCAAGGAGCGGCTTGTTTATTTGAATGACGCCTGTCTGGATGCGTTGCAGCGCTATAAAAAGGTGCGCACTTCCCTGCCGAACCTTGTGGACAGGGACGCTCTGTTCGTCTCCAAGCGCACCGGCAAGCGGCTGTCTGCGCGTCGGATCGAGCAAATCGTCGCGCGCTGCCTGCAAAGCGCCGGCCTGAGCGGACGCGGGTTTTCCCCGCACAAGCTGCGCCACACCGCTGCCACGCTTATGTATCAGGGCGGCGTCGATATGCTGGCCTTGAAGGAGATTTTGGGACACGAGAACGTCTCCACGACCCAGATCTACACCCACATCAACCGTGAGCAGCTGAAAAAGGCTGTAGCCGCCTCCCCGCTGGCCACCCAGAAATACGTGGAGCAAAAGCCGTCAACGCCCGACGCCTCCGATCCCAATGACGGCGAGTACAGCCCCGACGGCAGCGAAAGCCGCTGACAGCGCCAGCGCCGCGGCAAAACGGACTGCCAGCCGCCGCGCTGTGCCCGGTGTCTCCCGCACAGCACGCCCGCGCACCGCGCGGAAAAGTTCCATCGCCAGCCGCACTGCCCAGCCTGCCAGCCACAGGCAGAGAAGCAGCGTACCCACATCAGAAAGCAGCGTATCCAGCCGATAGCGCAGCAGCGCCGACGCACCGCTTTGCGCTGCCACTGACGCCGCGCATAAGCCCAGGAATAGCCCGCGCGCCGCAAACAGCAGCGCCAGCAAACCGACACCCCACACGCAAAAGCCGCACATAAGTACCAGTATCAGCTGCAAAAAGCTCACCGCAAGCTGCGCCCCGAAGGCTACCGCAAGGCTCGTACCTTCGGGGCGGCTTGTGTAGTAGGCCGCCAGCTGCTGCCCCAGAGGCGTTGTCCCGCTGCGTCCCAGCCAGATGCCCGGCAGGTAACCTGCCAGAAATATCACGCCAAATGCCAGCGCCGCCCCGCTTTCCGTCTGCGGCGTATGTTCCCGATGCGGGCGCTCTACCGCAGGCCGCAGCATCGGCAGCCTCGGGCGGCGCAGCGCCGTCTGTGCCGCCCGCATCAGCGGCCCGCCCGCAGGGCCGTCAGTGCACCGCCCAACAGGCCCCCTAGCAGCAGTGCCAGCGGCAGCATGGCGTTGCTTCCCTGCCAATCCAGTCTGCCGTTTGCCAGCAGCGTTGCCGCCAGCAGACAGACCGCGTAAAATGCCCCGCAGCCCAGTCCGCACAGCAGCAGCCTTTTCTGCAATCTGCGGGCCAGCACGGCAGCGGACACAGCCGCCCCCACTGCCGCCGCCATACAGGCCATAGGCCGCACTGCGGACAATGGCAACCCTGTATGCGTCAGCAGAACCGCCGCCAGTGCCAGCAGCAATATGCACACGCCCACACCGCAGCCAAAGGACAGCAGCAGCACCGCCGTGGCCGGATTTTTAACGCCGATTTTTGGTTTGCGCAGATTTTTAGCCATAACAAAACGCCCCCTTGCACAGTCAACACTATGCAAGGGGGCGTGGGTTTTATGTCAATTACTTCTTGACGGGGGTGGACTTGCTGTCCTTACCGGTGTCCAGCTTCTCCACAGAGGAGATTGCGGAGCGGCGGAAGCGAATCTTCGTGCGGTCACTGCCGGTCTCGATGACGATGGTGTCATCTTTGTCCGCAATGGCGCAGACGATGCCGACAATACCGCCGATGGTGGTGACTTTGTCGCCGATCTCGATGGAGCTGCGCATGGCAGCATCCTTCTTGTCCTGGCGCTTCTGCGGCAGGTAGATCAGGATGATCATGAACACGATGATAAGGATCATCGGCAGGAAGCTCAGCAGCATTTCAGCCGTGGTAGCTGTGCCGGTGGCGGCATTCAGAAACTGGATCATAGCAAGTATACTCCTTAAAAATAACGATTTCTTCTATTATATCGGATAAATGCGCATTGTGCAAGCATTTTGCCGGAAAAATCAGATGCGGGTATCAAGTTTATGCACATAGGTGTCGTGGAACTGCTGGAAGGTGCCGTTGTCCAGTGCCTCGCGGATGCGCTCCATCAGGTGATTGTAGAAGTACAGGTTGTGCATGACAGCCAGGCGCATGCCCAGCAGCTCGTCTGCTTTCTGCAAATGGCGGATATACGCGCGGGAGAAATTGCGGCAGACCGGGCAGTCACAGTGCGGGTCGATGGGCGACTCGTCGCGCTCGTATTTCAGGTTCTTGATATTGATGATGCCGTCCCAGGTGAACAGATGCCCGTGGCGCGCGTTGCGGCTGGGCATGACGCAGTCGAACAGATCAACGCCGCGGTAGACGCCCTCAATGATGTTGCCCGGCGTACCGACGCCCATCAGATAGCGGATTTTGTTTTTCGGCGCAAACGGCTCTACGGCAGAGATGATGTCATACATGACCTCGGCGGGCTCACCGACGGCCAGACCGCCGATGGCGTAGCCGTCCAGATCATACTCGGCGATCTGCTTCATGTGCTCAACGCGCAGGTCGGCGAACGTGCAGCCCTGGTTGATGCCAAACAGCAGCTGGTCGGGATTGACGGCCTTTTCCTCATGCTTCAGGCGGTTCATCTCGTCCTTGCAGCGCAGCAGCCAACGGGCCGTGCGGGCGCAGCTGTTCTTGGCGTACTCGTAGGTAGCCGGGTTTTCGACGCACTCGTCAAAGGCCATGGCAATCGTAGAGCCAAGGTTTGCCTGAATCTGCATGCTCTGCTCCGGTCCCATAAAGATACGGTGGCCGTCGAGGTGGGAGTTGAAGGTCACGCCCTCCTCCGTAATATGGCGCAGCTTGGCCAGACTGAACACCTGAAAGCCGCCGCTGTCGGTCAGGATGGGGCCGTCCCACTTGGTAAACTTATGCAGACCGCCCATCTCAGCCACGAGTTTGTCACCCGGGCGCAGGTGCAGATGATAGGTGTTGCACAGCATGACCTGTGCGCGGATGTCCTTGAGGTCCAGCGCCGACAGACCGCCCTTGATGGCGGCAGCCGTGGCGACATTCTGGAACGCAGGGGTCTGGACCGTGCCGTGTACCGTGGTAAATTCGCCGCGGCGGGCAGTCCCTTCCTGTTTGATAAGGCGGTAAGGCATAGCTTTCTATCTCCGTTTTAAAAATATTTCATCGAAAAAGGCGGCGCAGGGGGCTTTTTCCCTGCACCGCCTAGTAAATTATTATAAAAGAAAATCCGTGGTTCGTCAACTGTAAATCGGCAGGATCACCACCCCCGCCGGGAAAATTATTTTACCCTATAGCGCAAAATGGTTTTGAGCCTGTTTTTTTCTGTGCGGGTGGCATTGCTCAGGTAGATTTCCCGGTGGCCTTCCTCCGTGCGCGTCAGGCTGTGGGCGTGTACAAATTCGTCCATTTTTGCGAAAGAAACCGGTTCATCGTCATACGCGCCGACATGCAAAAGCTGCACACAGGTTTCGCCCGGCACGGTGCCGAAGCGGACTTCTTCCAAGAGCGGGTTTGGTTTTCGGTGTTTTGTACGTTCCAGCGCAGCGCACACGCCGTCCTCTCCGACAAAATCCGGCTGGCGGATCATCAGGGTGTAGCGCAGCTTTTCCTTGATGAGCTCGCAGTTCTCAATTTTCTGCCAGACGCCCTCCAGTGGGTAGACGGCAAAGTCGTCATACTCGCCCTTTGCAGTCTTTTTTTTGTAAGCCATTTTGACCGCATAGGCCACGGAATACAATGCCGATACGCGGTTTGAAAAATCCGTGTCATTCGGGTTTCCTTCACCGTTTATCATGATGCAGCTTTGTGTCGGAACCGTCACCAAGACCGGGGTTGTTTTTGCACCGTAAAGCTGCTTTTCCTGCCTTCTCCATTCGTATTTCATAAAAAACGCCTCCTTGCGCTTTTCAGAATACCGCAGAAAGCATGACACCCCCTGTCATGTTTTATATTTTTCTGCCATGCGGGTCAGCTTTTCTTTCATGCTGCGCCGCAATTCGTCGGGCTCCAGGATTTCAACGGTGTCGCCATAGGACAAAATGTAGCTATACAGCGTTCTTTCTGGCATATCGACGGTCACATACAGGCTTCCCTGCGCATCCTTCTCCACGGTATCGGTAAATTCGTCATAGACGCGGAAGGCAGCCGCCGGGGAGAATTTCAGCCTTACCGAAATCAGCCGCTCCTGCTGTATCGTCGGTTTTAGCTCCGGGACATCCGCCTTCCTGCGCAGGAAGGTCTCCGGCAGAAGCGTCAAATCCTTGATGCGGGTCAGCTTGAAAAAGCGGTAGTCGTTTCGCAAAAGGCAGAAGCCGTACAAATACCAGTCCTTGCTCTTGAAAATCAGCTTGACCGGTTCCACCGTGCGGACAGTGCCGCCGCCTTCGCCCGCAAAATACGAAAAGCTGACCCTGCGGCAGCTGAAAACAGCCCTTTTGAGCTCGTCGAACAACTCCGCACCCGCCGTATTTTTGTGCCAGTCGGAAAAATCGACCTCGATCCAATTTGCGCCCTGCACCCGGAAAAGCCCGCCCAATTTGGTAAGCAGTTCATCGGTCCGGCTGTCTTCCGCGGCGGCAAGGCCCTGCAGTGCCATCAAAAATTTGCTCTTTTTCCTGCGGCGTCAGCAGCGATTTCTCCAGCACAAACTCCGGCAGGATAAAAATACCGCCGCCCTTTCCCTGCACAGTATAAATCGGTATCCCGGCAGCACTGATGGCATCCAGGTCGCGGTAAATCGTTCTTACCGATACTTCAAATTTTTCTGCCAGCTCGGGGGCCGTGGCTCTGCCCTTGTCCAACAGATGATACACGATTTTGAACAGTCTGCCCTGATCCATACAGTGCCCCCTCGCATTACAACAAAAGCGCCGAAGATCTGCCCCGGCGCTTTCGCAAAAGATATTTTCTGTTACCGAATGAACATCGCATCACCAAAGCTGAAGAAGCGGTACTTTTTCCTCAACGGCGACCTTGTAGGCGGCCATCGTCTTGTCGTAGCCGTAGAAGGCAGCAATCAGCATGATAAGGGTGCTCTCCGGCAGGTGGAAGTTCGTAATCAGGCCGTCGATGGCTTTCAGCTCGATGCCGGGATAGATGAAGATGCTGGTATTCCCGCTGCACGGCACGATCTTGCCGTACTTAGCCCAGACAGATTCCAGCGTGCGGCAGCTCGTTGTGCCCACGGCAATGACGCGGTGGCCCGCGGCGCGGGTCTCGTTGATGAGCTTCGCCGTTTCCTCGCTGACGGAGTACCACTCGCTGTGCATCTGGTGGTCCTCAATGGATTCCTCATTCACGGGACGGAAGGTGCCCAGGCCGACATGCAGCGTGACCTCGGCAATGTTGACGCCGCGGGAGCGGATTGTATCCATCAGCTGCGGGGTAAAGTGCAGGCCCGCGGTGGGCGCGCGGCGCTGCCCAGTTCCTTGGCGTAGACGGTCTGGTACTGGCTCTGATCCTCGAGTTGCTTCGTGATGTAGGGCGGCAGCGGCATCTTGCCGAACTCGTCCAGCTTCTCGTACAGTGTCTCGGTGTCGTAGGTAAAGGTCACATACTTATTGCCGTCAGGCAGCGTCTCATCCACCACAGCGGTCAGGCTGCCGTCGCCGAACTCCACCTTCGTGCCCGGCTGCATCCGCTTGCCGGGGCGGGCCAGGCACTCCCAGGTATCGCCCTTGACCTGGCGCAGCAGCAGCAGCTCGCAGACAGCGCCTGTGGGCACCTTGGTGCCCATCAGGCGGGCAGGCAGAACCTTGGAGTTATTGACAACGAGCAGATCGCCCTTTTCAAGATAATGCGGCAGCTCATGGAATACCGAGTGCAGGATCTTATCATTTTTGCGGTCCAGCACCATCAAACGGGCGGCATCGCGGGGGTCGGCAGGCTCCTGCGCGATCAGCTCCTTCGGCAGGTCGTACCAGAAATCTTTTTTGAGCATTTTTGTATCATCCTTTTTTACTTTAAAGCGTTATCGTCTTGACATTCTTATGTGGGAATATTATAATGAATCCAAACACAGAGGCGCGAAGCGCATCAGTACCGGTTTTCATCATGCCCTGCCAGGGGCGAGAGCCGGGAAAGGGTTCTTCGCCGAAGAAAATGCGCGGCACGCATTTTCTGGGTCCGCAGCCGAACAGGTGCGGGACTGTCACGCTGTAAAACAGTGTGTTGCGCTGTGCTATATGCAATATGATATTATATTGCATTTTGTGCCGGTTTTCAAGCCGGTTTTTTTATTATCTGTGCAAATTTCCGTGGGAGCCGCATAGATATAAGGAAGGGTATCGTGAAAGGAAGGTCTTAGTCGGGATGAAACAGTACAATGTTGGTGTTATCGGTGCAACCGGTATGGTCGGCCAGCGCTTTATTACGCTGCTGGAAAATCACCCCTGGTTTAATCTGGTTGTCCTTGCGGCCAGCGCACGCAGCGCTGGCAAAACCTATGAGGAGGCCGTCGGCAGCCGCTGGTTGATGAAGACCCCCATGCCCGAGAGCGTTAAAAAGATGGTCGTGCTGGACGCCGCCAATGTGGAGGAGGTCGCCGCCAGGGTCGATTTTGTCTTTTGCGCCGTCAACATGAAGAAGGACGAGATCAAGGCACTGGAGGAGGCCTACGCCAAGGCCGAGTGCCCGGTCGTGTCCAACAACAGCGCACACCGCTTTACCCCTGACGTGCCGATGGTCGTACCCGAGATCAACGCCGACCACATCGACATCATCCCTGCCCAGCGCAAGCGCCTGGGCACCAAGCGCGGCTTTGTGGCCGTCAAGTCTAACTGCAGCCTGCAGAGTTATGTGCCTGCCCTGCATCCCCTGCGCAAATACGGCATTTCTGACGTGCTCGTCTGCACCTATCAGGCCATCTCCGGCGCAGGCAAGACGTTTGAGACCTTCCCTGACATCCTCGACAATGTCATCCCCTACATCGGCGGCGAGGAGGAGAAGAGCGAGCAGGAGCCGCTGAAGCTGTGGGGCCGCATCGAGGGCGACAAGATCGTCTCGGCCGAGTCTCCCCGCTTTACGGCCCAGTGCCTGCGCGTGCCTGTCTCTGACGGCCACATGGGCGCGGTGTTCGTGCGCTTTCAGAATAAGCCTTCTAAGGAAGAAATTCTGCAGGCCTGGAAGGAATTCCACGGTCCCGCACAGGATCTGGAGCTGCCCAGCGCCCCGAAGCAGTTCCTGCATTACTTTGAGGAAAATGACCGCCCGCAGCCCAAGCTGGACCGTATGCTGGAAAACGGCATGGCTGTCAGCATTGGCCGTCTGCGTGAGGATAACCAGTACGACTACAAGTTCGTCTGCCTGTCCCACAACACGCTGCGCGGCGCTGCCGGCGGCGCGGTGCTGCTGGCGGAGCTGCTGGCTGCCAAGGGCTATTTTGACTGATTGGCTGCGCATGGCAGCCTTGGTGTAAGGAGAATTCGTATGAAGAGACCCGTATTTACCGGTGCCGCCGTGGCGATCATCACCCCGATGAACACTGACGGCAGCGTCAACTATGACGAGCTTGGCCGCATCATCGACGACCAGATTGCCCACAGCACGGATGCCATTGTCATCTGCGGCACGACGGGTGAGTCCCCGACGCTGACCGATGAGGAGCACACCGAGTGCATCCGCTATACCGTCAAAAAGGCGGCAGGCCGCGTCCCGGTGATTGCGGGTACCGGCTCCAACGACACGAAGTATGCCATCTGGCTGTCCCAGCAAGCTGAGGCCGACGGTGCCGACGCACTGCTGCTGGTCACGCCCTACTACAACAAGACGAGCCAGGCGGGCCTGCTGGCCCACTACACAGCCATTGCGGACGCAGTGCATATCCCCTGCATCCTGTATAATGTGCCCAGCCGCACGGGCTGCAACCTGACGCCCGCCACGCTGGCCGAGCTTGCGAAGCACCCGAACATCAACGCCGTCAAGGAGGCCAGCGGCAACATCAGCCACGTGGCCGAGATCGCAGCGGCCTGCGGTGACAGCCTGAACATCTACTCCGGCAACGATGACCAGATCGTGCCGCTGCTGGCTCTGGGCGGCAAGGGCGTGATCAGCGTGCTGTCCAACATAGCCCCGCAGTACACCCATGACATCTGTGCCAAATGGTTCGCCGGTGAGACTGCCGAGAGCCTGTCCATGCAGCTCAAGGCGGTGCCTCTTATCAAGGCACTGTTTGCCGACGTCAACCCCATCCCGGTCAAGTGGGCCATGAACCGCCTTGGCTGGAATGCCGGCGACTGCCGTCTGCCGCTCGTTGCGCCCTCCGCCGCAGTGCAGGCACAGCTGGAGACTGCCATGCAGGAGTTCGGCCTGCTGAAATAATTTCACAGCCGACCCACTGCCATGCCGCGGGTCGGCTTTTTGCTTTTGCACGACTTTTGCATGAAAGGAACAATAACGCATGACGGATATTATCATTCAGGGCATCTATGGCCGTATGGGCCGCGCACTGGTCGAGAAGATCGGTGCGCGCGAGGATTGCCGCATCGTCGCCGGTGTGGATCGCGAAGCCGGGCGGATCGGCGAAATCCCCGTTTACGCCGGGTTTGACGCACTGCCCTGCAAGGGCGTCATCATCGATTTTTCCTCACCCGCCGGGGCGGTTGCAGCAGCGCAGTACGGTGCTGCCAACGGTCTGCCCTGCGTCATCTGCTCCACCGGCCTTTCCAGGGAGGATGAGGCTGCACTGGAGGCTGCCAGCACCAGGACGCCGATCTTCCGCAGCGCAAACATGTCGGTGGGTGTCAACGTGCTGATCGAGCTGGCCCGCCAGGCTACGAAGATCCTGGGCGGCGAGTTTGACATTGAGATCATCGAGAAGCACCATCATAACAAGCTGGACGCGCCCAGCGGCACAGCGCTGATGATTGCCGACGCCATCAACACCGAGGCGAACGGCAAATATGAGTACGTCTATGACCGCACGCAGGTTCGCCAGAAGCGCGGCGCACAGGAGCTGGGCATCAGCTCCATCCGCGGCGGCGGCATTGTTGGCGAGCACGATGTGCTGTTCTGCGGCCCCGACGAGGTCGTGACGCTGAGCCACAGCGCGGGCAGCCGCGGCGTCTTTGCCGACGGTGCCCCGTACAGGCAGCGCTCTATATTGCTGCGCTGGCCCCGGCTATTACACGATGACCGACCTGCTGCGAGGTAAACTGATATGCGAATGAACGGCAACGACCTTGCCGCCTGCGCGGTCATCGCACTGGGCGTCGGCGGCGTAGTTGTCGGCTCTCTGCTGGGCGTCGGCAATCAGGCTGTGACCCTGCCCGCGGTCAATCCGCAGCCCGTAGTCGTGGATATGCCGACAGAGCCGGAACCAACCGCTACACCGGAACCGACCCCCGAGCCAACGCCCACCGTCGAGACCGTGCACTTTTCCGCCACGGGCGACGACCTGATCCACGATGGTATCTTTTTGCAGGCCAGGGAGCGCGGCGGTGACCACTACGATTTTGACGCCGCCTACGCAGCCATGCAGGGCTACTACGACCAGTTTGATGTGAACTGGCTCAATCAGGAGACGCTCGTCAACGACGAGTTCGCTGCCAGCGGCTACCCGATGTTCTCCACCCCCGGCGAGATCACCGACACGCTGTATAATTTGGGCTTCCGCGTGTTCAGTCTCTCCAACAATCACAGCTACGACAAGGGGGCGGCGGGCATTGAGGCATCCATGGCACACTGGGCTGCCATGCCGGACGATGTGGTCACAATGGGCTTTTACAATCTGGAAACCTATGACAACTACGCCTACCAGACTGTCAACGGCATCACGTTCGGCTATCTCTCCTATACGGAGCACACCAACGGCCTGCCCACGCCGTCCGGCACAGACTATGGCGTTGTGTATCTGGACGACCATGAAACGATTGCCAAACAGATCGCTGATATGCGCCCGAACTGCGATGTTCTTATCGTCAGCGCCCACATGGGCACCGAGGGCACGCACGAGGTCAACGACTTTCAAAGGGAGACTGCTCAGTGGCTGGCCGACCAGGGCGTCGATGTCATCATCGGCACCCACCCGCATGTAGTACAGAACGCCGCATGGCTGACCGGTGTGAACGGCAACACGACCTTCATCGTCTACAGCCTGGGCAACTTCATCAACGCGCAGTCCTCGCGCGATAATGTCATCGGCGCGATTCTGGACGTGTATTTTGATAAGACGACCCAGCCTGACGGCAGTGTGAGCATTGCCATCCGTGACCCGAAGCTGCACTGCGTTATCAGCCAGTATGAGGCCGGGTACAAGAATATCCGGGTCATCCCCTACAGCCAGTACACAGACGAACTGGGTGCAGCACACGGAGAGTTCACCCTCTCCCGCGAATACATAGAGAGCATGCTCCGCAGCACGATTGACGAGGAGTTCCTCACGTTAGATTGAATGAAAGGATGATTTTTATGTACGGTGTCAGCAAGATCAGCAGCGAGCAGAACATTATGCTCACCACCTTCCCCGGTGCCCAGTACAGCGCACAGAGCCTGGCCGAGCACCTGGACGTTTTTGCCAAGGCCGGTATTGTGGTCGATATGATCTGCCAGAGCACGCCCCGCGGCTCCGCGGTGGATTTCAGCTTTACGACGAGCTATGACAACTTTGCCGCCGTTATGAAGGCTCTGCCCGCCGCAGCCAAAGCCAATCCCCCGCTGGTCTCCGGCGGCTACAGCAAGATCAACCTCTTTGGTGAGGAGATGGTCACCAGCTGCGGCGTCGCCGCCCGTGCGCTGGCCGCACTGGCCGGTGCAGGTATTGAAATCGTGCTCATCACAACGAGCGACCTTGACATCTCCCTGCTGATCCGCCAGCAGGACGAGGACACCGCCCTCGATGCCCTGCATAAGGCGTTTGCAGTCTGACGGCAATCAAAAAACAGGTGCAACCCCATTTAAAGGGCTGCACCTGTTTTTTATTTATTCTTGCGGTAGCACTTTGCTGCCAGAAATGGCAGGAATACAACCCCATACATGATGGCACTGATTGCCACATCTGTCCAGCTGATGATCTGATTTGAAATATCCGCCGTACCGGTCCAGACTAAGACCATGCTGTTGTTGAGGTAGTGCAGCACCACGGGGAGCCAGATATTTTTGCCGCACTTCTCATACGCAAAGGTGAAAAATACACCGAGCGTCACGCAGACAACAAGCTGTGCGGCAATGCTCTGCAGTGAGGTGTCGGGGCTGTAGAAGAAAAGATTCAGCGGCAGATGCCACAGGCCCCACAGCACACCAACGGCCAGTGCGCCGCGCCGTGCGCCGAAGCGGCCTTGCAGGGCTGGCGTCAGGTAGTAGCGCCAACCGTATTCCTCGCCAAAAAACGGCAGAAAGCTCAAAAAGAAGTTCGGTACAAGCACCACTGCCATAACCCACGGTGCAGATGTGCGCCAGTAGGCCAGATATTCAGCCCAGCTATCACCGCCCTGCATCGCCATCGAAAGAAAGACCATAGCGGTCTTGACCGCAAGGAAATAGACGCAGATGACAAGAGCCGTCAGCAGCTTGCCGTGCAGGCGCAGGCCGCAGGCCTCGCGCTTTGTCTTTTTCTCGGTCAGCAGGAAGATCCAGCCCAGCACCGACGCGATAATAATGACAAAGTTTGCAATATTCAGCCAGCCCTCCTGCGGCAGGAACGCAGACAGAACGCTCATGGCGAGCATCAGCGCAGTGGCCGCGATGTGCAGGATGTAAAACCGCTTTGGCGTCCCTTGCCGTCTTGCCAGCAAAAACGCCAGCATAACGCCCGCCGCCGGGTAGAACATCTGGGCGTTGGCAAAAATCGAGGTGTCCCGCCCGTTTTGCAGGCAGATGTACAAAAGCGGCATCATCAGAAACGGAATTGCGTAAGCACAGAGCGCAAAGACAGTCAGTTCTTTTTTATTCGTTTTCATCGTTGTCCTCCTTTGGGTTTTCCAACTCAGCGTGGCGTTTTTTGTAAGCCTTCATGCTGAGCTGCAGCAATGCAAAGCACAGCACCCAGGTACAGACCCCCATGATGACCGCCTGCAGCACCGCAATGCCCATGCCAAGTGCTGCAAATTTGATAAGCCCCCACACAAACACGGCAACACCGCCCACAACGGACACAGCGGCATTGGTTTTCGTGTTCGCCTTAAGGTGGCGGTCCCAGATACCGGCACGCAGATCACTTATGACCGAATAGGCACTCCCCAGCATAAAGATAAACCATTCTGCCGCCATCTCCCGCGGGGTAAAGCCCAGCAGACTTTCGATGATCAGCGCTGCCAGCAGCAGCACCCACAGCGCCCAGAAGCCGCAGGACTCAATTTTTAAAAGGGTCTGCTTTTGCATTTCATCAAGATTGTCGCGCTTAAAAAATTCTTTTATGTTCATCGCTCATTCCTCCCAGAACAGCTCGTCCAATGTCTTGCCCAGCACCTTGCAGATCTGCCGGCAAAGGTTGATGGTGGGGTTGTACTCGCCTTTTTCGATTGCATTGATGGTCTGGCGGGACACGCCCACCACCGCCGCCAGATCCGCCTGGGTCATATCCAGCGCAGCGCGGGCAGCCTTCAGCTTCAGATTCTTTGCCATTGCCTTCGTTTCCTTTCCTCTTGCTGTGACTTTACTATAGCACGCGCCTTACATTATGTCAAGTATATATTACTTTTTGAAAAATAAATTTTCCCTGCAAAACCCACACTTGCGGCAATTCGCCCACTGTGCTATGATAGTTTTTATAGATTATGATAAAGGAAGTTTGGCTATGAAGTACAGCTTTCCCGCTTTTGAAAACGGCTTTATCCGCGCTGCTGCGGCCAGCCCCGCCCTGCGCGTGGCCGACTGCACCTACAACGCCGACCAGATCATCGGCGTCATGCGCGAGTACGCCGAAAAAAATGTGCAGCTGCTCTGCCTGCCGGAGTTTGCGCTGACCGGCTACACCTGCAGTGACCTGTTCTTGCAGGATACCCTGCTGCGTGGGGCCGAGGACGGCCTTGCCGCGATTTTGAAGGCCAGCGAGGGACTGAACGTCGTTGTCCTCGTCGGCCTGCCTGTGCGCCATAACGGCAAGCTGTACAACTGTGCGGCGGTGCTCTGCAACGGTGAGCTGCTGGGTCTGGTGCCGAAAGTACACCTGCCCAACTACGGCGAGTTTTACGAGAAGCGCCACTTTATCCCCGGTATGCGTGAGCCCGAGTGCATCGAGCTGGCCGGGCAGGAGACGCTGATCAGCACGAACCTTCTGTTTGCCTGCAAACAGCTTCCCGCCTTTGTGCTGGCAGCCGAAGTCTGCGAGGACCTGTGGTCTCCCATCCCGCCGAGCTGTGCCCACGCACTGGCCGGGGCTACCGTTGTGGCAAACCTGTCCGCCAGCGATGAAACCGTCGGCAAGGCAGCCTACCGCCGTGAGCTGGTCTGCGGGCAGAGCGCACGTCTGCTGTGTGCGTACCTCTACGCCGACGCAGGCCACGGCGAAAGCACCACCGACATGACGTTTGCGGGCCACAACCTGATTGCCGAGAACGGCAGTCTGCTGGCCGACGCTGCACCGTTTACGGGCGAGGATGCCGTGACCGAGCTGGACCTAGGCCGCATGGTGCAGGAACGCCAGCGCAACACGACGTTTATGCCGGAAACGAACGGCTACACCACTGTGGAATTTGAGCTGCCGCCCGTGGAGCTGGCGCTGATCCGCCCTGTCTCCTGCACGCCGTTTGTGCCGCAGGACGCCGCGACCCGCGCCGAGCGGTGCGAGCTGATTCTGCGCATCCAGGCCGAGGGCCTTGCCAAGCGCATGGAGCACACCCACGCCAAGTGCGGCGTGCTGGGTATCTCCGGCGGGCTGGACAGCTGCCTGGCCCTGCTCGTGGCCGTGCGCGCCTGTAAGGTGCTGGGCCGCGACGCAAAGGATATTGTGGCCCTGACGATGCCCTGCTTCGGCACGACGAAGCGCACCCGCTCCAACGCCGAGATTCTGTGCGAGGCTTTGGGCGTGACGTTCGGCGAGATCAACATCACCGAGACCGTCAAGAGCCACTTTACGGACATCGGCCAGCCCGCCGACAAGTACGATGTCACGTTTGAAAACTGCCAGGCCCGCGTGCGCACGCTGGAGCTGATGGACTATGCCAACAAGAACGGCGGCTTTGTCATCGGCACCGGCGACTTAAGCGAGCTGGCGCTGGGCTGGGCCACCTACAACGGCGACCACATGAGCATGTACGGCGTCAACACCGGCGTGCCGAAAACGCTGGTGCGCCATATTGTGCAGTACGTGGCCGACACCTGCGGCAACGACACGCTGCGGGACGTGCTGGTGGATATTCTCGACACCCCCGTCAGCCCCGAGCTGCTGCCCACCGCTGCAGACGGCACGATTGCCCAGCAGACTGAAAAACTCGTCGGCCCGTATGAGCTGCACGACTTCTATCTCTACTATGTGCTGCGCTTTGGGTTCAGCCCGACAAAAATCTACCATCTGGCCCGCACAGCCTTTGACGGCCGGTATGAGCCGGAGGTCCTGCTGGCGTGGCTGAAAAATTTCTACCGCCGCTTCTTTGCCCAGCAGTTCAAGCGCAGCTGCTTGCCCGACGGACCGAAGATCGGCTCGGTCACGCTCAGCGCGGCGACTGGCGCATGCCAAGCGACGCCTGCAATACGCTGTGGATGGCAGAATTAGAAAAACTGGAAGTCTGATCGCGTTACTCGCGTATAAAAAATGCCCGGAACCACTTGCACGGTTCCGGGCAATTTTTATAGCTTTTTGATTTCGGCGTTCAGAGCGTCGTAGGTGTAGAGTGTGTTGAGCACCTGCAGCAGCTCCTTTTTGCTCAACCGCGGCGGCAGACCGAGGCGGCGCAAAAACACCCGGCGGTTCTCGGCGCTGTTGGCCGTGCCGGAGATGCCCCAGTCGTACAAATCGGTGTACGTGATGGAGCGCGACTGGGTCGTTTTCTGCTGGCAAGCAGTTTTACTTGTCAGGGCGGTTTCAAGGCCCTGTACAATCAAATCGTCGGATACGCCCTCGACGCCGAGCAGTCCCTCCTTGCCGGGCTCGGCCTTGCGTGGCTCCTTGCCCGCAATCGCCGGGACGTATGCCTGCAGGACATGCTCCGCGCCGACAAGACCCGTGACAAAGTGGCGAATCTTGAACCCGGCGGCGTCGGAGTCTGTCAAAATGATAAGCCCCTGCGCTGCAGCAATGCGCTTGAGCAGCCTTTGCAGCGCGCCGTCCTTGAACACCCGGAAGCCGTCCGTCGTCAGGATCGTGCCGTCCACGATATTGCTAAGGCGTGCGGCGTCGTATTTGCCCTCCACCAGCAGGGCTTGTTCCAATTTCAGCATTTATGCCCTCCCGGCCAGCGCCAGCTCACACAGCGCCTTCTGCATTAAAAGGTCGGCGTCCAGCTTGCTGCTTTTCAGGTCGGTGTCCAGTCTTTGCAGGATGTGCAGGCAGTCCTCCAGCTGGGCACGCTTGAAGCGCAACGCGGTTTTTTCGGTAGAATTGAGGCGGTAATTCCAATTGCCCTTGTAGCCAAAGTCCTTGGCCACATCACCGAGGCCCCGGCGGCTGCGGCGGCCCAGCAGCACGCGGTACAGATCCAAATAGTTGCTGATGAGTGCGCCGGTAATCATGATCGGCTCGTTTTGCAGCGCCAGCAGCGTTTTCAGCTTTTGCTGGGCCTTATCGGCCTGGCCGCTCGTCAGCAGCTTGACCATATCGAACGTGTCCGCGTCGAGCGTGACCGTACCGAGCCGGCTGACCATTTCTTTTGTAATTGTGCTGTAGTTGGCCAGCGCGGCCAGCTTTTCCACCTCATTTTTAAGCAGGAACTGATCCTCGCCGCAGCGGGCCAGCAGCGCAGCTTCGGCGCCGGGGGCAAAGTCCGCACCGGCCTCCTTCGCCCAATCGCGGGCCATGGCCTGTAAAGCCGCACCCGTGGGGCGGTTGAGCTGCACGCAGTAGCCGAGCTTCTCGCAGCTGGCAATGAGCTTTTGCTCCCGCTTGCCGGGGCGCAGTTTGCCGTAGCTCTCCTCGATGATGCTCGTCAGCACAAAGATGGCGTTCTCGGTGTCGGCCAGCGTGTCGCAAAGTTCCTGCAAATCCTTGTCGGAATAGGTTGACGGACGGATCAGCGGCATGAGTACCAGGCGTTTGCCGCCGAAGAATGAAATCGTACCGGCAGCTAGCACGATCTCCTCCACCGAGGGGGTCGGCCCGTCCAGCACCGTCGTCTCGGGGTCGTCGCGGTTCAGATATTTCAGCGTCTTCTGCGCCGCCGTGTGGACGAGCGCCTCGTCCGATGCGTAGAAATAGTAGAGTGCGCAGCCTGCCTTCAGGCGTTTTTCCAGCTCCTTTTCACTGTACAGCAATCGTCTGTGCCTCCTCCCAAATCATGCTGCGGCCCGGGCGCAGGGTCAGTCCGGGCGTGTCCTCGCCATAGCGCAGGGTGCAGCCTGCGGCGTCGCCCAGCCAGCGCGGTGCGGCAGCGGTGTACAAAATTGCGTCGGGCCGCACGGAATCGGACAGCGTGCCCGGTGCGCAGAGGACATCCACCCGCACCGGCTCTGCCAGCTCGAGCCTGCCTGCCCACGGCAATGTGCCGCTCCCCCACGCCCAGCACAGCGAGGTTTGCGCTTTTATTATGATACAGGTCCAGCGTCAATCCGTCAAGCACCGGACGGGTCGTAAAGTCGGCAAGCTCCTGCACCGTCACGACCTCAGCCGCGGAAAATTCCATCTGCGTCGGCTTGGCACGCAGGTCAACGACCAGCGCGGGCTCCTGTCTGCTGCGCCCGGCCAGATAGTTCTGCACGGCGCTCCAGTTGCTCTCCCCGCCGCGGAAGAACACCACAGCCTGCCCGTTCTGCACGCAGACGACACAGGGATTGTTGGACGCGCCGACCAGATTGATCTGCACAACATCTCGCTGCATCCAGACACCCAGCCCCACGGCCAGCACTGTGCAGAGCGCCGCCGCGGGCAGATAGAGCCGCAGCCGCCTGGCATGCCAGAAGCAGACCGCCAGCGCGCCCAGCACAGCCAGCACAAACAGTGTGTACCGCTGCGGCAGACAAATCGACGCAAACGGCAGTGCGGCGCAGCACCGCACCAGCCAGAGCAGCCCCTTGAGCCAGAGACTCAGCACGAGAGCGGTCAGGTTCGTGATTGCCGCCAAAAACGGCACGGCGCTGCACACCAGCAGCAGGATGCCCAGCTGCAGGGCGGGCTGGACCATCCAGACGACCAGCAGGTTGCAGAGCACCCCGACCAGGCTGGCCGCCATGCCGTGGGCCACCAGCACCGGCAGCGTGGCAAGGCTGGCAAGCACTGCCGTTTGCACAGGCTCTGCCACTTGGCATAGCGCCTTGACGGCGGCGGGCTTGTCCTGCGCTGCGCGCTGCTCGGTGCGGGCCAGTTCTGCCGCAGTCTGCACGCCCAGCACGGCGCAGAACGACAGCTGAAAGCCAAGGTCGCACGGCGCATAGGCGTTTTGCAGCCCCAGCAGGATGGCCGCAAAGCTCGTTGAGGTCAGCAGGTCGGGCGGCAGCAGGAAGAAGTCCCCCACCAGCGCCACCAACAGCACGATCCCGGCGCGCGATACAGAAACCGGCATTCCGGTCAGCAGCAGGTAAAACAGCGCCGTCGCAGCGCGCAGCAAAATCAACGGCTTATAAAATTTCCATTTGCGGCCAAAGCCCAGCAGCCCGCAGAGCAGCGCCAGATGCAGCCCAGACACCGCCAGCAGATGCGATACCCCCGCCGCGCGGAAGGCCTGCTGCACGCTGTCATCCAGACGGCTTTTGTCCGCCAGCAGCATAGCGGCCTCGATGCCGTCCAGCTGCCGCGGCAGCCAGCGGCGCAGTGTGGCCGACCAGCGCTGCCGCAGCCGATACAGCGCAAACCGCGGCGCGCGGCTGGCGTCCAGTGGGTGGTAGCTGCCCAGATACTCTGCCTGCAAATAGACCCCCTTGCTTTGGCGGCTCAGGCGGTATTTGTTGTCGGGCAACTCGGTCAGCGCAAATTTTGCAGTGAACCGCTCCCCCGCACTCTCGCCGGGAAAGGACGCGCACTGCACCTTTACGTTGGCCGCCCTGCCGTCAATTTCAGTCAGCCGCAGCGTACCGCGCAGGCGGCTTTCGCTGTAGGAAGCATCGGCGTCCGTCTCCACTACCACCGTGCAGGTCACGGTCTGCCCTGCCAGTGCCTTGACGGGCCGCACCCATACAAGAGTAAACACCAGAAACCACGCAAGACCGCACAGCACACCCAGTACCGGGATGGCGCTGTCTCTGCGGCGTTTTATCCATAATAGCGCCAGGCATACCAAAAATGCCGCCGCGGGCACACAGACCAGCGGCGGCAGAATGGCCGCAGCAAGCTCAGCCCCGGCAAAACCGAGACCAAACCAACCGAGCTTTCGTTTCATTGCTTAGTGCAGGAAGAGCGGCAGCGGCTCCAGGAAGAAGATGTCGGTGCGCTTGGCAGCGTCGCCCTCAGCGAGTGCTGCGCAGCAGCCGACTACCGTGCCGGTGCTCTTGGCGGCCAGCGTTTCCAGTGCATGCAGGGAGCCGCCGGTGGAGATTACGTCATCCACGATCAGGATGCGCTTGCCGTCCATATACTCGATGTCCTTCTTGTCGATGACCAGCGTCTGCTTACCGGCAGTCGTGATGGACTGATCCTCGATGATGACAGGCTCCCGCATATACAGCTTCGGACCTTTGCGGGCGGGAATCCAGTATTTGCCGCTCTGGCGCGCCATTTCGTAGGCCAGAGGGATGCCCTTGGCCTCGGCGGTCAGGATCACGTCAAACTCGGGGGCTTTTTTCAGCAGAGCTGCGGCGCATGCCTCGGTCAGCTCCACATCACTGAACATGATGAAAGCGGCAATATCCATGTGGTCATTGACCTTGCAGATGGGCAGCTCACGGGTCAGACCCGCAATGTGCAGTGTATAGGTATCTGCCATGTTAGTTTACCTCTCTTTATTGATTCACAAGTGTTTTGTGCAACGCCCGGCATCAGCCCGGAGGCCATGCAAGGCTGCGCTTTGCCAGCACATGGAAGTGCAGGTGCTTCACGCTCTGGCCGCCGTCGGCGCCAACGTTGGTCACAACGCGGTAGCCGCTTTCGTCCACGCCCAGCTTTTTGCACAGCTGCGCAATGACCGCGTAGATGTGGCCCAGCAGTGCGGCGTCATCCTCGGTCAGGGCTGCGGCAGACGCAACGTGCTGCTTCGGGATGACGAGAAAATGCACGGGGGCCTGCGGGTCGATGTCGTAGAACGCCAGCAGCTTGTCGTCCTCAAACAGCTTGTTCGAGGGGATCTCGCCTGCGGCGATCTTGCAGAACAGACAATCCTCCATCCGGAATTCCTCCTTTGCAGTGGATTTTATGGCAAAGAATTACTGATTCATTTCCGCCTTGACGATCTCGGGCACAGCGTTCAGTGCGTCGTCGATCTTGGACGTGTCGCGGATACCGGCCATAGCGAAGTCGGGCTTGCCGCCGCCGTTGCCGCCTGCGATAGCGGCAATCTTCTTGACGAGGGCACCTGCCTTCAGGCCGCGGGCCAGGGCGTTCTTGGAAACGCCGACAGCCATCATCGTCTTATTACCGTCGCTGCCGATAAGAACAGTCACGGCGTTGGGGGCTTTGTCGCGCACCTTATCGACCATGTCGCGCAGGGTATCGGCACCGGTGCCGGTCAGGTAGGCGGAGACGATGCGCACGCCGTCAATGTCGGCGGCGTTCTCAAACAGACCGTCGATCTTGGCGGCAGCCATCTGGGCCTTCAGGATTTCAAGCTGCTTGGCGGTCTCCTTCAGCTCAGCAGCCAGTGCCTCGGCGCGGGCCGGAGCGTCCTTCAGGTTGTTGGCCTTCAGGGCAACAGCGGTCTTGGCCAATTCAGCGGTGCGGTCATCCAGCAGATCCAGCACGCCGAAGGCGGTGGTAGCCTCAATGCGGCGGATACCGGCGGCAACGCTGGCTTCGGACAGGATCTTGAAGCAGCCGATCTGGGCAGTGTTTTTGACATGGGTGCCGCCGCAGAACTCGGTGCTCCAGCCGCCGGCGTCGACAACGCGGACGACACTGCCGTACTTCTCGCCGAACAGAGCCATAGCGCCCATCTTCTTGGCTTCCTCGATGGGCAGGTTCTTGACGGTGACGGGCAGAGCCTCGTAAATCTTCTCGTTGACGCGGCGCTCGACCTCGGCCAGCTCGGCGGGGCTGACGGCGCTGAAATGCGTAAAGTCGAAGTGGGTGAGCTGGTCGTCCTGATAGCTGCCGGCCTGATGGACATGCTCGCCCAGGACCTCGCGCAAGGCCTTCTGCAGCAGGTGGGTGGCGGTGTGGTTGCGGCAGATGGCGGCACGGCGCTTCTCATCGACGGAAGCGGTGACCTCGTCGTCAACGTGGATGGTGCCGTCCAGCAGCTCACAGGTATGGACGAAATAGCCCTTCGGGGTCTTTTTGACCTGGGTGACCTTCAGCTTGGCGTCGCCGCTGACAAGATAACCGTGGTCAGCGACCTGGCCGCCCATCTCGGCGTAGAACGGGGTGCGGTCCAGCACGACCAGCACGCCGTCCTTGCTCTCGCCTGCCTCGTCGGTGGCGATGGCATCGACGAGCTCCTCCCCGTCGGACAGAGCCAGAACCTTAGCCTTCTCGGACAAGGTCTCGTAACCGTCAAACCGGGTGGGCTCGGCGGTCAGCTCACCGAACAGGTCAGCGCTCCAACCGGAGATGTCCTTGGCCAGGCGCTCGGCGCGAGCGCGCTCACGCTGCTTGGTCATCTCGACATGGAAAGCGGCCTCGTCGACGGCAAAGCCTGCCTCGGCGGCAATCTCACGGGTCAGGTCGAGCGGGAAGCCGAAGGTATCGTTCAGCTTGAACGCCTCGACACCGGACAGGACCTTCTCATGGACTTCCTTCAGGTGGCTCATCATGCCGTTCAGGATATTCAGGCCAGCGTCGATGGTGCGGCCGAAGCGCAGCTCCTCGGTGCCGATGACCTTCTTGATATAAGCCTCGTGCTCACGCAGCTCGGGGTAGCCGGCCTCGCTGGACTCGATGACAGTGTCGACCAGCTCGGTCAGGAACGGGCGGTTGATGCCCAGCATGCGACCATGGCGGGCAGCGCGGCGCAGCAGACGGCGCATAACGTAGCCGCGACCCTCGTTGGACGGCAGGATGCCGTCGGAAGCCATAAAGACGGTGGCACGGATGTGGTCGGTAATCACGCGGATGGAGATGTCATCCTTCTCGTTCTCGCCGTACTTCTTGCCCGCGATGCGCTCGACGTGGTGCAGAACGGCGGCAACGGTATCAACTTCAAACAGGTTATCCACATCCTGCATGACAACGGCCAGACGCTCCAGGCCCATGCCGGTATCAATGTTCGGTTTGGGCAGCAGCGCATAGGTGCCCTTGCCATCGGAATCATACTGGCTGAACACCAGGTTCCAGATTTCCATGAAGCGGTCACAGTCGCAGCCGACGCCGCAGGTCGGCTTGCCGCAACCGTACTTCAGGCCGCGGTCATAGTAGATCTCAGAGCAGGGGCCGCAGGGGCCGGAGCCGTGCTCCCAGAAGTTGTCCTCCTTGCCCAGGCGGACCATGTGATCCTCGGGGATGCCGACTTCCTTCGTCCAGATGTCGTAGGCCTCGTCATCCTCCTGATAAACCGAGATGTACAGGCGGTCAGCGGGAATCTCGAGTTCCTTGGTCAGGAACTCCCACGCCCAGGGAATGACTTCCTTCTTGAAGTAATCCTGGAAGCTGAAGTTGCCCAGCATCTCAAAGAAGCAGCCATGGCGGGCCGTGATGCCGACGCGCTCAATATCCGGGGTGCGGATGCACTTCTGGCAGGTGGTCACGCGATGCCGCGGCGGCTCCTCCTGGCCGAGGAACCATTTCTTCATGGGGGCCATGCCGCTGTTGATCAGCAGCAGGCTGGGGTCATCCTTCGGAACCAGCGGGAAGCTGCCCAGACGCAGGTGGCCCTTCGTCTCAAAATAATGCAGGTACTTTTCGCGAAGCTCGTTCAATCCGGTCCATTGCATAGGTATTGTTCTCCAATCCATAAAATTGCGATGCAGGGTCCGCCACAAAAAAATTACAGCCCACGCCCCAATACAGGGACGAAGGCTGTTATGCTTCCGTGGTACCACCCGGTTTGCAGCGCCGCAAGAATATAATACAACAGCACTGCCGCTTTGTGTCTGCGTTAACGCCGCAGGTACGCTCGGCTCTGCGCCGAAAGCTCCGGGGTGGCTCTGCCGTGCTTCCGCGTGAAAGCCTTGCACCAAACGGTTTTCTCTCTGAGGGACGGAACGGACGGCATTGGCCCTTTCATCGCTATTTTCCTTTTTACAGGCTTATTATATGCCGTTTTGCGCCGCTTGTCAACTGATTTTTCCGCATAAAAAGGTCATAACTGCGCAAAAGCTAACGCAGAGAGGAGTGTTTTTTATGGCTGACGTTTTCCGGAGGTCGGGCAGGTCGTGCTGACGAGCCTGCTGTCGCTGGCAGCGATGTTTATTTTCACCCGTGCGGGCGGCAAGCGGCAGATTGCGCAGATGAGCCCGTTCGACTACCTGAACGCCGTCACGGTGGGTTCCATCGGCGCAGAGCTGGCGACGAATCTTGAGCAGTGGTGGCGGCCCTTCTCTGCGCTTATTGTCTATGGGCTGGTGACGTGGTTCGTGCACTACACTGCCTGCAAGAGCAACGCTATGCGCAGCCTTTGGAGCGGACGCAGCCTGATTTTGATGGACGACGGTGTTATCCTGAAAAGCAGCCTGCAGCGCGCTGCCATCGACGTGAACGAGTTCCTGGGTCAGGCCCGCGTGGCCGGGTACTTTGACCCGAACGAAATAGAAACGGCAATTCTAGAGACAAACGGCCAGATCAGCTTTCTGCCCAAAAGCTGCAGCCGTCCCCTGACGCCCGACGATATGCAGCTGCACCCGGACGCCGCCAGCACCTGGTATGACCTGATTATAGACGGCCATCTCATGCAGGACAATTTAAAGGCTGTAGGCCGAGACGAGCGCTGGCTGGACGCCCGGCTCCACGCGCAGGGCATCGGCCAGCATGGCGAGGTGTTTTACGCGGCGTGTGACAAAGCGGATGGGTTCTTTGCATGCAGGATGCGCTAATAATCGAATATGTAAAAAAAGACCTGCCAGAATTCTCTGACAGGTCTTTGTGGTGGAGAATACCGGGATCGAACCGGTGACCTCTTGCATGCCATGCAAGCGCTCTCCCAGCTGAGCTAATCCCCCATAGCTGGCATCGCCTCGGTGCGTTCGCTCCTGACGACGTTTGCTATTATAGCAAACCTTTTTTCAAATGTCAACAGGTTTTTGCAAAAATCTTATAAAATCTTATCTTATAAATCTTATAAAAGCTGGGTTATGCTTATAAAATATTTCAGAATGACAAAAAGGCCGCATTCCCTGCGGAATGCGGCCCCTGCAAGCTGTACTTTTTAGATGGAAATCGCTTTGGCGATGTCGATCATATCGCGGTCAATCGTCTTGTGCATGGACAGTGCAACGTTGACATCGTAGTCAACGATCTTGTCGCCGGAAACGGCAACAACACGGTTGTAGATGCCCTTATCCAGCAGGTCAATGGCGTGGTAGCCCATCAGCGAGGCGTTCACGCGGTCACGGACCGTCGGGGAGCCGCCGCGCTGGATGTGGCCCAGAACGGTTGCACGGGAGTCAACGCCGGTGGCCGCCTGGATCTGGTTGGCCAGCTCCTGCGCACCGACAACGCCCTCGGACACGATGATAATGAAGTGCTTCTTGCCCGTGACCTGGGTCTGGCGCATACGCTCGAGAATATCGCGCTCAAAATCGAACGGGATCTCCGGCAGCAGGACAGCCACAGCGCCGGTAGCGATACCGACGTTCAGGGCAATATAACCGGCATGATGGCCCATGACCTCAACGACAGAGCAACGGTCATGGCTCTGGGTGGTGTCGCGCAGCTTATCGATGGCCTCGACAGCGGTATTCATAGCCGTATCGTAGCCGATGGTGTATTCGCTGCAGGCGATGTCGTTATCGATGGTGCCGGGCAGACCGATGCAGGGAATGCCCTGGTTGGCCAGCGCACGGGCGCCCATGAAGGAGCCGTCACCGCCGATGACGACCAGTGCGTCGATGCCCAGCTCCTTGCAGCGGGCAAGACCCTTGGCCTGGCCTTCCTTCGTCTTGAACTCCAGGCAGCGGGCAGTATACAGAATCGTACCGCCGCGGTGGATGATCTCCGATACGCTGCGGACGTTCATTTCATAAACTTCGCCGTTGATCAGGCCGTTATAACCGCGCTGAATGCCCATCATGCGGTAGCCCTTGCTGATGCCTGCACGAACAATGGCACGCACAGCAGCGTTCATGCCAGGTGCGTCACCGCCGCTGGTGAGCACACCGATCGTTTTGATTTCCTTAGCCATAAAGCGAGCCCCTCCTATTTCGGGAACTATGGACCCGCCTGAACCATTACGATTTATTCAGGCGTGGTCATCACGTTACCAATAAATTTTTAACAATCTCGCGACCATCCACATTATACCACACTTTGCGCCCTGAAATTATGGATAAATCGCGCAAAACGTATGGATTTATTTTGCAGAGTGTTCAACATCCTGAACTTTTACACAGTCCTTGCCCAAAATGCGCTCCAATTCGGCGCGCAGAAGCGGGTCATCCTTTACCGCCATGTGTCGTGCCAGCATGGCCCTGCCGGTATCTTGGAAGCGGAAATACACCCGCACCGTGCCCCCGTCGAAAATGTTGCAGAGCAGGTTTTCTACCTTGTGCATCTGCGCACTATCGCGGGAGGGCACGGTCAGGAAATACCCGGCGGCCCCTCCCCCGCTTGTCTCACGCTTGACGCGCTCCACGCGGTTCATGCCAAAGTTTTTACCGGGGTCGTAGGTCTCGATGGGCTGCACGCCCTCGACGATCAGGCGGGCGGCCTCGTCCTCCTTGACGGAGACGCGGCCATTGGCGACCACAACGGCGTTTTCCTGCAAGGCCGCGCGGCACTCGGCCAGGATGCGCGGGAACACCAGCAGCTCCATGCTGCCGGTCAGGTCCTCGACGGTGGTAAAGGCCATCAGCGTGTTGGACTTGGTGGTCATGATCTTGTTTTTGACGATTGTGCAGACAAGCGTCACCGTCTGGTTGTCAAACTGCTTTGCGTCCTCGCCCAGCAGCTGAGCAATCGTGCAGGTGGAAACCTGCGCGATCTGGGCACGGTAGGCGTCCAGCGGATGGCCGGACAGGTAGAGGCCGGAGACCTCCTTCTCCATTTTCAGCAAATCAGAGGCGGAATATTCCGGCAGGTTCGGGACCTTATAGTCGTTTGCGGGTTTCTCGTCCTCTCCTCCGCCCATCAGGCCGAACAGGTCCATCTGGCCGTCCAGATTCTGGCGGGCGTCGGTCTCGACGCTTTTCAGAATACCCTCGACACTCTCGAGCATACCGTGGCGGGTCGGCTCCAGAGTATCGAATGCACCGGCTTTGACGAGGTTCTCCAGCGCACGGTGGTTGAGACCCGTGCCGTGCAGCCGCTTGCAGAAGTCATAGAGGCTGCTATAGGGGCGCTCGGCACGCTCCTTAATGACGGCCTCGATCAGGTCGCGGCCCACGCTCTTGACAGCGTTCAGGCCAAAGCGGATCCGCTCGCCGTCCGCCGTGAAGCCGCCGCGTGACACGTTGATGTCAGGCTGCTGGACTTTTATCCCCAAGCGCTGGCACTCCGTCGTGTACTCAATGACCTTGGATGTGTTGTCGAGCACGCTCGTCAGCAGCGCCGCCATGAACTCATGCGGGTAGTGGCATTTCAAATACGCAGTCTGGAACGCCACGTAGGCGTAGCAGGCGGCGTGGGATTTGTTGAACGCATACGACGCAAAGCTGATCATATCGTCGTAAATTTCGTTGGCGATATTTTCCGGCACGCCGTTGGCAACACAGCCTGCGCACTCCTTGCCCGGCTCCTTGCAGCCGTGGACAAAGTGCTCACGCTCCGCCTCCATGACCTTGAGCTTTTTTCTTGCTCATGGCGCGGCGGACGAGATCGGCCTGGCCGTAGCTGTAACCGGCCAGCTCGCGGCAGATCTGCATGACCTGCTCCTGATAGATGACAACGCCGTTTGTGACATCGACGATGTGCGCCATCTGCGGCGTCTTATAGGTCACATGGGACGGGTCCTTGCGGTTGCGCAGATAGGTCGGAATGGAGTCCATCGGGCCGGGGCGGTAGAGCGAGATCAGTGCTATAATGTCCTCGAGGTTTTTCGGGCGCATGCCGACAAGCACCTGCGTCATGCCCGTGGATTCAAGCTGGAAGATACCCTCGGTCTCGCCCTTTGCCAGCATCGCGTAGGTGTCGGGATCGTCATAGTCGAGGTTCGCAATGCGGAAATCCGGGTCCTTGCGGCGCACGGCCAGCTCGGTATCATGGATGACCGTCAGCGTGCGCAGACCCAGAAAATCCATTTTCAAAAGACCCAGACGCTCGATCTCCACCATGTTGAACTGGGTCACGGGCAGGCCGTCGTTGGTGGACAGCGGCACATACTCGGTAGCGGGGTCACGGGTGATGACGACGCCCGCCGCGTGGGTGGAGGCGTGGCGCGGCATGCCCTCGACCTTCAGCGAGGTGTCGATCAGCTCATGTACCTGATTGTCGGCGTCGTACAGCGCCTTTAAGTCGGGGCTGACCTCCAGCGCCTTTTTCAGCGTCATTTTCAGGTCTGTGGGGATGAGCTTTGCCACACGGTCCACGTCCTGATAGCTCATGCCCATAACGCGGCCCACATCGCGCACGGCGGCGCGGGCGGCCATCGTACCGAACGTCACGATCTGGGCCACATGGTCGCGGCCATACTTCTCGTTGACGTAGTCAATGACCTCCTGCCGGCGCTCGTAGCAGAAGTCAACGTCAAAGTCGGGCATTGAGACGCGCTCGGGGTTCAGGAAGCGTTCAAAAATCAGATTGTACCGGATGGGATCTATGTCGGTGATGCCCACGCAGTAGGCCGCCAGACTGCCCGCGCCGGAGCCACGGCCCGGTCCGACGGGGATGTCGTGGCTTTTGGCGTAGTTGATAAAGTCGTAGACGATAAGGTAGTAGTTCGTGTAGCCCATCGTCTTGACGACATTGATCTCATAGGTCAGGCGCTCCTTCAAAGCGTCCGTTACCTTGCCGGGGTAGCGGCGCTCGAGGCCGTCCCAGCAGAGCTTTTCAAAGTATTCCTGGTTCTCCATGCCGTCCGGGGCCTTGAAGTACGGCAACTTTGTCTCGCCAAAGGTGAACTCGAAATTGCACTGCTCGGCAATTTTGTTCGTGTTCTCGCAGGCCTCCGGCACCATCGAGAACAGGTCGTACATCTCGTCGGTGGATTTCAGGTAGAACTCGTCGGTCTGGAACTCCATGCGGTCCACATCGTTGATGGTCTTGCCGGTCTGGATGCACAGCAGAATGCTCTGCATCTTGGCGTCCTCTTTCGTGATGTAGTGGGCGTCGTTCGTTGCGACCATCGGGATGCCGGTCTCTCGCGCTAAGCGGATGAGCTGCGGCAGCACGGCCTGGTCCTCCTCAAGGCCGTGGTCCTGCAATTCGATATAGTAGTTTTCCGCACCAAACAGGTCACGGTACCACAGGGCCGTCTGCCTGGCGCGGTCGTAGTCCCCCGCCAGCAGTGCCTTGGGGATCTCGCCCGCGAGGCAAGCAGACAGGCAGATCAGGCCGTCGTGGTATTTTTCCAGCAGCTGCTTGTCGATGCGGGGCTTTGAGTAAAAGCCCTCGGTAAAGCCGGCGGAGACCATCTTGATAAGGTTCTTGTAGCCTGTCTCATTTTTGCACAGCAAAATCAGGTGGTTGTTGCCGTCGATGCGGTTGACCTTGTCAAACCGGGTGCGGGTCGCCACATAGACCTCACAGCCGATGATTGGCTTGATGCCTGCGGCCTTGGCGGCGTCAAAAAAACGCCACGCAGCCGTACATGACGCCGTGATCCGTGATGGCACACGCCGTCTGCCCCATCGCCTTCAGTCGGTCAAACATCCGGTCAATGCGGCAGGCACCGTCCAGCAGGCTGTACTCGGTATGCACATGCAGGTGGGTAAATTGTCTTTGGGTCGTTTCAGGCATTCGTTGCTTCCTTTTCGGTAGGCTCCGGGGCAGCATCCAGACGGGCGGCGGCCTCCTGGATCTTCTTCATGCGGTGGGAAAGTCCGGCCTTGCTGACCGGCGGGTCAAACTTCTGCGCCAGCTTGGCCAGCGGCAGGTCTGGGTACTGCATCCGCAGCCTGGCGGTGTGGCGCAGGGTCTCGGGCAGGGTGTTCAGCGCCCCCGCCGCCTGCAGCTTTTCAATCGCCAGCTGCACCTGCACGGCGGCATTCACGCTTTTGCTGATGTTGGCCGTCTCGCAGTTGGAAAGGCGGTTCGTCTTGTTGCGCATTTCATTGTACATGCGCTGGTCCATGATACGCATGGCCGCGCCGCCCGCGCCCATAAAGGTCAGCAGGTCCTCGATATGATCCGCCGCCTTGATGTAGATCGTGTTCGCGCCCTTGCGCAGTGCGCGGTGCGGGTGGAAGTTATGCTCCGCCAGCATGGCCTCCAGCTGTTGGGAAAGGTAATGCCGCGTGGAGAGGAACTCCAGATTATAGCTTTTTTCGGGGTCTGTCATCGTGCCGCAGCACAGAAACGCCGTGGCGATGAACGCCTGCATACAGTTTTGGCATTTGAAGTTTTCCGGGCGGATGCGCAGGGTCGGCTCCTTGCCGGTGTGGCCAAAGAGTGCCAGCATTTTGGCGACCTCGTCAGGGTCCTTCACGCTGAACTCATACACGGGGCCGGTGGGGCGCTCCTTGCTGATGACCGTCCCCTGCACACCGCAGCGGCGGTAGAGCTTTTGGGCAAAATGGGCCACGCCCTCATTTTCGGTTTGCAGAACAACACCGCGGTCATCAAAGTATTTGCCAAAACAGGCCACCGCATATGCGGCGGCCATGTTGCAGCAGGGCTTTGAAATTTTGCGGCGCAGTATTTCGTTTTTCACTTCTTGAGAAAAGCTCAAGGCGGTGTTCTCCCTTATTATAGACTTCGGTTCACGTCGCGGTGCTGTACGCTGGGTGCGTAGCCGAGCTTCTTGCAAAATTCACCGATCTTACGCGCAAAGGTGATGGAGCGGTGCTTGCCGCCGGTGCAGCCCACCGCGATCATCAGCTGGCTCTTGCCCTCCTTCACGTAGAGCGGCAGCGCGTATTCGAGCATATACTCATAGCGGTGCAGCAGCTCCTGCGACTCCTCGGAGGCCATGACGTAGTCAACGACCTCCTGATCCAGACCGGTCTTGTGCTTGAGCTCCGGCACATAGAAGGGGTTCGGCAGGCAGCGCACATCGAGCACGAGATCTGCCTCCTGCGGCAGCCCGTACTTGAAACCGAAGGATACGACCATCAGCTCCATCGGGCTTTCGCCCTTGTCCAGGAACAGGCTGGCACACCCGCTCACGGTTCTGCGCCGCCGAGAGCAGCGACGTGTCAATGACATACTTTTTGCCTTATCGCGCAGCGGCTGCAGAAGGCGGCGTTCCCGCGCGATGGCCTCGGTGATGGGAATTTTCTCGGCGGCAGCCAGCGGGTGCTGGCGGCGCGTCTCCCTTGTAGCGGCGCTGAATGGCTGCATCGTTGGCATCCAGAAAAAAAAGAATATCGTAGTCGATCTTTTTTTCATCAAGGTCGGCCAGCGCCTCCTGCAGCTTTTCAATACTGCGCACGCCGCGCACGTCCATGACGACGGCAACGCGGTTCAGCTGGTTTTCGCCCTGCAGGGCGAAGTCCACGATACGCGGCAGCAGCGCCACCGGGATGTTGTCAATGCAGAAAAAGCCGATGTCCTCCAGTGCGTTGACAGCCATTGACTTGCCCGCGCCGGAAAGGCCGGTCACGATCAGAAAATTCATCTTCCCCACCGCTCTCTTATTTTACCACGCGAATTTCGCGTTCCAGCACAAAGCCGGTCCTGGCCTCAACAATTTGCCGGACCTGCTCGGTCAGTGCGACCACGTCGGCGCAGGTCGCGCCGCCGCGGTTGATGACAAAGCCGCAGTGCTTTTCACTGATCTGTGCACCGCCCACGGTAAAGCCCCGCAGGCCGCAGTCCTCGATCAGCTTGCCCGCAAACGCGCCCTGGGGCCGCTTGAAGGTGCTGCCGGCGCTCGGCCATTCAAGGGGCTGCTTTTCCCTGCGCTTGCCCAGCAGCTCCTGCATACGGGCCAGCACGGCGGCTCCGTCACCGCGGTGCAGCACCACCGTGGCCGACAGGATGCACCAGTCGGGGTTCTGCTCGAAAATGCTCGTGCGATAGCCCATGGCCAGGTCTGCCGCAGGCAGTGTGCGCAGCTGCAAATCACTGTCAAGGAAGGTCACGCTCTCCAGCACGTCCTTCAGCTCACTGCCGTAGGCACCGGCGTTCATATAGACCGCACCGCCCACCGTACCGGGGATGCCGCAGGCAAATTCCAGACCCGTCAGGCCCAGCGTCTGCGCCTTGCTGCACAGCCGCCCCAGCGTCTGCCCGGCCCCGGCGGTGATGCGCACCGCGTCCGTATCAAGGCCGGAGTTTTCCATCCCGGACAGGCCGCGCATGTCAATGACCGCGCCGTCAAACCCGGCATCGTCAAACAGTGTGTTGGAGCCGTTGCCGAGCAGGTAGACGCGGACACCGTTTTCCCGGCAGAGCTGCAGGGTGCGGCGCAACTGCTCTGCATCCCGGGGCGTACACCAGAAGGCTGCCGGGCCGCCGATCTTAAACGTCGTGTGGGGGGGCCAGCGGCTCCCCCTGCGCAAAGGGCAGCTGCTGTGCCGTCAGCGCCGCGCAAAGAGCCGTGATCGTCTGTTCCTGCATGGAAACCTCCGTAGTATCAGCGTTTTATCAAATAGAACTGCCCAGTGCGGCAGCGCCGATCACACCTGCATCGTTGTGCAGCTGGCAGGCGCAGATGACCGGGAACTTACCGGTGGTGATGTTCCGGGTCTCGTTCTCCGCATAGTCGCGGACGGGGGCCAGCAGGACCTCGCCCTGGTTGGAGACACCGCCGCCGATGCAGATGACCTCCGGCTCGAACGTGTTGATGACATTGGCGATGCCGACGCCGACATACTCGATCCAGCTGTCGATGACCTTCCGGGCGGTCTCGTCGCCCTTGGCAGCGGCATCAAAGGCCAGCTTGGCGTTGACGTGGTCGATGTCCTGGGTCATCTTCCACATAATGGTGTTCTTGTTGGCCTGCATGGCGGCCTTCGTCTCGCGGGTCAGCGCGCTGGCGGAGGCGTAGCGCTCCCAGCAGCCCCTGCGTCCGCAGGTGCACTGGATGCCGTCCTTGACAATGACGTTGTGACCCATTTCACCGGCGGCGAAGTTGAAGCCGCGCAAAATCTTGCCGCCCAGGATAATGCCGCTGCCGATGCCGGTGCCCAAAGTAATGACGACCGCATCGTTGTACCCCTTTGCACCGCCCGCAATGTACTCGCCGTAGGCGGCGGCGTTGGCGTCGTTCTCGACATAGACCTTGCAGCCGAGCAGGGCCTCGAGGTCAGGGCCGAGGTTCCAGTCGTAATAGCCGAAGTTCGTGTTGAAGCCGACGAAGCCGGTGGTAAAGTTCACGCTGCCGGGCGTGCCGATGCCGACATATTTGATGTCGGCAAAATCGACCTTATTATCCCGGGCCACGGTGCGGCACAGGTCGGCCAGTGCCTTTTCCAGATCCTCCGCCGGGCGCGGCAGACGGGTGGCCCAGGTCAGCTTGCCGACGATCTCATAATTTTCGTTGACAATACCGGCGGTCATTGTGGTGCCGCCCAGGTCGATACCAATCGTGTATTTGCTCATAACAAAATTCCTCCTACTTCTTCTGCACAGGGCTTGCCGTGCAGTTGTAATTCCTGTACCAAATTTTCCCGCGTCGCGTTCACGATCAGCTCCTGCGGGAACTGCATTTCCTCCAGCATGGCGTAGAGGGCCGTCAGGCCGTGCTGCAGCTGGTGGGTGCTGTGGGCATCACTGTCCACTGATATATGACAGCCGTTGGCAAGGCAGGCCCGCAGCAGGGCGCGCATATTGGGGATGCCGTCCCTGCGGACGTTGAACGAGTTGCCGTTCAGCTCCACGACCTTGTGATTTCGGGCAAATGCCTTCGTGACAAGGTCGTAGTCATAGCGGTAGTTTTCCTGCTCGGAGTGACCGATGATGTCGACATAGGGGTTCTCGGCCACAGCCAGCCAGAGGCGGTTAGCCTCCCTGCGGGTCAGCAGACCCGGCACGCAGGAGCTATGGATGGATGCAACGACCCAATCCTGCGCTTTGAGCTGGCTTTCCGAAAGGTCCAGCCCGCCTTTGGTGTCCATGACGTTGGCCTCCGCTCCGTAGAGCATGACGACACCGCCGATTTCCCGGGGCATCGCGCTCCAGTTCTGGAAGTGCCAGGCATGGGGCGAATCCGGCATGGCGGGCGCATGGTCGGTCACAGCCAGCGCGCAGTAGCCGATCTCCTTAGCGGCTGCGGCCATTTCTGTAAAAGTATTGTATGCGTGCGTTGCGCACAGGGTATGCGTGTGCAGGTCTGCGATCATCTGCATGGAACGGAAAAACCTCTTTTATTTTGTAATGTCGTCTGCCAGGCCCAGCTGGGTCAGCAGCTCTTTGGCGGCGTTGTAGCCCATCTCCTTCTGGCGGTTGTTGATGGCAGCCGTTTCCAGAATGACGGCCAGGTTACGGCCCGGCATAACGGGAATGAGCATGCTGGGCACCTTGACACCGAGGATGTCGTAATACTCCGTCTCCAGGCCCGTGCGGTCATAATTCTTGGTGCGGTCCCAGGGCTCGAGCTGGACGACCATCTCGACCTCGACGCTCGAGCGGACCGAGCCGATGCCGAACACACGCGCCACGTTGATAATGCCGATGCCGCGCAGCTCAATAAAGTGGCGGATGTTGGCGGGCGCGGTGCCCAAAATTTTGCGGTAGGATACCCGGCGCAGCTCAACCGCATCATCAGCGATCAGGCGGTGGCCGCGCTTGACGAGCTCAATGGCCGTCTCGCTCTTGCCGACACCGGAATCGCCCAGAATCAGGATGCCCTCGCCGTAGACCTCGACAAGCACGCCGTGGCGGGTGATGCGGGGGGCCAGCTCGGTGTTCAGGGTCGTGATGAGCTGCCCCATCAGGGCGGACGTCATCTCGGTGGACATCAGGATCGGCACACCGTACTGCTTGGCAAACTGCATCATTTCCGAAAGCGGCTGCATGCCGCGGGTCAGCACGATGGCCGGCGGCTGGAAGGAGAACAGCTTTTCCAGATGGGTGTTGCGCAGTGAGGTGGACAGCTCATCCAGATAGGACATCTCGGTCAGGCCGATGATCTGGATGCGTTTGCTGTCAAAGTTTTCGTAGTAACCGGCCAGCAGGATGCCCGGACGGTAGACCTCGGTGGCTGTGACCTGAATTTTATCCAGCTCACAGGGGGTGTAGGCAATCGTCAGGTTGGCTTCCTCGGCCAATTTTGCAAGGGAAACAGAGAATTCGGACACAGTGGAACGCCCCTTTCCTAGTTTCAAACATTATTTTCTATTATACCGTACCCGCCCGTTTTTGTACAGAGGGCGCGGGCGCACAATGTTAAAAAAATACCCGCTGTTTTTGTGGAAACAGCGGGCGGAGCTTTATATTTGGGGACACAGGGCGGCAAGGCCGGTGCGCAGCGTTCTTTGCAGCCAGAGCAGCGCGTGCGCTGCGGCAAATGTTGCGGCCAGATAGACGACAAACAAAAACGCCGTGTCCCGGCGGGACAGCACCGCCAGATCAAAGTGCGCGGCCAGCTCCTGGATCAGAACGTGATGCACAAGGAACACCGCGTAGGATATTTTGGCAAGCTGTGCGCCCACCGCGCGGGGCCACGGGCGGTCCAGCAGCGGGGCCGCCAGCGCCAGCAGGATGAACACCCCTGCACCGGCCAGTGCGCAGGTAATCTTACCGTCCCAGGGCTGTGCCAGCACGGCCCCCGCCAGCAGCAGCGGGGCCAGAATATACCGTGTGCGTCCAGCGAGCGTTAAAAACGTCATGCCGAACAGAAATTCCGGGATATGCACGGCCACAAGCCGCGCGTCCCAGCCCAGCAGGTGCACCGGGATGCAGACCGCCAGCGTCAGCGCCCAGGTCAGCCACGGCCTTTTGCGCAGCCCCCGCTGCAAAAGCGGGAACAGCAGGTATAAAAACAGGATGCTGCCAAGGAACCACTCGCCCACACAGGCAAAGTCTGTTCCGACCCAGCCCGCGGCAACGGCAAAGTTGTCGAGTCCCAGAAGCGTCAGCACCAGCGTGACGGTCCTGGCCCCGCCGAAGCTGCCGGGGTGCGCCACAAACCGATAGCTGAACACGACGAACCACGCGAGCCAGAACAGCGGGTAGACAGCCCTCGCGCGCTTTTTGTAAAACTGCGCAGGGTTCTGCTCCGCCGGGACGGTCAGCGCCAGCGATGCGCCGGACACAATGAAAAACAGCGAGGAGCCGAAATCTCCCAGATAAATGCCCAGCGGCAGCGTGCTGGTAAAGAGCTTGTGCGGCAGTGTAAAATACCCCGTGACCGTCGCGTTGAAATGCACGATCAAGATGCAGATCAGCGCTGCGGCACGGACAAAATCAAGATAAAACAGGCGTTGCTTTTTGATGGGTGGTCTCCCCTTTTACTTTTGCAGTCTGTGCTTGACGAGCCGCCAGCTGCTTAGCTACAGCGGCAGGCTGAGCGGCGGCGGTCTCATACTCATTTAAAATATCCGCCCGCGCCGCAGACCGGGTCAGCGGCTCAAAGGCGGCGGCATAGGCACCGTTTTTCTGGGCGGTCAGGGCCAGCTTCCAGGCGTCACGCTGGCTTGTGCAGGCGGGGATGCCGTCCGGGAAGGCAGACTCCCTCACAAGCACCCAGCCGCAGTTGGGCGCGGGCGGCGGGTCACTGCCGACGGGCACAGATACCTCCTGTGCCAGTGCGTCCTTCTCCCGCAGCCAGGCGGTACGGCGGGCGGCGGTGCAGCCCTGCCACAGCGGCAGAGAGGGACTTAACACGCCAAGCATCGGATTTTTTTCAAACAAAGCAGCAGCTTCTGCCAGCAGTGTGTCCGCGTTGGCGGCTGCCTGCCGGTTATACCAGTCGGTCACGGGGTCCGCGGCGGGCTGTTCGTAATGAAGCAGCCGCAGGCCCAGCTCGTTCAGGTCGGGCGTTTCCCCTGTCGGTGCGCCGACAGGATAGCACCAGTGCAGGTTTTGGGCAAGGGCTGAAAGCGGCTGTGTTTTTAACAGCGAGACCAGCAGCAGCTCCAGCGGAAAATCCGTATAGGCCGTCACATAGTCGCATAGCTCCCGCGCGGCGAGGCCGTCCGTGCGGCGCAGTTCATCCGCATAGGGCGTGAACAGGCTGCGCCGTTTGAAAAACGGGCAGCCGCGGTTTGCCAGCAGCTCCCGCGGGCAGGCCATAATGGGGTTTACAAAAACCGGTTTCAGGTCGTCCGTCTGCACGTAGGTATCCCAGGCATAGCCCCTGGCGGCAAAATACGGCGTGAACCGCGTTTCGTGGCGGATGATAGACTGCTCGTAGCTGGTCGGCAGTGCCATTTCCTGCCAGTAGTTCCAGAAATCGTCACTGTTGAACAGCCGCGGGCGCACCGCAATAAAATGGGATTGCAGATGCTCGGGCACTGCGCCGCCAAAGCGGCGGCTCTGCATGGCGTAGTGGCGGGTCAGCCCCCAGAAGTCCAACTCCGGGCGGGCGTCCATCGCGGTGAACATCGCCGCCAGTGAGCAGACCGGCCCGGCCAGCGTGTAGTTCATCAGGACGATTTCCTCATACTCGGCCAGCTTCTCCCGGCCCAGAGTCAGCAGAGCCTCCCTGTATGCGCCGACGTCGAAACCGACGTTTTCCCGTTCGATGCGGCCCGCACCGGACTGGCGCACCCAGACGCGGTCCGCCGGGGCAAGTGTACCGTTGGTGACGAATACGACCCTGCCGTATTTCTGCACAGCCTGTACGGCGATGCGGCAGGCCGTATCGATGCAGCCTGCCGGGTCATAGTGAAAGTAGATGACCAGTCGTTTCATGCGTTGTCAGTCCTCATAGGGGCCTTCGTGGGGGCCAAAGATAGCGCGCTTGGTGTTGATGATGGCCTTGTAGGAGCCTGCGGGCAGATTGTCCCGCAGCCAGTTGCGCGCGTGACGGCGGCGGCTGTCGGAGTACGGGCCGTAGTGGCTGAATAGGTGGTGCTTTTTGTAGGCAAAGCCGGTGGCCGAGCTGACCGCACCATAGAAGGTCGTGCAGTCAAACACGCGGGCCAGCGGGCGGATCACGCCGCCCGCGTAGGCCTGCATCGTATCGTTGTGGGTCACGGCGTAGCTCTTGCTCATGACCACTGCCGGGTAGTAGCCCGCACTCTGGGCCACAAACGGATAGATGCGCTCAATGGCATGGCTGATCGTGCCGTCCTGGGGCAGCGGCTCGGGCGGGAAGTCCGTATGCTGCCAGCCGTAGTCGAACAGCGGGGCCAGCGCCTTGGGGCGGAACCAGAACACACTGCCGTAGGGCGCAATGGGCGATTTTTCACCGGAAACAGGCGCATCGATGCCAAGGTCTTTCATCAGCTTTTTCGTGTTCTCGAAGTTCGGGCCCCAGCCGCCGGAACACATATTCATGAAGTAAAGTCCGTGCGTCGGGAACGGCGGGCAGAGGATGCCGAGGTACGGGTCCTTCTCAAACTCGCACAGCACATTCAGCACATGAGCAGCGTTTTTGCAGACATTCTCATTGCAGACATAGCCAAAGCTCGCGCCGACGCTGCCGGGGCGAGTCTGGATGGCTTTTTTGTCGTGCATGAAGCAGGCGTAGTCATAGTCCCGCAGCTGCGGGGCCAGGTCACAGAGGAAGGCGCCGACGTCGCGGCCCTGGTTCTCCACCACGGTCACGGTGACGCTGCGGACGTTCAGGTCCGCAAAGGCGGCCTCGATCTGCGGCTTCTTATCAGCACTGCTCGTCGAGATGAAAATATCCGTCTCTGGCGGGAACTTTGCCGCAAACGCCTTGCTGGAATCCAGCATATCCATGAAATACAGGTGCATGGCCAGCGCAATGCGGCGGTTTTGGCGGATGCTCTGTGCCGCTGCCTCGTCCAGCACCGTCGGCTCGATGATGCGGGTCAGCGCGAGATTGCGGGTAAAATCGTGCGGGTGCATCGTGCGGATCATGTTCTTCCAGATGAGGTCCATCGGATAGCCCGTCTCGTCCCGCAGATAGTCGTACAGTTCCTGCACCGGCTCACCTGCCGTGTCGTTGAGATAGGCCTCCAGCTCGTGCATAAAACTGCGGCGCTTGAACAGCGGGCATTTTTTCTCCCGCAATAAAAGCGTCGGGCAGACGAGCAGCGGATAGTCTGTGAAGTCCTTCAGGTCGTCGGTTTTCACATAGACATCCCACTTGAAGCCCTTATCCTCAAACTGCTTGGTGAACACAGCCTCGTATCGCTGCACCGAGTCGGTGTAGCTCTCGATCATCGGCATGTTGTCCCAGTAGGCCTGCAGCGCCGGGTTCTGCACAAAGCGCCGACGGTAAACGATGAAGTGAGACTGGATGTGTACAGGCAGATAGTTATACAGGTGCTTGCCCTTGAAGGGGTTCGACTTGGCACCGTGGTGGATGGACAGGCCCCAGAAATCGAGGTCCCGGTTCTCCCACATGGCGTCGAACATCTCTTTCAGCGGGCGCACAGGACCCATCAGGGTGGAGTTCGTCATGACGATCTCGTCAAATTCCGAGAGCTTCGCCCAGCCGTAGGAATCCAGCGCGGTCTTGTACGCCCAGACGTCAAGACCCTTGTTCTCGCGCACGATGATGTTGTCGGTAAACTGCGAGAAGGCCGCGCGGCCCTGCTCACTCAATTTGCCGTTGCAGACAACGACCAGCTCGGTCAGGTTCTTATTCAGGTCGGCAAGGTAATAGGTGATAAAATCATCCACGTCGCCGTTTTTTTCGTAGAAGAAAAAGATGCCCAATCGTTTCATTGCGTTTTTCCTTTTTGTATGTTATGCACGCTTGCAGGTATCGTTTGCCAGAATGCGGTTGATTTTTGTCGGGTCGCCCCAGGTGCCCGGGCTGTCATACGGACGGTCCGGGAACGCGCCGTAGTCGAGCTTGATCTTGTAGTTCTTGTCGCGCAGGAACTGCTCCACGCGGTCCGCCAGACTCATCGGCTTGCCGGTGCAGACATTGATGATGCCGTTGATTTCCTCCTGCACACTGGCGGCCACGATCATGTTGGCCAGCTCGTCCACGTCGATGAAGTCATAGAGGTTGCTGCCGCTCGTGAACGGGAAAGTCTTTTTGCCGTCCTGCTCGGCCTGGGTGATTTTGGCAAAGATTGAGCTGCCGTGCACCTCGTCACCGGTGATATAGTATGCGCGCAGCCAGTGCAGCTTGCAGGGGGAATCCGCCAGCGTCAGCATCATGCTCTGGCGCAGGGCGTTCTTGGCAATGCCGTACTGGCTCTGCGGCTTGCAGGGCGTGCTCTCATTGATAGCACCCTCCCAGTAGCCGACCTCATGCATCGTGCCCATGACGCTCAGGTCCTTCAGGCCGCCGTCGATCAGCGTGTTCAAAAACGTCACATGGCTGGACAGATCCTTCATGTGGGCGGCGGAATTATGGCGGAAGCCATCGCGCCAGGCCAGATGGATGCAGACGTCCGGGCTGCCCAGCTTGCGGTACAGGTCGGCGTCACCGCCGAACAGCGGCACATCGCAGAACTCGGCGCGCTCGTCGACGCCCTTGAAGTTAAAATCCGCCGCAATGACGCGGTAGCCGCGGTCCAGCGCATTTTTTACGACATGGCGGCCAATGTAGCCCGCTGCACCGGTAACAAGAATCGTTTTCATAACTGTTCCTCTCTGACCGGCAGCAGATCGTAGAGCTTCTGCAGCCGCATCTGGTATAAAAGCAGTGCCATTGTTTGTTTTTTATTGTGCCCTGCGTCGTGCAGGGTGTCCAGCAGACTGCCCGGGTACGGGGCCAGGGCCTCCCGCAGCGTGCGCCAGGCCTTGCGGCGCAGCACGCCCGGAGCGTGTGCGTCGCGCAGCTGGTGCATCAAAAAGGTGACGGCCTGTGCGCGGCGGTCCTTCCAGACGGCCTGCAGCTCCTCCGGGCCGCACCAGCGCTGGGCGGCGTGGAATTCAGCCTCCATCCATGGCTCCAGCGCCCGGATGCGGCCCAAAAGTGCCTGCGCCGTGTGTGCGCAGGAGGTGCTCTGCGCACTCTCAAAATGGCGGTAGACGACCTGCGGGATGTAGACCGCCTTGCCGACGCGCCGATAGGCTGCGGCGTTAAAGACAAAGTCCTCCAGCCCGTAGCTGCACCGCTCATTGAAGCGCAGCCCCAGCAGCGCCGTGCGGCGGTAGAGGGCGTTCCATACAAACTGCGGGCCGCTGTTCTCCAAAAAAGCACCGTAGCTGCCGCCGCGGCCCAGCGCTATCGTGCAGGGGCTTCCGGCAGGGTGCGGCTGCTCGGCAAAGGTACCGTCCGGGCGCTGGCGCAGCAGCTCATAGCCGCCGCGCACAAGGTCGGCGCGGGTGTCCTCTGCCGTCTGCAAAAGCAGGCGCAGCGCTCCCTGCCAGAACAGGTCGTCATCGTCACAGAAGGTGATGTACTCCCCGCTCGCGGCCTCCATGCCGCGGTTGCGGGCCGCGCAGATGCCGGCATTCTTCTGGGTGATGACGTGGATGCAGGGGTACTCGCTCGCCAGTGTGTGGCAGAGCCGGTCCGTGCCGTCCGTCGAGCCGTCGTTGACGATGATGATCTCGAGCTCCGGCACCTGCTGGGAAAGGATGGATTCCACGGCGGTGCGCAGGGTCGTCTCGGCATTGTACGCCGGGACGATCACGCTGATCTTGGCCATGGGGGGTACCTCCTTTCGCATTTCGCATTATTTTTTCAGTTTCAGATATAATTTTCCGTAAGGCAGCGGCAGCGGTACGGCACGCTGCAAAAAGCCGATCTTCCAGCGTGCCTCTGCAAAGTCACGCCTTGCCTGCCGCGGGTGGGTCAGGTAGTGCGCTGTGTGCTGCGGCGCGGCCAGCGGATAGGTACCGCCGTCCTCAACCGTCAGGTCACCGAGCAGATCCAGCTGTAAAGCTGTCGGGCTTTCCACCAGCCGCAAAAACGGGGCAATGGCCCGCTGCGGCGGGATGGGCTGGCCGTTCAGCACGCTGTCCCGCCAGGCGGCGGCAAAGCGGCGCACGCCGGATTGGATCTGTGCAATGCGCGGCTCGGCGGGCTGCCTGGCCGTGCGCACACGGACAATGCCCCCCTTCTCCGCGCAGTAGCCCAGCGTGGCCCCGACATCCTGTGAGAGCAGGCGTTCGAGCATCGGCTGGCCCGCCCAATACAGGCGCGGCGCGGGCTTGCCGTCAAACAGGAATACTTCCGTTTGGTCGGGCGCAAAGCGAGTGCGCAGCCGGTCATCCGCCGAGAGCTGCAGCCCGTGCAGCGGAAATTGCAGCAGTTGCTCTAACAGCAGCTGCGTTGTACCGCCGCTGCCGATGTCAACAAGGAAATCGCCGGGGCGGATACCCTGCGCAGACAGATAGGCCGTGACCGCGTCGGCGGCGTCCGGGCGGGGCAGCTGCCGAAAAAAGGCGTGCAGCGCTTCCCTGTCCGGCTGCTTCAAATCAAACTGCCTGTCCGCCAGCTCCGGCGGGCAGGTCGTGCCGCAGTATTCGGCGATCTGCGCACCGGTCAAAGTCTGCCGCGGCAGGGCGGCCAGCACTGTGGCCCAGTCCCCCGCCGCCAGAAACGCCGGAGCCAGGCTGCGGCGGGAGACCTGTAAATAGCCAGTCTCCTCCTGCGGGTAGAGCGTGTGATAGATGTCCCGCATCAGGTACATATCGCGGGCGAGAAAATACAGCCGGGCCTCCGGGCGGGCGGCACGGCGCGCGTGCAGCCATTGGCAGAATGCCGCTGCCAGCGGTCCCAGCACGGAAAAGCCGAGGGACTCACCGTCAGATCGCTGCTGCGGCAGACGGTTCTCCACAAAAGCCGCAGCGTCATCCGCAGGTGCGGACGGCGTCGGCAGATGCCAGGCGGTGATGCCCGCCAGCGCGGCCCCGGCCACATCGGCGCGCCAGCTGTCACCGATGAAAAGCAGCTGCTTCGCCGTGAGGCCGGTTTCCTGCAAAAAGCGCTTGAACAGTCTGCCGCTGCGCTTCTGCACGCCGTAAGTGCAGGAGACAAAGCCGCCGTCAAAGCAGGGATAGCCGCAGCGGCGCAGCATCGCGTCGATCTGCGTCTGCGGCAGGTACATATCGGAGATATAGTAGAGCTTTTTCCCCTGCTTTTTAAGCGTTTGCACCGCATCCAGCACGGGTTTGTTCGCCGCACAGGCGGCCAGCTCTGCAGCACACTCCGCCGCTGCGTCATAGCGGGCAAGGCAGGGGCGGGCGTAGATTTCAGCCAGCGTTACTTCCCCGCTTTGGACGGCGCGGGCCTCACGCTCGGCCCGGATGCGGGCAGCGTAAAAATCGTCGCCCATCAGGCGGAAAAGTCCTGTCGGCACAGCAACATCGCGCTTTATAAGCGTGTCAAACACGTCAAAGGCGACGGCGTCAAAGTGCGCAGCTTTATGGCAAATTTGTTTTGTCAGGTTCATGGCAGGTACGGTATCTGCGGGCGGAACCGCACCCCGGCGGCAAAGCCCTTCCAGATGATTTTTATGCGCTCGGCGCGGCAGTCCTGCCTGTCGCGCAGGACCTGTACGGTGTGCCAGCTGTCTTTGGCCAGCAGCCACAGCCAGCCGGACAGTCCCTCCCGGCGGTAGAGCACCACATCGTTGCGGTAAAAATAGCGGTAGCGTGCCCAGCGGGCGGGCACATCCCTGGCAATGTTCACGACGCCGGGGTTCTGCATGGCGTGCACGACCCGGCTGGCCGGGATGACATAGCAGGGCTTTGCGCGGGAAATACGGCGGGTGTACTCCCAGTCGTCGGACCAGATGAAGAACTCGGCAATCGGCAGGCCGAACTGCCGCACGGCTTCGGTGCGCAGGAACAGCGAGACAAAGCTCGCCATCACGGCGGGAACCTCCGCCGCATCGAAGCCGTCAATATCGCGGTACATCGTTTTGCGCTGCAAGTTCATCGGCTGGTCGGTACCGTCCGGGGCGAGTGCCCTGCTGGACAGCCAGCCGCAGCCGTCGCCGTGGGCGGCATCGGCGGCCAGCAGTGCGGCCAGCGCGTCCGGCTCGGGCAGCGTGTCGTCGTCCATGATCCAGACGGCCTCACACCCCAGCTCCGCCGCGGCGCGGATGCCGTAGGCAAAGCCGCCCGCACCGCCGAGGTTTTCCCCCGGATTGCGGCAGACCAGCCCCGGCATTGCCAGCGTCTTTATATAGTCCGCCGTGCCGTCAGTGGACGCATTGTCCACCAGCAGCACCGTAAAGCCCTGCACGGTCTGGGCACGCAGGGCGGACAGGCATTGCTTCAGCAGCGGCAGACGGTTGTAGGTCACGACGATGGCCGTGACATTTCTTGCGTCAAGCATCTTTTTTCGGGAAGAATTTGCGCTTGAGGAAGGCTGTGCCCTTGTGCAACCAGTTCTGGTGCTCCATGTAAACGATGCTCAGTTCCTCAAAGCTGATGTTGTTCGTGGTGAGCCAGGCGTCCAGCAGACGCTCGCTCACAAAGCCAAAGACCCGGCGGTCATTGACCGTGTAGCCCGTCATGTCCAGCTCCCGCTCAAGTTCAAACAGAATGTCGAACAGCCAGGTGCAGTAGTGCTGCAAAAGTTCCTTCTTCATGACGAACATGTTGAAGTGGTGGCCGTGGGTCTTGGACATATACAGGTCATATGCGGGCAGGTACTCGGGGCATTTGCGCGCAATGATGGCGCGGGTCACCTCCAGATCCTGCTTGTGATGGGCGTGGATATACTGGGTATAGTTCGTCTCAATAAAATAGTGGCGCTCCTTCGGCAGGACGACGTTCGTCGTAGCCAGAATGCTGCAGAGCTCCTCACGGCTGATGACACGCGACTTCTTGTCCGCAAAGCGGCTTTTGCGGCGGCTGGCAAAATAGCGGCGGTAATGCACGATGCCGATATAATCGGAATCCAGGTTTTTGGCCGCCCAGTACAGGCCCGTCAGCTCGCAGAAATTTGCGTTGCGCTCCGAAATATTTTCGCCGGTATCATCGCCGATATAGCCGCAGGCCGGGTGGACGGCATGGCCCATCTGTACCGGAAGGTACATCGGGTCATCCGGCACCCAGTACGGTTTATGCGTTGCTACGATAATGGTGGTCTGCAATGTGTTCTACCCGCCTTACATACTTTCCTATACTCTTTTTCCTGGTGAGCTTGCTAAACCTATAGTATAGCGCTTTTTGGCAGGAATACAAGTTACAGAACGGTAAAAAGGTCATTCGCCCTCGTTTTCAAAGGTTTCCTGCTCCTCGGCCAGCTTTTCCCACTCGTCGTAGAGTTCCTGCTGGTGGAAGCGGGTGTCGTCAAGCTCGTCGCATTTGTCGCGCAGCAGCAGATGGTCGCGCAGGACCTCGGGGTCGTTGATCTCATTTTCCAGCTCGACAATATGCGCACCCAGCTCCTCGATCTCGCTTTCCACCTTTTTCAGGCGGGCGCGGACCTCGGCGCGGCGCTTGCGCTGCTCCTTGCCGTATGCCTGCTTTTTGGCAGTGTCCTCGGTCTTTTGCTGCTCCTGGGTCTTGCCCGCGTCACGGTTTTGCAGGGCGGCAAAGTTCGGGTAAAACGTCGCTTTTCCGTCCTGCAGGTACATGATCGGGCAGCCCAGCGTCTGCATCAGGTAGCGGTCATGGGTGACGAGCAGCAGTGTGCCGGTGTAGGCCGCCAGCGCCTGGGTCAGGCTCTCGCGCATGTAGATGTCCAGGTGGTTCGTCGGCTCGTCCAAGAACATCAGGTTCGGGCGCTCGAGCGCCAGCTCGGCAAAGCGCAGGCGGGCCAGCTCACCGCCGGACAACGACGCACAGTCCTTAAAGACCTCCTCGCCGCGGTAGCCGAAGCGTGCCAGATGGCTGCGGACCTCGAGCTCGGTAAAGCGCGGGTACTGGTTCCAGATGGCATCAATGACGCGGCCTGCGCGGCGGGCCTGCTGCTGGGTGAATACGCCCGGCTTGGCGCCGCTGCCCAGGCGGACCATACCGCCCGACGGACGGCGCTTGCCGTCCAGCACCTGCAAGAGCGTGGACTTGCCCGCGCCGTTGGGACCTGCAATGACGAGCTTGTCCCCGCGGTGAACGACGTAGTCCAGGGCGTCGATGAGGGTGCGTTCACCGATATGGACGCTCAGATTCTTCATGATGACCAGCTCGTCATAGGGCTCAATGTCGTACTCAAAGCGAAAGTTCAGCTCCCACGCTTCGGTGGTCGGGGCCTCGACGATCTCGAGCTTTTCCAGCTGCTTGCGGCGGCTCTGGGCCATCTTCGTCGTGGAGGCGCGCACAAGATTGCGGTCCACGTAGTCCTGCAATTTGGCAGCTTTTTCTACAGCGGCGTCATGCAGCTTCTGCTGGCGCTCATCAGCGGCCTCGCGCTGGGGCAGATAGGCCGAGTAGTTGCCGCGGTAGGTCTTGATGCTCTTGCCGCGCAGCTCCCAAATGCGGGTGCAGACGGCGTCGAGGAAGTAGCGGTCATGGCTGACAACGAGCACCGCACCGCGGTAGGCTTTCAGATAATTTTCGAGCCACTCCATCGTTTCCAGGTCCAGATGGTTCGTCGGCTCGTCCAGAATCAGCAGGTCGGGGCGCTCCAGCAGCAGCCGTGCCAGACGCAGCCGGGTCTGCTCACCGCCCGAAAGCACACCCGCCAGCTTTGTCCAGGTGTCGGCGGGAAAGCCCATGCCGTTGAGCACCTTTTTGATCTGGGTGTCCATGTTATAAGCGTCCATCGCGTCGATGACAGCGGTGCAGTGGGCGATCTTTTCGGTCAGTTCCGCATTGTGCGGGTCTGCGGCCAGCTGCTTTTGCAGCGCGTCCATCTCCTGCATGGCGTCAAGCGCCGGGGTAAAGACCAGCCGCATTGTGGCATAGATGTCCAGTGACGGGTCCAGCCGGGCGTTCTGCTCAAGGTAGCCGGTGGTCACGCCGGTGCCGAACGCGGCATCTCCGGCGTCGGGCAGGCTCTCGCCGCAGAGGATCCGCAAAAGCGTCGTCTTGCCGGTGCCGTTGGCACCGATGATGCCGATACGGTCCCCGCGCTCGACGCCTGCATTTACATCACGCAGTACCTCGTGTTCGCCGAAGCTCTTGCCTAAGTTTTGAAGTTCCAACAACATAGCGGTACATCCTCAATTCCAAAATGATGCCGCCGCCTGACAAACGGGCAGCGGCAGTGCGCCCTTGCCTTACAGCAGGGCTTCGTTGCTGTGGCGGCGGTTGCGCACGCCGATATTTTCCAGTTCCTCCGGCTCCATCACGATGCGGTAGAGCTCCTCATAGGAGCTTACCGTATATTTGGGCGTGATGCCAGACTTGTTTTCAAGATTGCCGGGGTTGAACCAGCAGGTATCCACACCGGCGTTCAGGCCGCCCTTGATGTCGGCCAGCAGATCGTCGCCGACCATCAGCACACGGCTCTTGTTCGTGATGCCGAGGTCACGGAAGGCATGCTCAAACAGCTTGGCGCTGGGCTTGGCCGCGCCGACCTTCTCGGAAATATAGATGCCGTCCATGTACCTGTCGATGCCGGAGGCCGCAATGCGGGACTCTTGCACGGCAATGGCACCGTTCGAGACGAGGGCCAGCGTGGCGACCTCGCTCAGCTCCTCCAGCGCGGTCAGTGCGCCGGGCAGCAGGTCGGCATGGGTCGCCAGCAGCTCCTCATAGCGGTCATTCATAGCCTTGCCCTTGCCGTTGTCGGGCAGCTGCATGGCCTGCATGAAGCGGGAGAAGCGGATCTGGAACAGCTTCTGCTTGTTCAGCTGGCCTTTGGCCAGCGAGTCCCACAGCTCGCGGTTGACCTTGTGGTAGGTATCATAAGCGGCCTCGTCGTGGGGCAGCTCGTACTCGGCGAGCATATCGGTCAGGGCCTGGCGCTCTGCGGCGTCAAAGTCCAAAAGCGTGTTGTCAACGTCCAGCAGGACGCAGGTATAAATTGCCATCTTCGTAACCTCGTATGCTTATTGCGGTGTGGAATCGGCGGGGGTCGGCTCCGGCATCGGCGTGGGCACAGCGGTGGGTTCCGGCGTAGCCGCGGCGCTGACAGTCAGCACAAAGACGCTGTCCGCACCGTTGTTGGCCGCGTGGATGTGGTAGGTGCCGGGCTCGTTGGCCGTGAAGGTCACCTGCGTGCCCGTTGTGCGCCAGGAGGTCTCCTCGCAGCCCCAGAGCGTGTCGCCGCTGCCGTTTTCCACGGTAGCTGTCAGCGTCGTACTCTGGCCTGCGGTCAGCGTGCCTGTGCCGCTGATGTTGATCGTGGTGGCCTCGGCCTCCACGGTGACGATCAGCTGTGCCGTCGAGAAGGTGCCGTTGATCTCAATGCCTGCCTTGATCGTGTAGGTCCCGGCGGCATCGGGCTTGAAGGTCAGGCTGCTGCCGTTCTTCTCCATCTCATCGTTGATGGACCACTGGACGTTCGTGGCGTCGTAAGCCTTGTTGCCCAGCTTGACCGCGGCATTGACAGTCAGGCTCTCGCCCTGCTTGATCTTCGTATCGCCCTTGTCCAGCGTCAGCTCAACGCGGGCGTCGTTGAACATTGCCTTGACGGAGATGTCCTTGGTAATATTGTCATAGCGGGTCGCGGTGGTGACGCCGTCGCTCCACTTGTAGAACACAAAGCCCTCCGCCGCCACTGCCGTGACGTTAACGCTTGTGCCGGAGTCGGCCTGAATTTCGACGCTGGACACGCCGGTCTGGCCGTTGCCGGTCAGCGTGCCCTTGGCGCTGTCCTCGACCTCATAGCTTGCCGTGAACTTCGTCGGCGTCGAGGTCGGCACCGGCGCGTTGCTGCCTGCGGAGGCCGACGCACGCTGCGGGATGTCCGACGTGTCGGGACGGCTGTCCATCGTATTGCAGGCGTGGCTCTTGGCGTACTCCAGCAGGGCGCGTGCGCCGGAGGTGCTGAAACCGTTGGATTCAAAGTAGGTGCCCTCGCCGTAGCCGCGGGTGTTTTTAAGGGCCTCGGCGGTGTTCAGGTACTTGAAACCCAAATCGCTGCTGGCCGCTGCAATGGCCTGGTTGAACTGGTCAATGCGGGTCTGGGTCTCGGCAGCGTTCGTGCTGTCCTCGGTAACGGGCGGGATGCCCACCGCGATGATGTCGCAGTAGGCGTAGGCCGAGCGGATGCTCTGCAGGAACTGCTTGTAGTCGGCAATGAAGGAGTCCACACTGACCGAGCCGTCCACATCGTTCGCGCCCAGCACCACAAAGACGCGGCGGGCCTTCATCTTGGGGATGGCCTGCGGGATCGTGTAGCTGCTGGCGTCCGATGCAAAGTTTACGCAGGAGGTGGACAACGCCTTGGAAATCTGCAGTCCCTCCTGCCCGACAAACTGATTCAGCGTGATGCGGGTGTCCTTCTGCAGCGTCACGGCGTACTGGTCACCCGCAAAAACACTGGCCGTAATGTAGGCGTCATCCGCCGCGCTCTGCGGCAGGATGGAATCCAGCGTCGTATCCAGCGGGTAGGCGTCCGGGTCGTAGGAATCCTTCCCGCCTGCAAACAGGCCCAGCTTCGTCGGCAGCACCCACGCCGCCAGAATGCTCATCACAACGGCCAGCGCGCACAGCGCCAGCACCACACACGCTTTGCGCTGTGTCGGGCTCAGGCCTTTTTTCTCCTCATTACGTTCTCTGCTCATCGGGAACGGCAACCTCCTTAATTATCGAAAGCGGGCGTACCCATGGCCACAACCCACCTAGTATACATAGTATGAATTATATCATATTTGCCGGGCTTTGAACATGGTTTTCAAAAAATTGTCACGTATTACAATTTTATTACAAGCAAAAAGCCCGGGATTTGACATCCCGGGCAAAATTGGGTTCGATTTCAGGAAAGCAGCATTCTGTCGTTGGCAAACTCGCCGTCGCTGACCTGCTCAAAGCGCTGCAGCAGGTCGCTGACCTGCAGGTTCTTCTTTTCCTCGCCGCGCACATCGTAGATGACGTGACCCTCGTACATCATGATCAGGCGGTTGCCGTACTTGATGGCATCCTTCATGTTGTGGGTGATCATCAGGGTGGTCAGGTGGTTCTCCTCGACGATCTTCTCGGACAACGTCAGCACCTTGGCGGCGGTCTTGGGGTCCAGGGCGGCGGTGTGCTCGTCCAGCAGCAGCAGCTTGGGCTTTTTGAGGGTTGCCATCAGCAGCGTGACAGCCTGGCGCTGACCGCCGGAGAGCAGACCAACCTTGCTGGTCATACGGTTTTCCAGCCCCAGATCCAGCGTTTTGAGCAGTTCGTAGTATTCGTCGTGCTCCTTCTTCGTGATGCCGATCCTGAGCGTGCGGGCAAGACCCCGGCGGGCCGCCAGGGCCAGGTTCTCGTCGATCTGCATCGTCGCGGCGGTGCCCATCATCGGATCCTGGAATACGCGGCCTATGTACTTGGCACGCTGGTGCTCGGACAGGCGGGTCACATCCTTCCCGTCAATAATGATTTTGCCCATATCCACCGGCCAGACGCCCGCGACGGCGTTCAGCATCGTGGATTTGCCCGCGCCGTTGCCGCCGATGACCGTGACAAAGTCGCCGTCCTCCAGCGTCAGATCCAGTCCCTTCAAGGCGACCTTCTCATTGACGGTTCCTGCATTGAAGGTCTTGTATACATTCTTGATCTCAAGCATTGTCCTTGCCTCCCTTTTTCACGGGTACTTTGGTGAAATATTTGCCCTTCCAGTACGGGATGGTCAGGAACACCGCCACGACCAGCGCGGTCAGCAGCTTGAGGTCATCGGTGGACAGACCCATGCGCAGCACGAAGTTCATAACGATGTAGTAGATGATCGCGCCGATGACAGCGGCGGTCAGCTTGAGCGCAAAGTTGCGGAAGATCTTGCCGAAGATGACCTCACCGATGATGACGGCGGCCAGACCGATGACGATGGCGCCGCGTCCCATGTTGATGTCCGAGAAGCCCTGGTACTGGGACAGCAGACCGCCCGCCAGCGCCACAAGGCCGTTGGAAACCATAAGGCCGAGCACGATGGTGACGTTCGTGTTGATGCCCTGGGCGCGGGCCATGTGCTGGTTTGCGCCGGTAGCGCGCAGCGAACAGCCAAGCTCCGTGCCGAAGAACCAGTACAGCACGCCGATCAGGACCGCGCAGAAGATGAGCAGCACAAAGATCGGGTTGTTGAGCGCCAGCGCGCGGACATAGCGGGCCGAGACCAGCAGGCTGTACTTGTCCACACTGATGGGCAGGTTTGCCTTGCCGCCGCCCGTGCCGGTGCCCATGATGCGCAGGTTGACAGAATACAGCGCCAGCTGGGTCAAAATACCGGCCAGAATTGCCGGGATGCCGCAGGCCGTGTGGAACAGACCCGTGACAAGGCCCGCCAGCATACCGACCAGCGTGGCTGCCACAAGGGCGTCGCCCACAGGCACACCGTTGAGCACCAGCACCACGCAGACCGCGCCGCCCGTGCCGAGGGAGCCGTCAACGGTCAGATCGGCCACATCCAGAATGCGGTAGGTAATGTACACGCCGATGGCCATGATGCCCCAGATGAGGCCCTGTGCCACAGCGCCGGGCATGGAGTTTACCAAAGAGGTCAGGAAATCCATAAAAACATCCTCATTTCGTAAAGCACCAAAACAGCGGGGAAAGAGAGCGACCTCCCTTTCCTCGCTGTTATGATGATTTTCAGTCGCTGTTCAGTTCAATCAGCCGATAGCCACGTAGTCGGACGGCGGGGTGATGCCCAGCGCCTCGCAGTTGGCGGCGTTGTACTTCTTGGTCACGTTCGGAGCGAACTCAACGGGCATCGCAGAGACGTCCACGCCGTCCGCCAGGATCTTGGCAGCCATCTCACCGGTGGCGTAGCCGAGGTCGTAATAGCTGATGGAGAGCGTTGCAACGCCGCAGCCGGAGCAGATGCCTTCCTCACCGGCCACAACGGGGACCTTGGCGGGGATGACGACGTTTGCGATGGCCTCGGTGTTGGAGGCTGCGGTGTTGTCGGTGGGGATGTAGATGACGTCGGAGTTATCGGCGGCAGTCTGAGCCACGGAGGTGACGTCGTTCGTATCGGTGAAGGCATAGCGGGCAACGGTGTAGCCCTCCTCGGTCAGGTAGCCTTCAATGACGTCGCACTGGTAGACGGAGTTCGGCTCTGCACTGCAGTAGAGCAGACCGACGCTCTTGGCATCCGGGAAGAGTTCCTGGATCATGGCTGCCTGCTGGTCCAGCGGAGCCAGGTCAGAGGTGCCGGAAATATTGTTGCCGACAGTGCCGGTCCAGTCGCTGATGTCCAGCGCGGTAGCGTAGTCAGTGATGGAGGTTCCCAGCACCGGGATGTCGGCAGTCGCCTGTGCGGCGGCCTGCAGCGGTGCGGTGGCGTTGGCAAGGATCAGGTCAACGCCGTTGGAGACAAAGCCATTCACAATGGTGGCGCAGTTGGCGGAATCACCGGAGGCGTTCTGCTCGTCAAATTTGACGCTGCCCTCGCCCAGCTTCTCGACCAGAGCATCCTTGAAGCCCTGAGTAGCGGCATCCAGCGCTTCATGCTGGACAAGCTGGCAGATACCGATGTTATAGCCCTTGCCATCCGCAGCGGCGGTGCTGTCAGCAGTGCTTGCAGCAGCCTCGGTGCTGGAGGCGGTGTCCGCAGCAGAAGCGGCGGTGTCGGTGGATGCGGTGGAGCCGCAGGCGGCCAGACCCATGGTCATGGCGGCTGCCATCATAAGGGAAACTGCTTTTTTCATGTCTATTCCTCCATAGTACCTGCTGCGCAACCTTTTTGTTTCAGGTGTACACCCGCGTCTCCTCACGTGGGTCCCTCCTGCGCAGCCGGTTTAGTGCTTTAAAGTATAGCACACTTCACCGGTTTAAAGCAAGCGCAAATACGTATAATGCGTCATGCAATTCAAGACGTTTTTTGGTTATATTGACGAATGTCCAAATTGATGCCCCGTAGGGGCGGATTCCATATCCGCCCGCGGTAGTTACCGCATGCTGCGCGAGCGCATATAGAATGCGCCCCTGCGGAGGCAAGCAAAAAGCCCCAGCTTGCAAATAAGCTGGGACAACTTTCGGTTTTATTCCGCAAAGCAGGCGTTTTCCGCCTTGGCGATCAGCTCCACAAAGCGGTGGGGGGTTGCTGGCTGTGCGCAGGCTTTCCACAAGGTCGCTGCGGCTCATAAGGTTTACGAGCCGCGCCAGGATCTGCAGATGCAGGCTCTCACTGCCCGGCGGAACAGCGATCATGAACACAAGATCCACAGGTTCCCCGTCCGGTGCGCCCCAGTCAACACCGCGGCGCAGCAGCAGCGCCGAGATGCCCGGTGCGGACACGCCCGCGTTGCAGGCGTGGGGCAGCGCAATGCCGCCCCCGATGGCCGTCGTGCCGCCGAACGTTTCCCGGTAGCTGACCGCATTGTAGTAGGCATTGCCGTTGGTGATAACGCCGATGCCCTCCTGCAGCTCGACCAGAATGCCGAGCGCGTCGGCGGAGTTATCGATCTTTGCATAGAGCAGTACGCCCTTGGGGTTCATCAATTCGCTGACCTTCATCGTCAAACCTCACGTCCTTCGGCTCTGCTGATCAGGCTGTACAGATACTCCCCCACTGCGCCCTCGGCGCAGGTGCAGGTCGTCACATGGTCGGCGGCAGCCTTGACCTCTGCCGGTGCGTTGGCGACAGCCACGGCGTAGCCGGCCTCCCGCATGATCTCCAGGTCATTGTAGTAATCACCGATAACGACGGTGTTCTTCATGGATTTGCTCATGAGGGCGCACAGGTCATGCAGACCGCTGGCCTTGCTGACGCCGCTGGGCATGATCTCTAAGTAAATGCTGTTCGTGGCAAGGAAGTAGTTTTCCCGCCCGTAGTACCGCGTCTTGGCGTACTGGCCCAGCTTGCGGATGCTCTCCGGGTCGGAGGCAAAGACGACCTTGACCCAGCCGTCGGGCACGCTCTCCACCGGGCAGGCAATGCTGCCGAGGTGCTCGTCCACCTGATGGGCGTGGGTCACCTCATTGGCATGGATGACGAACATCTCGCCGTTTCCGGCCATGACCTCCACACCTATATGCGGGAACTTGTTCAGGATGTCAAGGATGGCCGTCGTCGCCTGCTCGCGGTTCAGCGTCGAGCGGTGCAGCACCGACTCGGCGGAGAAGTCATACAGCAGCGCCCCGTTGCAGGAGATGGCCGGCAGCGACAGGCGGATGTTCCCCAGCGCCGCGCGGATGGACTCCGGCGGGCGGCCCGTTGCCACCGTGAAAAGCCCCCCCATGCCGGTGTACAGCTGGATGACCGCGCGGTTGCAGGCGGGGATGCCCTCCTTGGCCGTCAGCAGCGTATTATCCATATCACAGATCACAAGGGTATCGCTTAGGGGTGGTTTCATGCGCGATGTTCCTTTCTTAACCGTGTCAGAAACTCTGTAAAATAGGGCGGCAGGGGCGAATCAAACTGCATCCACTCCCCTGTCCGCGGGTGGACAAAGCCCAGCTCCTTGGCGTGCAGGCACTGGCCATTCAGCGATTTGATGCAGTTTTTGGGGCCGTACACAGCATCCCCTGCCAACGGATGCCCCGTCGAGGCCATGTGTACACGAATCTGATGGGTGCGCCCGGTCTTTAATTTGCACGCAATGTAAGTGAAATTGCCGCAGCGTTCCAGCACCTGCCAGCCCGTGTAGGCATACTTGGCTCCCGCCGCGTTCTCGGCCAGGACGGCCATTTTCTTGCGGTCCCGCGGGTCGCGTCCGAGCCACTTTTCCACAAAGCCCTCGTCCTCCTTGAGGTTACCGTACACCACGGCGTGGTAGACGCGGTGGATGCTGTGTACGCTCATCTGGGCGCTGAGCGCCTGATGGGCGGCATCGTTTTTGGCAACGACGAGAAGGCCGCTCGTGTCCTTGTCAATGCGGTGGACGATGCCCGGGCGGATGGCCCCGCCGATGCCCGACAGCTGCCCCGCACAGTGGTAAAGCAGCGCGTTGACGAGCGTGCCGTCCGCGTGACCGGGGGCCGGGTGGACGACCATGCCCTTAGGCTTGTTGACAACGAGCAGGTCGTCGTCCTCGTACACAATGTCCAGCGGAATGTTCTGGGGCTGGGCTTCGATGGGCTGCGGGTCAGGCAGGTCGATGGCGTAGACTTTGCCGGGCGCCACCTTATCCTTTTTGTTGACGGGCGCGCCGCCGCAGGTCACAAGCCCCTGCTCAATCAGATTTTGCAGCGCACTGCGGGACAGCGTCGGGCACTGCCCGGCCAGCCAGGCGTCCAGGCGTCCGCTGTCGCCGAGGGCTGCGGTAAGCTCAAGCCGCTCCATCTTCGTCCGCCTTTGGCTCTGCGGTCTTATCCTTTTTGAAAGAGTCCAGCAGCACGGCGAGCATCAGCAGGCCGACGCCGACACAGACGCAGATGTCCGCAAAATTGAAGATGGCAAACCGCATGAACAGCACATTGATGTAGTCCACGACCACACCGTTGAGCACGCGGTCAATGAGGTTGCCCACGCCGCCGCCCAGTACCAGCGTCCAGGCTGCGCGCTCTGTCAGCGGCATTTTGCGCACGAACAGCATGATAAGGACAGCCAGCAGCATGACCGACGTCATGCCGATGAGCAGTCCCTGCTTACCGGCCAGCATCGAAAACGCCATGCCGTCATTCAGGCAGTAGCGCAGCTCCACAACGCCGGGCAGCACGTCGATGCTGCCCACCGGCAGCAACGCCGCCGTGGCCCAGTGCTTGATGAGCTGGTCAATGACGACCAGAATGGCCGCTCCTGCCAGCGATAACAAACCAGAAATCATACAACACCTTATCCGAAAAAATCAGCGGTGCTTAAGCGATTATAAGCACCGCTGACGGTAGAGTAAATTTACTGCTTCAAGACCTTAGCGCAGCGCGGGCAGAGGCCGTCCTCACCGACGGTGGTCTCGTACTTCCAGCAGCGCAGGCACTTGTTGCCAGCCGCATGGGCAGCGCTGACGCCGAGACCCTCGACCAGGCCCTTGACGCCGCCCTCACCCTCGACAAGGTCAACGTGGGAGACGATGAACAGGTCAGCCAGCTCATCCATCGGGATGGCGTTCAGGAAGTCGTAGACCTCCTTGCTGCAGTACAGCGTCAGACCGGCCTCCAGCGCAGAGCCGATGACCTTATCGGCACGGGCCTGCTCCAGCACCTTCTTGACATCGTCGCGGATGGCCATGATGCGGTCCCACTTAGCTTCAAACGCCTCATCGGCGGCAGCCTTGGCTTCGGGCATCTGCTCAAAGACGACATAGTCCTTCATGCCGGGCATCTTGGGCACATAGCTCCAGATCTCCTGGCTGGTGAAGCTCAGGATGGGGGCCAGCAGCTTAGTAAAGTCGACCAGGATGCGGTACAGCGCGGTCTGTGCGCAGCGGCGGGCATGGTCGTCAGCGCAGTACAGGCGGTCCTTGATAACGTCCATATAGAAGTTGGACATATCGATGACGCAGAAGTTGTACAACGCATGGTAAGCGCGGCTGAAGTCGTAGTGGTCGTAGGCATCGCGCATGGTGGCGGTCAGCTGGTTGCAGGCTTCCAGCGCCCAGCGGTCGATCTCGAACAGCTGATCGTCAGCGACCATATCCTTGTTAGGATCAAAGTCGTTGATGTTGCCCAGCATGAAGCGGGCGGTGTTGCGCATCTTGCGGTAAGCCTCGGACAGCTGGCGGAATATCTCCTTACCGGCGCGGACGTCGACGGTATAATCGCTGGAAGCGACCCACAGACGGACGATGTCGGCACCGTAGTCACGAATGATTTCGCTGGGTTCCACGCCGTTGCCAGCGGACTTGTGCATCTGCTTGCCTTTTTCGTCGACGACCCAGCCATGGCACAGCACCTCGCGGTACGGAGCATGGCCCTGGGTGGCAACGCTGGTCAGCAGGCTGGACTGGAACCAACCACGGAACTGATCGGCACCTTCCATGTACATATCAACAGGATAGGTCAGCTCCGGGCGCTCGCGGCAGACAGCGCTCCAGGTAGAGCCGGAGTCGAACCAAACGTCCATGATGTCGGGATCTTTCTCCCAATCGGAAGCGCCGCACTCGCAGACTTCGCCCTTGGGCATGATCTCGTTGGCATCGTACTTATACCAGGCGTCGCTGCCCTCCTTGCGGAACAGGTCGGAGACAGCCTTGATGGAAGCATCGGTGATGTGGTACTTGCCACACTTCTTGCAGTAGAAGACCGGGATGGGCACGCCCCAGACGCGCTGACGGCTGATGCACCAGTCGCTGCGGTCACGGACCATGCCAGCCATGCGGTCATGGCCCCAGGCCGGCTGCCAGTGTACACTGTCAATAGCCTTGTAGACATCCTCTTTGAAAGCATCGATGGAGCAGAACCACTGCTCGGTCGCGCGGAAGATGATGGGATGGTGGCAGCGCCAGCAGTGCGGGTACTGGTGGGTGATGTGCTGCACACCCATCAGGTGGCCGCTCTCCTTGATGTGCTCCAGAATGACCTTGTTGGCATCCCAGACCTTGAGACCGGCAAACTTCTCGCCAGCTTCGGCGGTCAGGCGGCCGGCGTCATCCACGGGAACAACAACGGGAACCTGCGGGTAGTGGTTAACGCAGACTTCAAAGTCCTCAACACCATGGCCGGGGGCGGTGTGGACGCAGCCCGTGCCGCCTTCCAGCGTGACGTGGTCGCCCAGAATGACCAGACCCTTGCGGTCAAGGAACGGATGCTGATACTGCATCAGCTCCAGCTCGCTGCCCAGAACGGTTTCGGGCAGGACTTCGTACTCGTCGATGTGGCAGCCCTTCATCGTGGACTCGACCAGCTCGCGGGCCATGATGTGGTAGGCGTCACCGATCTTGACGAAGGCATATTCCAGATTGGGGTTCAGGCAGGTCGCGACGTTGGCGGGCAGTGTCCAGGTGGTGGTCGTCCAGATGACGATCCATGCCTTGTCCAGCGGAATGTTATGCTTGGCCAGCACGCCGTTGGGGTCGTCGGTCAGCTTGAAGCGGACATAGATGGAATCGCACTCGTCCTCGGCGTACTCGATCTCAGCCTCGGCCAGGGCGGTGCGGTCCTCGGGGCACCAGTACACGGCCTTCATGCCCTTGTAGATGTAGCCCTTCTTGGCCATCTCGCCGAAGATCTCGACCTGGCGGGCCTCAAACTCGGGGCGCAGGGTCAGGTAGGGGTTTTCAAAGTCGCCCTGCACGCCCAGACGCTTGAACTGCTCGTTCATGACGCCGATGTGCTCGGTGGCAAACTCTTTGCAGATCTGGCGCAGCTCCAGCTTGGAGACACCGGCCTTCTTGTCGCCGAGGGAGCTCAGTGCCTTCAGCTCGATGGGCAGGCCGTGGGTATCATAGCCGGGCACGTAGGGTGCCTGGAAGCCGGACATGTTCTTATAGCGGATGATGATGTCCTTGATGATCTTGTTCAGGGCCGTACCCATGTGGATATTGCCGTTGGCATACGGAGGGCCGTCGTGCAGGATGTACTGCGGCTTGCCCTCATTGTTCTTAATCATCTGCTCATAGACATGGTTCTGCTCCCAGTCCTCGAGCATTTTGGGTTCCTTCTTCGGCAGACCGGCCCGCATTTCAAACGGGGTCTGCATCTTATGGATGGTGTCGTTGTAGTTCTGCGCCAAAGTTTCCTACTCTCCTCTATTTATTGGATTCTTTAGTTATATCACATCGGGCGTCAGCTGTCAAAGTCAACGCCTTCAAAGTTATCGAACGCCGGGGAATTCAGCTCCTCCTGCGGTTCGTCACTTGCCTTTTTGCGGGTCGTGCGCCTGGTCGTACCGGCCTTGCGGCGGCGGGCAGGCTTGGCCTCCGGCTCGTCATACAGGCCGGAGACATCCTGGAGCCGCGTCTCGTCGATGGCGGGCTCCTCCACGGGGATCGGGGCGGGCTCGGCTTCCTCCGGCTCCTCCGGGTGTGGCGCGATGGCAAATTCCACCGTGTCTACCTTTTCGCCCTGAGCCCGGGCACTTTCCGTCGGCTCCGGCACGGGCTGGGCTGTGGGCGGCTCATAGTAGGCCGTCTCCTGCATGGCAGGCATCTGGGCTGCCTGCTGTACCGGGGCCGGCTCCGGCACAGGCTGGGCTGCGGGGGCCGTGTGAACCGGGGCCTGCACAGCGGGCTGCGGCTCTGCCGCAGGGGCAGCGGCCTGCTCCGGGGCCGGGGACGGCGGCGGAACGGGTTCATCCTCGGGCCGTCTGGTATAATCGGGCAGTTTATTGATAAGGTTGATATGCTTGCGGTACATCTCGATCAGCGAACGCTTGAAGCTGTCTGCCTCACCCTTGAGCGTGACGATCTCCTGCTTGGCCAGCTCGACGTCATCGCGGGCGCGCTGCTCGCGGTCCTCCGCCTTGATGTTGGCCGAGCGGATGATCTCCGCCGCTTTCTGCTTGGACTCGCGGATAATACTGTCCCCCCCCATGCGCTGGGCGTTGATCATCGACGTACTCAGGGAGTTTTCCATCGTTCGGTATTTTTCAATGCGTTGGGCCAGCATGACGAGCTTTTTCTGCAAATCATCATTCTGGGCAGCCAGGTCGTCCATTGCCTGGGCGACCTGCTTGAGATAATCATCCACATCCTCACGGCGATAGCCCTGGAACGCTTTGTCAAATGTGACGTGGCGGACATCCTCGGAAGAGATCATGACGGCTTTCCTCCTGTATGCGGGGCACACGGCCCCGTTATTCCCTGCCCGCAGCGCTGCGGGCGATCCTGCGCTCAATATTGGTAAAAGGATATGAACAGACGATCCTTGCGGCTTTTGCCGCCGATGGCCGCCAGCTTGAAGCGCCCCACGCCGCGCACTGTAAAAATATCCGCGGCGTAGGCGGTCTCGTGGGCGGCCTTCAACGGCAGGTGGTTGATCTCCACACGGCCCGCGGCGATATATTCTGCCGCGCGGGTGCGGGAGGTGTGCAGCATGGCTGCCAACACCGCGTCCGCACGCAGGGACGGCACGGTAGCCTCCTGCAGGGTGCGCTCGCGGCTTTCGGCCAGACGGGCGGGCAGTGCGTCGATGCACGCAGTATGCACGGTGCAGTGCCCTGCGCCGGTCAGCTCCGCGTTTATAAATTCCTGCTTGTCGGCGAGGATCACCGCGTAAAATGTGTCCTCCCGCTCGGGGTCTGCCAGCAGGTCCCCCACGCAGCTGCGCTCAAGGCCAAGGCCCAGAATCGCACCGAGATAATCCCGGTGGGTCGGCAGCTTATCCCCGTAAGCGGTGCATTGCAGGTAGGCCAGCGGTTCTTCCTGCCAGGCGTCGGGCGGCTCAATACAGAGCACCCGGCGTTCTGCCGCGTCAAAGCCGCCCCAAAAGCGGATGCAGCTGCACCCGGCCTTGTTGCAGGCGGCCTGCGCCAGGCTCTGCTCCCGGTCCGAGAGAAAGCCCGTATAACGCGGGATGCCGCGGCTTACCGCAACGCGGCACAGCTCCTCGACACGGCGCATCAGGCGGCGTTCGTCGTCATTCTGCGGCGGCACAAAGCCGCGCACCGCATTGGCGGTATCAGAAGAAGACGCCATTGTTTTCCAGCTCGTCGAGCAGGTCACCCATAATATCAACGTTGTACGGCGTAATAATGAAGGTGCTGGTCGCCACGCGCTTGATCTGGCCGTTGTTGGCATACGCTACTCCGGACAGGAAGTCGATCAGACGGCGGGAGACCTCTTTGCTGGCAGACTCCAGATTCAGCACCACAGTATGCTTGGCGTTGAGCTGGTCCGCAATGCTGGACGCATCGTCAAAGCGTTCCGGTTTGACCAGAACGACCTGCAGCTGAGTCGTCGCGTTGATGTTCACGACCTTATTGCTGTGCTGTTTGATCTCCTGCTGCTGGGTATACTCCTGCGCAGCTGCAGCCCCCTGCCCGCCGGGGAAAACATTTTCTTCAGTGTCATCTACATAGGAATCTGCATCGGGATCGATACCGAGCTTGCTTCTCAAACTGTCAAGCATGGACATGGTCGTAAAACTCCTTTGATCAGAAAGCGCCGTTTACGTCAGCGCGTCATTACAGCGATATACATTAAATATTATCTTCTTTTTTGGCAGTCTTGTCAATACAAACGGCGTATTTTCGTTACAATAGTTTGCCATCCTCCAAATTTGTGCCCTGCACGATGATCTCATCATAGAGGCGCACCTCATTTGCACTGCCGAGCTTGCCGTCCTCCGGGACAAGAATGTAGCTGTCATTCTCATACAGCGTTGTGATCTTCAAAAAGCGCTGCAGGTTGCCGTACTTGACATAGACACCGCGCTGGCCGTTCACGATATGCAGCGCCTCCTTGTCGATGCGGATGCCCTCGTAGGTTTTTAAATCGACCTGCACGGTCTCGCAGCCCAGGCCCAAGACCTCGGCGCTGATGGTCTGGCATTGCAGCACGATCTTGGCAATGCCGTTGTCCTTGTCCTCGGTGACTTCCTCCACCGTGGCGGAAAGCGGGGTGTTCTGCTTGCCGGGTACGCTGATTTTCACCGTGGACAGACCGTCGAACCGTGCGGCGGTATCCAAATCGCAGACCGCGTAGAATTTCCAGCTGAAGCCCGTCGCGATCTGTCCGGCGCGGTTTGTATCCGCTGCCGGGAAGCCGTCTGCCAGCATTTTTTGCAGCGTTGCCGGGTCGGCGTCGGCCAGCGCCCGGCAGTCCGTCCGGATGGCGGGCGAGGCCTCCGTGCGGCTGAAATAGCCGTTCGTTGTGGCGGTAACGGTCTGCAGCGTGTCGAGCTGTGCCTTGATGCCGTCGTACTCGGTCTGCAGCGCTGCGATGGACTGGGAGAAATCCGCCGTCTGCCCGGTGCTGATCTGCAGACGGTTCTGGGCCAGCAGAAAGCTGTCCTGCGCGTCGGAGATGCCGGTATACTGGGCAGTGTCCAGCTTATCCAGCAGGTTGTACAACGCCTGTTTCGTCTGGTTTGTCAGCACCGAAAGCTCACTGCCGGCAGAATTCTGCGACTTCGTAAGCAGCGTGATGGAGCGCTCGAGCCGGTCCAGACGCTCACGCTGCAGGCCCTGGGTGTCATCGGTGTAGCATTCGGCTACCACCGTGCCGTTCGTCACGCGCTCGCCATCCTGCACAAGATAGCCGAGATTGCCGCTGCCCGGCACATCCACAGCGTCAAATGCCACAACGCCGGTCAGGTTCAGGCTTTCGGCCAGCGTGTAGCGGATGGCGGTCTCTGTCTTGTAGGACCGATGGAAGATCAGCACGAACTGGACGGCAACATACAGCAGGAAGAGTGCCAGTGCCAGCAGACCCAGCGCGTGTAAAAGTTTTTTTGCCAGCGGGCGGTCCTGCCGGTTGCTCACGGTGCACCCTCCTTTCCGTTATTCCTCGTTGTGCAAAAAGGCCCGCACCAGCGTGCAGGCGCGCTCGGTGACATCCTCCTCATCCAGATAGAGCCACACCGCGTCGTTCTGGCGGCGGAACCAGGTCAGCTGCCGCTTGGCGTAGTTGCGCGTTGCCTGCTTGAGACGCTCGGTGCATTCGGTCAGATCGGCCGTGCCCTCAAAGTACGGGAAGAATTCCTTGTAGCCGATGGCCTGCGCCGCCGTGCGGTAGGCATCGCGGTGGTCGTAGACCTGCCTTGCTTCGTCCAGCACACCGTTTTCGACCATTTCGTCCACGCGGCGGTCAATGCGGCTGTACAGCACTGCGCGGTCCCGGCAGGTCAGGCAGAGGCAGAGCGCATGGTAGGGTGCCTCGGCGGGTCTGGCCTCGCGGCGCTGGTCGCTCATGCGGCGGCCTGTGGCTTCAAACAGCTCCAGTGCGCGGATGACGCGCGGCAGGTTGTTGGGGTGGACCTGAGCGGCGTAGCCGGGGTCGATCCTTTGCAGCTCGGCGTAAAGTGCCGCACCGCCCTCGGTGTCCGCCCGCGCCTGTAATCGGGCGCGGATGGCGGGGTCGGTCTTTTCCGGGGCAAACGCCATACCGCTCAAAAGACTGGTGATATACAGCCCCGTGCCGCCCACGACGAGGGGCAGTCTGCCGCGGGCCGTGATGTCCCGTATCAGCGGGTCGGCGGCGGCGGTGAAGTCCGCCACGCTGTAGGGGGTCTCCGGCGGCAGAAAGTCCAAAAGATAATGCGGTATCCCCTGCCGCTCCTCCGCGCTCGGCTTCGCCGTTCCTACGTCGAGATTTTTGTAAATCTGCATCGAGTCTGCGTTGATGATCTCGCCGTCAAAGGCTCTGGCCAACGCGACGGAAAGTGCGGTCTTGCCGCTGGCCGTCGGCCCGCCGACGGCGACGACGCGGGGTTTAGACAAGTCGGCCAAACTGCTTTTCCAGCTCCTTCCGGGTGATTTTCAATACGCAGGGCCGCCCGTGCGGGCAGAACGGCGGGACCGTGCCGTCCATGATGCGCTGGGCCAGCGCGAGCATCTCGGCGGCGTTCGTGCGGTCCCCCGCTTTGATGGCCGCGCGGCAGGCGATGGAATGCAGCACCCACTCGGTCTTTTCACGCAGGGCGTCGCGTCCGCCATCGGCGAGCTTGGCCGCCAGCTCCACGATCATATCCTCTACATCGTCCACCGGCACGTCCGCGGGCACGGCGCGCACGACAACAGTCGAGCCGCCGAAGTCCTCGGCCTCGATGCCGGCATCGGTCAGAAGGTCAAGGTTCTGCAAAACGGCCTGTTTTTCCGCGGCGGTCAGATTGACCTGCACGGGGACAAGCAGCATCTGAGACGGCACGCTGCCGTAGTCCTTGGCGAGCTGCTCAAACAGAATGCGCTCATGCGCAGCGTGCTTGTCGATAAGGCAAAGCTCACTGCCGCGCTCGGTGATGATATAGGTCTTGAACACCTCGCCGACAAGGCGCAGCGGCTCGCTTGCAGGCGGCGGGGTCAGCGTCGTCTGCTCGGGACGTGTGCTGACCATGTCGGGGAGAGCGCTTAAAGCATGCGGGTCATTCCGAACGTAATCCGTCTCGTGGTCTGCTGCGGGGGCCTCGTCGGGCAGCTCCGGCAGGATGTCCAGCACTGTGTCATCGCTGACGGCGTGGGGCATCGGCTGCGGGGCGGGAATCGTTACGGGCTCCGACGCGGGCACTTCAACCGCCGTCACCGGCGTGACCGGGGTCAGCGGTCTCGGTGCGGGCCCCGCCGTGTAGGCAGGCTTCGGGGACTGTGCTTCCAGCACGCCCGGGACAGGCTGTGTACCCTGTGCATTCTGAACGCCCTGCGCCGTCGGCAGCGGGCGCGCAGGCACGGGCGCGGTCAGACCGTTCAACGCGCGGTATTCTGCCGCGGACAGCGTCGTGAAGCCGCCCTTTTTCGGCTGGGCTGCAGCGGGCCGCGCGGCAGGTGCCGGGGCGGCGGGCTGCAGCACGGTCTGCCCGGGCTTTTCTTCGGGCGCGGTGTGGCCCATTTCAAAGCGGCACTCGCCGCTGCCGGGCGTTGCCAGCGCGGCGCGAACAGCGCGGTAGACAGCGTCAAAGACGTCGCTCTCTTTCGCAAAGCGAATTTCGGTTTTCGCCGGGTGGACGTTGACATCGACCATGTCGGACGGCAGCTCCAGCATGAGCACCGCGCCCGGGAACTTGCCCTGCATCATCGTGCCCTTGTAGGCGTTTTCGAGCGCCGCCATCATTGTGCGGTTTTTGACGTAGCGGCCATTAACAAAGAAATGCTGCGCACCGCGGCTGGCGCGGCAGGCACGCGGCGGCGTGACCAGGCCGGTCACATGGTACAGCTCGCTGCCGCCGTCCACGGGCAGCAGGTCGCGGGCAAATTCACGGCCCAGGACCGCGTAGACCGCACTGCGCAGGTCGCCGTCGCCGGGGGTCACATACTGCTGCTTGCCGTCGCGCAGATAGCGGAAGCTGATCTCCGGGTGGGACAGCGCCGCGTGCAGGACGGTCTCAGCCACAAACGTGCCCTCGCTGGCGTCCTTTTTCAAAAACTTCATGCGGGCGGGCGTGTTGTAAAACAGGTCACTGACCGTGATGGTCGTGCCGACGGGGCGCGCGCCTGGCTCCATCCCACGCTCCTCGCCGCCTTCGATGCGGTAGCAGCAGGCGTACTCGTCGGCCTCTGTGCGGGTCAGCACCTCGACGCGGGCAACGCTGGCAATGGAGGCAAGTGCCTCGCCGCGGAAGCCCAAGGTATGGATGTGCCCGAGGTCCTCCGCCGTCGCGATCTTGCTGGTGGCATGGCGGATAAACGCTTTATCGATATATTCCGCTTCTATGCCTGAACCGTTATCTACGATTTGCAGCTGCTGGATGCCGCCGCGCACCGCCGACAGCGTGATCTGCGTCGCGCCTGCGTCGATGGCATTTTCCAGCAGCTCCTTCGCCACGGAGGCGGGCCGTTCGACGACCTCGCCCGCCGCGATCAGCTCTGCGGTATGCTTGTCCAGTACACGAATTTCCGCCATGGTTTTCACCTGCCTTTAGTCTTTGTCCAGTGTATTTTTCAGCTCGTACAGGAAGTTCAGCGCCTCCAGCGGGGTCAGTGTCTCAATGTCTACATTGTGGAGTTTTTCGACGACCTCGCTGGGTACGCTGGGGTTGTTGTAAGCCTCGACGGTGTCAAAATCGAGCTGCATCGTGTTATTGCGTCCCGGTGCGCTGGCCTCCAGCTGGCGCAGCACGGCGTGGGCGCGCTTTGTCACGCTGCCGGGCAGACCCGCGAGCTTCGCGACCTCGATGCCGTAGCTGTCGTCGGCGGGGCCTGCCACAATGCGGCGCAAAAACGTGATATCCTCGCCGCGCTTTTTGACGGCGATATTATAGTTTTTAATGCCGTCCACATCCTGGTCCATGCTGGTCAGCTCATGGTAATGGGTAGCGAACAAGGTTTTGCAGCCGATGTTCTCGCAAATAAATTCTACCACACTGCGCGCAATGCTCATGCCGTCAAACGTCGAAGTGCCGCGGCCAATTTCATCCAGAATCACTAAGCTGTCCTTCGTCGCGTTTTTCAGGATCTCCGCAACCTCGGTCATCTCGACCATGAAGGTGGACTGCCCGGCGGCGAGGTCATCCGACGCGCCGACGCGGGTGAAGATGGCATCCACCACGCCGATGTGCGCCGCGGCGGCAGGCACAAAGCTGCCGATCTGCGCCATCAGGGCAATCAGCGCATTCTGGCGCATGTAGGTAGATTTACCGGCCATGTTCGGGCCGGTGATGAGCAGCATCCGGTTCTCGTCCTCGTCGAGCATCGTATCGTTGGGCACAAACAGACTGCCCTTGAGCATCTGTTCAATGACCGGGTGGCGGCCCTCCTTGATCTCCATAACGCCGCTCTCATCCACGTTTGGCATGACGTAGTTGTTTTGCAGCGCCGCCTCGGCAAAGCCTGCCAGCACATCGAGCTGGGCCACAGCCGATGCCGTGCGCTGGATGCGGACGACCTCAGCGGAGATCGACGAAAGCAGGTCGGCAAACAGCTGGTGTTCCAATACCAGCAGGCGCTCGTTTGCGCCGAGGATCTTATTTTCCAGCTCCTTCAGTTCGGGCGTGATGTAGCGCTCACCCGTTGTCAGCGTCTGCTTGCGGGTGAAGGTATCGGGCACCGAGTCGGTGTAGGAGCGGCTGACCTCGATATAGTAGCCGAACACCTTGTTGAAGCCGATCTTCAGCTTGGGGATGCCGGTTTCCTCGCGGTAGCGGGCCTCAAGGTTTGACAGATACCCCTTGCCGCCGTGCATGATGTCGCGCAGCTCATCGACCTCGCTGTTGAAGCCCGCGCGGATAGCGCCGCCGTCCTTCATGTTGGCGGGCGGGTCATCCACAAGGGCGGTCTGGATGTTCTGCAAGACATCCTCGAGCAGGTCGATCTGGTCAGCCAGCTGCGTCAGCAGCGGCGCACCGCAGGCCGCAGCCTGGGCCTTGACCTGGGGCAGCATGGCGCAGGTATCCCCCAGCGCCTTGACCTCGCGCGGGGTGGCGGAGCCGTAGAGAATGCGGGTCGTCAGCCGCTCAATGTCAAAGACATGGCCGAGGGCTTCTTTCAAATCGGCGCGGGCGATGCTGGCAGAATAGAGCGCCTGCACCGCACAGAGCCGCGCGTTGATGGCCTCGGCGTCCACAAGGGGCTGCTCGATCCAGGCGCGCAGCAGGCGCTTGCCCATCGAGGTTTCGGTCTTGTCGAGCACCCAGAGCAGCGTGCCGCGCTTCTCGCGCCCGCGCATCGTCTCGGTCAGTTCCAGATTTGCGCGGGTCACAGGCGACAGGCGCATATACTGTGCATCGGCGTAGTTCTGCACGGTCTTGATGCGCTCAACGCCGTGCTTTTGGGTCTCGTGCAGGTAGTTGAGAAGCGCCGCCACAGCATACGGGACAAGCGCGTCCTTCTCATAGCCGAGGGTCGTGCGCCAGTCGGCGCCGAACTGGTCGGCCATGGTCTGCTCCATGACGGCGTCCTTAAAGCAGGCATCCTCGCGCAGCTCGACCAGGGCGTTCGTGTGCTGTTTGATGTAAGTCGTGACATCTTTAAAGTCAAGCATCGGCGGGCAGATCAAAATCTCGCTGGGCATATAGCGGCACAGCTCGGTGATGATGGCTCCGCCGATTTTTTCAGCGTTCAGCTCGGTGGCGTAGGCCTCGCCGGTGGAAACGTCCGCAAAGCAGACGCCCGCACGCCAGCGGCCGCGGGTGCGCTTGCAGTAAATGCTCGCCAGATAGTTGTTTTTATCCTCGGACAGCATGCTGCTTTCAATGACCGTGCCGGGCGTGACAACGCGGATGATGTCGCGCTTGACAAGACCCTTGGCGAGGGCAGGGTCCTCCATCTGCTCACAAATGGCAACCTTGTAGCCCTTAGCGACCAGGCGCGCCATGTAAGTCTCGTAGGAGTGGAACGGCACGCCGCACATAGGGGCGCGTTCTTCCTTACCGCAGTTTTTGCCGGTCAGCGTCAGCTCCAGCTCCCGCGAAGCCGTCAGCGCGTCGTCGTAGAACATTTCATAGAAGTCACCGACGCGGTAGAACAGAATCTCGTTGGGATGCTGTTTTTTTATTTCAAAATACTGCTGCATCATGGGCGATACTGCTTGCTCGGCCATGTTTCACACTCCTGTTGATCCTAGTTGGTATGTTGTTCTTGTAGGGGCGGATTCCATATCCGCCCGGAAGGTATGCGGCTGCGTACAGTGCTGCGGGCGCATATAGAATGCGCCCCTACGGCCTCTCTGCCCCGCGCCTCAAGCTTTAGTGGCAGCCGCCGCAGGTGGAGCAGCTGCCGGTGCAGCCGCGGGTGGGGGCCTGCACGGTCATGGGGTCGCCGCCGTTCATAGCGGTGTTGATGATGGCGTCAATGTGGCTGACCATTGCCTCGCACTCGGCCTTGGCGGCGTTGTAGCGGACCATGCCCTCGCTGGCCATGATCTGGCTGTACAGGTCGTTGACGCGCTGGTTCAGCTCGGCCACGCGGGCGGCATCGGTCTCGGCCTTGGCACTCTCATTGTTCAGGTCGAGGCGGGCGAGGTTGAACTCACCGATCATGTTCTGCAACTCCTCGTCCATGTCGTTCTCACGGCGGGCAGCATCCAGCTCCAGGTAGCGGGGGTCAGTCTGCAGGGCAGCGGCGGCTTTCTTGAAAAGATCAATGCAATCCATTGTAAAATTCTCCTTATAAATATAATGTATAGGGCAATACCGCATAATTCTAAGTGCCGATACGGCGAGCGAGGTGCGGCAGCTGCTAAGCCAAAAGCGCAGATAATACTTTGTGTATTATCGAGCATTTTGGCAACGCAGATGCCGTGCCGCAGCCGCCGGAGCGGTGCTTAAGCCGTAAGGCGGGAATTATGCGGTGTTGCCGTAGGTTTATTCAGCAAGCTCGCCCACCAGCAGTGCGGCGCGCGAGCCGGTGATGTGGACGTCGGCCCACTGGCCGATAAGACTTTCAGGAGCCTTGAACTCCACGACCAGATTGTTGTCGAGACGTCCGTTGACGGTGCCCTCATTGCGGCCCGCAGCCTCGACCAGCACGCGGACGGTCCGGCCTGCCATGGCGGCGGTGGCGGCAAAGGCGAACTCCTCCTGCGTTTTCAGCAGGCGGTCCATGCGGGCGGCCTTCTCAGCGTGGGTCGTTGGGTCGGGCAGCTTGGCCGCCGGGGTGCCGGCGCGCTTGGAATAGATAAAGGTAAACAGCTGCATATAGCCCACC